>Ga0209705_10000228_pt1 | contig 29523 bp, 30 predicted proteins | sample PPLLaktember2015_5_FD_187262 | JGI IMG/M metagenome (GOLD analysis project Ga0209705, IMG submission 187262) | Freshwater sediment microbial communities from Prairie Pothole Lake near Jamestown, North Dakota, USA - PPLs Lake P8 Core (1) Depth... | ecosystem: Environmental > Aquatic > Freshwater... | reverse complement strand
CGACATGGAGCAATGGGTGCAAACGGCAGCGACGCAAAGCCCGCGTATCAAGGCACAGCAGGAAACGCTCGAAATCGCGCGCCAGGAAGTGGAACGGAACAGCGGCGGGCATTATCCCACGCTCGATCTCACCGCCTCGCGCGCCTGGTCGGACGCCGGCGGCAGCGTTCAGGGTTTCGCCATCGAGTCGACCACGAACCAGATCGGCCTGCAATTCCAGATGCCGCTGTACCAGGGCGGCGGTATCGCCTCGCGCGTGCGCGAAGCCGCGGCGCGGCTCGATGAAACCAGCCAGCGCCTCGAGCAGACACGCCGCCAGGTATCGCAGCAGACGCGCGAGGCCTATCTCGCCGTCATCAACGGCATGGCACGCGTGCAGGCGCTCGAACAGGCACGCCTATCCAACGAACGCGCACTGGAATCCACCGTCATCGGTTACGAGCGTGGTCTTCGCACCGGCGTGGACGTGCTGAATGCCCAGCGCGAACTCTTCCGCACTCGCCGTGACCTGTCGCAGGCGCGTTACGACTATCTCATCAGCCGCCTGCGGCTCAAGGCCGCGGCCGGCGTGCTGCAGGAACCGGATCTGGAGGACATCAACCGGCTGTTGGCACACAAACAGTAAGCCGTAAAACGCGGGTCGCGAGTCGCGTTACAATACGCGCATGCATATAAGTATCGTCGACCGCCTGGAGCATATCTCCGCCGCCGACTGGAACACCCTCGCCATCGAGGATAATCCGTTTCTGCGTCATGAATTTCTCGCCGCGCTCGAGGACACCGGCTGTGTCAGCCCGAAAACCGGCTGGCAGCCGCAGCATCTCGTGGCGCATGAAGACGGACCGTGGCAGGGCCGGCTGCTGGGTGCGGCACCCATGTACCTGAAAAACCATTCCTATGGCGAGTATGTCTTCGACTGGGCCTGGGCCAACGCCTACGCCCATGCCGGCGAAACATATTATCCCAAGCTGGTGGTGGGGGTGCCGTTCACGCCGGCCGCGGGTCCGCGACTGCTCGTGGCGCCTGCAACCGATGCCGGCACAATCAAGACTCATTTGATACGGGCCGCGCTGCAGCACATGCAGGATACCGCCGCTTCATCGCTGCACTGGCTGTTCGTGACCGAAACGGATGCCGGCTTGCTGGAAGCCGAGGGCCACCTGCTGCGCACCGGCTTTCAGTTCCATTGGTCCAATCCGGGCTATCGCGATTTCGACGATTTCCTCTCCGGTTTCACCGCCGAGAAACGCAAAAAAATAAAACGCGAGCGCCGGCATGTGCGTGAGGCCGGGATCGAAATGGAAGTGTTGACCGGCGCCTCCATCACTCCCGCGCATTGGGACCGGTTCCATGAATTCTATCTTTCCACCATTCACGCGCACGGCGCCTATGCCTATCTCACGCGCGATTTTTTTCACCGGCTGGGACAGGCGCTGCCGGAACACGCGGTTCTGGTGCTGGCGCGAAAGGGAAATGAATATGTCGCCGGCGCGCTCAACCTGCGCGGCGCGAACGCGCTGTACGGCCGCTACTGGGGCTGCCGCGGCGAATTCCACAGCCTGCACTTCGAAACCTGTTACTACGCCGCGATCGAATACGCCATTGCCCAGGGGCTGCGCCGCTTCGAGGCCGGTGCCCAGGGCGGCCACAAGCTGGCGCGCGGCTTCACGCCGGTGGTGACGCGCTCGGCGCACCGGCTCACGCACCCGAAATTCAACCGCGCCATCGCCGAGTACCTGGCGCGGGAACGCCTTGATGTAAATGCCTGCATGAATGAACTGAACGAGCACGCGCCGTTCAAAAAAGCAGCGGCCACGGAAAATTAGCTTTCATGTTCGTCCTCAAGCCCGGCTCGACTGACCTGCGTTTTCCCCCGGTGGAGCTGGCCTCGCCCGAGGGCCTGCTGGCCGTGGGCGGCGACCTGCGCGCGGAGCGGCTGCTGGAGGCCTACCGCCACGGTATTTTCCCCTGGTATAACCCGGGCCAGCCGATCCTGTGGTGGTCGCCCGACCCGCGCGCCGTGCTGTTTCCGGCGAAGCTGCGGGTTTCGCGCAGCTTGGGCAAGACATTGCGCCGGAAAAAAATCGTGGTGACGCTGGATACGGTTTTCCGCGACGTCATGCAGCAATGCGCCGAGCCGCGTAATGACCTGCCTGGCCACGGCACCTGGATCACGCCGGAGATGATCGAGGCCTATTGCGTGCTGCACGAGCGTGGCCTGGCGCATTCCGTGGAATCCTGGCGGGATGGAAAACTCGTCGGCGGGCTTTACGGTGTTGCCCTCGGCAGCGCCTTTTTCGGCGAATCCATGTTCAGCCGCGTAACCGACGCCTCCAAGGTGGCATTCGTGCAACTGGTGCGGCAACTGGCGGCGTGGGGTTTCGACTTTATCGATTGCCAGCTGCCCTCGGCGCACCTGTCCAGCCTGGGCGCGGAAGAGATCCGCCGACCCGAGTTTCTGGAACGGCTGGAACAGGCGTTGCAACAGCCCGGCCGGCCGGGCCACTGGCGCTTCGAGGCGGATCCGGCAATACTTACGGGGAGTCATCCACCGGCCAGGCCATGACGAGTCATCACAAACCGCCGGAAATTTTTCTCTCGATGCCGCACGCGTGCAGCTACCTGCCCGGACGCACCGCCACCTCGCTGTTCCTCGATCCGCGTCAACCGCTCGACAGCCGCCAGTATGCGGGATTCATGCGTCTCGGTTTTCGCCGCAGCGGCGATCTGGTCTACCGCCCGCATTGCCGTGACTGCAACGCCTGCATCCCGGTGCGCATCCCGGTGAATCGTTTCCGGCCCGATCGCGGACAGCGGCGTGTGTGGAACCGCAACCAGGATCTGTCGGTGGTCGCGCACCCGCCTGTCTTCCAACAGGAGCACTTTGAGCTGTACCAGCGCTATCAGTCCGCGCGTCATCCGGGCGGCGGCATGGACGATCCCGATCCGCAGAAATACCTGAACTTCCTCGGCTCGCGCCATATTCACACCGTCTTTTATGAATTCCGACAGAACCGGAAACTCCTGGGCGTCGCCGTCACCGATATCCTCCCGGACGGGCTCTCGGCGGTGTATACCTTCTTCGATCCGGACGAGAAACGCCGCGCCCTCGGTGTCCAGGCCGTGCTGTGGCAGATCGAACATGCCCGCGAGCGGCAGTTGCCGTGGCTCTATCTGGGATACTGGATCAGGGAATGTCCGAAAATGTCCTACAAGGGGCATTACCACCCGCTGGAGGCCTTTCTTCAGGGTCACTGGGTTCAGCTGGACAAACTCCCGCGCGCACATGGCCCGTAAAACGGAGCCGGCTCCGCTGGCACGTCCATTGCATCTTCCTGGGGATAACGCCGGGCACACATCCGGCCGGGGTACAAAAAAACATGCTCAGCTTTCTCTATCGTCTTGTCGAGCACTATCACCGTGAGCACGGTCTCCATCCGAATCTGCTGTACCTGAACCCGTGGCATTACCAGAGGCTTCTGGAATCCCTCCCGGAGATGGATAGCCAGGAGGAAGTTTCCCGGTTCCTGATGATGCAGATCGTCATCAGCCCGGAAGCCGCGCATCCTTACGTAGCCTGGCTGCCGAGCGACATCGGCGCCAATCTCGCCCAGCCGCGGGAACGCGTGCTCTGAGCTTGTCTCGGGGCAGCGATCCGGCCGGGTCGCGCCCGAAACCGCTTTACGCCCACGCGCGACTGCGGCATCATACGCCGCCAATTCATCCTCAGGACACCGCGTGGCGAAAGAAGAGCACATTGAAATGGAAGGGACCATCGTGGAAACCCTTCCCAACACCCTGTTCCGGGTCAAGCTGGACAACGGGCACGTGGTGACGGCGCATATCTCCGGCAAGATGCGCAAGAACTATATCCGCATCCTTACCGGTGACCGCGTCACCGTACAACTCACCCCCTACGATCTCACCAAGGGCCGGATCACCTTCCGCGCCCGATAAGCAAATAGATTCTCACCAACTTCCCCTCTCCCTCCGGGAGGTAAGACGGGGTTGTCGCGAATGTCCGGCGGACATTCGCGCCGTCGAACGGGCGCAGATGATTCATCTGCGCCCCGGCGGGAACAAAGGGTGAGGGGATAATTTCACCCTCATCCCCATCCCTTCTCCCATAGGGAGAAGGGGGCGAGCCGAGGCGTGTTTAGCACGCACTCTTTCACTCCGGGAAAGGGAATGAGGGTGAGGGGGCCGATGCCGGTATCATCATTAATATCGAGGACGTAAAAAAACGCCGGCGCATTCGCATGCGCCGGCGTTTTTGTTACGAGCGGACAATCAGGCCGGGGTCTTGTCGGTGGCGGGAATGAAGTCGAACACCAGTCCCTTGTCGTCCGTGCTGACCTTGACGTGACCGCCCGAAGCCAGGCTGCCGAAGAGCAGCTCGTTGGCGAGCGGCTTTTTGACCTTCTCCTGGATCAGCCGCGCCATCGGGCGCGCGCCCATGGCCGGATCGTGGCCGTGTTTGGCGAGCCAGACGCGCGCGGCGTTGTCCAGCTCGACCGTCACGTGCTTGTCCGCCAACTGCGCTTCCAGCTCGAGGACGAACTTGTCCACCACGTGCGAGATGGTCTGCTCATCCAACGGCTTGAACTGGATGGTCGCGTCCAGGCGATTGCGGAATTCCGGGCTGAACAGGCGCTTGATTTCCTGCAGCTCGTCGCCGGCGTGATCCTGCTTGGTAAAACCAATACTCGACCGGCTCAGGCGTTCGGCGCCGGCGTTGGTCGTCATCACCAGGATGACGTTGCGGAAATCCGCCTTGCGTCCGTTGTTGTCCGTGAGCGTGCCATGGTCCATCACCTGCAGCAGCAGGTTGAACACGTCCGGGTGCGCCTTCTCGATCTCATCCATGAGCAACACCGAATGCGGATGCTTGACGATGGCCTCGGTCAGCAGGCCGCCCTGGTCGAAGCCGACGTAACCGGGCGGCGCGCCGATCAGGCGCGAGACGGTATGCCGCTCCATGTATTCCGTCATGTCGAAGCGGATGAGCTCCAGGCCCATGATGCGCGCCAGTTGCCGCGTGACCTCGGTCTTGCCGACGCCCGTGGGCCCGGCGAACAGATAGGAGCCGACCGGCTTTTCCGGATGACCCAGGCCGGAACGCGACATCTTGATCGCGGTTGCCAGCGCCTCGATGGCGTCGTCCTGGCCGAACACCACCATCTTGAGATCGCGTTCGAGCGTCTTGAGCGCTTCGCGATCCGACGTGGAAACCGTCTTGGGCGGAATGCGCGCGATCTTGGCGACGATGTCCTCGATGTCGTGCACGCCGATGGTTTTCTTGCGGCGGCTCGGCGGCAGCAGATGCTGGCTGGCCCCGGCCTCGTCGATCACGTCGATGGCCTTGTCCGGCAGATGCCGGTCGTTGATATAACGATGTGACAGTTCCACCGCGCTGCGCAGCGCCTGCTGCGTGTAACGCACGCCGTGGTGGTTTTCAAAGCGATTCTTCAGGCCGCGCAGGATCTCCACCGCCTCCTCGACCGAAGGCTCGGTGACGTCGATCTTCTGGAAACGGCGCGACAAGGCGCGGTCCTTCTCGAAGATATTGCGGTATTCCTGATACGTGGTCGAGCCGATGCACTTGAGATCACCCGAGGCCAGTACCGGCTTCAGGAGGTTCGAGGCATCCATGGCTCCACCTGATGCCGCTCCGGCACCAATAATCGTATGGATCTCGTCGATGAACAGCACCGCGTTATCGTGCTTCTTGAGCTGGGACAGCACGGCCTTGAGGCGCTTCTCGAAATCGCCGCGGTACTTGGTGCCCGCCAGCAGGGAACCCATGTCGAGCGCGTAGATGGTGCTGTGCATCAGCACCTCCGGCACTTCGCCGTCCACGATCTTCTTGGCCAGGCCCTCGGCGATGGCGGTCTTGCCCACGCCGGCCTCACCCACGTACAACGGGTTGTTCTTGCGCCGGCGGCACAACACCTGGATGGTGCGCTCCACCTCGCGGCTGCGCCCGATCAGCGGATCAATCTTGCCCACCCGTGCCTGTTCGTTGAGGTTGATGCAGAACACGTCGAGCGGGCTCTTTTCCGCGGCCGCGCCCTCCTCGTTGTTCTCCTCGGAGGCGGGAAGCTCGTTCTGGCTCTCGCCCGGCACCTTGGAGATGCCGTGCGAAACGTAGTTCACCACGTCGAAGCGGCTGATGTTCTGCTTGTGCAGGAAATACACGGCGTGCGATTCCTTCTCGCCGAAAATGGCGATCAGGACATTGGCGCCGGTGACTTCCTTCTTGCCCACGCCCTGGACGTGCAGCACCGCGCGCTGGATCACGCGCTGGAAACCGATGGTCGGCTGGGTGTCGATCTTGCTGCCCGCGGCGAGCTTGGGCACGTTTTCCTCGAGGAAGGCGCTCAGGCTGCGACGCAGTTCCTCGATGTTGCCGCCGCAGGCGCGCAGCACGCGCGCCGCAGAGGGATTGTCCAGCAACGCCGCCAGCAGATGCTCCACGGTGATGAACTCGTGGCGCTTTTCGCGGGCGCTCTGAAACGCGCTGTTCAGTGAAAATTCAAGTTCCTGGGACAACATGACACCGCCTCCGGGCACTGGCCCCTCAACAAAAATGTTCCCTTTTGAAAATCTTCCCCTTATTCCGGTTCCATGGTGCACTGCAGCGGGTGCTGATGTTCCTGAGCATATGACAGCACCTGACGCACCTTGGTTTCCGCAATCTCACGGATATAAATCCCGCAAACCCCGATACCCTTCTGATGCACATGCAGCATGATACGGGTCGCGTCTTCCCTGTTCTTGGCGAAAAACCGTTCCAGAATAATTACGACGAACTCCATTGGAGTATAGTCGTCGTTCAGCAGGATGACTTTGTACAGCTGTGGCTTCTGGAGCCGGGGCTTCGCCTCCTGGACGATCGGACCGTCGAGATAATGCTGCTGAGGCTTGTCACTCATATCTATTAAAGGTTACACCAATTTACAGTGGAACCCGCGTCCCGTCTGGCGATTTCAAGTACATTGTGCGACCCATCCCCGAAATTTCAACCCCTGGGAATGTGGCATGAAATTTGAGGTTCCTCCGGGACTTTCGGGGCTGCCGGGCCCGTGTGACAGCGCCCCCGGGAGGGGCTTGCTTGACTTGCCTCAAAAAAGAAGGATGATGGCTGAGCGCGCCTTTCTCGGGCACTTGCAGGAGGCGGGTGCGGTATCAGCAACCTGAAGGACAGCGGCGATTGCCGCAGCAGGAGGGGGATGTATGCCACTAGGTACTGTGAAGTGGTTTAACGCCAGCAAGGGTTACGGATTCATCACACCCACAGATGGCGGCGATGATGTCTTCGCGCATTATTCCGCAATAGAAATGGAAGGGTACAAGACTCTCAAGGAGGGTCAGCAGGTCGAGTTCGAAGTTCAGGAAGGCCCCAAGGGCCCCCAGGCTTCCCACATACGTTCCCTATCCAAGTAATCGGCGTTATTACCGTTTAAAGTTTTACGACCCGGCCAAGCGCCGGGTTTTTTATTTCATGGAGCCAATGACGGCCTCGCCAAAACCCGAGCAACTCACCTGGGTGGCGCCGGGCATGAGCCGCGCAAAATCGTAAGTGACCGTCCTGGCGGAAATCGCCCCTTCCATTCCTTTGAGAATCAGATCGGCGGCTTCCACCCAGCCCAGGTGACGCAGCATCATCTCGGCCGACAGGATCATGGAACCGGGATTGACCATGTCCTTGCCGGCATACTTGGGCGCGGTGCCGTGCGTGGCCTCGAACATCGCCACCGTGTCGGACAGGTTCGCGCCCGGCGCGATGCCGATGCCGCCGACCTGCGCCGCCAGCGCGTCGGAAATGTAGTCGCCGTTGAGATTGAGCGTGGCGATCACGCTGTATTCCGCCGGCCGCAAGAGGATCTGCTGCAGGAAGGCGTCGGCGATCACGTCCTTGATCACGATCTCCTTGCCGGTCTTCGGATTGTTCATCCGCATCCACGGGCCCTGGTCGATCAGTTGCGCGCCGAATTCGCGCTGCGCCAGCTCGTAGCCCCAGCTCTTGAACCCGCCCTCGGTGAATTTCATGATGTTGCCCTTGTGCACCAGGGTCACGGAAGGACGATCGTTGGCGATGGCGTACTGGATCGCGCGGCGCACCAGCCGTTCCGTCCCCTCGCGCGAGACCGGCTTGATGCCGATGGCGGAGGTTTCCGGAAAGCGGATTTTCTTGACGCCCATTTCGCGCTGCAGGAAGGCGATCAGCTTCTGCGCCTCGGGCGAGCCGGACGGCCACTCGATGCCGGCATAGATGTCTTCCGAGTTTTCCCGGAAGATCACCATGTCGGTTTTCTCCGGCTCCTTCACCGGGCTCGGCACGCCCTTGAAGTAGCGCACCGGCCGCAAGCAGACATACAGATCAAGTTCCTGGCGCAGCGATACGTTGAGCGAGCGGATGCCGCCGCCCACCGGCGTCGTCAGCGGCCCCTTGATCGAGACGACATATTCCCTGACCGCCTGGAAAGTCTCCGCCGGCAGCCAGGTATTGTTGCCGTAGGTCGCGACCGCCTTTTCGCCCGCGTACACTTCCATCCAGGCAATCGAACGCTTGCCGCCGTAAGCCCTGGTGACGGCCGCATCCACGACCTTGCGCATGACCGGGGTGATGTCGCGCCCGATGCCATCGCCCTCGATGAAGGGAATGACCGGGTGGTTCGGGACATTCAGCGAGTAATCCTGGTTGACCGAGATTTTTTCCCCGGCGGGGATCTTGATATGCGTAAAAGCCATGATCTGCTCCGATAAAATTGCCGCGCATTCTATCATCAGAATCCGCCGGTGCGGCGTTCCGCGGTCCCGCGCTACACTCCCGCCATGCCCCGGCTGATTCTTTTCAATAAACCCTATGGCGTCCTGACGCAGTTCACCGACCCTGGTGGACGCGAGACGCTGGCCTCCCATATCAGGATTCCCGGCGTCTACCCCGCCGGCCGGCTGGACCGGGACAGCGAAGGATTGCTGCTGCTCACCGATGACGGCAAGCTGCAACAACGCCTGTCCGATCCGCGCTTCAAACAGCCTAAAACCTATTGGGTACAGGTCGAAGGCGAACCGGACGAGCCGTCGCTGGAGCGCCTGCGCCGTGGCGTCATGCTCGACGGCAAACGCACGCAACCGGCGGAAGTCCGGCGCATGGCGGAACCCGCGCTGTGGCCACGCAACCCGCCGATACGGTTTCGTCAGTCGATACCGACCTCGTGGCTGGAAATCACGCTCACCGAAGGCCGCAACCGCCAGGTGCGACGCATGACCGCGGCCGTGGGATTTCCAACGCTGCGTCTCGTGCGTTACGCCATCGGGCCGTACACGCTGGAGGGCCTGGCGCCCGGCGAATGGCGGGAAGCTGAGCCGTAAGCCGCATCTCTCTCCTCACGCCTTGGCCCTCACTGATATGATGCGCCCATGATCTGGAAACCGAACGTCGTGGTCGCGGCGATCATCGAACGCGAGGGGAAATTCCTGCTGGTCGAGGAAAAGGCCGACGGCCGGCTCGTGCTCAACCAGCCGGCCGGTCATCTCGACGAGGGCGAGAGCCTGCTGCAGGCGGTGGTGCGTGAAACGCTGGAAGAGACCGCCTGGCACTTCACGCCGGAAGCGCTGCTCGGCGTTTACCGCTGGCCGCATCCCACCAAAGACGTCACCTATCTGCGCTTCGCCTTCACCGGACGCGTGACACGGCATGAAGAGAGTCGTGCGCTCGACCATGACATCGTGCGCACGCTGTGGCTGAGTCCGGAGGAGATCCGCGCCGAGCACGCGCGGCACCGCAGCCCGCAGGTCGAGCGTTGCCTGAACGATTATCTCGCCGGCCGGCGCTATCCGCTCGAATTGCTGAAGGAATATGAAGATTCTCTATAAGAATTTCGGCCACAGAGGTCACAGAGCACACAGAGATGGAAAAGAACTGTTTTTTCGCTCCGTGATCTCTGTGTTCTCTGTGGCATTAATGAAATGATATGAAAATCATCGTCGGCATTTCCGGTGGCGTGGACTCGGCCGTGGCGGCGCTGCTCCTGAAGCGCCAGGGCCATGAGGTCACGGGCCTGTTCATGAAGAACTGGGAGGAGGACGACAGCGCGGGTCATTGTGGCGCGGAAGAGGACCTGAAGATGGCGCAGAAGGTCTGCGACCGCCTCGGCATTCCCCTCAGGACCGTCAACTTCTCCGCCGAATACTGGGACCGCGTGTTCAGTTATTTCCTGTCCGAGTACCGTGCGGGACGCACGCCCAACCCGGACGTGCTGTGCAACAAGGAAATCAAGTTCCGCGCGTTCCTGGAGCACGCTATCACGCTCGGCGCCGACTGCATCGCCACCGGCCATTATGCGCGCGTCGACAGTCGCGCCGGGCGCTTTCGCCTGCTGAAGGCGCGCGATGCCAACAAGGACCAGTCCTACTTTCTGTATCTGCTGGGACAGGAGGCGCTGTCGCGCACGTATTTTCCCATCGGTGATCTGGCCAAGACCGAGGTGCGTCATATCGCACAGGAGGCGGGATTGCCGAATTACGATCGCCAGGACTCGACCGGCATCTGCTTCATCGGCGAGCGTGACTTCAAATCCTTTCTCGCGCGCTATCTGCCCGCACAGCCCGGCGAGATGCGCACGCTTGCCGGTGCGTTCAAAGGAAAACACGATGGCGTGATGTACTACACCATCGGCCAGCGTCACGGGCTCGGCATCGGTGGCGAAGGCGAGGCCTGGTACGTGGTCGGCAAGGATGTGCCCGGCAATATTCTTTACGTCGAACAGGGGGAGCAGCACCCGGCGTTGTTCAGCGAGGCGCTGATCGCCGGCCAGCTGCACTGGATTGGCGCCGAGCCCCTGCCCTGGCCACGGAAACTATGCGCCAAATCCCGTTACCGCCAGCCGGACCAGGACTGCACTGTTTCACCGCATGACAAGGGCCTGCGCGTGGCGTTTGATCATCCACAACGCGCCATCACGCCCGGACAGTCCGTGGTGTTCTATGATGACGATGAATGTCTGGGCGGCGGCATCATCGAAGCCGCCATACCCGCCACGAGTGACGTTACGGCACACGCGGCGCAGCGTTGACCCGGTATTTTCCCGGCTGTTCTGGTAAAATGCGCCCGCCCACACGGACCCTCTACTACCGCAGGCGCGCATGAACAAACCGAACAAGCCGGATGCATTGCCGCTAAACCCGCTCACCGCCCTGTCACCGCTCGACGGCCGCTACCAGACCAAAACCGCCGAACTCCGCCCACTCTTCAGCGAGTACGGCCTGATCCGCCACCGCGTGCTGGTGGAAATCCGCTGGCTGATGGCATTGGCCGATCACAGGAAAATAAAAGAAGTGGCGCCCTTCTCCGCCGCCACGCAAAAGCTGCTGAATGGCATCGTCGCGGACTTTTCCGAGGCGGACGCCCGGCGCGTGAAGGAAATCGAGGCGACGACCAATCACGACGTCAAGGCGATCGAGTATTTCCTGAAGGAAAAAACACGCGGCAACCGGGAAATCGCCCGTTGCACCGAATTCATTCATTTTGCCTGCACCTCGGAAGACATCAACAACCTCGCCTACGCCCTGATGCTGAAACAAAGCCGGGACGAGGTGCTGCTCCCGCGCCTGGACAGGATGATCGCCGCCATGACCGATCTCGCCAGCCGCCATGCCGACCAGCCGATGCTGGCGCGCACCCATGGCCAGCCGGCCTCGCCCACCACCCTGGGCAAGGAAATGGCGAATTTCGCGTATCGCCTGAAGCGCACGCGCCAGCAGGTGGTGGACGTCCCGATGCTCGGCAAGATCAACGGCGCGGTGGGCAATTACAATGCGCATCTCGCGGCCTATCCGGAGGTCGACTGGCCGGCCTTCGCCAGGTCCTTTGTCGAGAAACTGGGGCTCGACTGGAACCCCTACACCACCCAGATCGAACCGCACGATTACATCGCCGAACTGCTCGATGCGGCAGCGCGCTGCAATACCATCCTGATCGATTTCAACCGTGATGTCTGGGGTTATATCTCGCTCGGCTACTTCAAGCAGAAAGTGGTCAAGGGCGAGGTCGGCTCTTCCACCATGCCGCACAAGGTTAACCCGATCGATTTCGAGAATTCCGAGGGTAACCTGGGGCTGGCCAATGCCCTGTTCCGCCACCTGGCCGAGAAACTGCCGGTGTCGCGCTTCCAGCGTGACCTGACCGACTCCACCGTGCTGCGCAACCTCGGTGTCAGCTTCGGCTACATGCTGCTCGCCTGCGACTCCTGCCTCAAGGGCATCGGCAAGCTCGAGGTCAATGCGGAGCGCCTGCGGCAGGACCTGGACCAGAACTGGGAGGTTCTGGCCGAGCCGGTACAGACCGTGATGCGCCGCCACGGGGTCGAGCAGGCCTATGAAAAGCTCAAGGAACTCACGCGCGGGAAAGCCGGCATCACCCGCGAGTCCATGCAGGCCTTCATCCGCACGCTCGATATCCCCGATAACGCCAAAAAACGCCTGCTGGCGCTGACGCCCGATACCTACACCGGCAACGCCGCCGCCCAGGCCAGAAACCTCGCCAGGACGAAACGCTGATCCGGCCGTTTCCGCTGCCTCGCTTCGTCGAACCCGGCGTCATTCCCGTAGTCTATATATATCTTGATGGCACCGATTTCTCGCCATCAAGAGAGCTTTCAACACGCACATGGAAACGGCCAAGAATTCATCCGCCCCCGAGGCGGCACCGCAACGCCGGATCATCCGGGATCGCACCGAGGTCAGTGATTTTCTGGCGCTGCTGGCGGAAAACGCCACGCGCGAGATTGTTATCTTCGCGCCCCGACTGGACGGCGCGTATTTCAACAGCTCCCGTTTTGCGCGCGCGCTGGCGAGTTTCGCCGCGCGGCATCGCCAGAATCTCGCGCGCATCGTGGTCGAGGACACGGACCAGGCGCTGCGCGACAACGACCGTCTGGTCGGACTGTGCCGGCGCCTGAGCGACTTCATCCACATGCACCGGGTCGCCGAGGAACATCTCGGCATCCGCGAAATGTTCGTGGTCGTGGATCACCGCGGCTACCTGCATCAGCAGGACACCGACAAGCCCGATTGCGTGACTCATCCACACGACAGCCATGAGGCGGTGCTGCTCGCGCGGCGCTTCAACGAATTATGGGACCGCAGCGAACCCATCGTGGCGCTGCGCGCGACAGGACTGTAGGCTTCCAGAATACCGATGCGGCTTCGAACAATCCCGACCCTGGCAGGTTTTATGGTCCTGATCGCGCTGACCGGATGCGGCCACACGCCCGCGCAGGAATCCGTCCCGCCACTGGCAAGCCGCGCGGCGGATCACGCCCTCGCCATGGTAGGCAAACCCTATCGCTACGGCGGGAATACACCGAAGGGCTTCGACTGCAGCGGACTGGTGCAATACAGCTATGCGCGCGTCGGGGTGAAACTCCCGCACGGTACCCGCCATCTGCTGCGAGTGTCCCAGCCCGTTTCCCACAAAAAACTGAAACGCGGCGATCTGGTATTTTTTACCCAGGAAGGCAAACCATCGTCGCATGTCGCGCTCTACCTTGGCGGTAACCGTTTCGTGCATGCGCCCTCCAGCGGCAAGAATGTCTACGTCGCCGGTTTCAATGACTCCTACTGGCAACGCCATTTCACCGAAGCCCGGCGCGTCGAGATCGACTGACATGCCGCGCGGCCGTCCGGCCATTCATGTCCTCCTGCTTGCCTTCGTGGCCTTGCTTGCCCTGTCCGCGGCGGGCGCCGACGAGGCCCGCGTTATCCAGCTGAAACACCGTCCCGCGAATGAAGTCATGCCCCTGATCCGCCCGCTGCTGGGTCCGGACGACGCACTCAGCGGCATGGACTTTCGACTGATCATCCGCACCTCGGACCGGAACCTGAAAGAGGTCGAGCGCGTCCTGGCGCAGGTGGATGTGGCGCGCCAGCGGCTGCGCATCACCGTGGAGCAGGCCGCCACTGGTGATCGCGCCACCACGTCCCAGTCCGTCACGGGAGAAGCGCGGATCGGCGACAAGGCACGTGTCACCTTGCCGGCCAAACCGCCGCAACAAGGCGGGCTCGTCGTGCAAAAGAACGGTCTGCGATACACGGCGAACCGCCGCACCGCCACCGCCAGCAGCGCCAATACCCAGACTGTCATGACGATGGACGGGCAGCGCGCCTGGATCCGTATCGGCCAATCGGTGCCGCATGTGAGGAAAATATTGGCGCTCAGCCGGCGTCAGCTGGTGCTGATACAGGATATTGAGCTTCAGGATGTCATGACGGGCTTCGATGTGCTGCCGCGCGTGCACGGTGACCGGGTGCTGGTCGAGATCACGCCGCGCCTGTCCTCGCTGAGGAATCCCGCCACCGGCCTGGCCGACTTTCAGGAATTGTCCACGACGGTGGAAACAAAACTGGGCGAATGGCTGGACCTGGGTGAGATACTGGAAAATCGCGGCGAGGTTCACCGCGCCATTCTGGAAAGCGCCAGCACGGACTCGGGCGAACGCCGCGCCGTCAGACTCAAGATCGAATAAACACTCTCAAGGAACGGCGGCGGCCGATGCGGTTCCGGAAAGGTGATCCGCAAGAAAAGCGCGCACCTGCTGCTCCGTGCGTGCGCCGCTGAAACGCCCGACTTCCTCGCCCCTGACGAACAGGATGACGGTGGGAAAACCACGCAACTGATAGCGACCCGCCAGACGCATGTTGTCGTCCACTTCCACCTTGGCCAGCAGGACCTCGCCATGCAGGCCATGGGTGACCCTCTCCAGCACCGGCGTCAGGACCCGGCAGGGCGGGCACCAGTCGGCCCAGAAATCCACCATAACCGGCCGGGTTCGGGAAGCCTCCACCACTTTCTCTGAAAAATCCGTCTCGGTGACGTCAAAAATGAGGGAATGCGACATTCTTAAAGTTCATTATTGAATCGGGTCGAATCTATCAAGCAACCATCGACGGCAGGTGATCCGTTAACGGCATTATAAGCCTGTGTTCGCAGCACAACCAGCCGTCACCAGTTTTTCCCTCGCAGATTTTATTTCCCGGCAGGAGCAGCTATAGTCGCGCGCCATGCACGCGCGCCATGACAAACTCCTGACCGAGCTCCTGACTCAACCCACCGCCCCGTTTCGCGAAGAACACGTGGTGACGGTCGTACAGCGCGTGCTGAAACAGGCGGGTGTTCCTTTTTTCCGCGATCCTGTCGGCAACATAGTCGTCGGTTGTCCCTCACGCGCCGACTACCGGCGCCTGGCGCGTGAAAAGAGCGGGGAACCGTTGCGCTTGTTCATTGCGCACATGGACCATCCCGGATTCCACGGCTTGCGCTGGGTTTCAAATACGCGACTCAGGATCAAATGGCACGGCGGCTCGCCCGTCAGGCATGTCTCCGGGAGCCGCGTCTGGCTGGCAACGGCGCAGGATTATCGGGCCGAGGGCAGGCTCGGCCGGGTGCGGCTGCTCAAGTCCAGGCACGCTATCGACACCGCCGAGGTACATGTGACCGGCGTCATGAATGGCGCGCGACCGAAGGCGGGCACACTATATGGCGGTTTCAGGTTTCGCGCACCGGTGTGGCGTGCCGGAAAGAAAATCTACACCAAGGCGGCGGACGATCTCGTCGGCGTTTTCGCCATCATTGCTACGGCGCTGGATCTCCATAAAAAAAGCCGTGGGAAAAAATCACCGCCCTTTCTCGGATTGCTGACGCGCGCAGAGGAAGTCGGCTTTGTCGGCGCTATCGGCCATTTCGAACTGGACTGGCTCGCCGGCGCGCGCCGTCCGGTAATCGCCGTGAGCCTGGAAACCTCGCGCACCTTGCCGGGCGCATTCGTCGGCAAAGGGCCCGTGGTGCGTCTGGGTGACCGGCGCACGGTATTCCATCCCGGCTACCTGAAAGTGCTGACCGACGTCGCGCAGGATGTGCTGCCGGACAGACATCAGCGCCGCGTCATGGATGGCGGCGCCTGCGAGGCCACCGCGGCGATCGCCTACGGCTTGCCCGCCATCGGTCTGTCGGTGCCGCTGGGTAATTATCACAACGAGGGATTCGAAGGCGGACCCGGCTGCCGCGCGCCGCGGGGTCCGGCGCCCGAGTTCGTGCATCGCGATGATGTCGAGGGTCTGCTGAAACTCTGTCAGGCGCTGATGCGGAACGGATTGCCCTGGAACAAGCCATGGGAAACCCAGCGGCGGCAGATGCACCGGAGACTGCGCGAATACCGCCAGCTGCTCTGATAGCTCTGCGTCATTGCAACCAAACGACGCTACGGTTTGGTCCCGCCGGCAACGTGCACCTCCACATCGAGCCACAGCCCCTGTTCACCCACCTGCGAATGTATTTCGGCCAGATGCTCGGTTTTGAACAGCTCCCGCTGCGCTGGCGGAAGCTGCTCGATCCATCCGCGTGTGCCGCTGTTCCACAAAACATCCCACCACTGGGATTCATCTTTAAGGTGGTAACCGAGTTGCTCGGTCGTCACCTCGACCTGCTGCAACCCGGCGCTCTCCATCAGCTCGCGGCAATGGGCGGGGTCGGTGAGGCGCATGCCCGCCGGAGAATCTTCATCCGGTGACAGGACTCCATGGCGCTGGAGCCCCCGGATGAACAGCTCCATCATCGGCTGGAACGCGCTTTTCCCGAACGTGGTGAACACGACGCGTCCTCCCGGCTTGACGACGCGCATCCACTCCTTCATCGCCGCGGACATGTCGGGCAGAAAGAAAATACCGAATGAGCAGACGACGTAATCGAAATAATCGCGGCGGAAATCGAGCTTCTGCGCGTCCATCACGTGCAGGTCGATGTTGCCGATGCCGAACTTGACGATCTTTTCCTGCAACCGGTCCAGCATCCCCTCCGCCAGATCGATCGCCATCACGCGGCCCCGAGCGCCGACTGCCTGCGCCGCCGCCAACGCCACCACCCCCGTGCCGGTGGCGATGTCCAGCAACTTCGTCCCCGGCGCCGGGTTGAGCCGGGCAATCAGACGGTCCGCGCAAAAGGGAAAAAAGCGCAGCGCCGCATCGTCATAACCGGCGGCCACGATGTTAAAAACGGGAATTACCCGCTGGCGCGGATCTTCTTGCGGCTTATTCATCGGGAGGATGATGTCAGAACGCCCGCCCGCGCAACAGACGTCCCATTGCGCGGCGGGCCGGGATGCGGCGGCCAGCGGTCCTGGGGATGGGGAGCCCGGGTAGGGCTCCATGGATTCGACATATGCTGTTATATGTCGAACGCTCCTTGTCGTTTGATGGAGGATCGTCCCCAGGAGGATGTCCGCCAGCCGGAGGTCACGTATGTGACATTTCCTGTGTAGCAAGGCCCTGACGTCAAAACCTTGACGCATATCAAACCGTCCTGACGTCCCCCTTCCTCCTCCGACAGCCCCCGCTGGCTCGCGAATGGCGCCGGAAAACCTTCCCGGTTGCCCGAAAAATGCCGGGTGCCGCCACCCTGCCTGGAACACGCGGCGATCGCCTCAAAAACCTGCCACCGGTCGGGCAGGCGGGCCCACATATCGACATGCCGCAGACCGGTTATTTGACCCGGCCTATACTTTTTTTTGCACCCATGCCCCAACCCACAACCCCGAATGGACAAGGAAGTCCCGTGACGACGACAAGGAGCATTTTCCAGAAAATCTGTCCTGCCTGCATGGTCACGCTTGCCCTGGATGCCAGGGAGTGTAGCTGCGGCCACGAGTTTGATCACGACGATAACGACGCCTCGCTTTCCTCGGAAGGGATCCGGCTGCAGGCCGAAGAACTCTACGAAAATTATCTGGCGGCGCGCGCCGAACAGGCCTCCAGTGCCGTCATGACCGCTCAGTCCGAGTTCGCCCGCGACCCGGCCAGCGCGCAAAAATCCCAGCATGTCGCCAACCTCATACAGGAAGCGGAAGCAGCCCGCGCCGCCCTGACCGCGCAATCTGCGCGTGTCGCGGAAATGAGAAGGGCCCTGCCGCCGGCACCGACGCCTGCACCACGCCCGATACATGCCCCAGAGGCGCCAAAGATGAAAGTGGTGGAGATGAAAAAAGCCTTGCCGCCGGCACCTGCTCCACGCCCGGTGCACGCCCCGGCTGCGTCGAAGAAGAAAGTCGCTGTCGCAAAACCGGCCGTCACGCCATCCCTGGTACGGGCCAAAGCCAAGGTCGTGAACAGCGCCAGTACCGACACCGACAATGCCATCACAACTTCGCTGCTGACCCGGCGTGCGGCCAAGAAGGCAGCCTCGGTGTCAACGAAACCCAGACCGGCGCCCGCGCCGGTGGCGGCGAAACCGAAGACCACCCTCCCGCCCGTCCAGACCCGAACGCCGAATCCTGCTTTCCGTCAGGCCCAGTCTGCCCGGGCCGAAAAAATCCTGCGCCAGGCGGAAACCGCGGCGGCGGTAAAAGCGGTGATAAAGGAAGAAACCTCCGTCGTTCCGAAAATTGCCGCAGCCGCAAAGATAGAGGCCAAAGCACCGCCGCCGGCCGCCCAGGTCCTGACCAAGTCCGCGCCACGTCTGCTGGGCGGGGACAAAAAGGAATGCCCGAACTGCACCGCCAGCGTTGACAACAAAATCAACCGCTGTCGTTGCGGCTTCGAGTTCCCGACCAGTGAAACGCTCATGCCGGCGCTTTCCATGAGCGAAGAAGAACGCGCGGAATTCGCCAAACTTTTCAGCTTTCCCTAGGAAAAGTCTGCTGCCGTATCAGGTTCCGGTGGAGCGCCGCTGGACAACCTGACTGGCCGCGGCCAAAATTTCTTCCATCGGCGCCGGCTTGGCCACTCCGTAGCCCTGCGCGTAGTTCACCCCGATCTCACCCAACACGCGCAGGATCTCCCCGTTCTCCACAAACTCGGCGATGGTCTGCATGCCCATGGCGTGGCCGATCTGGTTGGCGGCCTCGACCACGGCGCGGTTGACGGGATTGCTCGTCATGTCGCGCACGAAACTGCCGTCGATCTTCAGGTAGTCAACCCTCAGGGTCTGGAGGTAGCCGAAGGAGCTCAGGCCGGTACCAAAATCGTCCAGCGAGAACCTGCAGCCCATGCCTTTCAGCACCGCGATGAAACGCGTGGCCTGCGTGAGATTGGCCACCGCCGTGGTTTCGGTGATTTCAAAACATATCTGCTCCGACGAAACGCCGGTCTGCCTGAAGCTGTCAATGACGAATTTCATGAACGTTTCGTCGCACAGCGACTGGCCCGAAAGGTTGATGGAAAATCTCCAGCCGGAGACGATGCCGGCGTTCGCTGAAAACGCCTCGAAGGCCTTGCGCACCACCCAGCGGTCAATGGAAGTCATGAGGTTGTAGCGCTCGGCCGCCGGGATAAACGCCAGCGGCGGAACCAGCTTGCCCTCCTCATCGAGCAGGCGTATCAGCAGTTCGTAGTGCGGGTTGCCCTCGTTGATGTCCGCCACCGGGGCGATCCGCTGGCAGTACAGGCGGAAGCGATCCTCTTCCAGGGCCTTGTTGAGACGCGACACCCAGCGCATTTCGCCGTGGCGCTGCTTGAGTTCGTCGTCGTCGAGTCGATACACGTGCACGCGGTGGCGTCCGGCTTCCTTCGCGGCATAACAGGCCACGTCCGCCGCGCTCATAATATCCGTCACGCTCTGCTGGCTGGAGCTGATGGAAACCAGGCCGATGCTGACGCCGACGTCAAAGGCGTGCTCCTTCCAGACGAAACGGAACTCCTTCACCCGCAGAAGCAGGCCTTCGGCGATGCGCCGGGCCACGTCGACCTCGCAATGCTGGAACAGGATGCCGAACTCGTCCCCGCCCAGCCGGGCAACGGTATCCGATTCGCGTATCCGGCCGCGCAGAATCGCGGCAAACTGGCGCAGCAGTTCATCGCCGGCAATGTGGCCGCAGGTATCGTTCACGATCTTGAACTGGTCCAGATCCATGTAGCACAGGGTGTGCTCGTTCGATCCCGATTCGGCCGAGGTCACGGCCTTGGTCAGGATGCGCTCGAATTCGCGCCGGTTGGCCAGGCCGGTGAGGTCGTCATGGCTCGCCTGATGCGCCAGTTGCTTGGCCATCCGGCGCGCCCGGCTGACATCGTGCACCACCAGCACGGCACCGATCAGCGGGCCGCCGTCTTCACTTCGAATCGGGGCCGCCGTGTTGACGACATCCACCTCCGACCCGTCCGGCCGGACCAGCACGACATGCTCCACGCTGCCGGTAACATGACCGTCGCGCAGGCAGGCCTCCACGGGATTCTCCACCGAGCGCCGATGCTCTTCATCGATCAACTGCATCACCTGCCTGACCGGCTTGCCGCGCACGCCGTCAATTTTCCAGCCGGTGAGCTTTTCCGCCATGGGGTTGAGATACTGGATGTTTCCGGCCGCGTCGGTGGTGATCACCGCGTCACCGATGGAATGCAGGGTCACCTCGATGAGGGTTTTTTCCGCGCGCAGACTGGCCTCGGACAGGCGCACCTTGTCGAGCGCCTCTCGCAGCTCGCCCTGCTTCAGGGTGATGAAATCGAGCGCCTTGTTGATGAACCGCGCCAGAAAGCCGAATTCGTCGTTCCGGTCCTCCGGGAACCGCAGGGCGGTTTCGCCATGCGTGATGGACTTGGCGGTTTGCACCATGCGCTGGAACGGTTGCGTAAGGATTCTCCGCAACACCCAGTGCAGCGACAGCCCGAAGGACAGCAGCACGACGCCCATGTAGATCAGCACCTGCTTGCGTTCCTGGGCGACGGCCTCATGCAACGGGGTGAAACTGATATACGAAATCCCGTCTCTGTGCATGGATTTGTTACCCATGGGATGGAAATCAAAGCCGCGGGCAAAAAGGACCTGGTCCGGCCGGCGCTGGCCGTGCAAATATGATTCCCTATTCAGGTTGACTTCAATGGCTTCGGCGCGATATTGCAGTTTCAGTCCCTGCAATTCCTGTTCGATGCGCTCGGCAGAGAGCAGTTCTTGATCGTGCAGAAAACTTTCCAGGTCATAGGCCAGTCCGTTGGCCCGGCCGATGTAATCCGTGGTGATTCTCTCTTCGCTGTTGTGCAACAGGGAAAACGAAATCCCCATGCCGGCCACGATCATGAACCAGAAAACAATGACCGATATCTTGGTCGACAGGCTCGACTGGACGTCGTTGTCCGCGCGCGCCGACAGATGGGGATCGCTGATCATCTGAAGCCGACCCAACGGAAGCCCATCACCATGGGACAGATGCCGCTCAGGCCCGCGCCGAACAGGGCGAAGCCGATGAACCAGGGAAAGAACCAGAGGTCTTTGTTGAAGAGGATGTAGCTGACAACCAGAAACGCAGCCACCACGAGGCGCAGGGCACGCTCGGCCTCGAAGTTGATCCGCGCCTGATCCCCCGGCGACAGGGCGCAGGCGGAACCGGCGGCGGGATCGCCTTGGAGGCGGGAAACCAGGGTCGGGATGCGCCAGTTGGTGACGCCCTCAAAAGCCAAGACCACGATGTAGCCGTAGATCACCAGGCGCCAGTCAAAATACAGCGCCACCAGCAGTACCGCGCCCAAGATGATGCGGAATGTGCGTTCGGTCATGGTTCCTTCGTTGCCTGTGGCAACTTAAAACTGTTGCAGGATTTGCCGACCGTTTTTAGACCCGTGATTGGGGTCGGAAGCTGGCCAGATAACGCCTGCGCCTGCACTAAAGATAGAGCAATATCCATGCCCGTAACGGCGAAAACTGACCAAATTGAAGGGATTTAGAACCGGAATGGAGCCGCACGGCCCCGAAAACAGGCGAAAAACCGCCAACCCGTTAACGCGGACGGCTCAGCTTGAAGCGTTCGCCCCGAAAGCTCAGCACCGCGCCATCCGGGACGATGTCTTCTACGCGAATACCGCCATCGATCTGGCTGCCCTTGCGATATTCCCGGTTGTTGATGAACAGGATGCGCTGGGATGCATCATGCGAATACACATGGATGGTTACAGCCAGCGCCGGCAAGGCGCGCTGGAAATCCTGCGGCATTTGCTGCAACAGCGGAGTGTCGTCCATGACGAGAGGCACGGCCGGGGCGGTGGCGGTTTTGATCGTCTCTGGACGGCGATTCACCGCAGGTTTTATTTCGGCACGCGTCACGGCAATCTTTTTCGGCGGCGGCGGCGGGGGCGCGGGAAGCCTGGCCTGTTCGGCCAGATCGGTAACGGGGGCGGTTTTCCTGGCGGGTGATTCCGGAACCGCCACGGGTTTTTCGAGAGCCACGGGAGCCGGCGCGCTTACCGGTGCCGTCGCGACCGGCTCGCCAGTTACGGGCACGGCCGGCGGATCCGGCAGATTGGCGACCGTGCCGCGCCAGAACAGCAGAACAGCCGCCAGGATCCCCAGCAATAAAACAACTCCCAGCGCGAGCCACCAGCCGCTGACCGGCAGCGTCTGGGAAACATTGTGCACCGCGCCGGTTCGTGGCGCCGTTCCGGGTTGCCGCGCCTGTTGGGACTTTCGCAGGGCATCCAGAATATACGACATGCTCAGCGCACCTCCGTGGCCACGGTATCCGCAATCAGGGTGGGCGATTGCCCGGGAAGAAAACCCTGCAACTTTGCCAGCGTGTTGGCGCCGACCACGCCATCGGCCGTGAGCCGGTGGCGGCTCTGGAACTGCATGAGTTGCGCCTGGAGTTCCCTGTCGAACAGGTCGCTCGCGTCCGCCACGAGCGGTTCGCCGCGGTAACGCGCCAGCGCATCACGCAACCACACGATGGCTTCGCCACGGTCACCCAACCGCAATATTTCCTGTTCCGGCACCAGTGGTTTCCACAGCAACAGGTATTTCCCGAACCAAAGGCGGCCCACTTCCTGCACGTCAAATTCCTGCGGCGAACCGCCCATGGCCAGCGATACCGAGTCCGCCGTCAGGGCCGTCACCAGCACGTGGTGTTTGTGGCCGGAGGAATCCTGCAATTCGATGACGGCGGGCCGGTTGTGCTCGCGCAGGTTGTTCCAGGTCCCGGTTTGATAAATGCAATGCAGCCCGGCGTTCAGCGCACGCTCACAACCGGTGGCGCCGGCCAGAGCGGAGTAATCCAGCCCCCAGCGTTCGAACAGAACCTTCATGGCCGATTCAGTATCAGTCCTGGCCTCCCTGCTTCCAAGGGATGCCTCAAGTGTTGACACAGGTTCGGGGGGGTTCGCGGCCGCACTGGCGTCGGTGGCCGTCGCGGCGGAAATCGCCCCGGCCACGCTCACCGCCTCGGGACTGGCGGAAGCCATTTGGGTGGAGACCGCCTCGGCGCTGTTCTTCCCGGATGCAATCACCCGGGTCCAGTCCGGCCACCACTGCTGCCAGGCTGCCACGGCCAGGGCGACAACCAGCGCTGACGCGACCGCCAGCGCGCGGAGGGAGAACCATGGCTTCGACAAGGCGCCTGGCCCAACCTCCCGGGCCGCGCGCTTGACGATGGACACATCCACCACCTGCTTGCCGCGCGTGTAAGCACCGAGCAAAGCGCGATCGCAGATCACGTTGATCAATCGCGGAATGCCGCCGGACGCGGCATAGACCTGCTCCATGGCCTTTCTGTCGAACAATATCGCCCTGGCGCCGGCAACCCGGCAACGATGCAGAATATATTCAAAGTTTTCCTTGCGCGTGAGCGCCACCAGGTGAAAACGCGCCGTGATGCGTTGCGCCAGCTGGCGCAGATCCTGCTGCGCCAGCATCTGGGCCAGTTCCGGCTGGCCGATCAAGATGATTTGCAGCAGCTTTTGCTTGGTGGTCTCGAGGTTGGTGAGCAGCCTGACCTGTTCCAGCACTTCGCGGCTCAGATTTTGCGCCTCGTCGATGATGAGCACGGTGCGCCGGTTGTGTGCGTGGGTTTGCAGCAGGTGGGCATTGAGCGCGTCGATCAGCTGCTTGATGCTGGCCTGCTCGCCGGAATGCGGGACGCGCAACTCATCGCAGATGGCGGCAATGAACTCGGCGACGGTCAGCACCGGATACAGAATCAGCGCAACATCCACCCCTTCGGGCAGTCGCTCAACCAGGGTGCGAACCAGCAGTGTCTTGCCGGTCCCGACCTCGCCGGTCAGCTGCACGAAGCCGCCGGCCCCCGCCAGGCCGTACTGGAGATGCGCCAGCGCCTCCTGATGCCCCCGGCTCAGGTAGAGATAATGCGGATCGGGCGGGATGGAAAACGGGTTTTCGTGCAGGCCAAAATACTGAAGGTACATTATCCCACCCTTGCCGTCTGCCGGTGGCGGTCCGAGGCTGGCTGCGTATCGTGCCGGGTAATATTCCGACTGGGGTATCTCTGGTCCATCAATGCTTCCCTGACTTGCTGATCGTCCAGGCCTTAGGCGCCGGACCTTAATGACCTCATACGATACCATTATTTGTCCGCGTCATGTGTGCCTGCGTTGTATTCCTGATTTTCGGGATCCGGTCAGGCCTGGAGAGGGAAAATTCGCCGGCGTATTTGGCATCACCCGAATCATTGCCGGCACTTGTCTCCATAGCCTCGTGCGCGGGATTGGCAACCGCTGTCAGCACAGACTGACAGATCCAGCACGGGCGGCCGGCTTCAAAACTGGCTGGCGGTTCGGACTTGAGAAGAAGGAATTAAAAATTACACGGGGAATGAGGCAGGGGCACTATTGGCGGCGTCCGGGTTTCGCGACGTCATCGCCGGAAGTTTTGGCGGCCTGAACGATCTTGCGCAGATCGGCCAGCTGCACCTGCAGGGCCTTGATCGCTTCCGCGACTTCCACGGATTCGCGACTGGTCTCGCTCTTGGCGATGTCGCCGGTTTCCATCTTTGTTGCGCGCTGCATTCGACTCATGTGAACCTCCTTGTGCGAATCCGACTTGCATCAGAACTCCGCCCGCCAACTCCCCCTACGCCCGACAAAGAACAACATGTGTCGTCAATCATTAAGGCGGAAAGCCGGAGGAATTACAAGTATAGATTCCGGCACGCTTACCGACGGCGGCACTGCCCGCCCCGGCTGACAGCCGCCACGGGCAGGCCGATGAGCGCAAAAAGCGCATCGTGCCTGCCTTATGCCAGTGCACCGGTTTACGCCTTATGCAGGGATGCGACAGGTGTGTGTTTTTTGCAAATGCCTCTCGAGCCGTCAGCAAACCCAATTCCGGCTGGCTCACGGAAACGGCGTTACTCCTTAAGGACGCATTTGCGATAGAGATCCTTGAGCGTGCCGTCCGGATCGTATTTTTTCTTGAGTCGTTCGTAGGCGGGTCGGTTATAAATTTCCCAGAACTGTTCGGGCGAAAAATAGGAATCGGAATACAGCGATTTCATTCCCTGCATGGCCATCACCTTCTGCTCGACCTGCCGGTTGAAGTGCCCCGGCGGGAGTTTTTTTCGTCCGCGTATCACGTCCCAGAATCCGAAATTGACGTAGAGCTTTTGCGGATCCATGCGGTAAAGATCGAACCGGGCCTGCTTGTCCCGGGCCCGGGTGGGACATATCCATACCGGCATGAAGCGGATGACATCGTGATAAAACGCCAGGAATTCCGGCGCATGCTCGAGCGGGATCTCGACATCCTGGATCACGGACTCGGTGTGGAATCCCAGCAGTTTGTCGATTGCGCGAGTGAATTTCCAGCGACTGTTGAGCCGCATGAGCTTCGTGTAGGTAACCGAATTCAGCCGCTGCCGTCCATAGAGCCGGCGGATAACCGGGTTCTGGGCCAGCAGGTTTTTCGAACACCAGAACCAGTCCGTATCCCAGCGCCACAGGTAATCCGCCGTGGTCAGGAAATCCTCCGCGCGTTCGCGCAATGACTTGTAATAGATACGCTCGTAGGTGTAATCGCTGGTATAGGGCGCTTCGTCGGCAAACTGGCCGAGTGTGATAACCATGTCGTGGCGGCCGAACACCACGCCATCGACAAAATCAACATCCGCGCGCTCGCACTGCCGCGCCAGATCGGCGAAAAACCCCTCCAGATCGGCGTGGCGAATATGGCTGAGTTTCACGTATTTTTTCACCGGCACTACCCTGACCTTGAGCAGCAAGGCGTAGCCCAGCGTCCCGTAGGAATTGGGGAAACCGTAGAACAGGTCGCGGTATTCGTTATCCGGCGCGCACAGCACGGTGCGGCCGTCCCCCAGCAGTATCTCCATTTCCTGCACCGTCTCGTGCACCAGCCCGTAGCGGAAGGAGGAGGATTCAATACCGCACCCGACGGTCGCACCGCCGATAGTGATGGACTTGAGCTGCGGCACCACCGCCGGCATGACATTGTGTTTCAGGCATTCGGCGACGAGCTTCGCATACGGCGTCATGCCCTCGACCACGACCTGGCCGTTCACGGCATCGACGTTCAGTACATTGTTGAAATCCCGCACATCCAGCTTTTGCGCCGGCCCGCCATGGCGGTCACGAAACAGGTTGGAGGTGGTTTTTCCGAGGCGTATATTTTCACCCCGGGCTGAACGCAGGGCCTCCATCAAGCACTGTTTCTTCTCCTGGTAGCGGGCCATGTCCATAGCTCTGCCACAATACTGAAACCCCGGCATGGTGCCAACCCGGTCCGGTTATAAGCCGTTGTATCGCCGGACTGGTCGCCGTCGGTCCGCTTGTCAGGCGCAGCGATAACCCTGCAATATGCCGCATTTTTTGGGCGGATGGGGTCGTCGAGGTCTATACTTGGGAGGTTGAACCGACTTTGTCTTGGACGGATGAGGGCTTTGACAGGGACTACGACATGAGGACCTACAGCATATACCAGAAGCCGTGCCCGGCATGCGGGATGGTGGTATCCATCGATGCCAAAAGCTGTGACTGCGGCTACTCCTTCGAATCCCCCGGTAACAGCGATCTGCTCTCCGAGGAGCAGGCACTGCAGGAAGAGGAATTATTCGAGGCCTATCTGGCGGCGCGTGTTGAACAGGTCGTGGCAGCGGTGGAATCCGCGCGCGCCGAGCTGATGGCCGACATCTCCAACCAGCGCAAGGCCGACAAACTGTTGCGGACGGTGCAGGATGCGCTGACGCTGCGTGACGAACGCGACGTCCAGGCGGCAAAGATCCAACAAATGCGTGAGTCCCTGCCGGCAAAACCGGATGCATCGCCCATGTCGGCGCAACCGACCGAGGCCTTCCGGGCGCAGCAGGCCGCCAAGGCGGAGAGGATCATGGAGGCGTTTGCCAACACCCAGACCAAAAGCTGCCCGCATTGCCGCACCGTGCTGCCCGTCACCTCCGCCCTGTGCCTGTGCGGTTACATCTTCGCACGCAATGACTTCCTGCTCCCGCGGGCCGTGGACAGCTCCACACGCAGCGAGATCTATCGCTCCCGGGAAGATTCCCGCTCTTCGGACTAGCTGCTGTACAGCAGATTCACCAGCGCGGTATAAGTGCGGTCATCGTAACGGCGAAACCGGAGCGCCACGCCGTCCCGGTCCACGCGCACCACGTCCGCCGGCACGCGGTGCAACCCGTATTCATCATGCGCCTTGAGCGTGAGCACTGCCTCGACCGGCGTGCCGGGCGAAAGACCGCCTCTCGCTGCTTCCAGCCTGGCACCACTCAGACTGAGGTCACGAACCTTCCAGCGTTCTGAATAAGCGAGATCGTGATTGACAACAATATTAAATGATATTTTCTTGCGGATGCTGTGGCGCTGCTCGGCCTGCATATGCCCTCCTCCAAATCGGTAACCCGTGCATCCGCATGATGTGATTGTGCCGGAGACAGGTCAAGCTTCCGGCCGCGGAAGGAACAGGTATATTAGGGGGGCTTATCTGCCTGGATTCAGGCAGGCCGCCGGATTCTGGTTTTTTTTTGATAATCGGATAAGCTTGTACACGGTAAGTCTGCAAACCGGGGGTTATCCCATGTCGGAACTGGTGGTCGCACCGGCGTTCCTGCCCGCAGAACCGTTGCGCAAGCGTGCACCGGCGTTCGACGAGCACGGCAAGGCCTTGAGCGATTTCATGGTGCTCTTTCCCGGACTGGTGAAAAAACCGCAGCATGTCATCCAGGCCACGATCGAGCACATCCAGACCGTGTTCGCCGATTACCAGCACGTGGTGGTGTTCGCCGAACTGAACCTGAAACTGAGCCTGTTGTGGGTCAGCGTGAAGCCGGTTCCCGGCGTGCGCTTCCAGATCTCCGAGGCGCTGCGCGCGCTCATACCCGAAGCGCGCCTGGTTTCACATATCTGATATAAACGGATGATGCGGGCGCGGAACCCACGCCGCGCCGAAGAATCAGCGGAGAAAACTTCTAACGCTTGTGTACGCCCAGCTGATCGCTGGCGCGGCGGCCAACGGTCTGGCGCCGGTTGGGGTTGTTCGGTTCCCAGCGGATATCCTTGCGGCGATCCGCCACGTTGCGGCGGCTGAACTTGCGCCGCTCGATGCCCTTGTAACCCGTACTGCCGTTCGTGTAATGACTTGCCATGGTACCCTCGTCCGGCCCGGGTTCTGGCGCTCATCCCGACCGGTGTTTGATGTACCCAACGCAAAGCAGAAACCGTGCCAAGGTCTACACCGGCATGGAAAACCTCGCAGATAAGGCCCATATCGCCTGCGCCAGAAAAACCGCCATGGCCGTCCCGGCCAGATAAACCGCGCCCGGCAAGCCGGTCCACGCCAGGACACCCGCGATGAAAAAACCCAGCGCCCGCGCGCCACTGCCCCAGGCCAGGCGCCGCACGGCCGACTCGTAGGCGGCGGTGTTGCGCGCCGGCCAGATCCACACCGGCAACAGGTAACTGATGGCGCCGGTCACGAGCGGAAACAAAAACAAATAGAAGAACAACGGCAGGGCAACATCGGCCGGCAGCACACCGGCGGCATGCAAGCCGCCGGCTGCCAGCACCAGCATCAAGCCCGGCACGGCAAGACCCAATGACGCCCCCGGACGGTGCCAGCCCCAGACAGATTCGCGCCAGCGTAAAACCAGCGGCACGGCAAAACGCATTAGTGGTACCAGCCACAGCGCCAGCCCGGGCCAGACCAGCCAGGTCCACCAGGCCGAGCCCGCAGCCATGAGCAATGCGCCGATTGCCATGGGATAAAGATCACGTTGCAGACGAACGCGCGTGGCCGCATCGGTGTAACCCGCCACGGTGGGCAGCAAAACGCGCAGCGTGCCCACCGCGGTCAGCCCGATGAAACCATATATATTGATATGCAGGTGAAATCGCCTGACCGCGGCCCAATGCTCCGGCCAGAATGTCGCGATCGAAATCGCGAGCAGCCCGAACAACAGACTGGCCAGCGCCAGCAAATACCAGCGCAGTCCCGGGTGCGGCCGGCCCAGCATGGTGCGGGCGCGCCACCCGATCCAGCCGAGCAGGATGCCTGCCGCGAACATGGCGCTGAGCGCGGGTAACATAATCAGGTCACGCCGCCAGAAAAGGCTCATCGCTGCCGCAACGCCGGCGAGCAGGGCCAGCCCCGGAAGCAGCAGCACCGGCCAGGAAGGCGCGCGGCTGTGCGTCAGTACCGGGGTGAAATAGATCATCGCCGCCATGATCAGCGGCATGACGCCGGCCGCCAGGATCACATGGACCAGCGCCGGCGCGTATTGTTGCAACAAAAAAACC
>Ga0209705_10000227_pt1 | contig 29546 bp, 13 predicted proteins | sample PPLLaktember2015_5_FD_187262 | JGI IMG/M metagenome (GOLD analysis project Ga0209705, IMG submission 187262) | Freshwater sediment microbial communities from Prairie Pothole Lake near Jamestown, North Dakota, USA - PPLs Lake P8 Core (1) Depth... | ecosystem: Environmental > Aquatic > Freshwater... | reverse complement strand
GCAGAAGGCAAAGCCGACATCTTCCTGACCTATTGCACCAACGCCATGCAGGCGGTACGCGAAGTGCCGGGCGCGCGAGTCTTTGCGGTTCCCGAAGCGCTGGCTGTCGGCGCGGACTACGGACTCACCACACTGAACAACGCCCCGACCGGTGCCCAGCGTCTTGCCGTCTTCATCCTATCGCCGCCGGCACAGGCGATACTGGCACGTCACGGCTTCGTCCCTGGTAGGAGCTCTTAGTCACCGACAGGACGAATTCGCCCGCGCTCCACCCGGGCTCGCCGCTGTCGTCAACCTGGCACGAAGGCCCGGCCGCGCCCCGACGCGTCCTCGATCTCCTCGACCGCCGCCCCGTACAGCGCCTGCAGACGTTCCTGCGCACGACCTCCGCTGCGGGCCCGATGGCCTGAACGCTGCCCTTGCCGATTAGCAGTGCACGGTCGGCGAACCGGGCCGCTTGGTTGGGGTCGTGGGTGGTGAACAGCACCGCTAGCCCGTCGCCGGCGAGCCTGCGTATCTCCCGCATTACCTTGCCCTGGTTGCCGAAGTCCAGGCTCGCGGTCGGCACACGGACTAGCTCGAATGTCATGGACAACAGTTCCATCAGAGCACAAATTGACCGCCTCGCGGCGCCGCCGGCTGCGGCACCGGTCAGTGCCCCGCCGCCTGCAATGCCGCCTTCTTCGCCTACAGCATCGACAGTAAACGGTCAGGTACAGCCCGCGCGCACCTACTCGCGCTGACTGAATCCACTTCGGAGCCCGAGGCAGGTCTTTCGAGTGTAATTGAGTCGCGTGACCTAACTCGGCCAGCACCGGCCGCCGTACATAATCGCGGCGGTTGCCTGTTAGCGGACGTGTCCGAGCTGACCCATGCTTGCGATCGCCTTCACGGGCGGACCTGGATTTGGCAAGTCGACCACGCTGGCCGCGCTTGAGGCCCGGGGATACCAATGCGTTCCCGAGTCAGCCCGCGCCATCATTCAGGAGCGCATGCGGATCGGTCTTCCCAATCGGCCGGCGGCGCGCGAGTTCGCCGAACAGATCCTGAGACGAGATCAGGCCCAGTACCGCGGCGTGCAGCGGAGCAAGGGTCCGGTGTTCTTTGACCGCGGGGTCATTGACGCTCTAGGTATGTGCTACGAGACCGGACAGGCCGGCTGGGTTGAGATTCAGCAAGTGCTGCGCGAATACCCGTTTCATGTTGAGGCGCTCGTCTTTCCGCCATGGGAGCAGATCTATGCTCAGGATACCGAGCGCGACCAGAGCTTCGCGGATGCAGTCCGGGTAGACGGTGCTGTCCGCAGGTGGTATCGGAGATGCGGTTTTGAGCTCGTCGAGGTTCCGCGCGTCGACGCTGAGGCGCGATGCGACTTCATCTTAAACCGATTGCACCAGCCGCGACCGACGTAGGCGTTGACGGCCAATTGCTGCCGTCTGCGGTTCAAGTGAGAACTGCCGTCAAGCGGACACGCGAACGGAGCGGCGCGCGCCGCGCTCGACTCGACCGTGCCGGTGGTGTCTCTCGGGACACTCGCCGTGCGCGTGCACGCGGCGGCGGTCGACTTCTTCGCTCTTAGCGCCCTCAAGGTCTGACTGATCCCGACGGGCCATGCGAGGCCCCACTTCGGTAGTGGGACCAGCACCGCGAGACCCGCTAGCGCTCCGAGGTCAGACGGCATGTCTGTCTCGCATTCAAGCTCGAGCCGCCTCTTGCGGCACGAACGCCGGCGCCAGGTCATTCGCGGCACTCGGGGACGCCTTGCCTTTGAACAGGAACCGCCGGCGCGCATCGTGGTAGGCCGGGTCACGGCCGAAGAAGTTGGCCCACATTCTCTTCAGTTCCTCGCCGCGATAGTCGGCGAGTGGCTTGACACGTTCGTCGGTGATGCGTCGCTCGTGCTTATCGCGCAGTTGGCGCCAGAAACACGGATGGCGCGCCAGTTCGTTCGCCCGGCGTGTCAGCTCGCGCTCGAAATCCTCGACGCTCTCGCCGAAAGCATCGTCGAGGAGTCCGATCGCCTTGGCGTGGCGGGTGCCGATGGGCTGCAGAGTCTCCGTGAGCAGTAGGGCGAGGTCATATCCCACCCGCCGCGGCAAGGAGTAGGTCCAGTACTCCGAGCCGTACAGCATTCCCATGCCCTTGTAGTGCGGATTAAGCACCACGCCGCGGCGCGCGTACACGTAGTCGGCCGCGAGCGCGAGCATCGCACCCCCCGCGCCCGCGTTGCCGCGCAGCGCAGCGACGACAAGATGCGAGTTCGTGTGCAGGATCTCCCGCACTAGATCGTTGATCGCGATGATGTTGTGCCATGACTCGCGGGCTGGACTGGCGGCTGCCTCGATCGTGTTGAGGTCGATTCCGTTCGAGAAAAAACCCTCTCCGCCCAGCAGCGCGATCACCCGGGTCGGGCGTCCGCGTGCAAACAGAAAGGCATCGCGCAGCCGAATGCACTGTTCGGTGCTCATCGCACCGTTGTAAAAGTCGAAATGTAGATAGCCGACCTGATCCCGCTCCGCGTAGCGAATCTCGCGGTAAGTCTTGTGGTCGACCGTTGCCGCGATCGGGAGCGTGGACGTCTGAATGCCTTGCACTCGGCGGCCGAGAACCTGAACCGCGGGCAGCTTGATGCCGGCAACCCCGTCCTTGTCCTTCGGCTTCAGATGGGTGATCCAGACGGCGCCGTCAACTGTGCCGCGACAAATCGCGCCGTGCCTTTTGGCCAGGACCTCGCCCGGCGCGCCGCGCCAACGCTGCTCCTCGTGGGCGCCGTAGAGGAAATACGGCTGACCCATAGAGGCATCGAGTACGCCCGGTGCGCTGTCGGCGGCGCGGATCTTCCGTACGATCATCGCGGTCGTATCGCATGTCCAGTCGATTTTGCGGTCGCTCTGCCGCATCGGCGGCCGCCGTTGGCCGCGCACATCCGGCCGGGCGTAGTCGAGAGGCTCCGGCTGAAACTGTCTCGACTCGAAGCGCGCCACGGCCTTGAGCACTGCACGCACTGCGGCCTCGGTGACCTCGTGCCGGTACAGACTGCTTTTCGTGCTTGGCGGGTCCTTGAGGGCAAAGGTGTACGACGCCCAGATCGGCCCCGCGTCCATCTCGGCCGCGGCCTGCACGATGGTTACACCCCAGCACGCCTCACCCGTCGCGATCGCCCAATCGAGCGATGAAGGTCCGCGATCACCCTTGACGCCCGGATGGACGATCAGGCAAGTGTGGTGGGCCCAAATGATCTTCGGGATCGCGACCTTGAGCATGGGCGCGATGATGAGTTCAGGTGCGTGTTCTCCAGCGGCGCTTAGCATGGCTTCGTCACTTGTGGCCAAGGCGACCGAAACGGCATGACCTTGCTCTTTGAGCTCAATCAGAAGCCGCTGGCTGAGGCTGTTGTGCGCCGACGTGATGAACAGGATCCTCATCGAACCGGCGCTTGTGTTGCGTTGAAAACTTGCAGTTTCATGTGCCTACTCCCGAACTGCCTTGGCGACGGCAGATGAGAGCAGGCTAGGTGCGCATTGCGTGAAGCAAATCCGCACTCGCACCTGGATTTGCTGTGGCGCTACTTAGTTTTCTGCTGTTTGTCGAATATTCGACAACTTGAGCAGCTCGTGCGCCGATGGGACGCCGACTTTCGCCAGCACGTTAGCCACGTGGTGTTCAACCGTGCGCGACCTAGCGCTTGCGTTCGACCTCTCGGTGCGGCGACTTCGTCGCTCCACGGACGTGGACTCGCTCATTGCGTCAGCAGCGAGGTCGCCGACGTCTCCCTTCCATGATGCCGATTTCTGCGTGCTCGGGTCAGGCGGACTGCGGCGTCGGTCTTTTGCCCTCGGCCTCGGGTTGCGTGATGTGCGAGCCCGGGACTACGACCCTGTCGAATGTCTCCACTGGGGGTCGGCTGAAACGGAAGGAAGCCAGAATGGAAGTCCCGATTGGGCCGGGCGACGATCAGACCGAGTGCGGGCCATAACCGGACTATCGGGGCGCACGCCAAGTACGCCTGAAAGCCGCCATTTCGCGCCGCCCAATACTGAGATATTTTCGCGCTCCAATCCAAGGGCGAATTCCGCACAAGAGATCCGGTCGCTGTCGCGAGGGACTTACTCGCCAGACGATAATCCGTCGGCCGCTATCTCCTTTCTTGCCGGGTCGGTGATCCGGGGTGAACAGACCGCCACCTCCGATCTCGACATCGTCGTCGTGTTTGACGAGTTGCCGAACGTGTACCGAGAGTCTCTGGGGTGGGACGAATGGGCGGTCGAAGTGTTTGTCCGTGACGTGTACCAAGTTACGGGACCCGGAATCCAATCAGCCACCAACCCGCCCGCATGACTCTCGCTGTCGAGGACGCGGTACTTACCACCGCCACAGATTTCGCTGGCCTGCGCATAGCACTTTGAGTTATCGATGTTGCACTTAACGGTTGCGGCCTTGCTGCCGTCAGGCATGGTGAACTGCGGCGAGCTGGTCGCACATCCCCGAAGCTGACCTTCGAGATCACCCGCAAGCGGTCACGAAATTCCGCCTGAGATCGGACATCACGCCCATCGACAAAACTCGGCCGGCTCGCGACAGTGCCGGAAGGCGGATCCGTGATGAGCATGCGAGCATCGCCGAAATACGCAGTTCGAGGCGACACCAAGCGATCATGCAACGCAGCAGCTGAGGGGGCAACCAATCTCGTCGCGTCGGTACACGATCGCCACTTAGAAGAGTGACCCCAACCGACGTCGAAAGGTCATTGCAACAGTTGAAGCCGGAGCGCAGACTCCGCCGACTGCTGCCTCTGGCTGAGGTCAGCATCGCTTTAGGGACCTAGGGAAGCTCTGATCTAAATGCGCAGCGTGGCCGATTTGCGGATTCGACGCACTTTGCGGTGTTGCGGAGGGGCGCTTGGGCGCAGCGTGGCGCAGGTTGGCGCCGCTCGCGGCGGTGTGTTGCGCCGTGCGGGCGCATCTTTCCTGTCGTCATGCCAGTCGATGCCGCATCAGATAGAGGTTGGCCAGCGCGAAGGCGCTGAAGGCGCGCGCGGTGTTCTTCGCCAGCCCGCGGTAGCGCGTCTTGGCAAAGCCCCACAGTTGCTTGACCACGCGGAAGGCGTGCTCGCCGCGGGCACGCACCCGCGAGCGGGCGCGGTTGATGCGTTTCTGGTGCGCGGTGAGCGGGCGCGCCGCGTGGCCACGCCGGTTGACCCGGTAGGCGATGCCGGCCTGCGCGCAGTGCTGGCGATGCTCTTCCGACCAGTAGGCCTGGTCGCCGTAGACGGTGCGCTCGGCGCCGTGCAGCAACTGGTCGATCTGAGTGATGTCGGCCACGTTGGCCGCGGTCCCGGTCAGGCTGTGCACCAGGCCATGCCGATCGGTGCCCACGTGGAGCTTCATGCCGAAGTGCCAGTTCTTGCCCTTGCGCACCTGGTGCATTTCCGGATCGCGGCTGTCGGTGGCGTTCTTGGTCGAACTCGGCGCGCTGATGATGGTCGCGTCCACGATGGTGCCGCTCTTGAGCAGCAGCCCGCGCTGCTCCAGCAGCGCTCGCACCTCGGCGAAGATCGCCTCGGTCAGCCGATGGCGTTCCAGCAGGTGGCGGAACTTGAGGATCGTCGTCTCGTCGGGCACCGCATCCTCGGCCAGTTCCACCCCGGCAAAGCGCCGAATCGACTCGCTGTCGTACAGCGCATCTTCGGCCGCCGGATCCGACAGGTTGAACCACTGCTGCATGAAGTAGATGCGCAGCATCCGCTCCAGCGGCATCAGCGGACGACCGCGCGTGCCCTGCGGGTAGTGCGGCTCGATCAGCGCACACAGCCTGGCCCAAGGAATCACCCGGTCCATCTCGGACAAAAACCGCTCGCGCCGCGTGACCTTGCCCTTGGCCTGCCAGGCGATCGATGCAAACGAGGTCTGCTTCATCAACTTGCTCCCGCAACGAGTCTCGCCCCTCAACGCTCAGGACTCGTCGCCGTGGACAGCAATTTTCAGAGTTTCCCTAGCTCAACGACTGCGAATCGCCGCAAGGTTTCAGTTGATAGGCGTTTCCGGTCGCTTGCAATTGTCGCGCGTCGCTCCCGGCGGTGCCCTCCGCCTCCGGGCAATTGCTTTCACTGCATGGCCAGGACTAGGAGCACCTATGAGGACTCCAGAGCGCACGGCCAATTATGGCTGACGGACAGGAGCGTCTGGCCGAGGGCATCGGACACTTCTTCGAAGGCGCACTCGCCCAGCGGGTGCACCTCGTCCTCCAGAAAAGGACCTAGCGTCGCATGGCCAACGCTGGAGTTACAGGCCTGGTCGTAGATGCCGAGACCAATACGGGCATCCAGGGCCTGACGGTCAAGGCCTACGATATCGATCCGCTCGCCATCGAGAACCACCTCGGCACCGACACCACCGACGGCAACGGTCGTTACACGATTTCCTACGAGCCGGGCAAGTATCGAATATGGCTCACCGGAGAAAATCCGGATATCGAAGTGCGAGTCTTCGGCGCCGGCGATCGGCTGCTGCACGAGACGAAAAAAGAGGATGGCGTTACCGACCCGGTGCTCGCCGTCCCGGACATCAAGATTCACGCCCGCAATATCCGTGTCCCTAAAACGGCTTCCGACGCGCAGCGAAGACAAGATCCGTACTGGCTGGTTACACACACGACGCTGAATCCGGGCAGTGGCACCGCGGTGACGAAAGGCAACAAGATCGATTGGCTGGTCGACGGCGCCGCCGTGTTTCCCGCTGTCAACGAGGACGCCCGCCGCGGCCTCCCGCCACGTCCGGTGTTGCCCACACATCCGCCTCCGCCTCCGCCTCCGCCCCCACCTGCGGTCTCTTCGATCAAGCTCATCAACATGGCGTTCGACGGTGAGCTCATTTCCCACTTCACGTTCCCGACCGACAAGGACTCCAAGACAGTCGAGAGGCCAGACGTCGTCATCGTCGACAGGCTCGGCAAGATTTTCAAGGCGCAGGCGGCGAAGAATGTTCCGGTCCACGTGCTCGTCTGGGAGCTGGAAGAAAACATCGGCGGGGGCATCGGCAGCCTGTTCGACAAGGCCGATGGTGCGGACGAGCTGCGAAAATTTTTTCAGGGCTCGAACGTCCACGTCGGCACTTTCAAGAGCACCCAACTCCTGCACGTGAAGTTCATCCTGCTGGATGGCAAGACGGCCTATCTGGTGGGCTCCACGATGAAGCAGGGATATTTCGGCGGCACGGATCACCTGCTCCGCGACGGCCACCATGGCGTGATGAATCCGGAAAGCCGCAACGGCGAAAGAGGTCTCCTGCACGACGCGAGCCTGAAGGTCGAGGGTCCGTGCGTCCGGTTCATCGACGAAACGTTCTCAACGATCTGGAGTGCGCACAACGAGAATCCGCCCGCGCTTGCGAATCAGGCCCTACCAATCAGCGGCCCCGGTCCCACTGCTTCCGTGCAGGTGCTGAGGACACTGCCCGGCAATGTGTTCACGACCCCGCACGCGAACGCCGAGGTGCTGCCGCATGGTGAGACCGGAGTGCTGGAGGCCTACCAGCGCGCGATCATGAAGGCCGAGGAATACATCTACATAGAGGACCAGTATTTCAACAGCCCCGAGATCGTGACGGCGATCAAGGCGCGCATGGAGGAGGTAGAAGATCTCGAAGTAATCATCGTGATCAACCCGCGCCCGGATATCGGCGGCTATCACGCGCAACAGACGGGACTCATCAAGGATCTGATCGCCGCAGGCGGAGAAAATCGCGTGGCCGCATTCACGATGTGGAGCTGCGATCCGATCAATCCGCGGCTGGAAGTCGCGCCTATCTACGTGCACAGCAAGGTTTGCATCGTCGACGATCTGTGGGTGGCCATTGGAACGGCCAACGTCGATGGCGCATCGATGAACGCGCGGCAATGGCGAATCATCCTGCCGGGCACCATCCTGGAACTGCTCGACGAAGGCGACTTCGTTGCCGCGATGTTCATCCTGTGGCTGCCGCTGCTGCTGACGATGTTTCTCGCGGGGTTCGTGATACCGGACATCGGGCCTTTCATGCGCGACGCCGCGCGCAGGGAGTTCGCGCGCTACTCGCAGCATGCAAGCCCGTTTCGTGACCTTCAGCCTCCGCGTCATCCGGAGATCGATCTGGTCGTTTACGACGGAATTGCCGGCGAGCCGGCATCGGGCAAGGTGAAGGAGCTGCGCAACCTGCTGTGGACCGAGCACCTAGGCGCGGCGCCGCCACCCGCGCGCCCACGCGAGGGGGGCTGGGTGGGCCACTGGAAGCACGCGGCGCACACCTACTGCACGAAAATTCGCGACCGAGCCCTTCAAGAAACGCTTCCCACGGTGTTTCCGGAAAAGGTGCTCACGTGGTCGCCCGAACGCGACTTCGAGGCAAACCTGAAAGACATTGGAGTGCCAACGGCGGCCATTCGCCTGAAGGAACGCGGCGAGACCATGCCATTCCAGTTCAGAGAAGCCATACAACCGTGAACCCGTAGAAACGCCCCCCGTGCCGACGACCATCCAAACGCTGACCACGGAGCTCGGCAAGGTTGTCGCGACGTTGAATAACGTCACGCAGCTGGGGGCCGGCGCGAAAGGCATGGTCAATGCGCTGGGCTGGGCGCTGCCGCCCGGCCTTGATGACATCGGACTCTCCGCGCTCGACTTCACCGTATTCCTGGAAAAATTGCGCGTGGTGGTCGAGTCGACGGAGAGCGAGCTCGAAGACGAGCTGGTGATGGCGCCGCGCATCGCCGAACTAGCCATCGCGACCGCCGTCATGGCGGACCATATCGACGAGCTTGCCGCGGCCCTGCCCGCGACGCTGGGCGGCTTCGGCGACTACGTCGACCGCACCAACATTCACAGGGAGCTGCCTCGCCGGTTGTTCGATCTGCTGTTGATCACGCGACTCTCCGAGCACTCGCCGCTGACCACGGCGATCCTCACCCTCCTCAACATCATCGAGTTCAAGCACTTCGCGGAAGATGCGCCTAACTTCCAGCTCGAGCACCTGCGCGGCATCGTCCACTACGACCACATCAAGGCGTTCCTCACCGATCCTGCGGCGCACATGCAAGCGGCGTACGGCTGGGGCACAGCGGAGTTTTCCGATGCCCTGCTGATCAGCCGTGCCAGCCAGGTGATGCGCCTGCTGGGTCTGCCGGTCCATCTGAGCCTGATGAATCCGCGCGTCGAGGCCGCACTGCTCGGCCCGCCGCCGCCCGACCCCAGTCTCGAACCCGCCCTGCAGATGATGGTGACGCTGTACGAGCGTCTCGGGGAGATCACGGACCTCAAGCTCGGCTGCGCGGTGTTCGGAGTGCGCCCCTCATCGGTTGGCGCCACCGATGGTGGCCTGGGCTTCGCGCCCGTCATCCAGGGCCAGATCGAAGCGAGCTTCCCCTTCCTGGCGTTCAATGATGCCTTCCTCGACATCGCGGCCGAAGGAGACTTGCTGGGCCGGCTTGCGTTGATCTTACGCGCCGGCAGCGACCTGGAAGTGCGGAACGCTCCCGGCGTGAGCGAGGCCATCACCGGGCGCTTCGCTCTCGGATTGAGACGCGGCTCGCCGACCAGTGAACCGAGAGCGCTGATTTCATTGCCGGGGGGAGTCGGGTTGCTGGCGCAGCAGGTCTACGTGCAGGGCGGAGTCGAGAAGCACTCCGATCGCGCACCTGAAAGCTTCGTTGAGTTCGGCATTCTTGGCGCGCGCCTGACATTGTCGCTCGGCGAGGCGGATTCGTTCCTCAAGGAAAGCATCGCGCAGAAGAAACTGGAGGGAACCAGCGACCTGCGCATCGGCTGGAACAGCGCGCAGGGTATCTATTTTCACGGCAGTTCCGCCCTGCTGGTCACGATCCCGACGCATGTCGACTTCGGACCGTTCTCGCTCGACAGCATCACGCTCGGCGTGAAACTGGCGGACGCGGGCCTGCAGATCGAATCCTCCATCAGCGGCCACCTGAGTCTTGGGCCTTTGCAGGTCACGGTGCAACGCGTCGGTCTCGACACCGACCTCTCGTTCGAACGGGGCAACCTCGGGTTGTTCGGACTGTCACCGCATTTCAAGCCCCCGTCTGGTCTGGGGCTTTTGGTGGATGGGGGTGGCTTCAAGGGCGGCGGGTTTTTGGGGTTTGAGCCGGAGTTCTCGCGCTACTCGGGGATGCTGGAGCTGCAGTTCCAGGATCAGTTCACGCTCAAGGCGTTCGGGGTGCTGGAGACCAAGCTTCCGGGCGGGCAGCCGGGCTTCTCGCTCATCATCGTTATCAGCGCGGAGTTCACCCCGATTCAGCTCGGGTTCGGCTTCACGTTGAACGGCGTCGGCGGGTTGTTAGGGCTGCATCGCACCGCGAACGTGGAGCGACTGGTGAGCGGACTGCGCGACCAGACGCTCGCCAACCTGCTCTTCCCCACTGACATCGTCGCCAACGCCGATCGGATCCTGAGCGATCTGCGGCAGGTGTTCCCGGCGGCGCGCGGCCGGTTCATCTTCGGCCCGATGGCCAAGATCGGCTGGGGCACCCCGACGCTACTGACGGCGGATGTGGGGTTGCTGCTGGAGGTGCCGGAGCCCGTGCGGCTGATGATCCTGGGCGTGATCCGCGGCATCCTGCCGGATGAGCGCACCGCGATCCTGCGTCTGCAGGTGAACTTCCTCGGGGTGATCGACTTCGAGCAGGAACGCTTCTCCTTCGACGCCTCGCTCTTTGACTCGCGGCTGCTGTCGTTCACCTTGAGCGGCGACATGGCGATGCGCCTGTACTGGGGCGAGAACGCCAACTTCCTCACCACCGTCGGCGGCTTTCACCCGGCGTATCAGCCCCCGCCGATGAACCTGCCCACCCTGCGGCGGCTGACGCTGTCGCTGGTGAGCGGGGAGAACCCGCGGCTCACCCTCGAGACCTACTTCGCGCTCACCTCCAACACCGCGCAGTTCGGGGCGCGGCTGGAGCTGTATGCGGCGGCGTGGAAGTTCAACGCCTACGGCTTTTTGTCCTTCGATGTGCTGTTCCAGTTCAACCCCTTCTACTTCATCGCCGAAGTGACGGCGATGCTGGCGCTGCGGGTGGGCAGCTCCAGCATCGCCAGCATCAACCTCACCTTGACGCTTGAGGGACCGACCCCCTGGAAGGCCAAGGGGGATGCGCGGCTGAAGTTGTGCTGGTTCCTCACCGTGAAGATCCGCTTCAGCAAGACCTTCGGCGAGACGCGCAACACCACGCTGCCGGATGTGGCGGTGCTGCCGCTGGTGAAGCAGGCGCTCGAGGCGCGCGACAACTGGGTGGATGAGAAGCCCGCGCAGCGGCATCGGCTCGAGAGCCTGCGGGAGCTGCCGGTCACCGCGGCGGTGCGGGTGCATCCGGTGGGCACCGTGGCGATCAGCCAGAAGGTGGTACCGCTCAATATCGCGATCGAGCGGATCGGCGCGCAGCGCCCCGCCGATGCACGCACCTTCGCGATCGGCGCGGTGACGGTAAACGGCGATGCGCAAGGCCAACCGCTTCAGGCCCAAGAGTCCTTCGCGCCGGCGCAGTTCTTTGACTTGAGCGATGCGGACAAGCTCGCCAGCCCCTCCTTCAAGTCCTTCGCCAGCGGCATCCGCGTGGGCGATGAGCAGCGCCTGCGCGCCGGCTACGCGGCGGCGCGCGAAGTCAAATACGAGCTCAAGTACATCGATGCGGCGCGCGCGCAGCGGCTCGCCGAGCCACCCGCGCCGGGACTGTTCGATCTCGACAGCTTCGCCTTCAACGCCTGGGCGCTCAAAGGCGCCATCGCCAAATCCGAGCTCTCGTTCGCACGACGCAAAAAATCCGCCCGCGCGCCCGAAGAAGTGAACCTGCGACAGGAATCGTTCGCCATCGTGCACACCGAGGACCTGCGGCCCTTCGACGCGGACAGCGTCGCCGCCACCGAGATCGCGGCGCTGCGGCGACGCGATGCGCTGATTGCCGCGAATCCGGCGCTGCGCGGGTCGCTGCAGGTTGTGCCCGCGTTCGAGCTGAGCGCATGAGACAGGGGCAAAGCTGAGGAAACCATCCATGGACACGCTTCGCAACTACACCTTTCTCCCCTGGACGCGGCGCGGTCTCAGCGCCGATATCACCGTGCCCGACGATCTCGGCTCGGGCAGTGCCGCGGCCGAGCGCGCCACCGTCTCGGTGGGCTTCAACATCAACGCCGAACCGATTGGCAAGGATATCGAGGTGCTCGGGCCTGGCGATGTCATTGGCATCAACCCACGTGCCATCGTCAAGACAGAACCGCGCAATTGGGTGACCGACTTCGAAGCCAACTACCTTCCCTACATCGAATTCTACGAAGAGGATTTCCCTTGGCGCTTTACTCCGGCCACCGCGGCCAACACGCTCGAGCAAAGCCGCCTGCGTCCGTGGATCTTCCTGGTCGTGCTCAAGGAAGGCGAATTCCTCGAGCCCAGGCGCAGCGGCCCATTGCCCGCCTTCGAGCTGCTGGAAGGTCTCGATCCCGGATTGATATTCGGGCGTCCCGAGCAGACCTGGGCGTGGGCGCATGTGCATGTCAGCGAGAACATCATCGGCAACTCGCTGCAGACGCAGTCCGCCCAGGAGGTAGCCGCCGTCGAGCAGAACCTGCAGCAGACGCTTGGGGTAAATCCCGACGTCGCCTCCTCGCGCCTGCTGTGCGCGCGCAAGCTCGAAAAGAGCACGGCGTACCACGCCTTCGTGATCCCGGCCTTCGAAACCGGGCGGCTGGCGGGGCTGGGGCTCGACATTCCGCAGGGCAGCAGCGGACAGCTTTGCTCGTGGGCGAATGGGCAGCGCCTCCACCCTGTCTACTTCCGCTGGTTTTTCCGGACGGGGGACAAGGGCGACTTCGAATTCCTCGTCGACTTGCTCGATCCGCGTCCCGCGGACAAACGGGTCGGCGTGCGCTCGATGGACATGCAGAACCCCGGTTACGAGGTCGAAGGGATGTCGGGCTCACTGCGTGTGATGGGCCTCGAAGGAGCTCTCAAGAGCACGGAGATGGAACCGTCACCGGCGCAATGGCCGCCGCCCGGAACCAACTTCAACAATCCGCCGGCGGGTTCAGCCGGGCGATTCCTGCAGCAGCTCGAACAGAAGGTCAATCTGCAGTTCGATCTGCAGCAGCCCTCCGTCGATGCTCATCCCGATCCCATCGTCAGCCCGCCGCTTTATGGCAGGTGGTATGCGAGGGCCGAGCGCCTCGAGGCGCTCGCGGGTGTTGGCTGGGTGAATGAGCTCAATCGCGATCCGCGTCTGCGAACACCGGCCGGCGCGGGCACCGAAGTCATACAGAAGGAGCAGGAAAAGTTCATGCAGCAGGCATGGGCACAGCTCGGCGAACTGGCGCAGACCAACCAGAAGATCCGCCAGCTTCAGCTTGCGTGGATGAGTTCTTTCGTGAGCTACCAAAGACACGTGCTGCCGCAGCCCACCGACCAGCTGTTGATGTTCACGCACGCGGTGCAGGCCAGGATTCTCGGCAGCCCGACGACGATTGCAATGCAGGTCGCGGGCAGCCGCCTGCCACGCGCGGCCCTAGATCCCGGCTTTCGCAAGATTGCGCGGCCGCGCGGCGCCATCATGAAAAAAGTGGTTCCGGCCGAAGCACCGCGACCGCAGCAGGTACTCGCGAAGCTGAACGACGGTTCGCTGACGGCCGCGCCGGCACCGCCCGATCCGACGGGCCAGATCGCGCTCGACGACGCCGCGAATTCGATCGAGCCACCGCCGCTGCCGGAATGGCTGCTCCGCCTGCTGCGCAGCGGAGCGCTGACGATTCTCATAGTGTTAGCCATCGTTGCGCTGGCGCTCGGGTTGCTGTCGATCGGGTTCGCGGTGCTCGGAATCGCGTTGATCGGCGTCTGGTTTGCCCTCCGGCGGCTGGCACAACGAGTGCAAGAGGCGGACACGCTGCGAGAAGCCTTCCAGGAAAAATCCTTCACGCTTGCCGCCGTCGACAGGATCGCGCCGCGGGCGAATTTTGCGCTCACCGACTTCGGCGTCGAGATGCCCGCGGTCCCCGACGCCGGCAGAGCGGACAGTGCCGAAGCGGCCAACTTTCGCGTCGCTCTGAAGGATGCATTCAACGTGTATAGCTCGGCCCCTCCGCCACGACCGATCCCGCCGCCGCTGCAACTGGAAAACGCGGTCACGAAGTTGAGACAGGCCATCGATCCGGCAGTCAGCGTGACCCGGCGCGCACAATTCCTGCTGAAGATCCCCGCCAGCATCAAGGACGGATATCTGCGGCCGCAGCCGACGCTGGTGACGGTGATGGCGCATCCCGTGTTCGCCGAGCCGATGTATCGCGCGCTGCGCGACATCTCGGCCGAGTTCCTGGCGCCGAATCTCGGGTTGATTCCCAACAACACCATCTCGCTGCTGGAAACCAATCAGCGATTCATCGAGGCGTACATGGTCGGATTGAACGACGAGATGGGCCGCGAGCTGCTGTGGCGTCAGTTCCCGACCGATCAGCGCGGCAGTTACTTTCGCCAGTTCTGGGACGTCGGCGACACCATCGAGCGGGATGCCTCGAAGCCGCCGGCGAAAGCCGAAGAGGATCTGCTCGACATCTCGAAGGTGCACACCTGGGGACGCGAGACGCAGCTCGGCGATCCCACTCATGCCAACCGCCCGCTGCCCACCGGCGCCGAGCCCGGCGAAGCGCGGCTGGTGCTGGTGGTGCGAGGCGATCTCCTCAAGAAATACCCCACCGCCGTGATTTACGCGCAGCAGGCGAAATGGATCACGGACGACCAGGGTCGCCAGTTGCGCGTGCTGGATGAGAGCAATCCGCAGCAGTTCATCAAGACACCGATCTTCAAAGCGGAGATCGATCCGGACGTACGCTTCCTCGGCTTCGACCTGACCTCCAGCAAGGTGAAGGGCGATGCGGATCCAGCCGTCGACAATCCGGGCTGGTTCTTCGTGATCCAGGAGCGTCCCGGCGAGCCGCGTTTCGGACTGGACGACCTCAATGATGAATCGCCCGCCACGCCGACGAACTGGAACGAGCTCGCCTGGGAACATCTCGCCCAATCGGAAACGCTGGGGTGCGTCGACTTCGGCGTGCACGTGCCGGATGAATCGGCGATCACCGCGCAACCCGACAGCCAGTTCAGGTGGGGGCGGAATGGCGCGGACGTGGCCTACATCTTCTATCAGGTGCCGGTGATGGTCGCTTTCCACGCCGCGGACATGCTGCCATGAGCGCGTTATTGCTCGACGATATCCGCAAGGTTCGTGAGTCGATCCGCGCCGCGGACGACGCCTTGTTCGCGCAGCAGAATCGCGTGCGCACCCGTGAGCTTCAGCTCGCGGCGTTGCGGCGGCAGGGGACCGCCTTCGCCGAGCAGGCCGCCGCGCTGGAGCGCGACATTGCGCAATTGAATGAGTCGGTGGTGCGGCAGCGCGCCGACATCGGATCGCTGAATGATCGGCTCACGACGCTGGTCGGCGGGCTGGTGCTCGAGCAGTCGCCGCAGCAACTCGTCGCGCGACTCGACGATGCCCTCCCCTGCGTGCTGTTCCCGCTGCGCATCGAAACGCGATTCATGGCGGGCGCGAACGGGCGCGAACTGTGGGTTCGGGTTTATCCGGACGACATCGCCGTGCACACGCACGAAAAGGAGCTCACTCGGGATGAAGCCGACACCGGCGTCGAGTACTGGTCCACGAGTTTGAGCGCCGCTTCCCTGCCGGATACGGACGAACGCGAGCGCATCGAAGAGGGCGCGTGGCGATCTTTCGCCAATGCCTATGGCGGCACGCGGGCGGGGTGGATCGCCGCGGAGATCCGGCGGCGCGCCGTGGCCAGGCCCGAGAACCCGCACCTGCCATTCATCGCCCGCGCGCGCATTCTGGGCCTGCTGAAAGACCTGCAGACCTCGGCATCCGAAAAGCGCTCCGCGATCCTGGCGCTGCTCGGCGACTCCCATCCATACGTGGTGGCCATCCGGGATCCTGTGACCACCCTGCTGCAGCAGGACGAGGACCTCACCGACGCGTCGCGGCAGGCGATTGCCCAACAGGTGAGCACGGCCGTGCTCATGTACCTGGGCTTCGACCTCGAAGCGCTGAAGCCCGAAAGCTGGAGCCGCGCACCGCGCAGCGGCGTCATGCCCGATCGGTTCGTGCTGATCGGCGTCACCGACGGCATCAGGCGCGAGTTCCCCTTTCCGAACGCTGTGCCCAGCACGCTGATCCTCGGACCCAATCCCCAGAAACTCGAATCCGAGCTGGCGCAGAACGCCGGTGACCTGGTTGTCGGCGAGGACTTTGCCTGGATCTGGGATTTCGAGGCCGCGATCGAAGTGGGCATGGCGCTGCGCGTGCCCTTGCCCGAGCCGTTCGCGAGCGCGGGCTTCGACCGGCTGATGGTGCTCGGCATTCACGTGTCCGGCGAACCGTCGGATCACAAACTACTGCTCGAAGAGCTGATCGACAACCATCACTACTCACCCGTCGGTATGGGCTTCATCGCGCAGGGCACTCCGACTAATCACACCGCTGATGCGCCGTCCGGGTTCTCGACGGACGATGCGGAGGGTGATGCGAGTTTTGCGCTGGAGACGGGCACACCCGTCCCTCCGGCGGCGGAGGATCTCGAGAAAACCGACGCACAGAGGCTGGCCGAGGCCTGGGACGTCGACTACGAGCGCCTCGCCATCCTAGCGAACGCCGGTCAATGCGACGTCGCGAAGGCGAAGCTCATGAACCGCGCCCTGTGGCCGACCACCATCGGCTACTTCCTCGAGGAGTTGCTCGAAACCAATGCGGCCGACAACGATCGGGTGCGGCGGTTCTTCACCTCGGATGTGGTCGCGCGCGGCAGCCTGCCGGCAATCCGCGTGGGGAAGCAGCCCTACGGCACACTGGTCACCAGCGCCTTCAATCGCTGGCAGGTGAACGAGAAGATAGATGGCGACGAAGCGGTGTTCCTGCGCCAGGTCCATGAGGTGCTGACCAAGGTCGAGACACAATGGCAACAGCTCACCGGCCAGGTGTCCAATGTCGATGCGCCGGGCGACTCGTTCGCGCACCTGCTCAACATCCTCGGGTTGCAGGCGACTTCCGTCGACTACCAGCGGCGCATCGGCACGTACCAAGCCTTCCTGTGGAATCTCGCGCACTTGATGATCGGCGGGAATTTCGGCGGCGACAATCCGATGGTCCGCTACTTCCACGACATCTCCTCGCGCGGCATCCAGTTATTGAACGAGCTCGGTTTCCAGTTTCCGCGTCTGCCGAAATTGTTTGGCCTGCTGTTCTCAAGCACGACCTCGCCGCTGAATGGGCCGCTGATCGACGACGTAACTACGGCCGACGAAGAGAAGCTGGCGGAGAACGCGGAGTTGCCGGCGAAATATTCGGTCGCAGCAGGCGAAGACGAGTCCGAAGAGGCCGAAGACCGGAACTACATCGGCTGGATCGTCGGCAGCACGCTCGACACGCTGAAACAACAGACATTCGTGAAGGCTGATGGCACGGCGCTGCCGGCGCCGGCGGCGTTGCTCTACCGGTTGTTGCATCGCTCGCTGCTGCTCGCCAGTCACGACGCGACCATGAAGTTGTACGAAGAGCTGCAGCTGGTCGACGCCGCCGTGCGCCGCGAGCAGGACTTCACCAACGTCGAAGCCGGCCGGACCGTGACGCGGTGGGAGTTCATGGAGGCGCGCGTCAACCGGGTGATGCCGCAGCTCGGCAATGTGAACCTCGCGATCGGCGACTTCCTGGCCACGCCGGCCGGACTCGCGCGTCCCGCGGCGGAGTTGCTGCGCGAAGTGCGCGAGTCGATTGCGGACTTGGAGCATCTGTCCACCGCCGACCTGGAGCGCCTGACGGCCGAGCACATCGACCTCTGCTCGTATCGACTCGACGCGTGGCAATCCGCGCTGTTCGCGCGCCGGCTCGATGCGCTCAACAGGATGCGCCACAACCCGGAGGGTGTTTCCAGGCGCGGCGTGCACCTCGGCGCCTACGGCTGGCTCGAGAACCTGCGGCCGGCGCCACCGGCGGCGGTTGTGCCGCAGGAGCAGATTCCCGTCGATCTGCGCGAAGATGGCGTGGCCGTGGTCGAGCAACCAAACAACGGCGGCTACATCCACGGACCCTCGATCAACCATGCGGTCGCGGCCGCGGTCTTGCGCAACGGCTACCTGACGCACGCCGATCAGCAGAACGCCGGTCATTTCGCCGTCAACCTGACCTCGGAGCGCGTGCGCACCGCGGTTGCCTTCCTCGAAGGTGTGCGCAACGGCCAGGATCTCGGCGCCCTGCTGGGGTTTCAGTTCGAACGCGCGCTGCACGACCGTTACATCATCGAAGGCGTGGCGCTGGCGCAGTTCATCCTGGCCTTCCGCAAGAAGTACCCGCTGGTCGCCGACAGGATCACTCCGGATGCGAGCAACGAATCCATCGATCTGAAAGAGGCGTACCAGGTCGTCGACGGTTACGCGCTGCTCGAGGCAGTCTTCCTGACCAAGCCTGCGCTCGCCTATCCGTACGGCGTCGAAGGACTTCCCGATGTGGCCAGCGCTGCCGGCCAGGCCATCGTGAAGGAGGTCGAGAATCTCGCCGTGACGCTCGATGCGATCTCCGATCTCACGCTGGCGGAAGGCGTGTTCCAGGTAACGCAGGGAAATTACGAGCGTGCCGGCGCCACGCTGAAGGCGATGTCGGAAGGGCACGCGCCGCCGGAGACGGAGGTCATCAACACACCGCGCGGTGGCGCCGTCGTGAACCACCGGATCGCGATCCACCTTCAGACCGGCACTGTCGCCAGCCCATGGGGCTCGCCCGAGTCACCGCGTTCGCTCGCGGTGCCGGGATTGAACCAGTGGCTGGCGGAGCGCATCGGGCCACCGCAATCCCTGCGATTCACGGTGACCTACGACCGGGACGGCGTTACACGGCCCGTTGCGTTATCCGACCTCGGCCTGCAGCCCATCGACCTCATCTACCTGGTCAACGACGAAGCCGGGGCCATGGAGGGGAAGCGCCAGGTCAACGATCTGACGGAACTCGAAGTACGTATCGATCGGGCCTACCGGGTCGCGCGCAAGGCAGCCGATCCCGGATTCGATGCGGGAGGCCGCACCACCATCCTGTTCATGAATCGCGATGGGTTCCCACTCGACGTCCGTACCTGGTTCGAGATGCTGCCGCTGCTGCGTACCTTGCGCCGGATCGTCACGACCTGCCGCCCGCTCGGCGCCGGCGACTACCAGTTGCCGTCGGAGCAAAACACCGACCCGGCACGGGGCGGCAACCTGCAGGACTGGGACCTGCAGCAGATGAAGGAGACACTCGATGTTGCCGGCGCCACGCTGGAGTCGAGACTCAGCCCGCTGCAGTTCGCACTGAACGACGTTCCAGAAGGCGCGTTGAACGAAGACCCCGCCGAAGTACCCGATCTCGAGGGCGTGAACTATGACGGGCTGATCGACGCACTCATCGGCATCGCGGACTTCGGTGTCGCAAATGCGTTTCCAAGGCAGCCGCTTGCGCCAAAGGCTTCGTCGGATTCCCCCGAGTCCGTGCTCTCGCTACTGCGCGCGCGACAGTCGATCATCCGACAGGGATTCCAGGTCCACGAACAGGGCGTGGCGCGGCGCGAGCAGGCCGCAGCACTCAGCGAATTCAGCGGACTGACCGATGAAGAGCGCAACCGGCTGACCGCCGAAGACAAGGCCGGCATCCTGCAGCGCGCCGCCGCGCTGTTGCTCGGTGAGGCATTCCGCCTGACGCCCACGTTCCAATTCAGAAATGGCATCGAACTTGCGGCGGCGCGTGCGTTCTCGAGTGGCGCACAGCCCGAGGCCGGATTGCTGCGATTCTCCCAGGCGCGACTGGCGGCAGAGGCCACCGGCTCGACCATCTCCGACTGGCGCAGCCTGGCCGTCGATGAGTGGTTGCAGGGAGTCGCCGCAGTGCGTGCCCCATCGCGCCTGCTGGACGAGTTGCACACCTATGGCTCGCTGTTCGACCGTGAACCGGCAGCGCTGCAGCCGCTGCAGCTCCCCTTCGACAAGAAGGCGCACTGGATCGCCGTGGAGTACCCGGAAGTAGCGATCGAAGCGCTGGATGAACCGAATGTATTCGTGCCGCGCGGCGAGCTCCTGTCCATCGTCAGGGAACTGCCCGAGGGCCACGACGAGGACGATGCGCAGGCGGGATTGCTCATCGACGAATGGAGCGAAGTGATCCCGAACCGTTTCGAGACCACCGGCATCGCGGGCCACTACGATCAGCCGAACACCGAGCCACCGCAATGCGTGCTCGTGGCAGTGAGCCCAACCTTCAAGGGCCACTGGGAATGGAATGATCTCGTGGACACGCTGATCGACACCTTCGATCGCGCCAAACGCCGCGCCGTCGAGCCGGACTTCCTGCGAACCACTCCGTACGCGCAGTTGCTGCCGGCGGTGCTCAGCACCTTCACCAGCTTCCCGTTCGGCACGATATCCACCAACCTGGCCGCGCAAACGGCGTCCATGGTCGTCAACGAAGGACCCTGAGGTATGGCACAAGTCATCGACCCGGCGCTGAAGCTGCAGCTCCTGAGCAATACCTTCCGTCCCGCGATCACTCTCTGGAATCGTCTCGAAGGACGTGCGCGGCAGGCGGAGTTCTCCCGAAGTCTGCGCGCCGAGATTCGCGATCCGCTCTGGATGCTCACCCGGCAGTGGCAGCTGGGCGAGTTCAAGGGCTCCGATGGCGGATCCGCGGCCAAGGTACGCGTGCAGATCGACGCTGCGCGTCTCGACCGTTTCGCCGTGAAAGCGCGCGACCCGGAGTCCGGGGAATTTCAGCCCGCCGTGCCCTACGACCAGGGCACGCCACTGGAGGTGCAGGTCGAGCGCGAATCCATCTGGCAGACGACGCTGCCCGCCGCGGATGAATACCTGGCGCTGCGCGCCCGGATGGGCCGGCATTGGCTGCGGCTGTTGCGCGCCGCGGGCCGCGAATCGTTGCGGGAAATATTCGTGGACGAGTATGGCTTTCGCGATGTGCGCGACGACGGCACGAGCAACGCGGAACGGCTCGAGGCTTCACATGTGCAGAGCGATCCTGCCGCGTGGCAGTGCCTGGTCGCGTTGCTCCGCCGGCTGCCCGATGGTCGACGCCTGCAGGAGGCCATCGCCACCGGTGCGTTCGATACCTTCGTCGACGACCGGGTCGCCGCCCCCTTCCGCCAGGCGGTGAAAGACCTGGCACGCGATTTTCAGCGCTGGTTCCAGCGCCTTTATTCGCAGCCCGGCTCGCCGGCGGAAGATGCCTGGGCGCCACCCTACCTGGAGTACCAGTTCGCCTCGTCCGCGCCCGCCGACGTGACGGAGGAAAAGCGCATCACGCTGGTCGCGGCGCAGTACCACCACGGGCGTCTCGACTGGTTCGCGTTCGAGGTGGACCGAAGCGGCAATCTCGAAGACTCGCCAACGGGTGAATTTCCCGGTGGCAATTTCGACGCACGCAAGCCCGTGGCCTTCGTGCCGACGCAGATCGAGTTCAACGGCATGCCGAATGTGCGCTGGTGGGAATTCGAGGACCGGCGCACTGATTTCGGCAGCATCAATGCGAGCACCACCGACCTGCCGCTGCTGCTGCTGGCGGAGTTCGGGCTGGTCTACGGCAATGACTGGTTTGTCGTGCCTTACAACCTGCCCGTCGGTTCATTGGCCGAGATCAAGGGGCTCATCGTTAGCGACGTCTTCGGTGTTCGAACGCTGGTGCGGGCGGCGGGACAGGATCAGGGCATGGACTGGCAAAAGTGGTCGATGTTTGGCCTGAGTGCGCGCGCCGAGCCCGGGGTCGTCGACCCGCGGCTGCTGCTCGCGCCCGCGCTGGCCAAGGCGCAGGAGGGTGAGCCCATCGAACGGATCATCTTCGCGCGCGACGAGATGACCAACATGGTGTGGGGCGTCGAAGACCGGATCCCCGGTGCACTCGGCCTCGGCCTCGACGGCTTCGAGCGCGCCACTGCGATGTCCGCTTACTTCCTCCAGCGAGTGCCGCCGAGCGAGGTGACGCCCGAGGAGACTGAGGCGACGATCCGCTACCGGCTGGGCAACACTGTGCCGGAGAACTGGATACCGTTCATTGCCACTCGCCAGCCCGGCTCCACGCGGTTGATCCGCCTGCAGCGCGGGTCGATGCAGCGCCTAACGGACGCCATTCCCGACACCCGTGTCGAACCGCGCGGCGCAGTGTTGCGCGTCGGCCTTGATGGCGTCACAGTGCGCCAGCCGTATTTCCTGCACCAGGAGCAGGTTCCGCGCGCCGGCGCCATCGTTACACGCGGGTTCCAGCGCACGCGCTGGTTCGACGGCAAGGTGTTCACGTGGATAGGCCGGCGCAAGCAAACCGGGCGCGGGCAAGGGGCCAGCGGCCTGGAATTCGACCGGCTCGACAACGCTCGGCAGTAACAGTCAGCCTATGGTCTTACGCTCCCTTCGGCGCGACGACTGAACGAGAAGATCAAAAGAGCGCTTGCGGTGCGCAGATTGGAAAGTCGATCGTGCTGTGGCAGCAATCTTCAAGGCACGACGTCATCGCTCAATCTCTGGCGCGACCGCTGCCGAAGTGCAATGATGTCTGTGAATCGCACACGGCCTGGACGTTACGCAGCAACCGTGCGTCGCTGGCTTCCCAGCCGCCAAAGCGCGCCCGCAACTTGTCCCCCCGTATCACACCGACCGACCGATCTTAAGCAAGCCATAGTCCCCCCGTGGGTCGTCGTGAACTGCGGACAGGGGACATCCCGGGCGGTCATTTGGTTCGGCGGCTGCTTTCGGGTGCGGGCAACACGTCCGCAATCGGGAGGGCGTCATGTCCGGAGCGGGTCGACTACGGACCTCCGACGCCGGATCGAGCGGCTACGGCGTGCAACTCCGCCCCTCGCACCCTCCAAAGACGTAGTAGGAGATACAAGAAAGCGAACGACGCTAGGCAACGATCCACACGCGGGGTGCTACGGACCTGCAGGCCATCCAGGCCACTTTCCACACCCGATAGCTTGGGTTCCGAACGGAAAGCCGCCCCGCTTTCCACGTAAGTTCGACAATCCCTATTGTTTTCCTGCGAGCGGGGCACCACGGCAGCTGTGCGATAGTCAGCCGTTGCTCCTCCCCGACCCGGCTCATGAGCCCATCGAACCGAATCTGGCCACCCGTGCTCGGCACGCCGCTTTCGCCCGCAGCGACGAGGGTCCTTCTTCTCGGCGCCGGCGAACTCGGCAAGGAAGTGATCATCGCGCTGCAGCGGCTGGGCGTCGAAGTCATCGCGGCCGACCGCTACCCGAATGCGCCCGGCCACCAGGTCGCGCATCGCGCACATGTTCTGAACATGGCCGACCCGCAAGCGCTGCGTGCGCTGATCGAACGCGAACGCCCGGACATCGTCGTTCCCGAAATCGAGGCGATCGCAACCGATGCGCTCGCGGAGATCGAGCGCGAAGGGCTGGCGCGCGTCGTGCCGACCGCGCGTGCCGCACAGCTGACGATGAACCGCGAAGGCATCCGCCGCCTCGCCGCCGAAAAGCTCGGCCTGCCGACCTCGCCGTATCGTTTCGCGGACTCGCTCGACGAACTGCGTTCCGCGGTGGAGGCGATCGGCCTGCCCTGCGTGATCAAGCCGGTGATGTCCTCGTCGGGCAAAGGCCAGAGCCGGATCGACCGCACCGACCAGGTCGAGGCCGCATGGAACTACGCGAACGCAGGCGGTCGTGTCGCGCTGGGCCGCGTGATCGTCGAAGGATTCATCGACTTCGATTACGAGATCACCCAGCTCACCGTGCGCACGCTCGCCACCGATGGAACGATTGCGACCCACTTCTGCGAACCGGTCGGCCACGTGCAGATCGCCGGCGATTACGTCGAAAGCTGGCAGCCGCACCCGATGGACGCAACAGCGCTTTCCCGGGCCCGCGGCTATGCGAAGCTCGTGACCGACGAGCTTGGCGGCACCGGCATCTTTGGCGTCGAACTTTTCGTCAAGGGTGACGCGGTGTGGTTCTCCGAAGTCAGCCCGCGGCCGCACGACACCGGCATGGTGACGATGATCACGCAATGGCAGAACGAGTTCGAGCTGCACGCGCGCGCACTGCTCGGTCTGCCGGTCGATGCGAGCCTGCGCAACCCCGGCGCGAGCGCGGTGATCTACGGCGGCCACGACGCGGAAGCGATGCGTTTCGACGGCGTCGCCGAAGCGCTGGCGATGCCGGGTACCGATCTGCGCCTGTTCGGCAAACCGGAATCGTTCCGCAAGCGCCGCATGGGAGTCGCGCTCGCACGCGCCTCGGACATCGAGGAAGCGCGCGTGATTGCGAAACGCGCGGCCGCGGCGGTTCGCCCTCGTCCGGAAAGGAGCCCGACGTGAATCCGTTGCTGCAGGATGCCGCGAACCGCGCCAGCCACTATCTCGATCAGGTTCGCGAACGACGGGTCGCGCCCGCCTCTTCGGATCTCGAAGCACTGAAGAAGCTGGCAGTCCCATTGCAGGGCCCGTCGATCGACCCGGCTCAGGTGCTGGCCGAGCTCGATGCGATCGGCTCTCCGGCCACGATCGCGAGCGCCGGAGGAAGGTTCTTCGGCTTCGTCACCGGCGGTTCGTTGCCGGCCGCATTGGCCGCGAACGTTCTCGCCGCGGCCTGGGACCAGAACGCCGTCCTCGAGCTGTGCTCGCCGGTCAGTGCCGCTTTGGAGAAGGTCTGCCGTCCCTGGCTCCTGTCGGTGCTCGGCCTGCCTGCCGAAGCCGAGGTCGGCTTCGTCACCGGCGCGACGATGGCGAACTTCACGGCGCTGGCGGCCGCGCGCCATGCGCTGCTCGAAAAGCTGGGCTGGGATGTGGAGTCGCAAGGCCTGTTCGGCGCGCCCCCGATCACGGTGATCGTCGGCGGCGAAGTCCATGTCAGCCTCCTGAAGGCGCTCGGCCTGCTCGGCCTCGGCCGTGACCGCGTCGTTCGCGTGCCAGTCGACGGTCAGGGCCGGATGAATGCCGAACGCATGCCGGCCATCGAAGGCCCGACGATCGTCTGTATCCAGGCGGGCAACGTGAATACGGGCGCATTCGATCCGGCCGACGCGATCGCGGCGCGGCTGCGCGGCACCGGCGCCTGGTTGCATGTCGATGGCGCATTCGGCCTGTGGGCTGCGGCGTCGCCGGGCCGACGACACCTGACCGTAGGCCTCGAGCAGGCCGACTCCTGGGCCACCGATGCCCACAAGTGGCTGAACGTTCCCTACGACAGCGGGCTGGTCTTCGTCCGCGATGCCGGCGCACTCAACGCCGCAATGTCGTCGAGCGCCGCGTATCTGGGCGCGGGCGAATCCCGTGATCCGCACCTGTTCGTGCCGGAGATGTCGCGTCGAGCCCGCGCGGTCGAGATCTGGGCCGCGCTGCGCTCGCTCGGCCGCGACGGCCTGGCGCAGTTGATCGACCGCAACTGCAAGCACGCCTCGCGCATTGCGGTCGAACTCCGGAAAGCGGGTCACGAAGTCCTGAACGATGTCGTGCTGAACCAGGTGCTGGTCTCCTTCGGCTCCCCGGAAGCGACCCGCTCGGTCGTCGCCGCGGTCCAGCAGGACGGCACCTGCTGGTGTGGCGGCACGGTCTGGCAGGGAAGGACCGCGATGCGGATCAGCGTGTCGTCCTGGGCAACGACGGATGATGACGTCGACCGCAGTATCGCTGCGATTCTGCGGATCGCGGAGCAGGTTCGATCCGCCGGCGGCTGACCGGCACTTCACGCCCGGGCATCGACGCGGCGGAACGAATGAAGCGGCCCTGATTTGCCTCGTGTTTCTCGTCGAATGGGCGGGCGCCGGCCCGGTCTACAATGGCGCGGTTTCCGCTCCCCGCCTAAAGCTCCAACGAAATGAAGATCCTGGTCGTCGACGATCACTCACTGATCACCGATGCGCTGAGCGTGCTGTTCCTCGACCTCGACCCAGCGGCCGAGGTGCTGACGACCCGCACCGCCGAAGGCGCAATGCAGATGCTGGAGCAGGAGCCCGACCTCGACCTCGTCGTGCTCGATCTCGGATTGCCGGGCGTCTCCGGCACTTCGTTGCTCGAGGCGATGGTCGGCCATTCGCCCGAACTCAAGATCCTCGTGCTGTCGGGTAACCAGGATCAGCGCAACGTGATGCGCGTGCTGCAGCTCGGGGCGGCAGGATTCGTTCCGAAATCAATGGCGTCGGATACGCTGCTTTCGGCGGTCAAGTTCGTGCTCTCCGGCGGCGTTTACATCCCGGCCGACCTGCTCGAGGAGGTCAATCGCGCGGGACTGCTGTCTCCGGAACGGACACGCGAGGGCGACAGCAGCCGTGTCGAACTGACCGAGCGGCAGGAACAGGTCCTGCAACTTCTGGCGCGCGGCGCCCCGATCAAGATCATCTGTCGTGAGCTCGGGCTCTCCGAGGGCACGGTCAAGACCCACGTCACCGCGATCTATCGCGCGTTCGGCGCATCGAACCGGACCGAGGCGCTGCTCGCCGCACGGCGGCACGGCTACGACATCGGCTAGAGCGTGGATCACCCCCACGCTCTCTGCGTTCGCTGCCCCCTGAGCGGGCGCTCAGTGCCCTTTGGGCGGCCGGGCGGGCACTGACCTACTTGCCCGAGGTCGCGTCGCTGGTCGAAGTCAGCGGCAGCGTCGGCTCTTCCGGGCGCACCAGCGGCAGCGTCGTCAGTCCCATCAGTTCCGCCAACGCCGTGTTCAGCACGGTCGCGGTCGTCGGCTTCTGCAGCACGACCGGTTCCTCGACTCGGCTGCGCGCGATCGCCGGCACCATCGATGGATTCAGCGCCATGCGCTCCTGCATCACGCGCTGGAACTCGGCCAGCACGTCGTTGGCCGGTACCGCAGTCAGCATGACGACCGGTATCGGAAACCCGACCAGTTCGCGCACGCGGAACACTGCCTCGACGCCGCTGATCGAATGCGGGCCGAGATTGTGGTCGGCCAGGATTCCGTCGATACGCTCGTGCATGCTGATGCGCTTGATCAGCTGCGCGTTGTAGCCGGTCGAAGGCACGACGTCCGCACCCCATGAGCGGATCAGCCGCGTCAGGCTGTTGAGGATCTCGGCGTTGTCCTCGAGCACGACGAACGTGAAGCCGTTGAGCGGCCGGATCGCCACGTCGATCGTTTCGGGCGCGCTGCGCTTGCTCCGCGGCGGCGACGCCGACAGCGGCACCTCGACCCGGAACACGGTGCCGGTGCCGGGGCGGGTCGTCACGATCAGCGGGTGCCCGAGCAACCCGCAGATGCGCTTGACGATCGACAGCCCCAGTCCGAAGCCGGAGCCGCTGTTTTCCGCCTTCGAGCTTTCACCGCGATAGAACTCCTCGAAGATGCGGTCGAGCTCGGTCTGCCGGATCCCCGGGCCCGTGTCCCAGATCTCGATGCTGATCAGGCCGCCGCGCGGCCGGGCTGCCAGCAGAACACCGCCGCGCTGCGTGTAGCGCAGCGCGTTGGCGAGCAGGTTGCGGATCACCCGCTGCAGCAGCAGCGGATCGCTGTCGATCGCGATGCGCGAGCGGCGTACGCGCAACGACAGGCCCTTGGAGGCCGCCAGCGGCGTGAACTCCTGCTCAAGCAGCTGGAACACTTCATCGACCAGTACCTGCTCGACCCGCGGCTGAATCGATCCGGAGTCGAGTCGTGAGATCTCGAGCAGCTCCTCGACCAGCTTCGACAGCGTCTCGACGGCCGTCGACAGGTTGTTCACCAGCGGCTCGAGCGGGCCCTGCGCGCGCTTCTTCAGCAGCGAAACATAGATGCCGATCGCCTGCAGCGGCTGCCGCAGGTCGTGGCTGGCCGCGGCGAAGAACTGCGTCTTCGAGCGCGTCGCGTTCTCCGCCTCGCGCCGCGCATCCTCGGCGAGACGCTTCTCGGCCATCAGCTGCTCGACCAGCACCTCGTTCTCATAATTGTTCTTGACCGACTCGAACACGGCGTCGCCGAAGTTCCGGCCGTAGAACACCGTGAAAAAGAACACCGCCGCCATGACGACCGCGGCGGTGTAGTAGGTCGGGTCCTGTTCCCACACCATGCGTCCGATCAGCGGCACGACCGCGAGCAGCATGAATGAATAGAACGCCGGCCGATGGCTCGCGTAGAGCGTCAGCGATCCGAACGCGACGCTCAGCACGACCGCGACCAGCACGACCTGGTGCAGCGGCTGGTTCTCGGAAAAAAAGATGAAGCCGGAGGCGCCCCACAGCAGGCCGGCGACGACGGCCAGCACGACCCAGCCGCGGGCCCAGCGCTGCACCTGGTCGACGACTTCCACCGCGTGCCTGAAACGGTAGGCGACGCGCACCCGCGCGAGGGATTCGAGGAGGATCAACACGAACCAGCCCATCAGCAGGTTCTGCTCCATCGAATTCCACAGCACCATGACGAGCGCGAATGCGCCGACGATGCTGACGAGCACCGATTGCGGCACCTGCCGGTACACCGACGCCATGACGCCGGCGAGGATCTTCTCCTTGCGCTGCTCGCGCGTTTCGACCGCAAGGCCGAACCGGGTTAACGGGCCGGACACGGCTGTGCGCGGAGAGTGCTCGGGCTCATGGGTCGCGATGATAGGCGAGCTAGGCATCAGCTTCCATCCCGCGCTTGCTCATCCGCGCTGCTGAATCGACTTGAGTTCAAGGAACTCCTCGATGCCGTAGCGGCCTGCCTCGCGTCCATGGCCGGACTGCCGGAAGCCTCCGAACGGCGCCAGTGGGTTGTAGCCGGCGCCGTTGATGTCGACCTGTCCGGCGCGCAGCTGCGCGGCGACAGCCTGCGCTCGCTCGTCGCTTGCCGACCAGACCGCAGCCGCGAGGCCGTAGTCGGTGCCGTTGGCGATGGCGATCGCCTCGGACTCGCTGTCGTACGGCATGATCGACAACACGGGCCCGAAGATTTCCTCGCGCGCGATCTTCATCGCCGGCGTCACGCGCCCGAATACGGTTGGCTGCACGAAGTAACCGCGCTTGAGCCCGGGCGGCCGGCCGGATCCGCCGGTCACGAGTTGCGCGCCCTCGCTGATGCCGGCCTCGATATAACCCTGCACGCGGTCGAACTGCGCTGCCGACACCAGCGGCCCGAGCTTCGAGGCGCTCTCGGAGGCAGCGCCGACCGTGAATCCTTCGGTCGCTTCGCGCGCGATCCTGCACGCTTCGTCGTGCCGGGCCGCGGGCACCAGCATGCGGCTCAGCGCATTGCAGGCCTGCCCGCTGTTGAGAAAGCAGGCCGCGAGCGTGCCTTTCACCGCCGCGCCGAGGTCGGCATCGTCGAGAACGACCGAGGCCGACTTGCCGCCCAGTTCCAGCCGCACCCGCTTGACAGTCGCGGCGGCGACCGCGCCGACCCGCCGCCCGGCGCGCGTCGAACCGGTGAACGAGACCGCATCGACGTCGGCATCCGCGACCAGCGCTTCGCCGATCTCGCCAGTGCCGGTGACGAGGTTGAAGACGCCGGCCGGCAGACTCAACGCATCGATCACCTCGGCCAGGATGAACGCGTTCAGCGGCGCGATCTCTGACGGCTT
>Ga0209705_10000225_pt1 | contig 29676 bp, 25 predicted proteins | sample PPLLaktember2015_5_FD_187262 | JGI IMG/M metagenome (GOLD analysis project Ga0209705, IMG submission 187262) | Freshwater sediment microbial communities from Prairie Pothole Lake near Jamestown, North Dakota, USA - PPLs Lake P8 Core (1) Depth... | ecosystem: Environmental > Aquatic > Freshwater... | reverse complement strand
TGCTCGAACATCCACCTTCGGAGTGGCATAGCCTTTCTGAGCATTAAATGTCTTATACCACTTTTCACTCGGTAGGCTGGTGTATGCCTGGGTGATCTCTGCGGTAATTGCTAACAAACGCTCAAATCGCTGGCGCTGGTAATCATTTTCAACGTAATGCAAGCTGGTCTGACAGATCGCTTGTATCTCACGTGCCCATACCAACCATTGCGGAATCTGCTGGACTTCTTGCATCATCCCACCCCAATCTTATAGATAATACCTGATCAGATCAGGGTTTTGATCGCGCTGCAATCCCTCTCAGTACGATCTCCTGGTCTGCTGGAAGCCGGTCGATTCGAACTCCGACCGCATTATAGATCGCATTGGTGATCGCTGGGGTCGTTGGAATGCTGACCAGTTCACCAATACCCTTAGCGCCATAAGGGCCATCACTGGTAGGATGTTCTACCACGATTGAGGTGATCTCCGGTGTCAGCATGATCGAGGGGATCCGATAGCGTGCCATCCGGTCAGTAAAAACGATCCCATTCTCAACAATGAATTCCTCAGTCAGGGCATTCCCCAGACCCATCATAATCCCACCTTCCACCTGGCCTTGTAGCCCAAGGGGATTGACCGCCTTGCCGACATCATTGGCTGTGATCACCTGTAAAACCTGAACTTCACCGGTATGGGTATTGACTTCAACCTCGATCGCCTGTGCGGCAAATCCAAAAGCAAAATGCATATCTCCGCCCTGTCCAAGCGGAAAAGTAGCTGGCGCCCAATACTCATATAGAACCTTGGGTACGCGGCCTTCCTTCTGCATTTCCGCGACGACCTGACCCAGAGAAATGCGCTTATCTCGCACTTGCACCAGGCCTTCAACAAAGCGCACCTCACCTGGGGGAACATCAAACTTCTCAGCCAACGTGGCAGCTGCCGCCTCACGCAAAGCCTGAGCAGCATGGCGGGCAGCATTGCCTGTTACATAGGTCTGCCGGGAAGCAGTCGTCGGTCCACCATCCGGGGTCAGATCGGTGTCCATCACCAGTACCCGTACTCTTTCTGGTGGAACACAGAATTCTTCTGCCACGATCATTTGCAACACAGTAACCAGGCCCTGACCCAGCTCTGCTGAGGCTGTGCGTACCTGCAGGGTGCCGTCCGGATAAAGCTCAACTTCTGCACCGGCTTTGTCTGGCGCGCCGCCACCCAGCCCAGTGTTTTTGTAAGCAACCGCGAATCCCCAAGAGCGTACTTTATACAATGCACCTTCCACCGGTCGGGATTTGAACGGATCTGACCCTGCCCTGCGGTGCAGCTCAGCTTCCACCCGGTCAATGCATTCCAACAATCCAACACTCTCGCGCAGTACCTGACCGGTATTGGTTTGGCTGCCCACCCGCAGGGCATTCATCCGACGCAGTGCAACTGGCTCAAGCCCTAGCTTTTCAGCCAACATATCCATCGTGCTTTCAATAGCAAATGTTGATTGGGTCACGCCAAATCCGCGGAAAGCGCCTGCTGGAGGGTTATTGGTATACATGGCATAGCAATCAGCTTTGGCGTGCGGAATCTCGTATGGACCGGAAGAGTGCGTTGTCGCCCTGGTTAATACCTTATCACCCAGAGAAGCATACGCACCCGTGTCTCCGTATAGCTCGGTCTCGGCAGCGGTTAATCGCCCATCTCGCTTTGCACCAAGCATGACCCGGATCTGGGTAGCGTGGCGCTTGGGATGAACTAACAGGCTCTCATGTCGATCAAATAACAGTTTCACTGGACGGTGAGTGACGTTGGCAAGCAATGCGGCATGGATCTGTCCTGCGATATCCTCCTTGCCTCCAAAGCCACCACCGACCAGCTGCCCGATTATCCGGACGCGTTCGTCCGGCCAGCCCAAAGCACGCGCTACCTGGTTACGATCTGCATAAGGGATCTGCGAGCCGACATAGATCTCCATCCGCGCCACCTGTAACCCGTCTACCATCCAGGGACGACCTTCCAGGATAGGTCGGGCGATGCTGCATTCTGGTTCCATGAAAACATGGTCGGTGATGGCAGTATGGAAAGTATGCTCTAAAATAACATCTGCTTCAGAAAAACCCTGTGCTATATCACCTTTTCGGACTTTGATGTGCTTCAGCAGATTTCCATGCGGATGCAGAACAGGCGCATCCGGCTGGCGCGCCTGAACCGCACCGGCGACAACCGGCAGGATTTCATACTCGACATCGATCAATTCCAGAGCCTGGGTTGCGATCTCACGGGTTTCGGCCGCGACGATCGCTACCGCATCGCCAACGTAACGAACTCGTTCTCCAACCCCGACCAGTATCGGCCAATCTGGCACTACCAGGCCATGGTAATGGTCGCCGGGAAGGTCTGCTGCAGTCAGTATCGCAGCTACTCCTGGAAGAACACGCGCCTTTTCCACGTCTATGCGACTGACCAGCGCATGCGGCACCCCCGATCGTTTGACCCGCGCATGCAGCATCCCTGGGAAATCCAGGTCATCCGTGAACAAGGCACTTCCAGTCACTTTTTCAATTGAGTCTGGCCTTGACTGTAATTTCCCAACCACCTTGTACTGCTCTCGGTCTGTTCCTGAATTGGCTGGTAAAGGCGGGCGAGCTACTTCGCCGCGCATTTCCGCGGCTGCAGCCTGAATGGCACGAATGATGGCCGGATAGCCAGCGCAGCGGCACAATGTATCCTTCAAGGCATGCTTGATCTCCTTCTCACTTGGAGATGGATTCTCATTTAGCAGCGCAACTGAAGTCATTAGCTGACCAGGAATGCAGAATCCGCACTGGACTGCCCCATATTCGATAAAAGCCCGCTGTAAGGGGTGCAGGGCATTAGTAAAACCATTTCCACTCGTCCCAACCGGTGCTGTTAGCTTTGACAGGCCTTCTATCGTCACAACCTGTTTTCCATCTGCTTTTTCAGCTGGATATGCACAAGATAAGATTGGCATGCCATCAACCAGCACCGTACAGGTGCCGCATTCAGCTTCATTACAGGCGATCTTGGTACCGACCAATCCAAGACGGATCCGCAGCAGGTCTGCCAGCATTTCTCCGGGCTGGGCATCGATTTGGACAGCCTTTCCATTAACAATCAGATTCATCATATTGAATAAACATCAATCATAATCGTTAAATTCTTGACTATCAGCAGGATCAGATGCCCGCCGCCAGGCAGTTGTCATTACCTCAGCTAGCAGCACACTCGCCAATCGACAGCGGTAATCCGTAGTTGCGCGGTGGGGACTGGTTCGGAAGCAGGCTTCACAATTGACACTCTCAGCCGTGTCCGCAAGGACGTGCTCGTTGTACTCCTTACCGCGCAGAAACGCTTCAGTCTCCATCGCGCGGAAGGGGATCGGGCCAGCTGGACCAATGGCGATTCGCACATCGGCGATCTGTTCATCCTCCCGCCGCACCCAGGCTGCCATATTCAAAACCGGCAGCGCGACCCCTTGCGGGCGCATCACCCGCCGAAAAGCTGAGCCCTCACCTTTTTTCCGTTGAGGCAGGTAAAAACCTACCAATAATTCCTGCCCTGTTCGCAGTACTGAACGCCCCGGTCCAAGATACAACGACTGGAGAAGAACCCTGCGGAGACCCTCCAGGCTGGCAATCTCAACCTCACTACCCTGCGCCAGCAGGGCAATACTCCCATCCGCAGCTGGCAATGCATGGGAGACATTCCCTCCAAGCGTGGCAGCATTGCGCACTTGCGGCCCACCGATCAGATTACACGCCTCGATCAACGCCGGAGCATGGAATTGGACAAGAGGATTGGAAACAATGAGGTTCAATGGCACCGCTGCGCCAATAAACAGCCATTCTGCACGCAGCTCGATGCAGGTCATCTCCGGGATTGTATTGACATCTACCAGGGTATGTACAGGAGGTGTTCGGCCTTGTTGGATATCCAGCAGCAGGTCTGTCCCCCCTGCAATCACCCGCGCTGATCCTTGTGACGCTGCCAACGCCTGCAAAGCATCCGTTATACTATAGGATTGATAATATTTGTCCCAGGTTGACATAAGATCGGCGGAGATGGCGGCACTTTTCGACGGGCCACAACTTCCCGACGCCGGTTCAGGCTTCACCTTTACCGACCGCCGATCTAGCAAATTGATTCTAACATGAAAATTGCCTTGAAAATCGCATATAATCAGGCTTCGGAGGTTCTTCTGATGCGTTATTTAGTAAATACCCACCGATTAGTCGCCCGCCAATCGCTGTATCCGCTCATCCTTGCCAGTGGATTGGCGTTGAGCTTTTTCGCATGGCGGGTGTTTTATGCTGGCAATTGGAATTATGCTAACCTGCTGTGGAATTTGTTTTTGGCCTGGCTGCCTTTTTTCTTCAGTTTTTTGGCAGCCACATCGTATCGATTTTTCCCGAATGCTTGGTGGTTGATCCCATTTCCTGCTTTACCCTGGCTGGTATTCTTCCCCAACGCCCCCTATATTGTCACCGACTTTTATCACCTGGCGGAGCGTCCACCCATCCCAATGTGGTACGACATTGGTCTGATCGCCATATTTGCTTTTGCTGGCATTTTCCTGGCTATCGCCTCCCTGCGGACAATGCACCAACTGGTTGAGGTATATTTGGGGAAGTTCATCGGTTGGGTTTTCGCCCTCTTCGTACTGGGATTGGGTGGGCTGGGAGTTTATCTAGGCCGATTTGGACGGTACAACAGTTGGGATTTACTGGTCCAACCTAAAACAGTGATCAAAGGCATCGCCAGCCAGCTTCTCAATCCAATGGACAACCTTGGATTTGTCGGCTTCACCTTGATGTTTACATCCATCTTGATAGTTTTCTACCTGATGTTCGTCTCGGTAAACCAGCTGGACCCTATACACAAACTATCCCAGGTTTCTTTAGAAGGTCAGAATGAATAAGATTTCTATTCTCGATAGCCTGCATGCCGGGAATACCCTGATCGCTGATGGAGCTACCGGCACCAATCTATTTGCGCGGGGTTTACCTGCAGGCACCACATCTGAAAATTGGGTCCTGAACCAGCCCGAGCAGATCATTCAGCTGCACCGAGATTTTCTAGCTGCTGGGGCTAATATAATCCTTACCAGCACTTTCGGCGCAACATCCTTACGACTCGCCGGTTCTGAACTGGCAGGCCGCACCGTTGAGGTCAACCAGCAAGCCGCAGCCCTGGCACACAGGGCGGTTGAAGGCAGCATGGCATGGGTCGCCGGATCACTGGGACCGGTTGGAGCGCTGCTCAAACCTTACGGCCCACTCGACCCTGAGGTGGTCGTAGCCGCTTACGCTGAGCAAGCTTCCGCGCTAGCCGGAGCTAACGTGGACCTGCTGGTGATTGAGACGCAATTCGACCTGAATGAAGCCAAATCTGCTGTCCAGGGAGTACGCTCGGTCACGGATCTGCCATTGGTTTGCTCATTCAGCTATGACCGTGGACGAAAAACCATGATGGGGGTCAGCCCAACGCAAGCTACCCGCCAGCTGGAAGACCTGGGGATAGACCTGATCGGGATCAACTGTGGGCGGAGCCTGGACGAGAACCTGCTAAACTTGCAAGAGCTGAGACAGGCGACCCGTCTGCCAATCTGGTTCAAGCCGAATGCCGGGCTGCCGCAAGTGGATACCCAAGGTAATACCGTCTACAGCATTACTCCAGCGGAGATGGGTGCATTGGTCCCAACCTGGCTCGCCGCAGGAGCTCAAGTGATTGGAGGCTGTTGTGGCACCAGCCCGCAGCATCTGGTAGAGATATCTCGGGCAGTAAAACCAAGTTGAGTAAATGTTAAGCATCCTGAACACAAGGATAAGGTAAAATTCATGCACCTATCCACCGCGGTGGGTTGCGGGTAAATATCCTCAGCGAAGGTAACATTCAAACCGGCGACCTGATCATTATCCAGGATTCTGCATGATCTTGAAAATAATCCGGTGAATCAAAATAATTTTTGCAAGGAGCATTTATGACAGACACACGCACGACTGCTATCGAGTTTGCCCACGCCAACCGGCCGCGTTTTTTGAATGAGCTGATGGATTTTGCATCGATACCATCCATCTCAACCGACCCCGAGGCTAAGATGGATATCCAGAAGGCTGCCGAATGGGTTGCCGCTCGCCTGACCAATCTGAATGCCCATAATGTCCAGATCTTACGTACGGATGGACATCCGGTCGTTTATGCTGAAATGCTATCTGCAGGTCCCGATGCACCAACCATCCTGGTTTATGGACATTACGACGTGCAGCCGGCTGATCCCCTGGAACTGTGGCAAACCGGACCATTTACACCAGATGTTCGTGGCGATAACATCTTCGCTCGGGGAATCACGGATATGAAAGGGCAGGTCATGGCGGTTTTGAATGCCGTTGAATCTGTCCTGCATGCCGGAGCATTGCCGGTCAATCTAAAATTCATGATCGAAGGGGAAGAAGAGATCGGGTCACCCAGTCTGGAAGTGTTCATGGAAAACCACAAAGATCTGCTGGCGTGTGATTTTGCCCTCAACCCGGACACAGGGATACTGGACCCCGACATCCCCACCATCACCTACGCACTGCGCGGCCTGGCTTATTTTGAGCTGCGCGTCTTTGGTCCTGATCATGATCTGCATTCGGGTGTCTTTGGTGGTGCAGTTCTCAATCCTGCCCAGGCACTGTGCGAACTGATCGCAGGAATGCACGACGCCAATGGGCGCATTATGCTGCCCGGTTTTTATGACAAAGTTCGCGCCCTGAAGGAAGATGAGCGAAACGAGCTGGCCAGGTTACCGATCAATGATGATTTCTTCCTGCGGACAACCGGAGCCCCGGGATTATGGGGCGAAGCAGGTTACACATCCGTCGAACGAGTGGGCAGTCGCCCAACATTGGAAGTCAACGGTCTGCTCTCCGGCTTCACTGGCGAGGGTGCCAAGACAGTCCTGCCAGCCTGGGCAATGGCAAAGATATCTACCCGCCTGGTACCTGACCAGACCCCGGATGTTGTCTACCGACAAATGCAGGAATATTTGACAACCAATGCACCTTCTGCCGTTCGCTGGACGCTTAAGGAAATGCACGGCGGTGTCCCATCTATATCTGACCGCAACTCGGTCGGCAACCAGGCACTTACCCGGGCGATGGAATCCGTGTGGGGAAAACGCCCGGTATATAAGCGTGAAGGCGGCAGCGTCCCGGTGGTCACCCAATTCCAGCGCATCCTGGGGGTTGAGTCAGTCAATACCGGCTTTGCCCTGCCAGATGATAACATGCACAGCCCTAATGAGAAGATGCATCTACCTACCTGGCATCGTGGTATTGATACCTTCATTCACTTCTTCTACAACCTGGCGGAATAAGGAATGGCTGAAAAAAGTCGTTTTCCAGCTTACGGAGGTCAAGCCGTGATCGAAGGCGTGATGATGCGTGGTTCGCACAGTCTCGCGATTGCCATGCGCGCTCCTAACCAGGAGATCGTTATCCACAAAGAACCACTCGGAGGCATCTACAAGAGCCGATTGACCAAGATTCCATTTCTGCGGGGATTGATTATGCTGTGGGATGCACTCGGTCTGGGCATGCGGGCATTGACACTCTCAGCCAACACCCAGACCGGCGAAGATGAAAAACTGGAAGGTCCGCTGCTGTATATCACCCTGGCTGGCTCGCTGCTTTTTGCGATTGCATTGTTCTTCCTGGCGCCGGCAGTCTTAGGGCAGCTCTCTGAACGGTATCTGGGATTTGATGCCTGGCTAGGAAACCTGGTTGAAGGTATAGTACGCCTGGCACTGTTGATCCTCTACATTTGGGCTATCGGGCGCATGCCTGAGATCCGCCGGGTGTTTGCCTATCATGGCGCTGAACACAAAACGATCAACACCTTCGAGGCCGGCATTGAGCTTACCCCTGAAAATGTCGCGAAAAGTTCGGTTGAACATCCTCGTTGTGGGACTGCCTTCTTATTGACTCTGGTCGTGTTCTCGGTATTGTTATTCTCGCTGCTTGGCCCACTGCCCACGGTCTGGCGGCTGGTCAGTCGGGTTGTGCTGCTGCCAGTGCTGGCTGGTCTGGCTTATGAGTACATCCGCTGGACTGCCAACCACCTGGAGAATCCGTTGGTGAAGCTGCTTGTCCGTCCAAACCTGGCCTTACAACACCTCACCACGCGCGAACCCAGCCTGGACATGCTGGAAGTGTCTATCGCCGCATTTCAAACCATGCGCCTCGAAGAAGATAAACTGATCAAATAACCCACTCTTAATACTACAAAGGGAGGCTGTGGATTTGTACCCACAGCCTCCCTTTGTAGTGTTTTACGGTAAACCACACGATCAAGGATGATTAAATCAGAACCATGATCTACGGCTCTTCTGGCTCCTCAGTTTCAATGGGATCATCATCACCGTCATCATCTCCCGGATCACTATCATCATCGTCGTCATCATCGCCATCATCCCCCAAATCATCCTCACCAGAATCACCATCATCGCTGTCGTCGCTATCATCATCAAGTTTGATCTCTTCAGCTGTCAGTGATCCATTGGCTTCCAGAGCAGCCTTAACGCTTACCAGACTCCCGATGGTGATCGGATCATCAATTTCCGTCTCTCCAGTCACATAGATGATCTGGTTTCCGACAATCCAGAAATCCGGATTCATAACCATTACCCTGCCAGTAAATTCAACCTCATCATCCTCGACACTAACAACAATCGTGGGCAAAGGAGTCGCGGTTATAACAGGGGTCGGTGGGGCAGTAACCGCTGCGGTTGTCTGCCCAATAGGGACGATTGTCCTATAAAACAGGATCGCCTGGGCGATCAATGCTCCACTATCTTCAAAGCGTGCCAGAACCACAACCGGGTCTCCAAGGCGCAGACCCGGATCGATCTGCGATTCTGTGTTTATCTTCAGCACAACCTGCGACACTACCCACCGATTGGATGTTATTTCCTCCAGTATCCCGCTGAATTGGTACTCACGCAGGTGGATTTCCTGTGCTTCTACCCATCCCTCCGGACAGGTGAGCCCTTCCACCTCCACCAGATCACCGATGACAATCGGATGGCTATCAATACCTGGGCTAACAAAGGTCGTCTCTGCATCTATTCGGATGGATATCCCCTCCACAATCCACTGGACGGAGGAGATGTTTTCTACCACGCCCTCAAAACTGATCATCTGGCTCCGTCCCAGTTCGATCAGATTCTGCACCTCTAATACTCGCTGCTGACTATACCCCTCTTCCATAGAATGCTGACCTTCAGCCCCACCAGCCAGACCGGTACGTAAATCCTCAAAGACTCGTTTTACTGGATATAGCGCATCCCCCGGCAACGACTCGGCAGAGACAACCAGCAGTCCACTGGAGGTGAGCACAAAAGTTAATGAAATGATCAATGCCACTGCCAAACGGCCAGCAGTGGGACCCATTGCCTGAATGGTTCGCAGGAATGGGTTTGTTGCCCGTGACCAGAAACGAACCACTGGATTAGTTTGTCCAGCTGAGCGTAACTGTGCTGCCCGCGCTAATAGCTTCACATAACTGCGCTGCTGTGCGACTTTTGGAACGTCGCTTTGTAGCAGGCTGCGTGCAGCCACAGCACCTTCCATAACCGGTCGCAATTCATCGCTCAAGTCTGGGAAAAGTGCCAGGCAGCTATCAACAGTTGCGCCAGTTTCTAACGCCAGTAGACAAACTTCCAATGCATTAAAATCATTCTCATTCATAAACACTATCACCTAAGGCACGCCGGAGGGCTGCCAATGCCCGAAATTGAAGCGCCTTGATCGCATTCGCTTTTTTTCCCATTAATATAGCCGTTTCTTCAAGGTTATATCCATTCCCGAACCGGAATGTGATCACCTGTTTCTGGTCTTCAGTTAAACCATTCATTGCCAACCGGATACGCTGTTGCTGTTCTTTGGCATTAATATGGTCATGCGGGTCACTCATAATATCAACCAGCTGCCCTTGAGTGTCATCCTCGGGCAGCACATCCTGAGGTCGGGAGTATACCTTTCGGAAATGATCATTAACCAGGTTAGAGGCTGTTCCGATCAACCAGCCGCGTACGTTGGTCTGTGGAGCTCTCCCGCCATGGGTGGCCTCTAAGAGCCTGACGAAGACTTCGCTTGCCACGTCGTCAGCAGTCGTTTCATCCCCCAGTCGATAACGGGCGAAACGGTAGATTTCCGGGTAATAACGATTATGGATCGTGGTGATGACATGCGGATCTAATGCCCGCAGTCCTTCCAATTCCGCATTGGCATCCATCATGATGCGGCTTTCGCCTCCATAATTAGGATGGTGCAAAGGTCGCACTAAAAAACAGATGGAGAGTATATCATGACCAGACATATCCATTTATCCAATCCAATTGTCGCAAATGGAGGATAAAAGTTACGGTCTGGGAAAAATATCCTCCCTAACGTAATAATGTTGCATAGTATATGGCACCAAGGATGTGAATGACCGCTGTCCCGAACAAAGTGAACCCGATCGGAATGTGGATCGTGTGCCATAAACCCAACAGACGCCGTGCCATCGCCAGCGAAGCCAGCTGCCACTGCATTGTGGATTGTCGCTGGAGAAGTTTTTCTAGCTGCACCGCCTGGGCTCGTGCTGCTGGATCCAACCTGCTGCGCTCCAGCCGCCAACGGAGCTTTGCCCCTGCTTCAAAAAATGGTTGGGCAAACAGCAACCTGACACTATTATTACCCACCTGTGGTGCGACTGCCAGTCTGCGTGATAAACTCTGAAAAGCTACTGGACGATCCTTCAACCAGGATTGCAAGTCTGTGTCCGCCTGGTGGACCTGCTGTTCCAGTTCTGCAGCTTCAATTTCTACACCATCTGCGCTTCGCGGTACAGCCGTATAGATATACCGGCCAACAAAACCACTCACCACGATCACAACAGTCAACAGCAGTACAATCCCTGCCAGCCCATTGAACTTCCAGGATGAATGGATCAACACCAGGAATGGACCTACCAGCCCGGTGAAGATATGGAATTGCAGCCATTCCGACATCCTCCCCCAGCGCGCGCTGCGGCTGCGTTTGCGCCATGTGTACAGCGTTTCCGTTGCCAACATCAATACAAAGCCAAGAATTCCCAGAGAATGCCCAAAAAAGTCGCTTGCACCTGGGATCTCCCGCAGCCTGACGGTCATAAACAGATAGAGCAGACTGATCAGGATGACCGCAATGAACGATATCCATAGTTCCCGGTTGCTAGACCGCATGCAATCTCCCCAACGTTGGCGCAAGACCTACCCAGAATTTGGATAATACATCCTCGACCGAACCGCGCGGCTGGGTCAGTTCCTTACGAACCGGAGTCATATCCACTTTATGCACTAACATTTGATGGATCGCCCGTGAGAGTTTCTGGTCACCCATCACGATCGCCCCGAGCAGTTGCTGCTCGCCGATCATCAGGCGCAAACGGTTCACATCGAAACTGGATTGGACCGCCAGTGCATCCGGCGCCTGTCGCCAGGCCTCGCTGTCTCCGCGCACGATCCCCACCACATCCGGATCCGTAGCCTGGCTGCCCACATTACCGATGATGGTCGTGGTCAAGCCTGCCAGGCGGGTCACGTTAAAAGCTGCACCCTTCATGTAAGGTATCTCTTGACCGGTCATATTCAATCCGGCATTGCGACCCTGTTTCCGGGCCGGATCCCACAAGGAATCCACGATAGATTTACCCAGAGAAGGATCATACACTTGAGCCACGTCTCCAGCAGCATAAATGTCCGGAATATTAGTGCGCATGTATTCATTCACCAGGATACCCCGGTCCATGTTCAGGCCGGCTGTTTCCCCCAATGTTTTACGCGGCGCCACACCGACAGCAAGCCCAACCATGTCGCAAGCGATCTGGCGGCCATCCTCGGTGCGCACACCGCATACGCGTCCCTTTTTGCCCAGGATCTCCGCCAGCTCGGTTTCATAATGAATGACCACACCTTCTTCTTTCAAACGGTGCTCAACGATACGTGATTCGGTTTCGTCCAGGACATTCCCCCAATAACGATCGGCGCGCAGAAAATAGTGCACGCGTGCACCCCGCGCCTTCAATCCTTCGACAATTTCCAGAGCAGTAATTCCTCCACCCACCACCACGGCGGTACGTGTCTTCCGAATAAGTTTGAGGATCTGTCGCGTCCCTGAAAGTGTATCTAGCTTGATAACTCCTTCTAAATCTATCCCGGGTACTTTCGCCATCATAGCGATTGCCCCGGTGGCGATCAACAAACGATCATAACTTAATCGACCACCTTGCTCGAAAACAACCTGCTTATCCACAGGCAGGATCTGCTTAGCCTGGGCATTCAATCGGCGAAGCTGCAAGCGTTGGAAATCTGCTGCCTGGAATGGGAACAACTGCTGCTCTGGCAGCTCCCCGGTCAGGAGATAAGCTAATCCAGGCCTGGAGTAATATCCATCGGTCTCTCCACAGGCGATGGTGATCTCGCCGCTCTTGTCCTGGCTGCGAATTGCTTCTGCAGCCGAGATCCCAGCCGCACCAGAACCGATGATCAGGTAGTGGTTCATGGTTTCTGCTCAAATATATTCGAACGCTCGAACCTGAGCACGCCCCGTGGGCAGCGCGCTACACATTCGCCACAGGTCAGACAGTGGCTGTCATTCACGGGAATGTCCTCCCAGGCATGCCGGCGGACATCAATATTGATCGGGCAGAAGAAGGAGCAGATCCCACACTGTACACAGCGAGATGAATCAGGTACAACCAATCCCTGAACCAATACTTCGCGCCGGGTACTGCCTGAGGAGAATAGAGCTTTTAACTTCATTAGCCTTTACCAATAAATTTATGGGTCTGATCAAGGATCGCCGGAGGATGACAGAACTCGCATAGGGTTTCCGAACTGTCTGTAGTTAACCAGATCAGGCCTTCCCCAAACCCTCCTCCATCCTTATCATCCCAACTGTTTGTGTCATGACAATTCGAACATTGACCCTGATCGTGGTCATCCGGCCGATCGTCCAGATGGCAGCTGATGCAGTCGGTGAAACCAGCATGATTGAAATCAGCATCATTCCAATTGTCTGTGCTATTATGACAATTCGAGCACTGACCAGGGAAATGGTTTGGCGGCGCATCACCATCATGGCAGCTGATGCAGTCAGTAAAACCTGAATGATCGAAGCTGGCGCCTTCCCATCCTGAAGTATCATGGCATTGCGAACACTGCCCACTGAAGTGACCGGGTGGTGCATCACCGGCGTGGCAGCCGATACAATCAGTGAAACCTGAATGATCGAAGCTGGCGCCTTCCCATCCTGAAGTATCATGGCATTGCGAACACTGACCACTGAAGTGACCGGATGGTGCATCATCTGCGTGACAGCTGATGCAATCTGTAAATCCCGTATGATCAAAGCTGGCGCCTTCCCATCCTGAAGTATCATGGCATTGCGAACACTGCCCACTGTAGTGACCGGATGGTGCATCACCAGCGTGGCAGCTGATGCAATTTGTGAATCCCGTATGATCGAAGCTTGCACCTTGCCATCCCGAAGTATCATGACATTGCGAACACTGACCACTGAAGTGACCGGATGGTGCATCCTCGGCATGACAGCTGATACAATCTGTGAATCCCGTATGATCGAAGCTAGCGCCTTGCCATCCCGAGGTATCATGACATTGCGAGCACTGGCCGCTAAAGTGACCGAATGGCGCATCATCTGAATGGCAGCTGCGACAGTCAGTAAGCCCTGTATGATCGAAGACAGCACCTTGCCATCCTGAGGTATCATGGCATTGTGAGCACTGGCCGCTATAGTGACCGGATGGCGCATCATCGGAGTGGCAGCTGAGACAGTTAATGAGCCCTGTATGATCGAAGATCGCACCCTGCCATCCTGAGGTATCATGGCATTGGGAACACTGGCCGCTATAGTGACCGGACGGTGCATCAGCGGAGTGGCAGCTCAAGCAATCTGTGTAACCTGAGTGGTTGAAGGTGGCACCGGGCCAACCTGAGGTACCGTGGCAAAGAGAGCACTGCCCGCTGAAGTGATCGATCGGGGCATCCGTTGAGTGGCAGCTCAAACAGTTGTTGAAGCCTGCATGATTGAAGACAGCTCCATTCCAGCCCCCGGTGGAATGACAATTCGAGCATTGTCCTATGTAATGGTTGCTGGGCGCATCATCGAGATGACAGGATTGGCAGTTTGATAAACCCGCATGATCAAATACTGCCCCTTCCCAGGTGCTGGTGGAATGGCATTGCGAGCACTGCCCGTTGTAATGAGGTACTGGTTTTTCATCGTTATGGCAAGATTGACAGTCGGTTGCCCCAGCAGCCTGGTGATCGAATATCACCTCCTGCCAGTTGTTCGGATTATGACATGCAACACAATTCCCAGTGTAGTGTTCATCTGGTTTTTCGTTTAAGTGACAGCCTTCACAGGTATTCAGAATACCCTTGTACTCACCTGCGCTATGACATGCGGTACATTGGAGTGTCGCATGAACACCCAACAACGGATAGAAGGCATGCACCGCTCCTGGGCTTCCAGGCGGAAAAGGCACCATTCCACCTGCCAGACTGCTTCCTCCAGGAACCGATACCCCAGCAGATGAGGTCCGCGCAGCCAGAATGGTGATCCCAGCAATATGCTCCAATTCTGTGCTTGAAACATCGCTGAGTGCCATACTTAATAGCGTTTGAACCTTGGTTTGAAAAGATGTGAATACATCGGGGTCAGTAACAGGGATTTTGACCAATGTGCTGAGAATTTCATTCATCCTTTGGGCTAATTCCACAAGTCGCATTCGCAGTTCATTTACATCTGGTTCAGGTGTCTCTGCGATTGCCACGGTCGCCCGATCGAGCGCTTCATCTAAGGCGAGCAGCGCTGCCAGTTCGTGAGGTGTGCCGGCTCTGGTTTTAAGGTTTTCGATCCGCCGCTCCACCAGGTCAAGGTAATATCCTGCCCGGCTAGTGCCGGTCGCGTAAACCTGAGCTCCGGCCTGTTCACACCAATCCTGAACCGGGTATAGGATACTTCCCGGCAGAATGGGAGCAAAGATCGCCAGACTTGTCCCAGCGATCGCCAGCAATAAGGTCAATATCACCATTACCAGGCTAGCTTTAATCAGAAATGCGCGCATATGACACCTCTAAAACAATTCTATCTCAACCTGATCAATTTTCTGCTTCATCTTCCAATCCATTCGGGTGGCAATTCACACAGGCTGGCAGATCGGCAGCAGAGATGCCCTCTTCGCGGTGTTCTTGAACAATGTCAGCTTGCTGGTGTTCATGGCACCCATAACAGGTGTATACCACATAACTCGTCGCATGACAGGTCTCACAGTCTGTCAGCTGCTCCCCGTTATCTACGCCATGATCCAGTGGGAAGGAATGTTCCAATAATGTCGCCGGAGTCCAAGCCATTGTGATGTGACAATTCTGACATTCTAATCCAAATACACCAGCGTGGATCTCCGGTTCCGCGTGGCACTGAACACATAAGTTAGGTGTACCCACGAACACCTGATTGAGGTGGCAGTCCACACAGGCAATCTCCAGATGGCGCCCATCCAATGGAAAAACCAAAGCATGGTCAAACTCGCTCATCCGGTCCACGCCATCATGGCAGCTCAGGCAGTCCAATCCAAACTGTTGCTCATGGTCTGCCATAAATACCGCATCCGCTTGGGTGTGACAATCTACGCATTTCGATAGATCCAGGCTGTCCAAGCTATCCGGGTGACATGTGCTGCATTGGATCGCTTCTCTGGCATAATCTTCAGGATGTCTTATCAGGCTGAAGCCGGTGGTCAGGTAATGATCGAACGGTGATCCATCGATTATCGCAGGCGACCATCCCTGGGTGTTGTGGCAGCTGCTGCAGGTCGGTTCAAAGAGCCCGCGGTGGACCTCTGGCTCCGTGTGGCAACCTTCACAGGCAGCCGGGGTATTCTCAAGTTGTCCCATGACATGACATTTAGTACATACCAGGGGGATGTGCTGACCATCCAACGTAAAAGCGGTTGTATTGTGGTCGAAATCGGCCATCCGGTCCGCACCATCATGGCAGCCCAGGCAGGTTTCGCCGTAGTCACGACGGTGCGCCTGGATGAATTCCGGGTCATAACCCCCGTGACACTCCTGACAGCTTACAACCGAAACTGCTGCGTAATCATTGGGCTGGTGACAATCGGTACATGCCATCGGCGTGGAATCGTAATCCAATTGATGGTGCAGTAGACTGAAGTCAGTCACCGAATGGTCGAAGTATTGAGTAGCTGCCAGGGTTGGGTCGAAATCCCGGCCGCGATGTTCCAGGTGGCAATTTTGACAGCTCCTGACATTGGCGATCCTACCATGGATGCCTGTTCCTCCATCCACCTGGCTGTCAATCTCAGTATGACAATCCAGGCATAACTCGCCAATCGTGGTATCCAACGGTACGTGGCATAAGCTGCATTGTTTTTCGAAATCAGCGTGCGAGGAAAATCCTTGCATTGTGACACCGTCCCGATGGATATCAGTTAGCTGGCCCGGGCTAAAAACCAGACCACGATCTTTCCATATATAAATCGCCAGAAATGAGGACAGCAATAAAAATAATATGAAACCCAGCGGCGACGAAAACGGATCGGAGCGTTTCATCAGATTATGTGTCGGAATCTTCAGTCAAAAGTTATGAGAAAAAATGAGTATATGGTTAATATTATATCGAATCTTGACTTTACCGTGGCAATGCTTTGTGGTTAAATTACAGCATGACTGCAATAATTATTCTACGCAATAAAGAATACGAAATCAAACCCGGAATGACCTTGCGTATGGGGTTGATCAAGAACAACATTCTACCTGAGACAGTTTTGGCAATCCGCAATGGAGAATTGATCACGGATGATGAGATCGTTCGCGATGGGGATGTGATCAAACTTGTCTCGGTTATCTCGGGCGGATGACTGGAGAAGCATATGCAATTAGTAAACCGTACCGCTATCATCACAGGTGGTGCAAATGGCATTGGCCGCGCAGCGGTTCAGCGTTTTGTTACTGAAGGCGCCCGAGTATCTTTCTGGGATATGGACCAAGAAGCTGGATTGGCATTGGAAGAAGACCTCGCCAGCCCACATGCATTCTACCACAGGGTAGATATTACCGATCCCGATGCAGTCGAAGCAGCCACTCAGGAGTTTGTCCGTAAGTGGGGGAAGATTGACATCCTGGTCAATGATGCCGGGATCTTACACGATGCCCAGTTGGTGAAAGTTCAAAATGGGGATATTCTGGATAGGATGTCCGTCAAGAGCTTCGATGACGTGATTGGGGTAAATCTGCGCGGTACCTTCCTTTGCACGCGCGCGGTCGCGCCAGTGATGATTCAACAGAACAGCGGTCGGATCATCAACACATCTTCTATCGTTGGGATCTATGGTAATTTTGGGCAAACCAACTACGCAGCTTCAAAAGCAGGCATCCTCGGCATGACACGTGTATGGGCGCGCGAACTCGGCCGATACCAGATCACAGTCAATGCGGTGGCAGCAGGCTTTATCGAAACCGACATGGTTCATCAGATGCCCGCCAAGATCCTGGAGATGATGATCCAACGCACCCCCCTCAAACGCCTGGGAAAGCCTGAAGAGATCGCCAACGTTTTTCTATTCCTGGCCAGCGATGAGGCTTCATTCATCACCGGTTCTGTTATATCTGTTGATGGTGGTACCGTGATCGGGACATAACCGACACATACATGTGACGGACTAATAAACCAACTGGTATGAAAAAACTGATCACCCTTGAGAACATACAAGCTTATCAGGCAGATACATATCGCCTGAAAAAACGCCTTACATCCAAGGAAGCCGCAGTTGATTTTGTCAATGAACGCGGTTTCATATTCTTCTGGCCGATCCGTGACATAACTTTGCCCAGCCTATGGACTGCAGCTGCGGGTGACCGTCCGGTAGCTGATGAGCATGACGATCCCGGGCATATCACCTGGGGTTGGAAAGACTCATTGCTCGGGAAGCATGTCTGGTATTACGGAAAAGTATTACGCAAAAAAGCCACCATCATTTCGCTCGAAATAGCGCCGTTCTTCTACGCGCTCTCAGAAAACTACGGCTCGCCTGAAGAAGATTACTTGACCCTGTATGAACAAGGCCGGCTTACCCAGGAAGCGCGTGCCGTCTATGAAGCACTGCTCGACAATGGACCGTTGGACACGGTGTCCCTGCGTAAAACCGCTCGATTGACCAACAAGGAAAGCGATTCAAGATTCAATCGTGCTCTGTCAGACCTGCAATCTGATTTCAAGATCGTCCCAGTCGGTGTCACCGAAGCAGGCGCCTGGCATTATGCCTTTGCATATGATATCGTCACCCGCGCTTACCCGGAGCTGCCAGAACAATCCCGTTTTATCGGCGAGCTGGATGCCCGCGATAAGCTGGCTTTGACATATTTCCGCTCGGTTGGGGCAGCGCAATTGCGCGATCTGACCCTGCTCTTCCAGTGGAGCACACCGCAGGTCACGACTGCTGTTGACCATTTGATCAAGAATGGTTCGATCCAAGGCAATGTCCAGCTGGCGGACCGACCCGGCGAGTGGATCGCCTTATCCAAATTGATCGACGAATACCCGAAGTGAGGTTTACCTCCATCGTTTGGTACAATAGAGCACATCCCTCAACATCCACAGGATTCTCAATCCATGATGCCAGCCTCCAATCTCGCTTTGATCACTGGCGCTTCCAGCGGCATTGGTGCCGAATTCGCCCGCCAATTGGCAGCGCAGGGCTACAACCTGATCTTGACTGCCCGCCGTCAAGCAAACCTGACAGAACTTGCAGATTCTCTTCAGCTCAGTCATAATACATTAGTTGAAATAATTGTCGCAGATCTGGCAACCGATACCGGATTGCATAAAGTCCTGGAGCGCATCCGTAACCAGCCAGATATTAATCTACTGGTAAACAATGCCGGCTTTGGTACTCATAACAAATTCGCCGAAGTCGAAACAGAGAAAAATGCAGCCATGCTCCAGGTACATGTTACTGCCAGCGTGCTGTTCACGCATGCCGCATTGTCCGGGATGTTAGCGAACCGAAAAGGAGTGATCATCAACGTTTCCTCGCTGGCTGGCCTGATCCCCATCCGCAGTGTGATGTACGGATCTACCAAAACCTTCCTGGTCAATTTTTCGGAGGCTTTACAGGTCGAATTGCATGGCACAGGAGTAAAAATTCAAGCGTTGTGCCCGGGTTTTACTTATTCAGAGTTCCATGACACACCCCAATTTGCCGGCTTTCAACGGCGGAAGATCCCCGCTATCCTCTGGCTGACCTCCGAACAGGTCGTTCGCGAGTCCTTAGGTAGCTTAAGACACCGGAAAGTGATCTGCATTCCTGGATTTCAGTATAAAATTATAGCAATCTTCACCCGTAATAGATTAGCAAGTTTTTTTATCCGTCGAATCGGTACCAGGCTCTTTCATAAGTAATTTATGTCTTTCAGGAGCATTATGTCCAAACCCCTACCTGAACAACCCAAGATCATCACCATCGAACGCCATATTCTTGATGAACAACGTGGTCACCCCGAAGCAACCGGTGCCCTCACCAGCCTGTTGTACGATATCGCCCTGGCTGGCAAGTTCATCGCCAGCCGTACCACCCGTGCCGGTCTGGCAGAGATCCTCGGCAGCACGGAGGATATCAATATCCAGGGTGAGACGGTCATGAAGCTGGATCAACTGGCAGATCAGTCCATATTCCGCCTGAATGATCATACCGGTCGGTTGGCGGTCATGGCATCCGAAGAACACGAGGGGATCTTGCCAATCCCAGCCCAATTCCCATCCGGAAAATATGTCCTGCTTTACGATCCACTGGATGGTTCTTCGAACATAGACTACAATGCCACCATCGGCACCATCTTCGCCATCTACCGGCGTACATCAGAGGATGGACCGGGCACACTGGATGATTGTCTCCAACCAGGGCGGAATATGGTCGTAGCTGGATATATGATCTATGGTTCCAGCACCATGTTTGTGTACACCAGTGGGCATGGTGCACATGGCTTTACCCTCGATACATCCATTGGCGAATTCCTTCTTACCCACCCCAACATCCAAATTCCTACTCGCCCGAAATATTACAGTACCAACCAGGGGTATGAACGGTACTGGAGCAATGGTATTCAACATTACACCCACTGGCTGCAGGGGAAGGAAGGGGATCAGAAGGGGCTCTCGGCTCGCTATATCGGTGCACTGGTTGGTGATTTCCACCGCAACCTGTTGTCTGGTGGAATATTTTATTACCCTGCAGATACGCATGAGCCATCCAAACCACACGGCAAGCTGCGGCTGGTCTATGAGTGCGCACCCCTGGCTTTCATCGCTGCCCAGGCAGGTGGATATGCTTCAGATGGGAGACAAGACATCCTGGATATCCAACCTGTCTCCTTACATCAACGGACGCCATTTTTTGTTGGTAACACATCCCTGGTTCAAATGGCTGAAGAATTCATCCGAAAATTCGATAGCCAGTAATTCAACGGATCTACCTGATTTTCGTTCTACGCTATCAATTCCTATCAAACCTATCCACTGCCAGAACTTGAGAGGTTCCGGCAGTGGTTCTTTAATATACTATGTACATCGGAGTAGTTCAGCCATTCGCCAGGAGGATCATCCTATGCCTGATAAATCATTGCCGCTCGTGATTGAAGTGATAAAAATCCAGGGGCACTGTCCGGTTCATCGGTTAGGAGATTGTTTCACTATCCGCAAAGGCCACCAGTTAGAATCTGATCAACCGGTCTGTATGCATGCCATCCAGGCGCTTTCCCCATACTATGTACCCCTCAGCCGCGGTCTCCATCCGGTTGAGTTAGGTCTGGCTGGACCACAGGGTTCAGCAATTCTACAGTGCGTTGACCCGAACTGTTTCTCCAGTGGCGCAATGGTCACCTTTCGCATTACCAACGACGAAAGGCGGATCACCCAACGTAAACCTTTTGACGGTCGTATCCCCGTACGCTGGTAAGGGAACTATCCATAATTCGGCGATTTTCCCTCTTGACAATTAGACCATTTGTTCTATAATATAAACAGTTAGAACATCCGTTCTAGTTCAATGGAGGTCTAGATGAACCGCTCACCTTTCTCTCTCACCAATCTCTCTTCCCACTTCCCCCTCTCCAGAGGCCTGCTCTTCGGTCTGCTCATCATGGGTGCTCTGCTGGCCTTTGAGATCTTCAACTACTCCACCACTGACTTCGCTCTCAACGACCTGCTCGGCGACCTGCGCTTCGCTTCCTTCCGCTGGGCGACCATCCTGGCCATCGCTTTCTGCGGCATCGACTTCGCCGGCATTGCCCGCCTCTTCACCCCTGAGCAAGGCGCTGATGACCCCAAGGAGATCTGGTATCTCTTCGCCGCCTGGCTGCTGGCTGCTACCATGAATGCCATGCTCACCTGGTGGGGCGTCTCCGTCGCACTCATCAACCACCAGTCTCTCGGCAGCGGGGTCATCGATCAGGCCACTCTGGTCAAAGTGGTGCCCTTGTTCGTCGCTGTGATGGTCTGGTTGATCCGCATCCTGATCATCGGCACCTTCTCCATCGCCGGTGACCGCCTCTTCTCGCAGGTGGATATCCGCCAGCCGCACTCGGTCCGGCCTTCGCCGTCTCTTGCTACCGGGTCGGCGCTTGGTGCTGCGCACAGTCTCTCCACCCCTTCTGGTTTCCGACCAGTTCCCAAGCTCTCTCCCGATGCCGAGCGTAACTCCGCTTACGTCCGTTCCGAGCCAACCTACCATCCTGTCTCGATGGCCAGTTCAAAACCCGGTAATCCTCAGGTGCGCAGGTAGGATAAAAATAAAAACAGAGTGGGAGCAGTTCTGAGGACAGCTTCCACTCTGTTTTGGTTAATAATATAATCAAATCATCTTCCGCAGCACCGTATTCAACACACCACCATTGCGATAGTAGTCCACTTCAACTAATGAATTCAAGCGGGCGATCACTTTGAACAACCTCACTGTTCCATCCTCAGATTTTGCGCGCATGCTGACCTCGCTTTGCGGTTGGATCTGATCATTCATGCCCAGGATATCGAATGTCTCGAAACCGGTTAGATCCAGGCTGTCAGCATTTTCACCAGGGAGGAATTGCAGCGGCAGCACGCCCATTCCGATCAAATTTGAGCGATGAATACGCTCAAATGATTCAGCCAGCACAGCCTTCACCCCCAGGAGATTTGTTCCCTTGGCCGCCCAATCGCGGCTTGAGCCGGTGCCATACTCCTTACCAGCAATGATGATCAGTGGAACCCCTTCCTGGCGATATTTCATACCTGCCTCATAAATACTGGTCTGCTCTCTATCAGGAAAATGCAGCGTCATACCGCCTTCTACACCTGGCACGAGCCGGTTCTTCAGCCGGATATTGGCAAAAGTACCCCGTGTCATCACCCGGTCATTGCCACGGCGTGACCCATAAGAGTTGAAATCCCTTGGTGAAACACCGTTTAATATCAGAAATCTACCCGCCGGGCTGTCGGCTTGAATAGAGCCTGCGGGAGAGATATGGTCAGTGGTGATCGAATCACCCAGGAATGCCAGGACGCGTGCTCCAGTGATACTCTTTATCGATGGAGATTCGCGGCTCAAATCCATAAAAAATGGTGGTTCCTGGATATAGGTAGAAGTAGTATCCCAATTGTATAGTTCGGAGTCACCGGATTGGATCGCATTCCAGGTATCATTCCCAGTGAACACGGCTGAATATTTCTGGGAGAACATCTCGGGCAGGACTGCATCTGCAACAGTCTCTTGGATCTCAGCATTGGTCGGCCAAATATCTTTGAGGAAAACCGGTCGGCCCAAACCATCCTGTCCCAGGGGTTCGCTCCACAGGTCAATGTTCACACTACCTGCCAGTGCATAAGCCACAACCAGGGGTGGGGAAGCCAGGTAATTGGCTTTGACATAAGGATGGATGCGCCCTTCAAAATTCCGGTTTCCCGACAACACCCCAACCGTAACCAGATCCCCGCCAGTGATCGCCTTCACAACTTCTCCAGGCAGCGGTCCAGAGTTACCGATACAAGTTGTACACCCATATCCTACCAGGTTGAAGCCTAATTTGGCCAACGGCTCCAATAGCTCAGCTTTACTCAGGTATTCGGTCACTACGCGTGAACCGGGTGCCAGGCTGGTCTTAACATATGGCTGGGACTGCAATCCGCGCGCGACTGCTTTCTTTGCCAACAGTCCAGCCGCCACCATCACCGAAGGATTACTGGTGTTGGTACAGGAGGTGATCGCAGCAATCACCACCGCGCCATGAGTGATCTCGGTACTATGACCATTCGTTCCTACGGCAGCTTTGTTTGATAATGCTGATTCGCTGAGCTCATAACCCCGGTCCTTCAAAGGTGCGCTGAGGGCTTCATTGAAGGTGCGTTTGACGTCGATCAGTGATACGCGATCCTGAGGTCGTTTCGGACCAGCCAGACTTGGAACGATCAATGAGAGATCCAACTCCAGGGTATCCGTGTACTCTGGATCGGGTGAATCCGCTGTCCGGAACAAACCTTGTGTTTTATAGTATAGCTCAACCCGTTCTACTACCTCCACCGGCCGGCCAGTCAGGCGCAGATAGCGGAGCGTTTCATCATCCACCGGGAAGTAGCCAACGGTTGCACCATATTCTGGTGCCATATTTGCAATCGTCGCTCGATCCGGGAGAGCCAATTCGCTAACACCTGGTCCATAGAACTCCACAAATTTATCCACCACACCTTTATTTCGCAGCATTTGTGTTATCGTCAGGGTCAGGTCAGTTGCCGTGACACCCTCAGTCAGGTGACCGTACAGCTTGAATCCAACCACCTCAGGTGCCAGCATATCCATTGGCTGACCAAGCATAGCAGCTTCAGCTTCGATCCCGCCCACCCCCCAGCCAACCACACCCAGGCCATTGATCATGGTTGTGTGCGAATCGGTACCCACCAGTGTATCCGGAAACAGAATTGATTCCCCATCTTTGTCTTCACGCACCACTACCTCAGCCAGATATTCCAGGTTAACCTGGTGAACAATGCCGGTAGCCGGTGGAACCACGCGAAAATTTTGAAATGCTTTCTGCCCCCAGCGCAGGAATTCATATCGCTCTTTATTGCGGGAAAATTCTATATCCGCATTGCGGTTGAGCGCATCCGGGGTAGCGAAGAAATCAACCTGCACGGAATGGTCGATCACCAGATCCACCGGCACCAGAGGATTGATCTTTTCCGGATCCCCGCCCAGTCGCGCCATCGCGGCACGCATGGCAGCCAGGTCTACCAGCGCAGGCACACCGGTGAAATCCTGCATGATCACACGCGCCGGGCTGAATGGAACTCCAGGCCGCTCGGCAGCTTTCGGCTCCCAGCCAGCCAGATTGATCACATCCTGACGGGTGATTTCCCGCTCGTTGCATTTCCGCAGAAGTGATTCCAATAGGATCCGGACTGAGTAAGGCAATCGACCTAACCGGGTCAAACCTGCTTGCTCGAGAGCAGTTAACCGATAGTAGGTATATTTACCGACAGATGTGATCAGTGTGTCCTTGGCCTGAAAATAATCGTTCAGCATGGCTGCTCCTGAAAAGGTATCATTATGGGACTGGAATTATAGTCCGATTGTGTTAATTCGAAGTGAGAGAATGGTTATCCCTTTATGGTAGCTGTATTGGTGCGCCGTGCAATGGCATCCGTCATGCGCGCCACCCGAATCATGAAGGGCACATCATGCACGCGCACGATATCTGCTCCACGCACAATTCCAACCGCAACAGCTGCTGCGGTACCTTCCAAACGCTGCTCGGGTGGCAGGTCCAGCGTGTAACCGATAAAGGATTTGCGGGATGGCCCCAGAAGGACGGGAAAACCCAAGGCGCGGATCTCGCTCAATCGGTCAAGAAGCTCAAGGTTTTGCTCTACCGTCTTGCCAAAACCAATCCCAGGGTCAAGAATAATGTGGTCTTCTGGAATTCCCGCCTGGCGGGCAAGCGCCACACTTTCCAGCAACTCTCGACATACATCCGCCATTAAATTCTCGTACGGAACACCCACATAGCGTCCCCCCAGCATTTCTTTGATCTCCGCGTGTGCCCAAGAACTGCGGTTGTGCATCAGGATAACCGGTGCATGGTGTTGGGCAATTACTTCTGCAAGACCCGGGTCGGCATGCAATCCCCACACATCGTTGACCATATGAGCGCCCATCTTAAGCGCAGCATCTGCCACACTCGCCTTATAGGTATCGATCGAGATGAGCACATCCAATTCAGCGGCTATTGCCCGGATCACAGGCAGAACGCGTTCCAACTCTTCTGCCTCTCTGACTGGCTGCGCACCTGGTCGGGTGCTTTCGCCACCAATATCCAGGATATCCACACCTGCCTCAACAAAAACCCTTGCCAGTTTGCGGGTTGCTTCCAATGGATCGACAACAGCTAACAGTCCATCCCCCGAGAAGCTGTCTGGGGTGAGATTCAGGATGCCCATCACATAGGTTTTACTTCCCCACGAAAATGTATGATGATCAATGGTCAGGGGACTGATCATCAGATATCAATCCAATTTCGAATATTGGTGAGTATCATTCTGCAAGTTAATTCTCCCGGCAGCTCCCAGAACCCATAAGGCATCTACGGAAACAAATGGATTGGCGTGGATCTTACTCGTGCCACCCCAATCCACCCGTGAGTCGCCGTTCTGTCCTTTGATGGAGGTGCGGTAATATCGTCCTTCAACCGGGAATCCTCCATCCCCCAATCGTTTCGCCGCTAACAGGTCGAGGGCAGCTGCACAGCGCGCATCCCTAATTAAACCAGCCTCTGCCAATACCTTGAGACCAAATAGGATGTCATAATGCCAATAGCTCGGGTAATGCAGTTCCACAAAACTGTGGTGCATTACTGACCCATCGTGGAGACGTTTGAACAACTGCCGTGATAAGAATATATCCGCAGCACGTTCAACTGCTTTCTGCGCAAGCGGATCACCCGATTCTCGAGCATAGAAAACCAATCCACGCAGGGGTGTGATCGTCTCATGGAAAGATGAGATATGCGCCTCGGGATGTTTATCGCAATTCCAACCACCATCCGCCCACTGCCAGCTTAACAGCCGCTCAGCCAGCTCCTGAGTTCGATCGTCTGCCAGGCCGAGCGCCAGCGAATAATAGATGCAGTTGCCTTCCTGGGATGCACAGCGCCGGGTACGCCCATTGATCAATCGAATATTTTTCTGATGATCTTTGGATAATAACCAATCGTAACACTGGTTCAACATCAGCTTGAGACTTTCATCTCCAGCAGGGTAAGCCAGGTCAGCCAAACTTGCCAGGATCCAATGTGCTCCCAACCATTTTTGATATGGATGATATGGGATCGTCCCATCGGAGGTTTGATCGAAAAGTAAGCCCCGTACCAGATCTGAATGGCGTAATTGCGATTGTGCCTGCTGGACTGCCTCATCTGTGACTGGCAACCTATCCAAATGGATGAGCGCCTTGACTTGGAGGGCTGGATGCGTGAGGAATGAATATTCCAGTCCCATCACTTCTCCCGAATTCCTAGCAGGGCAGCCAGGATTGCCGGATCGAGATCAATATCGTCAACTAACTCAGATTTATACTCTGTCCCCGCGCGTTCGCGCAGTGCTTGCCACAAAGTCTTCCGCTCATCAGAATTTACCACCAGATCGTTGACCGTCCGGGCGTTGAGCAGGTACTCACCCGTGGTGTAAAGGAAGGTGATTCTGCGCCAGGTCTCAGCCAGGATCGGCTGTCTCAATGACTCCATTGGACCGAGTTGGATCTTATAATATTCTTCCTTGGCTCGAGGATGGTCAATCTCATCCTGCAGCAGCTCGAAGCGGGTGGTCAGTTCCACACCCCGAACCGGTGCAACATGCTCTATCTGCCAACGCTGCTCGCCAAATGCTCCGGTCTGATAAAAAGCCAGGTAATCCACAGCAACCACCTTGGGAGCTGTCCGCAGTGGTATCCGATACCAACCCAACAACCGGGCTATTTCCAGATCGCGCGGGTCGTTCAACACCGCCACCAGCACCAGAGAAGTTGTTTCAATTGTCATGGTGTCTCATTATAAAATAAAAGTGTGGCAGAAATTGAATCTGCCACACTTTTATTCCCTACCTTAGCTTAACAGGCCGGCATCCGCGTTAAATTCCTCGATCAACGCATCGATCTCGGGAACCTGATTTTGGACATCCGTCCAATAATCTTGCTCGTACCACTGCGCCTGAATCTCAGGATAAGTCTTACCCTGTTGTTCCACCCAGGTGAAATATTTCAAGTTATGCACACGCTTCCGGTCAGGATAAGATAGCTCCAACATACTATCTGTTGTTTGACCCTTCAACCAACGGGCAAAGTCAGCGGCTGCATTGGCTGGCGTATATTCGCCGAATTCCTGGTGCATTTCCACCAACCGGCTGCCATATAACTCCATCGAGTCGGTCAGAACAGACAGAACAATATCATGTTCTCCAAGTTCATAATACTTGGCCATCTTTATTGCTGACAGTAAGTTCGAGATACTTGAGAAGCCGAATAAGTCCAGATCACCCACCAGAGCTTCTGGCACGCCCTTCTTGACCAGGTAAGCCCGACCGGCAGGCTCGTTGAACAGACGGGCGAGATCCACCACAGCATTATCATCGATCGCCACCACAATATCAGTATTCTTTGTATTATGGATCCATGGCACATGCTTATCGCCAATTCCTTCGATCCGATGGGTGCCGAAGCCATTCTGTAATAAGGTGGGGCACTGCAGTGCTTCGCTGGCTACGATCTTGCTGGCTGGGAAGAGCTGTTTCAAGTAGTCTCCACTGGCAATTGTCCCTCCTGAGCCGGTAGCAGAGACTATGCCGCGATAGGTATCGTGGGGACCCATGACCTGTTTGAGAACTTCCTCCATGGCATGCCCGGTCACTTCATAATGCCACAGATAGTTTCCAAATTCATCAAACTGATTGAAGATCATCAGATCTTGCCCCGAGTTGCGCAGCTCCCAGCATTTATCAAAAATCTCCTTAACATTGGACTCGCTGCCTGGGGTTTTGATCGTCTCACCAGCGATCTTGGACAACCAATCAAAGCGTTCCTTACTCATTCCTTCTGGCAGGATAGCGATCGATTCACAGGCTAGCAAGGCTGAATCATATGCTCCACCACGGCAGTAATTTCCCGTAGATGGCCAAACAGCTTTCTGGGTAGTCGGGTCAAATTGACCTGTAACAAGGCGGGGCACCAGGCAACCGAAGGCTGCGCCAACCTTGTGCGCACCAGTGGGGAACCATTTACCAACCAGCACAATGATGCGCGCTGGAGTGCCAGTCAGACTGGGAGGCAATTCAATGTAGTTGACACCACCATATGCTCCACCCTTGGGAACCGGTTGGTTGTTCCAGGTGATGCGGAACAAGTTGAGCGGGTTCACGTCCCACAAACCAATTGAGCCAAGATCCTGCTTGATCCGATCAGGTATCAAAGCGGGATCCTTCATCTGCGCAAAGGTTGGGATGATGATGTTGCGTTCCCGCACCCGTTTCAGGGCACGCTGCCGGCGTTCAGGATGTTGGGTTAAATCGATCGTTGTCATTTCTTATTACCTCTATATATTTAAATTAGATATTATTTCCCATTGGTGGAGGAAATCACCATGAAAGGAAAATATTTTTTTATTCCGGTTTCGGCGGTGCTTCTCTCACAATATAGAGTGGACGGCCCTTGGCTTCATCGTATAAACGGCCAATATACTCTCCTAAAATTCCCAGGCTGATCAACTGAACCCCCCCCAGGAACAATACTGCGATCAATGTAGATGCCTGACCAAGAAAGGCTTTCGAAACAAGCACACGCAACAAGATCACAACCGGGATGGCGAGAATGCTTCCACCCGCAGCTATAAAACCAATGTAAGTGGCTACCTGCAAGGGGAAGTACGAAAAGCTGGTGATCGCATCGCTGGCAAATCTGAGCATTTTCTTGAATGGATATTTTGTGGACCCAGAAAAGCGTGCGGCACGTTTGTACTGCACACCGGTCTGTTTAAAACCGACCCATACAGACATTCCTCGTAAAAAACGATGCCGTTCACGCATCTGTCGCATTACATCTGCTACCTTACGATCCAACAAGCGGAAATCCCCGGTATCCATCGGGATATCCACATCGGTGATACGATAAATGAGCCGATAAAATACCGAAGCCGTGAACAGCTTGAACCAGGTCTCTCCTTCACGTTCCGAGCGGACTGCGTAAACGACCTCGTATCCCTCTCGCCATTTGGCAATCATATCCAGGATCACCTCGGGAGGATCCTGAAGATCAGAGTCAATGATCACAACTGCCTGACCACGCGCATAATCCAATCCAGCAGTCACCGCCAGCTGATGACCAAAGTTGCGGGCAAAGATCACCGGTTTCACCCGGGGATCACCTGCTGCCAGCTCACGGATCATATCTGTGGAACCATCCGTCGAGCCATCGTCCACCAGCAATAATTCCCAAGCCTCGCTCGTTTGCTCGAGGGAAACTTTTACACGCCGGTAGAACTCTGGTAAATTTCCGATCTCATTATAGATC
>Ga0209705_10000223_pt1 | contig 29790 bp, 26 predicted proteins | sample PPLLaktember2015_5_FD_187262 | JGI IMG/M metagenome (GOLD analysis project Ga0209705, IMG submission 187262) | Freshwater sediment microbial communities from Prairie Pothole Lake near Jamestown, North Dakota, USA - PPLs Lake P8 Core (1) Depth... | ecosystem: Environmental > Aquatic > Freshwater... | reverse complement strand
TCTGCATGTCGACGATCGTGCCGTACTGGTCGAAGGCCAGGACCTTGATCTCGCGCTTCAGGATGGCGATGCTCTCCATGGTCTCTGTGCTTTTACAGCTCGCGGTCATGAAATGCGAAGGCGCCGACCTTATTATGCGATCAGTGGAAACGGCCTCTGGGCGCGGGCGAAGCGTCAAGGGTCCGACGCAGCTCATCCTTCCATGCGTGGCTCGCTACAAAGAGCGAGTCGGGGAGCTGCCTGACACCGTCCAACGCCCGGTAGATTTCTTCCATTTCGAGCGAGTACTTCCCGATCCCGGCAAGATACTGCAAGCGGAGGTTCCGATCGCGGTTGATCTGGGCGTCAGCCAGCCAAGGCGCGAGCTCGGCCTTCTGCCCGCTGTATCCGGCGAATAGCTGGATCGTCGAGTTGATACCGACGTCGCGAAGCGACGCCTTCACGCGTGCGTACGCGGGCCCGTTGAATCGCGCCTCCAGCGCCTCAATATCCACCCGTGTCGGCCCGGGCTGGCCGATGATCACGAAGTCATCACCACGCGTTTGTCGGACGATGTGCGTCCACAGCGAAGCGTCGGGGAATACCTCGAAGAAGGTCGCGACCACGCTCTTTACCCCCGCGAGCGAATTCTCGTACAGCGGCATCCACTCGGCCATGACGCCGCCGGGGTTCAGATGCGCCTTGGCGAGGGCAAGATATTCCTGCGTGTAGAGCGTTGCCGCCCCCTTGATCCACGGGTGGATCGGGTCGGAGGTAATGACATCGAATTTCTCCTTCGTGGTGAGGATGAAGTGCCGAGCGTCGTCATACACGACCTCGACCCGCGGGTCGTTGAGGACGTCGTAGTTTTCCTTCCGGAAGTGCCCCGCGACATTCGCCGGAATGAGTGGCTCGATCTCGCAGATCACGATCCGCTCGACTTCCGGGTAGAGCAGGAAGGAACCAGCCGTGACACCGGCGCCGAATCCTACGACCAGGACCGACCTCGGCTTGCCATGCATCAGTGCGGGGAGGTGGCCGAGCAGCCGCTGAGTCCGCATGTCCCCGGGCTCCGACGATGCCTCGATCTTGCCGTTTACGTGGAATCGGCGGGGGGAGCCCGGAGTTGCGAACTGCGTCACGGCCACCGAGGCGCTCATCCCCTCACCCACGTAGAGGGCGTTCAGCTGGCGGTCGGGGCGGATGGTGGGAAGCATCCGTCCATACGCGATGAGCGGTGGCGGCACGGGACCGATGCTCATCGCCAGTAGGACGGCCACGGTCAAGGCCCCGGCGAGCGCCAGCGCGCCGGGCAGCCGGCGTACCGCCTGCTTCATCGAAACAGCCATCCCGGGCAGCAGCGCCAGCAGCGCGGCGGCGACCGCGCAGGCGATCAGGATTCGTTGCGACTGCTGCGTGCCGATGGCAGGGATAAGGACCACGCTGAAAAGCAGCGCGCCGCCGATGGCGCCTAGCGTATTGGCCGCGTACACCCGACCGACCAGGCGCCCCGGATCCTGATCCGGCGACGCGACGGCCGCCAGCGCGAACGGAAAGCTGGCTCCCCATAGAACGGTGGCGGGAAATAGCGCCCACAGGCTGCGAACGAAGTCCATCTGGAAGTCGATCCAGACGTCTTGCGCGAACATCGGATTGATCGGCCAGTAGGGGAGCGATCGCGTGAGCATGGCGGCCGTCCACGCGACGGCCACGGGAAGAAGGAACTGCGCCCACGCAAGCGCCAGACGGGGCCGCTGCATTCCGCGCGTGAGCCAAGCCCCGGCGCTACTGCCGATCCCGAGGCCGATCAGCATGACGGCGAGGATGATGGAGAAGGTGTACGTCGTGGCACCGAGCATCAGCGAGAGCAGCCTGGTCCACACCACCTCGGCCCCGAGCGCGCTCATCCCCGACAACCCGATGGCGAGATAGACGGTCATCGCCCCTCGTGGGGCGCGGGCGTCGAAGTTCGGGGTCGGCTCGACACGGGGTGAGTGCGGCACGAGCGCCGCCAGCGCCCAGCTGGTGATCGCCACGGCCGCGTTTATCGCAGCGGCGACGAACGTGCTCGTCGCAAAATCGTACACGCGGAGCAGGTAGAAGCCGGCGAGCAGACAACCAAACACCGCCCCGACGATATTGCTCCCATAGAAGAAACCGAGCCAGCTGACACCCTTGGGAGTGGCCCTGATCCAGCGTGCGATGGCGGGGAGCGTCGCCCCCATCATCATCGTGGGGGGAAGGAGCAACACGGCGCAGGTGAAACCGCGCAGCAGAAGGCCGTCAAGGCCCGTCCCCACGTTGGCAGCATAGAGTCGGCCCGCGATCGGCACGCCGAAGAGGACGAGCACGCCGAGCACGCCGATGGCCGCTTCCAGTACGGCGTACACCCGCAGCGGATGCCACGCGGGCGGGATGATCCGGGGGAGCAAGAGGCTTCCCAGGCACATCCCGCCCATGAACGTCCCGAGGAGGATACCGATGGATACGCCGGTCGAGCCGATCACCAGTTCCAGCAACTGGAACCAGACGATCTCGTAGATGAGCGCTGCGCACCCGCTGCCGAAGAACAGCAGGAGCAGCGGAAATGCAGCTCGCAATGCGGCCTGATTCAAAATGACAGGAACTTAATGGGCTTTGCGCACCGGCGTCAAACGGCCAGCCGCTCCTGCAAGCGCTTCACGGCTTCCGGCTCCCCGCGCACGCGAATGAACGTGCCCTCGCCTTCGCTGCGCTCTTCCAGCACTTCGCTGCTGGAGAAGATCTCGCCCCGCAGGTCCTGCTTGGACCAGGGCACGAACAGCTCCGCCTCCACCAGGCGCTGCCGGAAGAACGCCCGAATCGCCTCGCGCAACCTATCCACGTCGCCCTCGCGGCGCGCGCTCAGCACGAGGCACCCCGGATGGCGGGCGCGCAGGTCGGCCTCATCGCCGCCGCGGTCGATCTTGTTGAAGACCAGCAGCCGCGGCACGTCCTTGGCGCCGATCTCGTCGAGCACTTCCTCGGTCACCGCGAGTTGCCGCTCGAAGCCGGGGTCGCTCGCGTCGACGACGTGCACGACGAGCGAGGCTTCGAGCGCCTCATCGAGCGTCGACTTGAACGAGGCGACCAGGCCGTGCGGCAGGTTCTTGATGAAGCCGACGGTGTCGCTCACCAGCACGCGCGGCACGCCCTCCGGATGCAGCGCACGTACGGTGGTGTCGAGGGTGGCGAACAGCTTGTCGGCGACCAGCGCATCGCTGCCGGTGAGCGCGCGCATCAGGGTGGACTTGCCCGCGTTGGTGTAGCCGACCAGCGCGACGCGCGCGAGGCCCTGGCGCTCCTTGCGCCGCGCGCGCTGCGTCTGGCGCTCGAGGTGCATGGCGTCGAGCTCCTTTTGCAGCTCGGCGATGCGATCGCGCACCTTTCGACGGTCGAGCTCGGCCTGCGACTCGCCGCCGGCGCGGCCGCCGACGCCGCTGCGCTCGCGGCTTTGCGGGCCGGCGAGCTTGGCGGCTTCGCGCATGCGCGGCGCCATGTAGCCCAGGCGCGCGATCTCCACCTGGGCGCGCGCGGCGCGCGAGCGCGCATGACGATGGAAGATCTCGAGGATCACCATGGTGCGGTCCATCACCTCGCAGCCGAGCGCCTTCTCCAGGTTGTGCGCCTGCGACGGGGAAATCTCGTGGTCGACGAGCACCAGGTCGGCGCGCGCCTCGACCAGGGCGCGCAGCTCCTCGCGCTTGCCTTCGCCGAAGTAGGCCGCGGCGTCGAAGCTCGGGCGCTTCTGCGTCAGGGTGTCGACCACCTCGAAGCCCAGCGTCTTGGCCAGCTGGCGCAGCTCGGCGAGCGACGCCTCGAACTCGGCGTCGCCCACGCCGGGCAGCTGCACGGCCGCCACGATGGCGCGCGCGCTCAAAGTCGCGCCGCCCAGGAGAACAGGCCGGCGAACACCGCGTCGCGGATCTCGCGCCGCGACAGCGCGAGATCGTGCAGCCCGCCGGGAAACGCGAGCACCGTCGCCTGCGGCCCCAGCGTGCGGCCCCACTTCGCCATGTGGCGCCAGTCGAGCACGATGTCGGCTTCATCCGAATGCATCGTCAGCACCGCACAGTGGATATCGAGGCCCGCGTGCACCTTGGCCTGCGCCGCAAGGACCGCCCCGATCCAGCCGAAGTAGGCGGGAAAACCGTTCAGGGGCTTGAGCTTGAGGTCGAAATCCCACTCGCCATCGTAGTCGCGGTGAATGCTGCGCACATACGCGGGCGAGAGCGCTTTCGGGTCGTTCAGAAATGGAAATGCCTGACCCGTAAGCGCAGCCATGCCGAGTTGCGCGCGCTTGAAGGGCGTCACCTTCCAGTCGAAGAACGGGCTGTTCAGCCACAGCGCGCGCACTTGCTCGCGCCGCTCGCCGCGCGCCGCATAGAGCGCGCAGATCAGCCCGCCCGTCGAATGCCCGGCGAGCAGCACCGGCCCGCCGATGGCGTCGATCGCCGCGTCGAGGTCGGCGAAGTACTCCGCGACGTCCTTGCAGAAATTGGGATGCTGGTGGGCAAGCAGGGATCGGCCGTGCTTCCTCAGGTCGAGCGCGTGGAAGGCGTAGCCCTCCGCCGCGAAGCGCTCGGCCAGGTGGCGCTGGAAGAAATAATCGACGAAGCCGTGCACGTAAAGCACCGCGCCGCGCGGCGCGTCGCCCGCGGGCAGGCGTACGAGCGTCGCCAGCACGCGCCCGTCGTAGTCGCCGGGGAATTCGAGGGTTCTCGCCTCGAACCCCGGCAGCAGCCGGTCTTGGGTCCAGTCACGCATGCCGGGATAGTGCCCAGGAAACGTGCTCGCGCACCAGCGCCGAAGGTTGGTCGGCGCGCGCGCGCAGCGCCGCCACCACCGCCGGCGTGGTCGGCGCGTTGCCCAGGCCCACGGCGAGGTTTCGCAGCCAGCGCTCGTAGCCGATGCGCCGGATGGGCGAGCCCGCCATGCGCTCGTCGAACTGGGGCTGCGTCCACGCGAAGAGCTCCACCAGCGTGGCGCGATCCAGGCCGTTTCGCACCGCGAAGTCCGGCTCCGGGCTGGGCCGCGCGAACGAGTTCCACGGGCACACCGCCTGGCAATCGTCGCAGCCGTAGACGCGGTTGCCGATCAGCGGGCGAAACTCCTCGGGAATGCTGCCCTTCAGCTCGATGGTGAGATACGAAATGCAGCGCTGCGCATCGAGCTGGTACGGCGCGCGGATCGCCTGCGTCGGGCAGACCTCGATGCATTGCGCGCAGCTGCCGCAATGCTCGCTCGCGGGCGTATCGGGCGGCAGCGGCAGGTCCGTGTACACCTCGCCGAGGAAAAACCACGAACCCGCGTCGCGCGACAAGAGCAGCGTGTGCTTGCCGCGCCAGCCGATGCCCGCCTTCACCGCGAGCTCGACTTCCATCACCGGCGCCGAATCGGCGAACACGCGGTGGCCGAAGCGCCCCGCCTGCCCTTCGATGCGGTCGCACAGCTGCTGCAGCCGGCCGCGCAGCACCTTGTGGTAGTCGCGCCCGCGCGCATAGCGGGAAATGCAGGCGCCCTCGGGACCGGGGTCCGCTTGCGCCGAGTCGGCCAGGTAATCCATGCGGCAACTGATGACACGCTGCGTCCCCGGCACCAGTTCGCCCGCGCGCGCGCGGAGCGCGCCGTGGCGCGCCATATAATCCATCTCCCCGTGCCAGCCCTTCGCGAGCCACTCGCCGAGCCGGTTCTCCGCGGCGCTGAGGTCGGTATCCGCGATGCCCACCGCCTGGAACCCGAGCTCCCTGCCCCATCGCTTGATGCGCTGCGCGAGCGCGACGTAGTCCATGAGCGCCGAGTCTAGCCTCGAGCTCGCCGACGAATCGGCCACGTTGCGGCTGGGGGCTGCGCTGGCCATCGGCATCGCCCCGGGCCGTGTGTTGCACCTGTCGGGCGAGCTCGGCAGCGGCAAGACCACCCTGGTTCGGGGCCTGCTGCGTGAACTGGGTCACACGGGACGAGTGAAAAGCCCCTCCTATCCTCTGGTTGAACTTTATGTCGTTTCAAGATTAAACTTGTATCACTTTGATTTTTATCGATTCAAAGATCGGAGCGAATGGCTCGATTCGGGCTTCAGGGACTACTTCAATGCGCAGTCGGCCTGTGTCGTCGAATGGCCCGAACGCGCAGGCGGCTTGCTCGCGCCCCCGGACCTCGCCGTCCGGCTGGAACTCCCGGGGCAAGGGCGGCGCGCGTGGCTGAGCGCGCCGACGCCTTCCGGCGCCGCTTGGCTGGCGCAATCGCTGCGGCGCTACTCCTCGGCAGCGTAGCGGCGGCGCACGCCCAGATCGTCGCCACGCGCATCTGGCCGGCGCGCGACTATACGCGCGTCACGTTCGAATCGCGCCAGCCGCTCGACTACAGCCTGTTCCCGCTCAAGAACCCTGAGCGCCTGGTGCTCGACCTGCAGGGTGAAGAGTCGGGCGCGGTGCTCGCCGAATTGCAGGACAAGGTCGCTGCGGGCGACCCCTATATCTCCAGCCTGCGCGTCGCCGTGAACCGACCCGGCGTGATGCGCGTGGTGCTGGATCTCAAGGCCGAGGTGCGCCCGCAGGTTTTCGCGCTGCAGCCGATCGCCGACTACGGCCATCGCCTGGTGCTCGACCTGTATCCGCTGGTGCCGCCCGACCCGCTCGCGGCGCTGCTTGAGCTGGGCGGCCAGATCGGGGCGGCGCCGCCGGACAAGCGCCTTCCGGGCAAGCCCGCGGTGGAACGCCTGGCGACCGTCGTCATCGACGCCGGCCACGGCGGCGAAGACCCGGGCGCCCGCGGTCGCCGCGGCACCCTGGAAAAAGACATCACGCTGCTGATCGCGCAGCGCCTGAAGGCGCTGGTCGACGCCGAGCCCGGCATCCGCGCGGTGCTCACGCGCGACGGCGACTACTACCTCTCGCTGCAGGCGCGCGTGGAGAAAGCGCGCGCCGTGAAGGCCGACCTGTTCGTTTCGGTGCACGCCGACGCCTTCATCCGGCCGCATGCGCGCGGCTCCTCCGTGTTCACGCTGTCGCAGCGGCCGACCTCCGTCGCCGCGCGCTGGCTGGCACAGCAGGAAAACGATTCCGACTTGATCGGCGGCGTCAACCTGGACACGCGCGACCCCTATCTCAAGCAGGTGCTGTTGGATCTCTCGCAGACCGCGACCAGCGACCACAGCCAGAAGCTCGCCGGCGCCGTGCTCGCCGAACTGGGGCAGATCAACACGCTGCACAAGGCGCAGGTGGAGCGCGCCGGCTTCGCGGTGCTCAAGGCGCCCGACGTGCCCTCCATCCTGGTCGAGACCGCGTTCATCTCCAATCCGCAGGAAGAGCTGCGCCTGCGGGACAGGGCCTACCAGGACAAGATGGCGCGCGCCATGCTGGCGGGCATCAAGCGCTACTTCCAGCTGCACCCGCCGCGGCCGCAAAGCCCCCTGGCGCTGAACTGATCAGGGCGCGGCGCGCCGGCGCGCGCGCAGGAACTCGATCGCGATCGGCATCACCGAGACGGCGACGATGACCACGATCACCACGGCGAGGTTGTCCTTCACCAGCGCAATGTTGCCGAACCAGTAGCCGGCAAGGCAGAGCGTCACCACCCACAGCAGCGCGCCCGCCACGCAGAAGGCGAGGTAACGCGCGTAGGGCATGGCGCCGATGCCGGCGACGAAGGGCACGTAGGTGCGCACGATCGGCACGAAGCGCGCGAGGATGATCGCCTTGCCGCCGTGGCGCTCGTAGAAGGCGTGCGTGCGATCGAGGTGCCGGCGATTGAACCAGCGCGAGTCCTCGGCACGAAACACCTTCGGCCCCACCCAACGCCCGATCCAGTAATTCACGTTGTCGCCGCACAGCGCCGCAGTGACCAGCAGCGCAATCACCACGCCGATATCCATGCCGCCCGCGGCGGCAAGCGCACCCGCCACGAACAGCAGCGAATCCCCGGGCAGGAACGGCGTCACCACCAGCCCGGTTTCGCAGAACACGATGACGAACAGCAGCCCGTACACCCACACGCCGTGCTCGGCGATGAACGCCGCCAGGTGCACGTCCAGATGGACGACGAAATCCCACAGCGAGGCGACGAGCTCCATGACGCGATTCTATATACTCCGCGCATGCGCAACATCCGCGAGCTGCCCGAGCTGCTCATCAGCCAGATCGCGGCGGGCGAAGTGGTGGAGCGTCCGGCGTCGGTGCTCAAGGAACTGCTCGAGAACAGCCTGGACGCCGGCGCCACGCAGATCCAGGTCGCGCTCGACCAGGGCGGCGCGCAGCGCGTGCAGGTAGACGATGATGGCGCGGGCATCGTGCGCGAGGATCTCGGCCTCGCGTTCGCGCGCCACGCCACCAGCAAGATCGGCTCGCTCGAGGATCTCGAGGGCGTGGCGACGATGGGCTTTCGCGGCGAGGCGCTCGCCTCGATCGCCGCGGTGGCGCGCGTCGAGCTGGTGTCCCGCGCGCGCAATGCGGCGCACGCGTGGTCGCTCGCCGCCGAAGGCGGGGCACCGCGCGAGCCGCGCCCGGCGGCGCGCGCCCCTGGCACCACCGTCGCGGTGCAAGATCTCTACTTCAACACGCCGGCGCGGCGCAAGTTCCTGCGCACCGAGGCCACCGAGTTCGGCCATTGCGACGAGGTGTTCCGGCGCGTCGCGCTGGCGCGACCCGACCTCGCCTTTTCGCTCAAGCACAACGGGCGCGTCTCGGCGCACCTCGCGCCCCAGCCTGCCGAGGCGCGCGCCGCGGCGTTGCTCGGCGCCGAATTCGCCGCGGCCAGCGTGCCGGTGGATGCCCGGGCCGGGCCGTTGCGCCTGCACGGCCTCGCCGGCACGCCGCAGGCGGCGCGCAACCGCGCCGACGCGCAGTACTTCTACGTCAACGGCCGCTTCGTACGCGACCGCCTTCTCGCGCACGCCGTGCGCGAAGCCTATCGCGACACGCTGCACGGCGAGCGCCAGCCCGCCTTCGTGCTGTTCCTCGAACTCGACCCGCGCGGCGTGGACGTGAACGTGCACCCGGCAAAGACCGAGGTGCGTTTTCGCGACGCGCGCGGCATCCACCAGTTCGTGTTCCATGCCCTGAAGCGCGCGCTTGCGCCCTCCGCGGCCGAGTCGCCCGTGAGCTACGCGACCGTGGCATCGCAGGGGTCCGCGATCCAGGCGGCCTTGGCGATGCAGGAGCCGGTGATGGACTACCGGGCTGCGCCGGCGCCGCTCCCCGTCTCGGCGAAGGCGCCGCCGCTCGGCTATGCCCTCGCCCAACTCCATGGCGTGTACGTCCTTGCGCAGAACGAAGCGGGCCTGGTGCTGGTGGACATGCACGCCGCGCACGAGCGCATCCTGATGGAGAAGATGAAGGCGGGCCTCGACGCCGGCGCGATCGAGCGCCAGCGCCTGCTGGTGCCGGCGGTGTTCCGCGCCGAGGCGCTGGAAGTCGCCACGGCGGAAGATAACCGCGAAGCGCTGGAGCAGCTGGGGCTCGAGCTCACCGTCGCCGGCCCGAATGAGCTTGCGGTGCGCGCGGCGCCGGCGTTGCTCGCGGGCGGCGACGTGGCGGCGCTCGCGCGCTCGCTGCTTGCCGAGCTGCGCGAGTTCGGCGCGGCGCAGGTGCTCGCCGCCCGCCAGAACGAACTGCTGGCGACGATGGCCTGCCATGCAGCGGTACGCGCGAACCGGCAGCTCTCGGTCACCGAGATGAACGCCCTGCTGCGCGAAATGGAGCAGACCGAACGCTCGGGGAGCTGCAACCACGGCCGGCCCACCTGGTACCAGCTCACGCTCGCCGACCTCGACAAGCTCTTCCTGCGCGGGCGATAACCATGACGGGCGGCGTGATGATGATCAGCGGCGGCGGCCGCGGCATCGGCGCCGCCACCGCGCGGCTCGCCGCACAACGCGGCTACGCGGTGTGCGTCAACTACCTGCACAACCGCGCGGCTGCCCAAACCGTGGTGAACGAGATATGTGCGGCCGGCGCAACGGCGATCGCCGTCGGCGGCGACGTCGCCTCGGAACCGGACGTCCTCAACCTGTTCCAGGAATGCGATCGCCAGCTCGGCCCGCTGACGGCATTGGTCAACAACGCCGGCATCGTCGCGCGCCAGTCGCGCGTCGAGGCGATGGACGCGGCGCGGCTGCAGCGCATGTTCGCCACCAACGTCGTCGGCGCCTTCCTCTGCGCGCGCGAGGCGATCCGGCGCATGTCCACGAAGCACGGCGGCAAGGGCGGCGCCATCGTGAACCTGTCCTCGGGCGCGTCGCGGCTGGGCTCGCCGGGCGAGTACGTGGACTACGCGGCCTCCAAGGGCGCGATCGACACCATGACGATCGGCCTCGCCAAGGAGTTGGCGGAGGAAGGCATACGCGTGAACTGCGTGCGCCCGGGCTTCGTGCACACGGAGATCCACGCCGCCGGCGGCGAGCCGAACCGCATCGAGCGCCTGCGCGACAGCATCCCGATGAAGCGCGGCGGCGAGCCCGAGGAAGTGGCGCGCGCCATCCTGTGGCTCCTTTCGGACGAGGCGTCCTACTCCACCGGCGCGATCCTGGACGTCACCGGCGGGCGTTAAGGAAGTCTTAAGGTTCCTTTAAGCAGCATTTAGCAACGCGCGGCGCGCGGCGCCGCTATCGTGCGCTCCTCGCAGTTTCACTCACCGGGAGAACACGAAAATGAAGCAAGCCGTCATCCGCCTGGACGAGCACCGCGGCCGCGCGCAAAGCGCCGCCGAGGGCCGCCGCGTCGACATGTACACCCTCGTACACAAGGGCATCCGCGCCTTCATGGGGTCCACTCTCGCCGCGGCGGGCCGCCTGGACGCGAGCGACCGCGAGGAAGTTGCCGCCACGCTCGCCGAGGTGCGCGCGCTGGCCACGTTCTTGCGCGCCCACCTGCACCACGAGAACCAGTTCGTGCACCCGGCGCTGGAGGCGCGCCGGCCGGGCAGCGCGCGGCGCACCGCGGGCGATCACGTCGAGCACGAGCGCGCACTCGAGCGCCTGGAGGCGCTCGCGCTCGCCGTCGACAGCGCCGACGACGCTGCACGGCCCGGCGCCGCGCTCGCGCTGTACCGCGAGCTCGCGCTGCTGTTCGCCGAGAACCTCGAGCACATGCACCTCGAGGAGACCGAGAACAACGCGGCGCTGTGGGCCGCCTACGGCGACGAGGAACTCGAGCACATCCACGAGGCGATGCTCGGCAGCATCAAGCCCGAGATCTTCGCGCTCGGCATTCGCTGGATGCTCCCGGCGATGACGCCCGCCGAGCGCGCGGCGTTGCTCTCGGGCAAGCCGGCGCCGCTGCTCGAGCTCGCTCGCACGGTGCTGAGCGAGCGCGACTGGGCGAAGCTCACGGCAGCCCTCGGGCCGGTTGCCTCCGGCGGCTAGGTCCGCGGCGCCTCGACGAGCTGCACGGGCCGGTTCACGCGCAGGCGGAACCGGCCCCGGCCGCTTTTCTCCAGCCGCAGCGCATCCGTGCGCTCGGCGAGGCGCTTGTGCAACAGCACGAGCCGCGCCTCGAGGTTGTCCGAAAGGTCGGGCAGACGGATCGAGGCATCGAGCCGCAGTTCGCGATTGGTGAACTCGGTGCGTCCCTCGCGCAGGTAGTCGGCGAGGAGCTTCCTCAGGATCGCGCCCGCCACGCCCTTGATCAGGTAGTCCTCGCCCAGGAACACGCTGTCGTCGGCGGCGTAGTGCTTCACGACGACTGGCGCGCCGGCGGCCGGCGCGGGCCTGCCCGCGGGCGCCGCGGCGGGCTCCGCCGCGGCCTCCGCTTCCTGCAGCCCGCGCACCGCCATGCCGAGTTGCGCGGCGATCGCCACCAGAGCGTCCTCGTCGTCGTAGTTAAAGCGCAGGTCCTGCGGGCTCTCGACGTAGAGCACGCCGAGAAGTTCACCGCCCGCGATGATCGGCGCGGCGAGCTGGCTGCGCGAGTCGGCCAACCCTGGCAGCGGGATCGCCGTCTCGAGGCGCGCGCCGAGTCCCGCGAGCTCGGCGCTTTCGCGCATGGCGCGGCCGTAGGAGTACTCGGCGGTCATGTGCGAGATGCGAATGGGCGTTCGCTGCTCGGCGGCGACGCCGATCACGCCGCAACCGAGCGCGATCTCCGAGCCCACGCCCGATTGCGGATAGCCGCGGCTTGCCACGGTATAGAGGCGCTTTCCGGGCACATCGAGCATCAACACCATGGCGTGCGTGATGTCGAGCTGCGCCTCGAGCGCCGCGAGCAGGTCCTCGAGCAGCGTGTCGAGCTCCGCGCTACGCGTGAACATCTGCGCGCAGGCGCGCAACGAGGCAAGGAGGTTCCGGCGCGGCGTGGTGGCCGGCAGCACCTTGCCCGGCACCTGCCGGATGTCGTGCACGCAATAGACGTCCGCCCCGCGCAGCTTGAACACGCCCACCATGCCGGTGTGCGAGGCGATGCCTGCGAGCTTCGCCTTCATGGACTCGAACAGCGGCCCCTCGGTCTCGGTGCGCAGGTACTCCAGCTCCATGCGAAAGCGCGCCGCCGTCACCGGATTCACCATGAGCACGACGGCGCGCGGATTGGCGAGCACGTTCTCGCGCGTCTTGTTGAAGAACTGGAAGGTGAGCGCGACGTGGCTCGCGTCCACGTAGTTCACCTGCGAGACGTAGCTCACGTTCGGCGTGCCGTCGGCGGCGCAGGTGGCGATCATCGCCGGCAGCGCCCCTTCCATGCACTCGCGGATGGCGTCGACGGTGATGCGGCCGGTCATGCGGCGAGCGGCGCGCCGGCGCGCGGTCCCGGCGTCTGCTGGAAGGCGGCGCAAGGCGTGAAGCCCACCGCCACCAGCGCGTCCGGATCGAACCACACGGTGGCGCGCACCACGTTTTCGTCGTAGCGCAGCGCCGCGAGCTCGGCGACGAAGTCCTCCATGCAGCGCCGCGCGAGCTCCAGGTCGCCCGCGCCCGGGGCCTCGACCCCGGCGTCTACGCCCTTCAGCTGGATCGTGCGGTGCGTGCTCGGCTGGCTGAAGACCACGGCGATGGCGCGCGAGGCGCGCAGCGCGTCGATGAGGTCCGGGTACTGCTCGCCCGGCAGCAGGACTGTGACGCGCCGCCGGTCGTGCGCCACGCGCACGCCGTGCACGCGCCCGAGCTCCGCGCGGTTGCCCGCCGCGCGCGACGCGGCCGTCATGGAGATGCCCGGCAGCAGGATGAACCGGGCGTGTTCCTCGTCGAGCAGGGGCGCGGCGCTCACGCGCAAAATCATAGCAGCCGCCTTACACTGCGCCGCGTGAACCAGCGAACCGCCTACGCCCTCCTCGGCCCGACCGCGAGCGGCAAGTCGCGCCTCGCGCTCGAGCTCGCGGCGCGCTGCCCGCTCGAGATCGTGTCGGTGGACTCGGCGCAGGTTTATCGCGGGATGGACATCGGCACCGCGAAGCCCACCGCCGCGGAGCGGGCGCGCGTGCCGCACCACCTGATCGATCTCCTCGATCCGACGGAGCGGTATTCCGCGGGCCGGTTTCGCGCCGACTGCGTCGCCGCGATCATGGAAATTCAAGGGCGGGGGAAGATACCGCTGCTCGTCGGCGGCACGATGCTCTACTACAAGGCCCTCGCTCACGGCATCGATGCCCTGCCCCAGGCCGATCCCGCGCTGCGCGCGCGGATCGACGCGCGCGCCGCGCGCCTGGGGTGGCCCGCGCTGCATGCCGAGCTCGCGCGCGCGGATGCGGCGGCAGCGGTGCGCATCGCGCCCGGCGACGCGCAGCGCATCCAGCGCGCGCTGGAGGTCTGGGAGCTCACCGGACGGCCGATCTCCGAACTGCAAAAGGCCGCAGCGCCGCCGTTGCCCTTCGAGCTGAAAGCCTATGCCCTCATTCCCGAGGATCGCGCCGAACTGCACCGGCGCATCGCCGAGCGCTTCGAGCGCATGCTGCGCGACGGGCTGGTGGAGGAGCTCGCAGCGCTCAGAAAGCGCTACGACCTCCATCCCGAGCTGCCCAGCATGCGCTGCGTGGGCTATCGCCAGGCGTGGGGCTTCCTCGAGGGTGAATACGGCGCAAGCGAGCTGCGCGCGAAGGGCATCGCCGCGACGCGGCAGCTCGCCAAGCGCCAGCTCACCTGGCTGAGGAACCTGCCCGGCCTCGACCCGGCGAACCAGCTGGAGGCCGCTCTCAGCCGTTCATGACGCCGCGTCCTGCCTAGCCCTGTCCCAGCAGGCGCAGCTCCATTGCACGCATCACCGCAGCGGCGGCGGAGTGCACCTCGAGTTTGCGGTAGGCGTTCTTGACATGGCTGGTCACCGTATGCAGCGACACTCCCAGTTGGTCGGCGACCTGGCAGTAGGTGCAGCCGCGCCCGAGCAGCTGCACCACCTGGGACTCGCGCGGGGTGAGCACGGCCTTCACTTCGGGCGCCGGCGCGATGGCAGTCATGGCTCAGCTGCCGATGTGCACCTGGTACTTGGCGCCGTTGGACAGCGAACACGTGCCGGCGCCCTGCCGCGGGTTGCTCATCTGGTACTCGCAGCTCATGAAGGTGCCGCTCTGGCCGTAGGCGCTCGCCACGCCGCGGCGCGCGTCGCCGTCGACGCGGGTGGCTTCCCCGCTCAGCGTCTCGCCGTTGTAGTTCAACTGGAAGCGACCCTTGCCGGTCATCATGTTGACCACGGTCCCGGTCAACACCCCGGTGCGCGTGGCCGACTCGTTCGCCGGGTAGAGCCGCACGTTGAGCGACACCGCCCCCTGCGCGCCGCCCGCGGCGTAAGGCGGCACGCTACCGGGCGACGCCTGCCCGGGGATCACGTGCCAGAGCTGCCCGTCCGGCCCGGGCACGACGTAGCAGCCGGAAAGTGTCACGGTGGATGCCGCCATCAGGGCGGCGACTGCGGTCTTGCGGATCATGGCTACCTCCTGGGTTCAATCCAGGGCCCGCGCCCTGGTGATCCCATGATCATGGGCGGCGCCTTGCGCGCCGCTCACGCATGACTTACAGATGGGATACAGGGGTCGGGCGGGTCGGTAGTACAGTGTGGGCGACTTGCCGACCATGGCTGACCCCTCCTTCCCCGACGCCCTGCCGGGCCAGCATCGGCTGCACTGGTACGTCCTGGAGCGCGTCCTCGGCCAAGGCGGCTTCGGCATCACCTATCTCGCGCGCGATACCAATCTCGACCAGGCAGTCGCGATCAAGGAGTACCTGCCGGTGGACGTCGCCACGCGCCGCGCGGACGCCACGGTGCGCTCGCGCACCGAGGACCAGAACGAACGCTACCGCTGGGGACTGGACCGCTTCATCCGCGAGGCGCGCACGCTCGCGCGCTTCGACCACCCGAATATCGTGCGCGTGCTTTCGGTGTTCGAGTACAACAACACCGCGTACATGGTGATGCGCTTCGAGGAGGGCGAGAACCTGGCGGCGCTGCTCGAACGGCGCCGCACGCTCCCGGAGGAGGAGTTGCTGCGCGTGGTGCTGCCGATCCTCGACGGCCTGGAGCTGGTGCATAACGCGGGTTTCATCCACCGGGACATCAAGCCGGACAACATCCACATCCGCGCCGACGGCTCTCCGGTGCTGCTCGATTTCGGCTCGGCGCGCCACGCGCTCGGCCATGCGCGCACCGTCACCATCCTGGTGGCGCCGGGCTACGCGCCCTTCGAGCAGTACTACTCGAGCGGCGAGAACCAGGGCCCGTGGACCGACCTCTACAGCCTGGGGGCGACCTGCTACCACGCCATCGCCGGCATTGCGCCGATGGACGCGATCTCGCGCAGCAAAGGCATCCTCGGCAGCACGCGCGAGATCCTGGTGCCGGCCGCCACCCTCGGCAGCGGGCGCTATACGCAGGGTTTGCTGAAGGCGGTGGACCACGCGCTGCAATTCGCGGAGAAGGATCGCCCGCAGAGCATCGCCGAGTGGCGCAAGGAGCTGGCGGCCGGCGCCAAGGCGGTGGCTCGCGCTGCGCCCGCGCCGGTCGCGGGGGCGCCCGCCGCGGCCTCCCCGGCCTCGCTGCGCGGCCCGATCATCTGGGCAACTCTGGGCGCGCTGATTGCAGCGGCCGCGGTCGTGCTGTGGCTGGTGCCCGGCGACCAGAGCGGAAAGCTGGCCGCCGCGCTCGAGCGCTCCGAGACCGAGCGGCGCAAGCTGCAGGCGGAGCGCGAGCGCGAGGCCGGAGAGAAACAGCGGGCGGCGGCCGAGGACAAGCGCCTGCGCGAAGAGCAGAAATCGAAGCAGCTCGAAGCCGAGCAGCAGCGGCTCGCCGCGCTGGAGAATCAGCGCACCGAGGAACGCTTGCGCCGCGCGGCGGAAGTCAGGCAAAAGGAGGACAACGCGCGCAGGGAAGCGGCCGATCGCGCACGCCGCGAGGAGGAGGCACGAAAGCAGGAGGCGGCGCGCAAGCTGGCTGAAGCGGAACGCCTGCAGCAAGACAAGGCCCGCCCCGCCGAGCCCGTCGCCCCGCCTCCGCCCAGGAAGCCCGCGGAAGCTGCGCCCGCGCCGGACCCGTTCGCCCTCGCCGAGGACGCGCGCGCGCGCGGCAACGAGGCCGAGGCTCTGGTTCTGTACCGCAAGGCCGCCGACCAGGGCCACGCCAACGCACAGTTCGCGCTGGGCGAGATTTTTGCCGCCGGGCGCGGCGTGCCGCAGAACAACTTCCAAGCCTACATCTGGTTCAGCCTCGCCTCGCTCTCGGGCCACGCCGCCGCCGGCCCGCGCCGCGACCAGGCAGCAGCGACCCTGCAGCCGGCCGAAGTCCAGCAGGCGGACGCAGTGGTGCGCCAGCGCCGGCAGGCGAGCACGCAGCGCAAGGGTTAGTATTCCCCTCGGGGGGACGTATGTCCGGGGAGGCGGGGATGCGGCGGAAATCCGGCTTCGCGACGTGCAGGGCAGGCGTGTGCACGCTCCTGGCAATCCTCGCGTCGGGCTGCGCCACGAACGAGAACATCCGCGCCGCGATCCTGGAGGTCAACCAGGAGTTCAAGACCCAGTACGAGGAGATCCTCGCGGAACGCGGCACGCGAGGCTTCAACGTGGTGCCGGGCGAGGCGTTCGTGGGAGTGCGCAAATCCCTCATGGGCTTGGGCATGCGACTCGAAGCGCAGGACGCCGACCTCGGTTACCTGAACTTTGCCGCGGCGGCGCCGACACCGCTGAACGATGCGGAATGGAAAGCCGTCGCGCAGGCCGATCTGGGCGTTATGCAGCGCATCGCTGCGCGGCACATCGGCCTCCCCGCCTACTTCATCGGCTTCGAGCCCGAGGGCCTCGAGATCGTGATCAACGCCACGGTGCTGCCGCTCCTGGGGCGCACGGAGGTCTCGCTCACGATGCGCATGCGCCAGGTCAAGCCCCCGCCCTCCGGGCTGCCGCGCCGCGAGTACGCACCGCCCACCGGGGTACGCATGGGGCTGGACAAGATCTGGCGGCAGATCGCGAGCGAGCTCGGGGTCAGGGCGCGCCGGCCTTGAGGCCAGCGTACACCGCGTGCGTTTCCGGCGAGGGCGCGGCTTGCAGCCGCGCCGCGAGCAGGGTGCGCAGCCGCTCGAAAGTGGCACGCGCCTCGACTGCGTCGCCGGCGCGCTGGTAGCTCAGCATCAGGTTGCGGTACGGCGCTTCGAACAGCGGGTCGGCCTCGATGCAGCGCAGGTAGCAGTCGGCGGCCGCCTCCGGCTGCCCCTCGTCCTCCCAGCGCCGCGCGATGCGCGCGAGGCACCGCAGCAGCCGCGAGCGCAATTGCTCGCGGCACGCGATATAGCTCGGTTGCTCGGACTCGTCCGGCAGGAACGGGCCGCGGTACAACGCCAGCACCTCGTCGGCAAGCGCGCGCAGCGCGGCCTCCGGCACGGCGCCGGCCGGCGCGCGCAGCGCCTCGTCGATGGCGTCGCAGGCCTGCTCCAGCGCCCAGCCGTCGACCCAGACCTGCGCCGTGTTGAGGCTCAGGCGCGAATCGCGCAGCAGCACGGCGTCATCGGCGCCGAGCAAGCGCCGCAGCCGGTGCAAAGTTGCGGTGAAGGACTTGTGCGCGTAGTCCGAGTCGACGTGCGGCCACAGCGCATCGGCGATCTGATCGGCACGCACGTCCCGGCCGCCGTGCGCCAGCAGCACCTTGAGCAGCTCCATCGGGCGGCCGGGACCTTTGCCGGGAAATTCCACCGGCGCACCGTCGCGCAACAGCTCGAATCGGCCCAGGGCGCGCACCCGGAATGGCCACGGCCAGCCGGCCAGGCGCAGCGGCGCGACGCGCGGCGCCAGCCCGCGCGCGCGCACCAGCGTGCGCGCGTAGTCCGGCTCGATGCCGTGCCTGAGGGCGAGCACGCACAGCTCCGCCACCGCCGCCGGCTGCCACCAGGGCGCATGCTGGTAGCCGTGCTCGCGCCCCAGCGCGAAAGCGCCGCGCAGGGCCTCGATCGCTTGCGCTTCATCGAGCGCCTCGCGCGCCGCGCTCGCCGCCGACAGGCGCGCGAAGTAGCGCAGCAGGTCGCTGCGCGAGCGCTCGGCGAGGCCTTCGGCCGCGCGCAACTGCGCGTCGCGGGCGCGCCGGTCGCCCTCGGTGCCGAGCGCCTGCGCCACGGCGATGCGCGCCAGGCATTCCAGCGCCGGCACCCCGGTCTCGACGGCCAGGGCGAGCGCCGTTTTCGCTTCGCGCCGCGCGCCCGCGGTATCCGCATCGAGCAGCGCGAGCCAGCCGCGCAGGTAATGCAGCAGCGCGCGATCGCCGCGGCGCAGCCGCTCGCCGCTGGCGTCCAGGCGCTGCAGCTCGGCGCGTGCCGCGTCGCGCTCGTGCGCGCCGAGCGAGGCCGCGGCCGCGGCCAGGCGCAGCCAGGTATCCCAGGCATGCAAGCCCTCGGCTTCGGCGACGGCGAGGCCCGCGCGCGTCGCCACCATCGCCGCTGCGTGCGATCCCTGCAGGAGCGCGAGCAACGCCTCGGCCAGGGCGGCGGCGATGGCGGCACGCGGCGCCTGGCCGTCCCGGCGCGGGCGCAGACTGTCCAATTGCACCCGCGCTCCCGGAAAGTCGCCGCGCAGCAGCGCAGCCGTAGCGCGCGGCAGTGCGGCGGCGCCGCGTTCGAGCCACTCATCGAGCCTGGCGTTGCCCGGGTCGCGCAGCAGCAGCGCATGCGCCAGCGCGGATGCGGCGTCCGCGCCCGGCGCGAGCCCGGCGAGTGCGGCGCACCACTGGTCGAGCGGCGCCAGGTCGTCGAACTCGAACACCACGGCGTCGCTGGCGCCGCGGGCGCACAGCGCCATGCCCGCCTCGTCGTGCGCCGCGCGGAATCCCTCGTAGGCCTGCTCGAACGCGCGCTGCGCCGCGCGCGGGCTGGCGTGCGCGCGGCATGCGCCCGCCGCATGCAGCAGCCGTGGATCGCGCCCGAGGAACTCCGGCGGCAGCATGTCGAGCCAGGTTTCGAGCGTGGCGTTGCGCCCCTGCGCGAGCATCGTGCCCGCTTCTTCCGCGGCGATGCGCGCCACATCGGCCCAGCCGCGGCTCTCGGCGAACAGCGCCACCGCGTCCTCGGCCTGCCCGGCGCCGCGCAACAGCGCCGCCGCGCGTTGCAACCAGGGCGTGTCGAGCGCCTCGGGAAGCTCCTGCGCGGCGCGCCCGCGCAGGAAGTCCCTGAGCAGCGGGTGGAGCTGGAACATCCTGCCCGCCTCCGACTGCACCTCGTTCACGAAGTAGCCGTTGAGCGCGAGGTTGAGCAGCAGCCTGCCGGCCTTCTCCTCGCCGGTGAGCGCCTGCGCCACTTGCGCGTTCATGCGCGGCAGGCAGGCGATGCCCAGCAGGAAGCGGCGCGTGCGCGCTTCGAATCGCTCGAAGATCTCGCCCGCGAGATAGTCGAAGATCACCCGCGGCGCGGCGTCCCCGGGGAACTCGGCGATGCGCCCGGAGAGCTTCGCATGCTCCAGCATCAGCACCAGGCCCGCCGCCCAGCCCTGCGTGCGCTCGGCGAACTTTGCCACCGCATCGCCGGCGAGTTCGTGGCCGCGCAGCTTCGCCAGGCCGGCGAGCTCCGCCGGCTCCAGGCGCAGCTCGTTCCAACCCACGCACACCATCTCGCCGGTGACGCGTGCGCGCGCCAGCGCGGCCGGCGGCTCGTTGCGGCTGGTGACGATCACGCAGCAGTTCCTCGGCACCTGGCCCAGGCCCGCCTCGAGCGCCGCGTGCAGCGGGCTCTCCGCCGGCACCTCGTGCAGGTTGTCGAGCACCAGGGCGAAAGGCGCCTTGGCGCGCGCGAACAGCCGTCGGAAGAAGTTTCTCGCCAGCGAGGCGAGGTCCACCTCCTGCATCGCGGCCGCGCCCGGCAGCGCGGGCGCCTCGGCATCGTCGAGCTTGCGCGCCGCATGGCTGAGGTAGTGGAAAAAAGTCGCCACGTCGGCGTCGTCCGCATCCACCTGGTACCACAGGCACCGGTAGTGCCGCGCCTCGACGTAGCTTGCCGCCAGCGTGGTCTTGCCCGCGCCCGGCGGGCCCGAGATCCAGGCCACGGTCCGCCCGGGCGTGCCGTCCAGCCGCGCGAACAGGCGCTCGCGCGGCATCGCCGACCCGATCGCCGGGCGGGTGGTCTTGGCGAACGCGACGCTCTGCGGCTTCAGGTCGCCCAAGTCTGCAGCACCCCCTGACGCCATCTTCTCATGGCCGGCACCCATGGTGGCATCGTGCCGCCATCGCCGCGCCAATGCCACCTACAGATGGGTTACAAATTGCCGCGAAGGTCCTTGCGCCTGAGCCGAACAAGCGGCAAGACCATTAACAGAACTGCCGCAAGGCCCAGCACCGGATCGTTGATCAGCAGCACCAGCGGCCACAGTCCCCAGCGCACCGCAGCACGCAGCGAGTCCTGCTCGCGGATGTAATCCGCGATATCAGGCGAATACCGGTAGTACAGCCGGACGAATTCCCGGCCTGCTGTGAACTTCATCAGGCGGTTGTCGCGGAACCGGCGCAGTGTCTCGACATCGTCGGCCAGGGAGCTTCCGTAGGCCGCCGTCGCGATGAAACAGTCGTCGCCCGACGACCTCGACTGCGATGGTGGTGGCGCATTCGACGTGAAGATGGCGCTGCAGTTGAGGTTTGAGTTGAGCGTGACGGTGCTGCCGCAGCCGGCGCCGCTCCAGCCGGACAAGGACGAGTTGACGTCCGCATTGGCGGTGAGCGTGACGCTCGTACCGGAGAGAAACTGCGCCTGGCACAGCGTGCCGCAGTCGATGCCCGGCACATTGGACCGAACTCTGCCGATGCCGCTGCCGCCGAGGGCGACTGTCAGGGTTCGCATGCCGCCGATTTCCGCAACGAGCGGGCTCGTCATGACGTTGCTCACGTAGGCCGTGGTGCCCTGCGGGTTGATCGCGACCGCGACCGGCGACACACCGACGGCGAGCGGTGAATTCGCCGCTGCGGCGCCCGTGGTTGCATCGAAGACGCTAACGTTATTGCTGGTACGATTTGCCACGTAGACCCGCGCGCCGTCGGGACTGATCGCGATACCCGTGGGCGCGGTGCCCGCCGTTGCATAAGTCGCCACCACAGCGCCGCTGACGGTGTTGTAGACGCTTACCGTGTTGTCGCCCTTATTGGAGACGAAAACGAGATTGCCGTCGGGACTCACCGCGATACCGGTGGGCAATATGCCGACAGCGTCGCTGTCGATGCCCGCGCCGTTCGCGGGATCGAAAACGTCCAGCGTTCCGGCAGCACTGCTCAGGTCCGCCGCCGCAACATAGGCTTTCTGGCCGTCTGGACTGAATGCGACGCCGAGGGGCGCTTTGCCGTCGGGCAAGGGATGGCTCGCAACGACCGCTTTGTCCGAGATGCGTAGCACACTGACGCGGCCAGCCGCCGAACCAGAGGAAACCAGCAGCAGGCGGCCGTCCGGACTGATCGCCAAGCCTTGCGGATTGTCGCGTCCCTGATCGTCGATCGACACGGTAATCGTGTCGAGCCATGTTGCGGTCGCGGCATCCATAATCAGCACGCCGAGTCCGGCCGCGGCGACGTAGATGCGCCTGCCGTCCGGGCCCGCCACCACGCCGCGCGGGATGCCGCCGGGCACCGTGACAGGAGGAATCCTGAGGTCTAGCAGGGTCGACGCGCGCACTACCCTGACCGAGCTGTTGCTGCGGTCGGCCACGTAGAACTTGCGGCCATCCGGGCTCACCGCCAAGGCCGCAGGTGCCAAGCCCGGCGTAGTGGACCCGCCCAACACTACGGGCGGCGATATGACGTCGGTGCTGAACGCACGCGGGCTGAGCGCGACGCCAGCGGAGGTGGTGACCTCCACCTCGCCGCTCGTCGCGCCATTCGGCACGCGGGCCACGATGCGCGTTGCATCCGCGGACAGCAGGGTCGATTGAGGCGTCCCGTTGAACAGCAGACCGTTTGCGCCCAACAGACCGGACAGCGTCTGCCCGCTCAGTGTGACAATCGCTCCCGGCTTCGCGCCGGGAGGATGCATGAACTGAATGCGCGGCCCGCCGAGCCTGGCGATGCGCACGCCGCTCAGGGTCCCGCCGCCGCCGGTGCCGGAATTGGCCCAACTGCCGCTGGCGCTGCCCGCCGCGAGGTTGAGTGCAGTGAGCGTCCAGTTGACCGTGGCGCAAGGCGCGCGCGTCAGCGCGCCGGTCACTGCATTCTGGGCTTCCGGATTCGTCTGCATCTGGCCATCCATGCAGTCGATGTCGCCCAGCAGCACGCCTGGACCTGAGGCGGAGGTATCGCCTTGGGTGATTTCGACGTCCCACGTTCCGCTTACCAGCCCGAGGCCGCCCGAAGAGGGGTCGTTGCCTTGCCAGGCGCCGGCCCACACGCCGGACAGGTCCGGTGCGTCTGGCGGCGGCGAACCGCCATCGCCGCCGCCGCAGCCGCCGCCTATCGCCACAAAGGCGAACGCCGATATCAGCCCGACGTGTCGTGGCGCGACTCCGAACCGCTTGGCCTTCTCGATCATGGATGAATGTTAGGAAGGCCGTTGGTACACCGCCATCCCATGAGCATGTGATGCGGCGCAAGGATTCTCAGGGCGTCTGCCCGATCAGGCGCAGCTCCACCGCCTGCATGACGGCCGCTGCCGCGGTATGCACACCGAGCTTGCGATACGTGTTCTTGACGTGGCTGGCCACTGTATTGGTGCTCACCCCAAGCTTCGCGGCGATCTCGGCGTACGAGCTGCCGCGCGCCAGAAGGCGCAGCACGTCGATCTCGCGCGGCGTCAGCACGGGCCTGCCTCCTTTCTTGGCGCGCGGGCGGCGAACGCCTCCCATGCGCCCATGATCGGAGGAAGCCGGAAACTTGCGGGTCACCGGTTACTTACGACTTAGTAGTTGGGCGAGTCCCAGGTTTGGTGCTGCGCATGACATCCCCCTTTGATGGATCGAAACGCTGCGATCAGCTTAGACGTAAGCGCCAATGCGATACATCCCATGTCCATGGGGTACATCAGTCTCCTTTCGCGATACCTTCCCTTCTCGGATCCGCACCTCCGCGCCAGCCGTCGGGGATTCTTTCGATGCCGTGCAACCCACTGGTGAGAGGTGTGAAATTGAGCACGTGCCCGCGCTCGGCGAGCGCATCGCCCAGTTCCTCCGCCGCCGTGCGCCGCTCGAGGAAGGTCGGGCCGTTGGTGCTGCCGAAATTCGGTGACGAGATCGCCTGCTGGATATCCAGGCCCCAGTCGAGGCTCGCGACCAGTGTCTTCGCGACGAAGTTGATGATCGCCAGTCCGCCGGGCGAGCCGAGCGCCATCTGCAGCCGCCCGTCGCGATCGAATACCAGCGTCGGCGACATCGAACTCCGCGGCCGCTTGCCGCCCTCGACGCGGTTCACTGCCGGGCGCAGCAGGTAGTCCGGCGAGAAGCTGAAATCGGTGAGCTGGTTGTTGAGCAGGAAGCCGCGCACCGGGATGCGGCTGCCGAAGGCCATCTCGATGGAACTGGTCATCGCCACCGCATTGCCTTGGGCGTCTACCACCGAAAAGTGGCTCGTGCCCGGGGATTCGGGATCGAGCAAGCCCGGCAGGGCGAATCCCATCGAGCGCTCGCGGATTTGCTTCGCGCGCGCATCGAGGTACGTCGGATCAAGGAGCTTTGGTACTGGCACCGGCGTGAAGTCCGGGTCGCCCACGTACCTCGCGCGATCGGCGTACGCCAGGCGCGCCGCCTCGCTGAACAGATGCACCGCCTCCACCGAGCTCGGCGCCGCGCGATGGAAGTTGGTTCGCTCGAGGATGCCGAGGATCTGCAGCACGCCGAGCGCGCCCGAGCTCGGCGGCCCCATGCCACAGAGGCGGTGGCCCCGGTACGAGCCGCACAGCGGTTCGCGCTCGATCACGCGGTACGCGGCAAGATCTTCCAGCGTCAGGTCCGAGCGCGCCGCGCGCACCATGTCCGCGGCAATTTCCCCGCGATAGAAGGCGTCCGCGCCCTGCGCCGCAAGCGTGCGCAGCGTCGCCGCGTACTCGCGGTTGAGGGGAAGCAGCGCCTGCACCCCGGGGAAGCGCTCGAGCATGCGCGCAAGCCGCCGGGTCTTGATGAACCCCTGGTCCGCCAGCCGGATTGCCGGCTCGAACAGGCGCGCCCAAGGCAGTCGCCCATGTTCGCGATGCAGCGTTTCCAGCAGCCGCGGCACGCCGGGCACGCCCACCGAGCGCCCGCTCGTCACCGCCGCCATGAACTGCTCGGGATTGCCGTGCCGATCGAGGAATCGTTCGGGGCGCGCCGCCGCCGGCGCGGTTTCGCGGCCGTCGTAGCTGCGAACGCGGCGTTCCTTCTCCGACCAGTGCAGCACGAACGCGCCGCCCCCGAGCCCCGAGGACTGCGGCTCCACCAGGCCGAGCACCAGTTGCACGGCGATCGCCGCATCCGCGGCGCTGCCGCCCGCGCGCAGCATTTCCAGGCCCGCTTCGACCGCGCGCGGATCGGCCGCCGCCACCATGTGGCGTTTGGCGACGATCGCCTCGCGCTCGAGGCGCTCGGTCGCGATCTCGGGCGCACCGAGCTGCGCATGCGCACCCGCACCGCAAAGAAAAAGGGCCGCGCAAGCGGCCCTTTTCGTGCAACGGAGTAGCGCGCTCACACCATCAAGGGTACGACGAGGAGCGCCACGATGTTGATGATCTTGATCAGCGGGTTCACCGCCGGGCCGGCCGTGTCCTTGTAGGGGTCGCCCACCGTGTCGCCGGTCACCGCCGCCTTGTGCGCCTCCGAGCCCTTGCCGCCGTAGTGGCCGTCTTCAATGTACTTCTTGGCGTTGTCCCAGGCGCCGCCGCCCGTGCACATGGAAATGGCGACAAAGAGGCCCGTGACGATGGTGCCCATCAGCACGCCGCCCAACGCCTGCGGCCCGAGGATCACGCCGACCAGGATCGGCACCAGCACCGGCAGCAGCGACGGGATCATCATCTCCTTGATCGCCGCGCGCGTCAGCATGTCCACCGCCACGCCGTATTCGGGCTTCGCGGTGCCCGCCATGATGCCGGGGATCTCCTTGAACTGGCGGCGCACTTCCACCACCACCGCGCCGGCTGCGCGGCCCACGGCTTCCATCGCCATGGCGCCGAAGAGATAGGGCACCAGGCCGCCGATAAAGAGGCCCACGATCACCATGTGGTTCGACAGGTCGAAGCTCACCGATTTCCCCGCCGCCGAGAGGGCGTGCGTGTAGTCGGCGAACAGGACGAGCGCGGCGAGGCCCGCCGAGCCGATGGCGTAGCCCTTGGTCACCGCCTTGGTGGTGTTGCCCACCGCGTCCAGCGGATCGGTGATCTCGCGTACCGAGTCCGGCAGGTCGGCCATCTCGGCGATGCCGCCGGCGTTGTCGGTGATCGGCCCGTAGGCGTCCAGCGCGACGATGATGCCCGCCATCGAGAGCATCGAAGTGGCGGCGATGGCGATGCCGTACAGGCCCGCCAGCGCGTAGGAGGCGAGGATCGCGACGCACACCGCCACCACCGGCCAGGCGGTGGACTTCATCGACACGCCCAGGCCCGCGATGATGTTGGTGCCGTGCCCGGTGGTGGAGGCCTGCGCCACGTGCTGCACCGGCTTGTACTGCGTGCCGGTGTAGTACTCCGTGATCCAGACCAGGAACCCGGTGAGCGCCATGCCGACCACCGCCGTGCCGTACAGGTGGCCGACGCCGATCATCTTCGCCTCGCCGGCGATCTCGAAGGGCACGCTCGCCACGATCGGCCCCATCATCACCTGCGTGATCGGCCAGAACGCGATGAGCGCGATGCCGCCGGCGACCGCGAGGCCCTTGTACAGCGCGGGCATCACGTTCTTCTCGCCGGGCTTCGCCTTCACGAACCAGGTGCCGACGATCGAGGCGATGATGGCGAAGCCGCCGATCACCAGCGGATAGATCACCGCCGCCGGGGATTTCAGCATCAGGGCCCCCAGCAGCATGGTGGCGACGATGGTGACGGCGTAGGTCTCGAACAGGTCCGCCGCCATGCCGGCGCAATCACCCACGTTATCGCCAACGTTGTCAGCTATGACTGCCGGGTTGCGCGGGTCATCCTCCGGGATGCCGGCTTCCACCTTGCCCACCAGGTCGGCGCCGACGTCCGCGCCCTTGGTGAAGATACCGCCGCCCAGCCGCGCGAAGATGGAGATCAGCGAACCGCCGAAGGCGAGGCCTACCAGCGGGTGGATGATGTGCACCAGGTCGGCCTTGTTCAGCGCGTTGGCGTAGAGCAGCGCGTACAAGCCCGCCACGCCCGCGAGGCCCAGGCCCACCACCAGCATGCCGGTGATGGCGCCGCCCTTGAAGGCCACCTGCAGCGCTTCGTTCAGCCCGACGCGCGCGGCCTCCGCGGTGCGCACGTTGGCGCGCACCGAGATGTTCATGCCGATGATGCCCGAGGCGCCCGAGAGCACGGCGCCGAGCAGGAATCCCCAGGCGGTGGTCCAGCCCAGCTGCGGGATGAAGCCGATGGCGAGGAACAGCACCGCGCCCACCATCGCAATGGTCTTGTACTGGCGCCACAGGTAGGCGGTGGCGCCTTCGCGGATCGCGGCCGCGATCTCGCGCATGCGCTCGTTGCCGTCGGGCAGCTTGAGGATCTGCACGCTCTGCCAGACGCCGTAAACGATCGCCAGTAGCGCGCACAAGAGCGCGAAGATCAGTCCGCCAGCCATGCTTGTTCTCCCCGGAAAGGGCGCGATTTTATCAGGCTAGCCGAGGGCGGCGAAAGCCTTGTCGCGGATCTGCTCGACGCTGCCGACCCCGGCGATGCGGTGGTAGCGCGGCGCGCGCGGGTCGCCGGTGGCTTGCCAGGTCGAGTAGTACTCGACCAGGGGGCGGGTCTGGCGGCGGTAGACCTCGAGGCGCTTTCTCACGGTCAACTCGCGATCGTCGTCGCGCTGGATGAGCGGCTCGCCGGTGAGGTCGTCCCGCCCTGCGACCTGCGGCGGGTTGAACTGCACGTGGTAGCTGCGCCCGGAGGCCGGGTGCACGCGCCGCCCGCTCATGCGCTGCACGATATTCTCCTCGGGCACGTCGATCTCCAGCACGTGCTCGATCGCCACGCCGTCCGTCTTCATCGCCTCGGCCTGCCGCACGGTGCGCGGAAAGCCGTCGAACAGGAAGCCGCGCGCGCAATCCGGCGAGCGCAGCCGCTCCTTGACGAGCGCGATGATGGTGTCGTCGGACACCAGTTGGCCCGCGTCCATGACCTTCTGCGCGGCGCGGCCGAGCGGCGTGCCCGCCTTGGCCGCCGCGCGCAGCATGTCGCCGGTGGAAATCTGCGGAATGCCGTAGCGTTCCCGGATGAAGACGGCCTGCGTCCCCTTCCCCGCGCCCGGCGGGCCCAGCAGGATGACTTTCATTGCAGGCGTTTTAGCACAGCTTCGAGATCGGCCGGGGTGTCCACGCCGGGTGGAATGGCGCTGTCCTCGACTACCACGGCGATGCGCTCGCCGTGCCAGAGCACGCGCAACTGCTCGAGCTGCTCGGCGCGCTCGAGCGGCGCGGGCGCCAGCCCGGCGTAGCGGCGCAGGAACGCCATGCGATAGGCATACAGCCCCACATGGCGGTAGCCCGCGGGCGCGCCGCCGTCGCGCGGGTACGGGATGCCCGCGCGGCTGAAATACAGCGCGCGGCCTTTCGCGTCCAGCACGACCTTGACCACGTTGGGATTGGCGAACTCCGCCGCGTCGTGGATCGGGTGGCAGGCGGTGGCGACGCTCGCCCCGGCATCGGCCGCGAGCGCGGCGGCCACGCGGGCGATGAGCGCGGGCGGCACCAGCGGCTCGTCGCCCTGCACGTTGACCACGATGGCCGCGTCGGCCAGCCCGAGCGCGGCCGCGGCTTCGGCGATGCGGTCCGTGCCGGACGGATGGTCGGCGCGCGTCATGCGCGCCTCGAAACCGTGCGCGCGCACGACGTCCGCAATGCGTTTGTCGTCAGTGGCCACGCATACCGGGTCGGCGCCGCTTTCGCGCGCGCGCTCGCACACGCGCACCACCATCGGCTTGCCGGCGAGGTCGGCGAGCGGTTTGCCGGGAAAGCGGGTGGAGGCGTGGCGCGCGGGGATCAGAACGGCGAAGCCGCTCACGCGACCTCTTCGGCCGGATCGAGCTTGCGCGCGTCGTCCTCGAGCATCACCGGGATGCCGTCCTTCACCGGGTAGGCCAGGCGATCGGGCTTGCACACCAGCTCGCCTTCGGCCTTGCGGTACACGAGCGGCCCCTTGCACAGCGGGCACACCAGGATTTCAAGCAGCCTTGGGTCTATGGCCGAGCTCACCGAGCCTCCTTTGCAGCCACGCGTCGAACGCCGGGTCGGGCAGCGCGCGCACTGGCAGGATCCAGTGCTGCGGCTTCGCGAAGCGCTTGCATTTTACCGCGTCCTTCTCGGTCATCAGCACCGGCGCGTCGTCGCCGAATTCGAGGTCGGCCGCGCGGAACGGATGATGGTCGGGAAACGGGTGCGGCAACACCTTCACGCCGAGCTTCGCCAGGTGCAGGAAGAAACGGTTCGGGTCGCCGATGCCCGCCACGGCGTGCACGCGCTGCCCGGCGAACGACCGGACCGGCCGGCGCTCGCGCGCGTCGGTGGCGCGGTGCAGCTCGTCGCCCTCGAGCCGCATGGGGTAGCCCTTCACCTGGTCGGTGCCGTGCGCGACCACGGCGTCCACGGTCCACAGGCGCGTCCTGGGCTCGCGCAAGGGGCCGGCCGGCAGCATGAAGCCATTGCCGAAGCCACGCGCGTCCACCACTGCAATCTCGATGTCGCGGCGCAAGGCGTAGTGCTGCAGTCCGTCGTCCAGGATCACGAGGTCGCAGTCAGGGTGCTCGAGCCGCAGCGCGGCGATCACCGCGACGCGATCCGGCCCGACCCACACCGGGCAGCCGCTGCGGCGCGCCATCAGCACCGGCTCGTCGCCGACTTCGGCCGGGTCGGAGGCGAGCGACACGCCGCGCGGCGCGCTCACCGTACCGCCATACCCGCGTGACACGATCGCCGGCGACCAGCGCTGCGCTTTCAGCAGCTCCGCGACGTGGATCGCGAGCGGCGTCTTGCCGCTGCCGCCCACCGTGAGATTGCCGATGGCGATCACCGGGACGCCGGCGCGCGCGCTGCTGAAGATGCGCAACGCATAGGCGAGCCGTCGCAGCAGCACCAGGACGCGAAACGCGAGGCTCGCCGGCCACAGCAGCCACGCGATCGGGTTCTGGCGGTACCAGAGCTTGGCGAGGAGGCGCGTGGCTAGCGGCTCGCCTGGGCGGTGAACGTGATGTGCTGCAGGCCCGCGGCGCGCGCGGCCTCCATCACGCGCACCACCGACTGGTGCGTGGCGCTCGCATCCGCGCTCACCACCACCACCGGCTCGGCGGCGGCGCCCGCCGCGCGCTTGAGC
>Ga0209705_10000220_pt1 | contig 30055 bp, 29 predicted proteins | sample PPLLaktember2015_5_FD_187262 | JGI IMG/M metagenome (GOLD analysis project Ga0209705, IMG submission 187262) | Freshwater sediment microbial communities from Prairie Pothole Lake near Jamestown, North Dakota, USA - PPLs Lake P8 Core (1) Depth... | ecosystem: Environmental > Aquatic > Freshwater... | reverse complement strand
TCGGGGCGACGATCGCGCTGACGGCGGATCACGGCATGAACGACAAGTTCGGCGCCGACGGCCAGCCGAACGCCCTCTACCTGCAGGACCTGCTGGACGAATGGCTCGGGCCGGCGAAGGCGCGGGTTATCCTGCCGATCACCGATCCCTACGTTGTGCACCACGGCGCGCTGGGGTCGTTTGCCACCGTGTACTTGCCCAAGGGGGCCGACCTGAAGGGAATCCTCGCGCGCCTGGCGAAGCTCGAGGGGGTCCAAGTGGCCTTGTCGAACGCGGACGCCTGCGCGCGCTTCGAGCTGCCGCCCGACCGGCTGGGCGACGTGGTGGTGGTCTCAGAGAAGAACGTGGTGATCGGCACGAGCCGCGCGCGCCACGACCTCTCGGGGCTGGATGCGCCGCTGCGCTCGCATGGCGGAATCTCGGAGCAATCGGTACCGCTGCTGTTCAACCGACGTACGGGGGGCATTCCGGGCAAGGCGCGCCTGCGCAACTTCGACATCCTGGACGTGGCGCTGAATCACCTCGCGGCGTAGCCGCGAAACTGGAGGTGCGCCCGCGCACAGACCGCGACCTTGCCGCCAAAGAAAATCCGATCACGATGGCGAAATGCGACGCGTGCGGCAACGACTACGACAAATCCTTCCAGGTGTTGGCCCGGGGCAAGACCTACACGTTCGACAGCTTCGAGTGCGCAATCCATGCGCTCGCGCCCACCTGCGAGCATTGCAGCGTGCGCATCGTCGGCCACGGCCTGGAGAAGAATGGCCGCATGTTCTGCTGCGATCACTGCGCGGAGATGGCGGGCGTGACGGAACTGCGCGATCGCGCCTAGGAGACCGGACATGCAGCAGATCAAGGACCTGATGAGCCGCGACGTGAAAATGATCAGTCCCGACATGACCATCGCGGATGCCGCGAAGAAAATGCGCGACGGTGACTTTGGCCTGCTGCCGGTCGGGGAGGGCGACAACATGATCGGGACCATCTCGGATCGCGACATCGCGATCCGCGCCGTGGCTGAAGACAAAGGAGTCGCCACCAAGGTCCGCGACGTGATGTCCAAGGGCGTCGCCTGGGCGTACGAGGACGATTCAGTGGAACAGGCCGCCATGATCATGAGCGAGCATCAGGTGCGGCGCCTGCCGGTCGTCAATCGCGAGAAGCGCCTGGTCGGCATCCTCGCGCTGGGCGACCTCGCCCTCCAGAGCGCCGAAGCCCGGCCGACGGCCCTGGCGCTTTCGGAAATTTCGCGCCCTTCGTGAAGCAGCCCAAAATCTCCCCCAAGGCACGCTCGCCGCGCAAGCCACGGGATCCGGAGCGATTTCCGTCGGGTGCGCAGACAGAGGCGACTGCGAGCAGGCAAAAGGTCCGCGAGACAGCCTATCCCATGCGCGCACCGCGTCAGACCCGCAAGGCTTAACCGCCGCAGCCTAAGGGGGGCAGGTAGTGGTGGAGGCGGCGGGAATCGAACCCGCGTCCGCAAGCCCTAGGCAGTCAGGACTACATGCTTAGCCTGGTTATTTGAGCTTCGCCTTGAGCCCGCCAACCGGCAGGCTGACTCGCGGCTAGCCGCTTCGACGGATCCCCCGGGCCAAGCGGCCAAGCCTGGAGGAGAGGCTGATGTGAATGACGCTGCACTCCTTTTAGGGAGCCTGGCCCATCAGCAGACCAGTGCAGCGTCTAGCCGGTATTAGGCGGCTAGAGCGAAACGCTCGTCGTTGGCGTTTGTAGTGTTTCCAGATGGATTTACGAGGTCACTGGTCCTCGGCATGCCCTGCGCTGCTTCGCAACCCGCGTCGAAACCAGGTCGCCCCCGTTTCGTTGCGTGACGCATTGTCTCATATGGGGTCTAGAGCAGCGCGATCAAGTCCCCGGGCCGCGCGATGACGGCGTCGGCGTTCCAGGCCTCGGGCCCGCCGCTTTCGGGGTGGTGGTAGCCCCATTCGACGGCCACCGTGCGCATCCCTGCGGCCCGCCCGGCCTGGATGTCGCGCAGATCGTCGCCCAGGTAGACGCATGCCGCCGCCGGAAGCCCAAGCTGCTCCGCCGCATGCAGCATCGGGGCCGCATGCGGCTTCAGGTGCTCGGTCGTGTCGCCGCTCACCACGCACGCCGGCGCGAGCCCGAGCCCCGTGAGCACGCGCTCGGTGAAGCGCGTCGCCTTGTTGGTCACCACGCCCCAGGGCAGCGAGCGCCGCGCGAGCTCGGCCAGGAGCTCGGCGATGCCCGGGAACAGTCGCGTCTGCACGCAGGTGTGGTCGCGGTAGGCCTCGAGAAACGCTTCGCGCAGGGCGTCGTACTCCGTATCGCCCGGCTTCACGCCGAGTCCCGCGTGCACCAACCCGCGCGCGCCCGCGGAGGCGAACGGCCGCAGCTTCTCGAGCGGCAGCGGCTCGAGCCCCTGGTCGGCGCGCAGGCGGTTCAACGCGGCCGCGAGGTCGGGCGCGGTATCGGCGAGCGTACCGTCGAGGTCGAAAAGAACGGCGCGGCTACGCATCGCGCTCGCAGTACAGCAGGTAGTTGACGTCGCAGTCGGCGCCGAGGGCGTAGCGCTGCGTGAACGGGTTGTAGGTCATGCCGATCAGCTCCACCTCGCGCAGCCCCGCCGCGCGGCACCAGCGCGCGAGCTCCGAGGGGCGGATGAAGCGCGCATAGTCGTGCGTGCCCTTGGGCAGCAGCTTGAGCACGTACTCCGCGCCGATCACGGCGAACAGATAGGACTTCGGATTGCGGTTGAGGGTGGAAAAAAACGCCCGCCCGCCGGGCTTCAGGAGCCGCGCACAGGCCGCCACGGCGCTCGCCGGATCGGGCACGTGCTCGAGCATCTCCATGCAGGTGAGAACGTCGAAGCTTCCAGCATGCGCCGCTGCGTGTCCTTCGGCCGAGGCGAGCTCGTAGCGCACGTCGAGCCCGCTCTCGAGCAAGTGCAACTGCGCAACCTTGAGCGGCTTCTCGGCGAGATCGATCCCGGTGACGCGCGCGCCGCGCCGCGCCATCGCTTCGGCCAGGATGCCGCCGCCGCAGCCGACGTCGATCGCCTCGCGTCCGCCGAGCGGCGCGTGGCGTTCGATCCAGGCGAGGCGCAGCGGATTGATCTCGTGCAGCGGGCGGAACTCCCCGTGCGGATCCCACCAGCGGTGGGCGAGGTCGCTGAATTTCTGCAGTTCGGCGGGATCTACGTTAGGCGCGGCGGTTTGCATTGGCCCTTAAATACATCTCGCCTTTTTCGGCGGGGTGAATCTTCCCGCCGAAAAAGGCGAGACATGGGAAACCCGATGTGGCATGGCGCCCATTCTAGTCGCTGGCCTCGCATGGAAAAAAAAAGCCCCGCTGCTGCGGGGCCTTCTCCAGCGGGGAAACCGCTTACTTCTTGGTGCCGATGACTTCCAGCTCGACCCGGCGGTTCGGATACAGGCACTCGATCAGCGCCTTGCCGCTCATGCCCGGGCAGGACTTCACCGGCTGCGTTTCGCCCTTGCCCTCGGTGTAGATGCGGTTCGGCTCCAGGCCCTTGGACACCATGTAGGCCTTGACCGCCTCGGCGCGGCTCACCGAGAGCTTCTGGTTGTACTGCAGCGAGCCGATCTGGTCCGCGTGGCCGATGGCGATCACCACTTCGAGGTTGATGTCGCGAACCTGTGCCGCGAGGTTATCCAGGCGGTCCTTGAAGTCGGGCTTGATGAACGACTTGTCGAAGTCGAACAGCACGTCCGACGCCATCGTCACCTTCTGCGCGGCGGGCTTGGGCGCGGGCTTGGGGGCCGGCGCGGGGGCCGCGACGGGCGCGGGCGCCGGGGCGGCCGCGGGCGCGGGGGCCGGCGTGGCCGGCGCAGGCGCGGGCGCAGGCGCCGGGGCCGGCGCGGGCTCTTCGGTGGTGGCGCAACCCACGAGCAGGGCCAGCGCCAGGAGCGCGCCGCTCAGGCCGGCGGATCGCAGAGTGTTGTTGTGCATGGTGGATCTCCCGTCGCTTATTGGTTAGTGGCGATCAAAACCGGACCTCAAGATAATGGCCCGTCAATTCAGAATCTTAGTCTGCCACAGGCCGGCGCGTGCGTGCAAGTCAGCGAGATCGATGCGCGTGGGCTCGCGCTGGCGCAGCACGCGCTCGCCCGCGACCCATGCGTCGGTCACATGCTCGCGTCCACAGGCATAGACCAGGTGGGACACGACGTCGTACACGGGTTGCAGCTCGATGTCGTCGAGCGCGACGGCCACCAGATCCGCGGCTTTCCCCGGCACGATGCTGCCGATGCGCGCGTCGGCGCCCAGGGCCTGCGCGCCGCCCAGCGTCGCAGCGCGCAATGCCACGTGCGCGGGCATCGCCTCGGCATCCCCGGCAGCGGCCTTGGCGAGCAGGGCAGCGGTGCGCATCTCCTCGAACATGTCGAGGCGATTGTTGCTGGCCGCGCCATCGGTGCCGAGCGCGACGTTGATGCCGGCCGCGAGCATCCGCGCCACCGGCGCGAAACCGCTGGCAAGTTTCAGGTTTGACGACGGGCAATGGGCCACCGAGCTGCGGTGGCGCGCCAGGAGATCGATCTCCTGGGGGTTCAGATGCACCGCATGCACCGCGATCAGGCCGGGTCCCAGTAGCCCCAGGCCCTCCAGGCGCGCGAGGGGCCGCTTGCCGTGCTCGGCGACCGAGCGCTCGACCTCGTGCGCCGTTTCGTGCAGGTGCACGTGCACCGGCAATTCGAGTTCCGCGGCGAGCTGCGCGACCCGGCGAAACGTGGCATCGGACACGGTATAGGGCGCATGCGGCGCCAGGCAGAACGAGGCGAGCGGGTGCTCGCGCCAGCGATCGCGCATGGCGAGACCCTGGGCGAGGTAGGCCTGGGGGTCCGAGGCGTACGCGGACGGGAACTCGATGACGATGATGCCCAGCGTCGCGCGCATGCCCGCCTGCAGCGCCGCCTCGAGCGCGGCCTCCGGAAAGAAGTACATGTCGTTGAAGCAGGTCACGCCGCCGCGCAGCATCTCGGCGCAAGCGAGCAGCGTGCCGTCGCGCACGAATTCGGCCGAGACGTGCTTCGTCTCCGTCGGCCACACGTGCTCCTCGAGCCAGCGCAGCAGCGGCAGGTCGTCGGCGAGGCCCCGCATCAGCGCCATCGCGGCGTGCGTATGCGCGTTGACCAGCCCGGGAATGAGCGCGTGGCCAGGCAGGTCGATGCGCGCGTATCCGGAAAAGCGCTGCGCGGCCTGCGCCGCCGGGAGCACGGCCTCGATGCGCCCGTCGCGCACCGCGACCGCGTGGCGCTCGAGCACTGCGCCGGCGGGCTCCACCGGCACCACCCAGCGCGTGTTGATCAGCAGGTTTTCGGACATCCGGGGCGCCAAACAGAAAGCCCCGCGCGGGGCGGGGCTTTCTCCAGGCCAGCGTGCCGTGCCTAGCGGCCGGTGCCCAGTACTTCCACTTCAGCGCGCCGGTTCGGCGCGAGGCACGCGATCAGGGCCTTGAGTTCCTTCTGCGAGCACTGCGCAACCGGGAGCATCGCGCCCATATACATCTTGCCGTAGCCGGTGGTCTCGATCTTCGCGGCGTCGGCACCCTGGCGCACGAGGTAGGCCTTGACGGCGGCCGCGCGGCGCTCGGAGAGTTTCTGGTTGTACTGCACCGAACCGATGCGGTCGGTGTAGCCATTGATGTTGATGAAGCGCAGGTCGCTGAACTCGCCGAAGCGCACCACCACTTCGCGGTCGAGCTTGTCCTGCGCCGACATGTCGAGCACCGACTTGTCGAACGCGAACAGCACCTGCGTGAACACGCGCAACGCCGTGGGCTTTGCGGGCTGCGGGGCAGGCTGGGCGACCGGTGCCGGTGCCGGCGCGGGGGCCGGCGCGGCGGACGGTGCGGCCGGCGCGGGCGCCGGTTTCGAGGGCGCGGGCGCTGGCGCGGGGGCCGGCGGCGCCTCTTCGGTGGTGGCGCAAGCCACCATCGCGGCGAGTGCCGCAACGCAAACCAGCTTCTGGGCGATCCTCCTGATCATCGTTTTTCTCCTCGCACGAAATGGCCTGCATTTAAGCACAGGCATGCGCCGAGGTCGAGAGGGCGCGCGTGCTAAAATTTCACGTTCGAAATCGCGCCTTTAACGGCCACTTTTTCCTCCAGAACAAGAGCCGCAATGGAACCGTTCGCCAAGGAAACCCTCCCGGTCAGCCTCGAGGAGGAGATGCGGCGCTCGTACCTGGATTACGCGATGAGCGTGATCGTGGGGCGGGCGCTGCCGGACGTGCGCGACGGCCTGAAGCCCGTGCACCGCCGCGTGCTGTTCGCCATGCATGAAGCGAACAACATGTGGAACCGGCCCTACGTCAAGTGCGCGCGCGTCGTCGGCGAGGTGCTCGGCAAGTACCACCCGCACGGCGACAGTGCGACCTACGAGGCGCTGGTGCGCATGGCGCAGGATTTCTCCATGCGCTACATGCTGGTCGACGGGCAGGGCAACTTCGGCTCCATCGACGGCGACAATGCGGCGGCCTACCGTTATACCGAGTGCCGCCTGGCGCGCCTCACGGCGGAGATCCTGGCCGACATCGACAAGGAAACCGTCGATTTCGTGCCGAACTACGACGGCAAGGAGCAGGAGCCGGCCGTGCTGCCGGCACGCGTGCCGAACCTGCTGGTGAACGGCTCCTCGGGCATCGCCGTCGGCATGGCGACCAACGTGCCGCCGCACAACCTGGGTGAAGTAGTGGACGCCTGCCTGCACCTGCTCGCCAATCCGGCCTGCGCCATCGAGGAGCTGATGAAGCTCGTGCCGGCGCCGGATTTCCCCACCGCCGGCATCATCTACGGCCTGGCCGGCGTGCACGAGGGCTACCGCACGGGCCGCGGGCGCGTGGTGATGCGCGCGCGCACGCACTTCGAGGACATGGAGAAGGGCAACCGCCAGGCGATCATCGTCGATGAGCTGCCTTACCAGGTGAACAAGAAGGCGCTGCTGGAGAAGATCGCCGAGCTGGTCACCGACAAGAAGATCGAGGGCATCTCCGATATCCGCGACGAGTCCGACAAGGACGGCATCCGCGTGGTCGTCGAGCTGAAGCGCGGCGAGCTCCCGGAGGTGGTGCTCAACAACCTGTACAAGCAGACGCAGCTGCAGGACACGTTCGGCATGAACATGGTGGCGCTGGTCGAAGGCCAGCCGAAGCTGCTCAACCTGCAGCAGCTCCTTGAGCACTTCCTGTCGCACCGCCGCGAGGTGGTCACGCGCCGCACCGTGTTCGACCTGAGGAAGGCGCGCGAGCGCGGCCACGTGCTGGAAGGCCTGGCGGTGGCGCTGTCCAACGTCGACGCGGTGATCGCGCTGATCAAGGCGGCGCCCGCGCCGGCCGAGGCCAAGCGCGAGCTGATGGCGCGCGCCTGGCCCTCGGACCTGGTGCGCGAGATGCTGGGGCGGGGATCGGCCGAGGCCTACCGGCCGGAAGGCCTCGCGCCGGAGTTCGGCCTGCAGGCGGAGGGCTATCACCTGTCGGCCGAGCAGGCGCAGGCGATCCTCGAGCTGCGGCTGCAGCGGCTCACGGGGCTGGAACAGGACAAGATCCGCGACGAGTACAAGGAGGTGATGGCGCAGATCGCCGATCTGCTGGACATCCTGGACAAGCCCGCGCGCATCACCGCCCTCATCGACGCGGAGCTGCGCCAGCTCAAGAAAGATTTCGCCGACCCGCGGCGCACCGAGATCGTCACGGTGGCCGAGGACATCTCGATCGAGGACCTGATCGCGCCGCAGGACATGGTGGTCACCTTCTCGCACGGCGGCTACGTGAAGTCGCAGCCGCTCGCCGACTACCGCGCGCAGCGCCGCGGCGGGCGCGGGCGCGCCGCTACGGCGATGAAGGAGGACGATTTCATCGAGCGCCTGTTCGTGGCGCACTCGCACGATTACCTGCTGTGCTTTTCCAACCGCGGGCGGCTGTACTGGCTGCGCGTGTTCGAGGTGCCGCAAGGCAGCCGCGCGAGCCGCGGCAAGCCGATCGTCAACGTGTTCCCGCTGGAGGAAGGCGAGAAGATCACCGCCGTGGTGCCGGTGAAGGAGTTCGACCAGCAGCACTTCGTGCTGATGGCCACCGCGGGCGGCACGGTGAAGAAGACGCCGCTGGCCGATTTCTCGCGCCCGCGGCCGAGCGGCATCATCGCCGTCAGCCTGGACGAGGGCGATTACCTGGTCGGTTGCGTGCTCACCGATGGCAGCGCGGACGTGATGCTGTTTTCCTCCGAAGGCAAGGCCGTGCGCTTTGCCGAGGCCGAGGTACGCCCGATGGGGCGCCAGGCGGGCGGGGTGCGCGGCATGCGCCTGCCCGGGGACGGCAGCGAGCGCGTGGTGTGCATGCTGGTGGCGAAGGACGAGAGCCGCACCGTGCTCACCGCCACCCAGAACGGCTACGGCAAGCGCACGCCGATCTCCGCGTACACCAAGCACGGACGCGGCGGCCAGGGCCTGATCGCCATCCAGGCCTCCGACAGGAACGGCCCCCTGGTGGGCGCGGTGCTGGTCGAGGACAGCGACCAGGTGATGCTGATCTCCACCGGCGGCGTGCTCATCCGCATGGCGGTGTCGCAGATCCGCGAGCAGGGGCGCTCGACGCAGGGCGTGACGCTGATCGCGCTGGGCGAGGGCGAGAAGCTCGCCGGCATGGAGCGCATCGAGGAAAAGGACGAGGACGCCGCCGGCAATGGCAATGGCAATGGCAATGGCAACGGCGGCGACGGCGAGGCGCCGCTTGCGCCGGCTGAAGAGCCGCCGCCCACGGTCCACTGATGCAGCGCCTTTTCAATTTCAGCGCCGGCCCCGCCATGCTGCCTGCGGAGGTACTCGCGCGCGCCGGCGACGAGATGCTCGATTGGCACGGCTGCGGCATGGGCGTGATGGAGATGAGCCATCGCGGCAGGGAGTTCATGGCCATCGCCGCCGAAGCCGAGAGCGACCTGCGCGAGCTTCTCGGCATTCCGGGCAACTACAAGGTCCTGTTCCTGCAGGGCGGTGCGACGCTGCAGTTCGCGCAGGTGCCGATGAACCTGCTGCGCGGCAAGTCGCGCGCCGACTACGTCGTCACCGGCGAATGGTCGAAGAAGGCGCTGAAGGAAGCCAAGGCGTTCTGCGACGTGCACGTTGCGGCCAGCGCCGAGGACCGCATGTTCGCCTATGCGCCGCGCAAATGGGATGTGCGCCGCGACGCGGCCTATGTGCACTATTGCTCCAACGAAACCATCGGCGGCGTGGAGTTCCACTGGGTCCCGGACACGGGCGAGGTGCCGCTGGTGGCGGATGCCTCCTCGCATTTCCTGTCGCGACCGCTGGAGGTGTCGAAATTCGGGTTGATCTACGCCGGCGCGCAGAAGAACGCGGGGCCGGCGGGCCTCACCCTGGTGATCGTGCGCGAGGACCTGCTCGGCGGCGCGGCCCGGGGCACGCCCTCGGTGATGGATTACGCGCTGCAGGCCGAGGCGGGCTCGATGCTCAATACGCCCGCCACCTATCCGATCTATGTCGCGGGGCTGGTGTTCAAGTGGCTCAAGCAGCTGGGCGGCCTCGCCGAGATCGAGCGGCGCAACGTGGCGAAGGCGAAGCTGCTCTACGACGCCATCGACGCCGGACGCTTCTACGACAATCCCGTGGACAAGGCGGACCGCTCGCGCATGAACGTGCCGTTCCGCCTGCCCGACGAGCGCCTCGACGCGCCGTTCCTGAAAGGCGCCGAGGAGCGCGGCATGACGCAGTTGAAGGGGCACCGCTCGGTCGGCGGCATGCGCGCCTCGATCTACAACGCCATGCCCCTCGCGGGCGTGGAGCGGCTCGCCGCGTACATGCGGGAGTTCGCGGCGCGGCATGGCTGAGCGCGGCGGTAAGTTCGAGGTCCTGGTGCTCAACCAGGTGGCGCGGGCGGGGCTGCAGCGCCTGCCGCCCGAGCGCTATGTGCAGGTGACCGAGTCGCGCGCACCGGATGCCGTCCTGGTGCGCTCCCGGGACTTGCATGGCATGGACCTGGGAGAGCGGCTCAAGGCGGTGGCGCGTGCCGGCGCGGGGACCAATAACATTCCGGTGGCCGCGCTCACCGCGCGCGGCATTCCCGTATTCAATGCGCCCGGCGCCAACGCCAACGCGGTGAAGGAGCTGGTGATCGCGGGCATGCTGATCGCGGCGCGCAATCTCGCCCCGGCGCTCGAGTTCGTGCGCACTCTGGACAAGGGGACGAGCGACTTCGAGCGGCGCATCGAGGACGGCAAGAAGGCCTACGCCGGTCTGGAGCTCCCCGGCCAGACGCTGGGCGTGATCGGCCTGGGCAAGATCGGCAGCCTGGTGGCCGATGCCGCGATCCGCCTGGGGATGCAGGTGATCGGGCACGATCCCGACATCACGGTGGAGAGCGCCTGGAGCCTGCCCTCGCAGGTGCGCCGCGCGAACACCGTGGATGAGCTGCTCAAGGCGAGCCGCTTCGTCACGCTGCACGTGCCGCTGGTCGAGCGGACGCGCCACCTGGTGAACGCTAAGAACGCCGGGCTGATGCGCGAGGGCGCCATCCTGCTCAACTTCTCGCGCGAGGGCGTGGTGGACGACGCCGCGGTGCTGGCGGCGCTCGCCGCCGGGCGGCTGCACTGCTACGTGACCGATTTTCCGACGCCGGCGCTCGCCGGCGCGCCCGGCGTGGTGGCGCTGCCGCACCTCGGGGCGTCGACGGGGGAAGCCGAGGAAAATTCCGCGGTGATGGTCGCCGAGCTGCTGCGCGAATACCTGGAGCACGGCAACCTGCGCCACTCGGTCAATTTCCCCGAGGCGGTGATGGCGCGCGAATCCCCCTACCGCCTGGCGATCGCCAACGCCAACGTGCCCGACATGCTGGCGCGCATCTCCCACGCCATGGGCGAGCGCGGCATCAACATCCACAACATGCTGAACAAGTCCCGCGGGGATGTGGCCTACACGCTGGTCGACGTGGACAGCCCGGTCCCCGACGCGGCGCTGGCGGCGCTGCGCGCCATCGACGGCGTGCTCGCGGTCAGATATCTTCCGCTCGAGCCATGAGCGGCGACATCGACAAGCTGCGCACCGAGATCGACACGCTCGACGAGCAGCTCGTCGAGCTGCTGAAGGCGCGCGCGCGGCTCGCCCGGCGCATCGGCGAACTGAAGGGCGGCGCGCCCGCCTATCGGCCGGAGCGCGAGGCGCAGATCCTGCGCCGCGTGGCGGGCCGGGCCGGCGACCCGCTGTCCGCCGAGGCGCTGACGCGGGTGTTCCGCGAAGTGATCTCGGCCTGCCGCGGGCTCGAGCAGGACATTCGCGTCGCCTACCTGGGGCCGGCGGGGACCTTCAGCGAGCAGGCGGTGCGCCGGCAGTTCGGCGGCGGGGTGGAGCCGCTGCCCGCGGCCGCCATCGACGAGGTGTTCCGCCGCTGCGAGTCGGGCGCGGCGCAGTTCGCGGTGGTGCCGGTGGAGAATTCCACCGAGGGCGTGGTGGGACGCACGCTGGACCTGCTGCTGGTCACGCCGCTGAAGATCTGCGGCGAGGTGGAGCTGCGCGTGCAGCAGCACCTGATGGCGAAGGGCACCGAATCCGCGGCGCTGAAGCGCGTGTATTCGCACGCGCAGTCCCTCGCGCAGTGCAATGCCTGGCTCGAGCGCAACCTGCCCGGCGTGGAGCGCATCCCGGTGGCCTCGAACGCCGAGGCCGCGGAGCGCGCGAGCCGCGAGGCCGACGCGGGTGCCATCGCCGGCGAGGCGGCCGCCGAGCGCCTTGGCCTGACGCTCCTCGCCCGCGGCATCGAGGACGATCCCAACAACACCACGCGCTTCCTGGTCCTCGGGACGCTCGAGCCCGAGCCCACGGGGCGCGATCGCACCTCGATCGTGCTCTCGGCCGAAAACAAGCCCGGCGCGGTGCACGCGCTGCTCACGCCGCTGGCCGAGAACGGCGTCAGCATGACGCGCATCGAGTCGCGCCCGGCGCGCGCGATGCGCAGCGCGTTGTGGCAGTACGTGTTCTACGTCGATCTCGAAGGGCATCGCAAGGACGCGCGCGTCGCCGCGGCGCTCGAGGCGCTGCGCGGCAAGGCGCCGTTTCTCAGGGTGCTCGGGTCCTACCCGGCGGCCGCTTGAACCTCGATCCCTGCGAGCTGTCGCCGTCCTACGTGCGCTCGCTCGCGCCCTACCAGCCGGGCAAGCCGATCTCGGAGCTGGCGCGCGAGATGGGCCTCAAGGAAGCGTCGATCGTGAAGCTCGCCTCCAACGAGAACCCGCGCGGCGTCGGGCCGCGCACGCGCGCCGCGATGGAGCGCGCGCTCGGCGAAGTCGCGCGCTATCCCGACGGCAACGGTCACGAGCTCAAGGTGGCGCTGTCGCGCCGCTACGGCGTGGACATGGCGCAGGTCGTGCTGGGCAACGGCTCCAACGACGTGCTCGAACTGGTGGCGCTCGCCTTCCTCGGCCCGGGGCGCTCGGCGGTGTACTCGCAGCACGCGTTCGCCGTGTACCCGCTCGCGACGCAGGCGCGCGGCGCGCGCGGCATCGCCGTGCCGGCGAAGGATTTCGGCCACGACCTGGAGGCGATGGCGCGCGCCGTGGACGACGAGACCTATGTCGTCTGGGTCGCCAACCCGAACAACCCGACCGGCACGCTCGCGGCGGCCGACGCGCTGGAAGCCTTCGTGCGCCGCGTGCCCGAGCGCGTCATCGTGGTGATCGACGAGGCCTACAACGAGTACCTGCCGGCGGACCTGCGCGCCGATACCGTGAAGTGGCTCAAGCGGCATCCGAACCTCGTCGTCACGCGCACCTTCTCCAAGGCCTACGGCCTGGCGGGCTTGCGTGTCGGCTACGCGCTCGCGCAGCCGGGCGTCGCCGACGTCATGAACCGCGTGCGCCAGCCGTTCAACGTCAACAGCATCGCCCTCGCGGCGGCCGCGGCCGCGCTCGAAGACATGGAGTTCGTGGCGCAAAGCTACGCCGCCAACCTGCAGGGCCTGCGCCAGTTGCGCGAGGGCGCCACGCAGCTCGGCCTGGCGTTCATCCCGTCCTACGGCAACTTCCTCACCGTGCGCGTGGGCAAGGCGCAGGACATCTACAAGCGATTGCTCAAGCGCGGCGTGATCGTGCGGCCGGTGGGCGGCGGCTACGGCCTGCCCGAGCACCTGCGCGTGACCGTGGGCACGCAGGCCGAGAACGAGCGCTTCCTCTCGGCGCTGGCCGCGAGCCTGAAGGACTGATGCGCTTTGCCAAGGTCGCCGTCGTCGGCGTCGGGCTGATCGGCGGCTCCTTTGCGCTGGCGCTGAAGGCGGCGCGCATCGCGGGGGAGATCACGGGCGCCGGGCGCGGCGCGGCCAACCTGAAGCTTGCGCTCGAGCACGGCATCATCGACAGCATCGCGCCCGACGCGGCGTCGGCCGCCGCGGGTGCGGACCTGGTGTTGGTGGCGGCGCCGGTGGCGCAGTCGAAGGATATCTTCGCTGCCCTCGCGCCGGTGCTCAAGCCGGGCGCGCTGGTCACGGATGCGGGCAGCACCAAGCGCGATGTGGTCGACGCGGCGCGCGCGGCGCTCGGCAACCGGATTTCCCGGTTCGTGCCCGCGCATCCCATCGCCGGCGCGGAGCAAAGCGGTGCCGCGGCGGCGAGCGCCGAGCTGTTTCGCAACCGGCGCGTGATCCTTACGCCGCTGCCGGAGAACGCGGCCGCCGACGTGCAGGCCGTCGAGGACGCCTGGCGCGCGTGCGGCGCGCGCGTCGCGCGCATGGCCTGCGACGAGCATGATGCGGTGCTCGCCGCCGTGAGCCACCTGCCGCACCTGCTCGCCTATGCGCTGGTGCACGAGGTGGCGGGCCGCGACAATTGCGCGCAGCTGTTCGGCTTCGCCGCCGGCGGATTTCGCGATTTCACGCGCATCGCCTCGAGCCATCCCGAGATGTGGCGCGACATCTGCACCGCCAACCGCGACCGGCTGCTCGAGGAGCTCGATCGCTACACCGAGAAACTGCACGCGCTGCGCCCGCTGGTGGAAGGCGGCGACGGCGCGGCGCTGCAGAAGGTGTTCGAGGAGGCGCGCGCCGCGCGCCAGCGCTGGCTGGCCGGAGAGTACGAATGAAATGGCTGGACCTCGGGCCGTTCGCCGGCGCCGCAGGCACAGTGCGGCTGCCGGGCTCGAAGAGCATCTCCAATCGCGTGCTGCTGTTGGCGGCGCTGGCGGGCGGCACGACCGAAGTGCACGGCCTGCTCGACGCGGACGATACGCGGGTGATGCGCGAAGCCCTCGCCAGGCTCGGTCCGCAACTGCGGGAGAAGCGCGCCGAGCTGTTCCTCGGCAACGCCGGTACTGCTTTGCGCCCGCTCACGGCGGCGCTCGCGCTCTGCGGCGGCGAGTACCGCCTGTCAGGCGTGCCGCGCATGCACCAACGGCCCATCGGCGACCTGGTGGACGCGCTGCGCGCGCTCGGCGCGCGCATCGACTACCTGGGCGAGGAGGGCTTTCCGCCGCTTGCGATCCACCCCGGGACGGTGGCGGCCGGGCAGACGGTGCGGGTGCGTGGCGAGGTGTCCTCGCAGTACCTGAGCGCGCTGCTCATGGCGTTGCCGCTCGCCGGCGGTGGGACGATCGAGGTCGACGGCGACCTGATCTCGAAGCCGTATGTCGAGATCACGCTCAACCTGATGCGCCGCTTCGGCGTCGACGTGACACGCTCGGGCTGGCAACGCTTTCGCGTTCCGGCGGGGCCGTACGTGTCGCCGGGCAAGGTGTTCGTGGAGGGGGACGCCTCGAACGCCTCCTACTTCCTCGCCGCGGGCGCGATCGGGGGCGGCCCGGTGCGCGTCGAGGGCGTCGGGCGCGCCAGCATCCAGGGCGACGTTCGCTTCTGCGAAGTGCTGGACACGATGGGCGCGAAAGTGGCGATGGGCGAGGACTGGATCGAGGCGAGCGGACGCGCGCCGCTGCGGGCTTTCGATCTTGACCTGAACCACATCCCGGATGCGGCGATGACCGCGGCGGTGCTCGCGCTGTTTGCCGATGGTCCCTGCACGGTGCGCAACATCGCCAGCTGGCGCGTGAAGGAGACCGATCGCATCGCGGCAATGGCGCAGGAGCTCGGCAAGCTCGGCGCGGCCGTCCAGGCCGGTCCCGACTACCTTGCCGTGACGCCGCGCAAGCTCGCTTCCGGGGTGGCCGTGGATACCTATGACGATCACCGCATGGCGATGAGCCTTTCGCTGGCGGCGCTCGGCGGCGTCGCCGTGCGCATCAACGATCCGGCATGCGTCGGCAAGACGTACCCGGACTACTTCAAGGCCTTCGCCAGCATCGCGCGATGAGCGTGCCGGTCGTCGCGATCGATGGGCCTTCGGCGTCCGGCAAGGGCGCGGTGGCGCAGCGCGTGGCTGCGGCGCTTGGCTTTCATTGCCTGGAAAGCGGCGCCCTGTACCGACTGGTGGCGCTCGCGGGTCCCGAGTCCCCGGAGCAGACCGCTGCCCACATGTCCGTGGAATTCCGGGAAGGGAAGATTTTTCTTTCCGGTCAGAATGTTACGGATAAATTGCGCGACGAGGCGATCGGGGCGCGAGCCTCCGACATCGCTCAGCGGCCGGCGCTGCGTCAGGCGCTCCTCAAGCGCCAGCGTGCCTTTCGAAAGGCACCGGGTCTGGTGGCCGAAGGACGCGACATGGGCAGCGTCGTGTTCCCGGATGCAACGCTCAAAGTGTTCCTGACCGCGACCCCGGCCGAGCGTGCCCAACGCCGATATAAGCAGTTGATAGACAAAGGAATGGATGCTAATCTGCACGCCCTTTCCCGCGACCTGGAGCAGCGGGACGCGCGCGATGCGGCACGGGCAGTGGCGCCTCTGGCGCCCGCCCCGGATGCGCTGCTCCTGGACACCTCGGGGAGACCGCTCGACGAGGTCGTCGGCGTGATCCTCGGCTGGTGCCGGGAAAGGCAACTGGGTGGGCGGACCGCATGAAGCGGATCGCCCTTGGTGCAACCTGACCCGCGGCGCACCGCAAGGGTCCGCGGCTGAAACGAGGTTTTCCCTTTTCATGGCAAGCATTTCCCCCGCAGTGTCGAAGTCCTCCCCCAATCCCTCCGTCGAGTCGTTTGCCGCGCTGTTCGAGGAAAGCCTCACGCGCAAGGAAATGCGCATCGGCGAAGTGATCACCGCCGAGGTGGTCAGCGTGGACCCCAACTACGTGGTGGTCAACGCCGGACTGAAGTCCGAATCGATCATTCCCGCCGAGGAATTCAAGAACGACGCCGGCGAAGTCGAGGTGAAAGCCGGCGATTTCGTATCGGTGTCCATCGAGGCGCTGGAGGACGGCTATGGCGCCACGCGCCTGTCGCGCGACAAGGCCAAGCGCATGGCCGCCTGGATCGAGCTGGAGCAGTCGCTGGAGAAGGGCGAGAAAGTCGAAGGCGTCATCACCGGCAAGGTGAAGGGCGGCCTCACCGTGATGACCAAGGGCATCCGCGCGTTCCTGCCCGGGTCGCTGGTCGACCTGCGTCCGGTGAAGGACACCACGCCGTACGAAGGCAAGACCATGGAGTTCAAGGTCATCAAGCTCGACCGCAAGAGGAACAACGTGGTCGTGTCGCGCCGCGCGGTGCTTGAAGCGAGCGCCGGCGCCGAGCGCGAGGCGCTGCTCACCAGCCTGCAGGAAGGCGCTGTGGTGAAGGGCATCGTCAAGAACATCACCGACTACGGCGCGTTCGTGGACCTGGGCGGCATCGACGGCCTGCTGCACATCACCGACCTCGCCTGGCGCCGGGTGAAGCATCCCTCCGAGGTGCTCGCCGTGGGCGACGAGGTCACCGCCAAGGTGCTCAAGTTCGACGCCGAGAAGAACCGCGTGTCGCTGGGACTCAAGCAGCTGGGCGAGGACCCCTGGGTTGGCATCTCGCGTCGCTACCCGCAAGGCACGCGCCTGTTCGGCAAGGTCACCAACCTCACCGACTACGGCGCGTTCGTGGAGGTGGAGGCCGGCATCGAGGGCCTGGTGCACGTGTCCGAGATGGATTGGACCAACAAGAACGTGCATCCCTCCAAGGTGGTGCAGGTCGGCGACGAGGTCGAGGTGATGATCCTCGAGATCGACGAGGAGCGCCGCAGGATTTCCCTCGGCATGAAGCAGTGCAAGCCCAATCCCTGGGAGGATTTCGCGCGCGAGTTCAAGAAAGGCGACCGCGTCAAGGGCCAGATAAAGTCGATTACCGACTTCGGCGTGTTCGTGGGCCTGGCGGGCGGCATCGACGGCCTGGTGCACCTGTCGGATCTGTCCTGGGCGCTCGCCGGCGAGGAAGCGGTGAAGAACTTCAAGAAGGGCGAGGAGCTCGAGGCGGTGGTGCTGGCGATCGACGTGGAGCGCGAGCGCATCTCGCTCGGCGTGAAGCAGATCGAGGGCGACCCGTTCACCAACTTCATCGCCACCCACGACAAGAACAGCGTGGTGCCGGGCAGCGTGAAGTCGGTGGACGCCAAGGGCGCGGTGGTGGCGCTGGCCGACGGCATCGAAGGCTACCTGCGCGCCTCCGAGTTCTCGCGCGATCGCATCGAGGACCTGCGCACGGCGCTCAAGGAAGGCGACGCCGTCAACGCCATGATCATCAATGTGGACCGCAAGAACCGCTCCATCAACCTGTCGGTGAAGGCGAAGGACATGGTGGAGGAGACCGACGCCATGAAGCAGTTGCGCAGCGAGAACGCGGCGAGCGCCGCGGGCTCGACCAATTTGGGCGCGCTGCTGCGGGCCAAGCTCGACAAGAGCGGATCTACTCCGCAGCAGTAAGCGGAAACGCATCGAGAGCGCGGGGGAAGCGGTCGCCATGACCAAGTCCGAACTGATCGCCCGGCTGGCGCAGCGCTACCCGCAGCTGGTGGCCAAGGACGCGGAGTACGCGGTGAAGATGATCCTCGACGCGATGACCCAGGCGCTGCTCTCGGGCCATCGCATCGAGATCCGCGGCTTCGGCAGCTTCGGGCTGAATTACCGGCCGCCGCGCGTGGGGCGCAATCCCAAGTCCGGCGAGAAGGTGCACGTGCCGGAGAAGTACGTGCCGCACTTCAAGGCCGGCAAGGAGCTGCGCGAGCGCGTGGACTCCGCCGTGGAGGCCGCCGCCGAGCAGGCGCAGGCCACACGGTAACGCCGGGCCGCGTCCCCGGGCCCACCCATGCGCATCGTCACCTGGACGATCCGGATCGCGCTGTTCATCCTGCTGCTCGCGTTCGCGGCCAGGAACACCGAGCCGGCGACCCTGCGCTTTTATTTCGACCTGGCGTGGGAAGCGCCGCTGGTGCTGCTGCTGCTGGCGTTCTTCGCCGCCGGCGCGCTGCTGGGAGTGCTCGCCGCCGCGGGCGGCATGCTGCGCCAGCGGCGCGAGATCTGGCGTCTGCGGCGCGAAGCGCGCGTCAGTCCGGCGCCGCACGAGGCGCCGACCCTGCCCCCGCCGCCGGCGGAGGGCTGATGGAATTCGAATACTGGTGGCTGCTCGCGCTGCCGCTGTTCTTCGGCCTCGGGTGGGTCGCGGCGCGCATCGACATCCGGCACCTGGTCTCCGAGTCGCGCGCGCTGCCGCGCTCGTACTTCAAGGGCTTGAACTTCCTGCTCAACGAACAGCCCGACAAGGCGATCGAGTCCTTCATCGAGGTGATGAAGGTCGATCCGGAGACCGTCGAGCTGCACTTTGCGCTGGGCAGCCTGTTCCGGCGCCGGGGCGAGTACGACCGCGCCATCCGCATGCACCAGAACCTGGTGGAGCGCGCGGACCTCGGCGCCGAGCAGAAGGTGACGGCGCTGTTCGAACTGGCGCAGGACTACCTGAAGGCGGGGATCCTCGATCGCGCCGAGGAGTTGTTCGCGCGACTGGAGACCGGGACGCATGCCACCGCGGCGCGGCGCCACCTGCTCGAGATATTCCAGCAGGAAAAGGACTGGGTGCGCGCCATCGACATGGCGCGGCGCCTCGAGCAGGACTCGGGCGAATCGCGCGCACGGGAGATCTCGCAGTTCCTGTGCGAACTGGCCGCCAAGGAGTCCACGCACTCGCGCCCCGAAGCAGCGCACCATCATCTGCAGGCGGCGCTCGAGGCTAACCGCAAGTGCGTTCGCTCCAGCGTGGCGCTCGGCGACCTGGAGCGCGCCGCGGGCAACGTGGAGCCCGCCATCACCCACTGGCAGCGCGTCGAGTCGCAGGACCCCGCCTACCTGGCGCTGGTGGCCCCGCGGCTGCTGGAAGCGTACCGGGTGGTGGGGCGGCTGGAAGACGGCCTGCGCCTGCTCGCCGGCTTTCTCGAGCGCTATCCCTCGCTCGACCTGCTCGACACGGTGTTCCAGTGCACGCTCGAGTCCAAGGGCGCGGAGGCTGCCTACAAGCTGGTGCGCGACGAGCTGCGGCGCAATCCCACGCTGCTGGGCCTCGACCGGCTGCTGGAGGCGCAGATCGTCGCAGACGCGCACCCCGAACGGCGGCGCGATCTCGAGCTGGTGCGAAACCTGGTGCACAGCCACACGCGGCGGCTGGCCCGCTACCGCTGCGAGACCTGCGGCTTCAAGGCGCGCCAGTTCCACTGGCATTGCCCGGCCTGCGGCGGCTGGGAGACCTACCCGCCGCGGCGCACCGAGGAATTCGAGCTCGCGCAATGAACCTCACGGTCATCGGCACCGGATACGTCGGCCTGGTGGCCGGCGCCTGCCTCGCGGATGCGGGCAATCGAGTGCTGTGCCTGGACATCGACGCGGCCAAGGTGGCGCAGCTCAATGGCGGCGGCATGCCGATCTTCGAGCCGGGGCTGGAGGCGATCGTGCGGCGCAACCGCGACGCGGGCCGGCTCGTGTTCTCCACCGACGTGGCCGCGAGCGTGGCGCACGGCGAGCTGCAGTTCATCGCGGTGGGCACGCCGCCCGACGAGGACGGCTCGGCCGACCTGAGCCACGTGCTCGAGGCGGCGCGCGCCATTGGCCGGCACTTGGACGGCTATCGCGCCATCGTCACAAAATCGACCGTGCCGGTGGGCACCGCCGACAAGGTGCGCTCGGCGATCTCCGGGGAGCTGGGCAAGCGCGGCGCGCGCCACCCGTTCAGCGTGGTGTCGAACCCGGAGTTCCTCAAGGAGGGCGCCGCGGTCGAGGACTTCATGCGACCGGATCGCATCATCGTCGGCTCCGACGACGCGCGCGCCACCGAGCTGCTGCGGGAGCTTTACGCGCCGTTCCAGCGCAACCACGAGCGCATTCTCACCATGAGCGTGCGCTCGGCCGAGCTCACCAAGTACGCCGCCAATGCCATGCTGGCGACACGCATCTCGTTCATGAACGAGTTGGCGAATCTCGCCGAGCACCTCGGCGCCGACATCGAGGAAGTGCGCCAGGGCATCGGCTCCGACCCGCGCATCGGTTACCACTTCCTGTACGCGGGGGTGGGCTACGGCGGTTCGTGCTTTCCAAAAGACGTCTCGGCGCTGCAGCGCACGGCCGGGGAAGCCGCGCACCCGCTGAAGCTGCTCGGCGCCGTGCACGCGGTGAACGAAGCGCAAAAGCACGTGCTCGGCGGCAAGATCCGCGCGCGCTTCGGCGAGCGCCTGCAGGGAAAGCGGTTCGCGCTGTGGGGGCTCGCGTTCAAGCCCAATACCGACGACCTGCGCGAGGCCGCGAGCCGCGTGCTGATCGGCGATCTGCTCGAGGCCGGCGCCACGGTGCGGGCCTACGATCCGGTCGCGGGCGCCGCGGCGCGGCGGCTCTACGCCGGGGAGCCGCGCGTCGAGATCGTGGACGGCGCGCTGCAGGCGCTTGAAGGCTGCGACGCGCTCGCCATCGTCACCGAGTGGCGCGAGTTTCGCAGCCCGGATTTCGCGGCGCTGAAGTCGACGCTCGCCTCGCCCGTGATCTTCGACGGGCGCAACCTGTACGATCCGGGGGTGGTCAAGGCACAGGGCCTGGAGTACTACCCGATCGGACGAAGGACATGAAGGCGCCGGACACTTCGCGCGCGCGCGTGCTGGTGGTCGGCGACGTGATGCTCGACCGCTACTGGTACGGCGACGCCACGCGCATCTCGCCGGAGGCGCCGGTGCCGGTGGTGCTGTGGCAGCGCGAGGAAGAGCGGCTCGGCGGCGCCGCCAACGTGGCGCGCAACTGCGCCGCGCTGGGCGCGCCCACCACGCTCCTGTCGGTGACCGGACGCGACGAGGCCGGCGAGCGCGTGGCGCAGCTGCTGCGCGCCGACGGCGTCAGCGCCAGCCTGCGCCGCGATTCTTCCATCCGCACCACGCAGAAACTGCGCGTGGTGCATCGAAAGCACCAACTGCTGCGCATCGACATGGAGACGCCGCCCTCCAAGGAAGTGCTCGCGTCCAAGCTCGCCGACTACCGCAAGGCGCTTGCGGGCTGCGACGTGGTGCTGCTTTCCGACTACGGCAAGGGCGGGCTGGCGCATGTCGCCGCCATGATCCGCGCGGGGCGCAAGGCGGGAAAACGCGTGCTGGTGGATCCCAAGGGCGGCGATTACTCGCGCTATCGCGGCGCAAGCGTGATCACCCCGAACCTGAAGGAGCTCGAGGACGTGGTCGGGCGCTGGCGCGACGAGCGCGATCTGGGTGCACGCGCCCAGGCGTTGCGCGCGAGGTTGCGGCTCGACGCGCTGCTGCTGACACGGGGCGAGGAGGGCATGACGCTTTTCCGCCTGGGCCGCGCGGTGCGCCTCAAGGCGGACAAGCGGGAGGTGGCCGACGTCACGGGCGCCGGCGATACCGTGATCGCGGTACTCGCCGTGATGCTTGCCGCGGGCGAAGGGCTGGAGTCGGCGGCGCGCCTCGCCAACCGCGCCGGCGGCATCAAGGTCGGCAAATTCGGCACTGCCGTGGTCACGCGCGCGGAGCTTTTCGGAGGCAAATGATGCTGACGGTCGTCACCGGCGCCGCCGGGTTCATCGGCTCCAGGCTGGTCGCCGCGCTCAACCGCGCGGGCATCAGCGAGATCCTGGCGGTCGACAATCTCAAGGACGTCGCCAAGATTCCGAACCTGGCCGCCTGCGAAATCGAGGACTACCTCGACAAGCGCGAGTTCCTCGCGCGCCTGGAAGCCGGCCAGTTCGACAGCAGCGTGGAGGCGGTGCTGCACCAGGGCGCCTGCTCGGACACGATGGCGAGCGATGGCCGCTACGTGATGGAGAACAACTACCGCTACTCGCGCGCGCTGCTCGCCTGGTGCCAGGAGGAGGAAGTGCCGCTGCTCTACGCTTCGTCCGCTGCGGTGTACGGGGCGGGGGCGGCGGGTTTTCGCGAGGCGCGCGAGTGCGAGGCGCCGCTCAACGCCTACGCCTACTCCAAGTTCCTGTTCGACCAGCACGTGCGCCGCGTGCTCCCCGAGCGCTCGGCGCAGATCGCGGGCTTTCGCTACTTCAACGTCTACGGCCCGAACGAGGCGCACAAGGGGCGCATGGCCTCGGTGGCGTACCACGGCTGGCACCAGTTCGCCGCCGAGGGCAAGGTGAAGCTGTTCGTGGGCTCGGGCGGCTTTGGCGACGGCGAGCAACGGCGCGATTTCGTCCACGTCGACGACGTGGTGAAGGTGAACCTGCATTTTCTCGAGCACCGGGAGGCCTGCGGCATCTTCAACTGCGGCACCGGGCGGGCGCAGAGCTTCAACCAGCTGGCCGCGGCGGTGATCAATGCGGCGCGCGGCTCGCACGCGGCGCCGGAGGAGCTCGCACGGCAGGGATTGATCGAATATGTCCCGTTCCCGGCGCAGCTCGAGCGCCGCTACCAGAGCTTCACCGAGGCCGACCTCACGCAGCTGCGCGACGCCGGCTATGACGGGGAGTTCATGAGCGTGCAGGAGGGTGTGGCGGCGTACGCGGAGGAGGCGCTCAAGGCGTGAACCGCACCATCGAACAATTCATCGGCGATACCCCGCTCGCGCGCCTGCAGCGTTTGCCGGGTGCGCAGAGCGCGCGCCGCGGCAACGTCGTCCTCGCCAAGCTGGAGGGCAATAACCCGGCCGGGTCGGTGAAGGACCGGCCGGCGATCTCCATGGTGCGGCGCGCCGAGGAGCGCGGCACGATCAAGCAAGGCGACGTCCTGATCGAGCCCACCTCGGGCAACACCGGCATCGCGCTCGCCATGGCGGCGGCCCTCCGCGGCTTTCGCATGATCCTGATCATGCCGGAGCACCTGTCGGTGGAACGGCGCCAGACCATGCGCGCTTTCGGCGCCGAGATCGTCCTCACGCCGGAAAAAGGCGGCATGGAGGCCGCGCGCGACCTCGCCGAGAAGATGGTGCGCGAGGGCCAAGGCATCATGCTCGACCAGTTCGCCAACCCCGACAATCCGCTGTCGCACTACGAGACCACCGGCCCCGAGATCTGGCGCGATACCGAAGGCAACATCACGCACTTCGTCTCGTCGATGGGCACCACCGGCACCATCATGGGCTGCTCGCGCTTCTTCAAGGAGAAGAACCCGAACATCCAGATCGTCGGCTGCCAGCCGGAAGAAGGCTCGCAGATCCCGGGCATCCGCAAGTGGCCCGAGGCCTACCTGCCGAAGATCTACGACAAGGCGCGCGTCGACCGGCTGGAGTACGTGAACCAGGCCGACGCCGAGGACATGGCGCGTCGCCTGGCGAGCGAGGAAGGCATCTTCGCCGGCATCTCCTCCGGCGGCGCGGTGGCCGTGGCGCTGCGCCTGTCGGCCGTGCTCGAGAATGCGGTCATCGTCACCATCATCTGCGATCGTGGCGACCGGTATCTGTCCACGGGCGTGTTTCCGGGCTAGCGCAAATGGGGACAGTCCCTATTCTCGCCTTCGACATCGAAACGGTCCCCGACTGCGCGGGCATCCGGCGGCTGTACGACCTGCCCGCGGAGTTGCCCGACCACGAGGTCGCGGAGATTGCGTTCCAGAAGCGGCGCACGCAGACCGGGAGCGACTTCCTGCCGCCGCAGCTGCACCGGGTGGCGGTGATCTCATGCGTGCTGCGCGAGGGCGACGGCCTCAAGGTGTTCTCGATCGGCGAGCCGGAGAACACGGAAAAAGAAACCCTGCAGCGGTTCTACGACGGCGTGGACAAGCTCGTGCCGCAGCTCGTGTCCTGGAACGGCGGCGGCTTCGACCTGCCGGTGCTCAACTACCGCGCGCTGATCCACGGCGTGCGGGCGGCGAAGTTCTGGGACCAGGGCGAGGACGACCGCGAGTTTCGCTTCAATAGCTATGTCGGCCGCTACCACGCGCGCCACCTGGACCTGATGGACGTGCTCGCCCTGTACCAGCCGCGCAACAACGCGGGCCTGGATGACGTCGCGCAGCTCGCGGGGCTCCCGGGCAAGATCGGCGTGGGCGGCGCGCAGGTGTGGCCCACCTATCGCGACGGGCGCATTGCCGAGATCCGCGATTACTGCGAGATCGATACCGCCAACACGTACCTGCTTTACCTGCGCTTCCAGAAGCAGCGCGGCGCCCTCACCGACGCGCAGTACGGCAAGGAATGCGCGCTGGTTCGCGGCACGCTGGAAAAGCTCAATACGCCGCACTGGCGCGAGTTCCTGTCCCGTTGGTCCGGCTGAGCGTCCACGCGCTCGATGCCGGCGGCCACGGCATCGCGCGCAATGCCGAAGGCAAGGTCGTGTTCGTCGAGGGCGCGCTCGGCGGCGAGACGGTCGACGCGCGCATCCTGCGCAGCAAACCCAAGTTCGACACCGCGCGCGCCACGGCCGTGCTGGTCGAGTCCAGCGGTCGGCGCGTGCCGCCCTGTCCCTACTACGAGAGCTGCGGCGGCTGCGTTATCCAGCATGCCGACACGCGCACGCAGGTTGCGGCCAAGCAGCGCTGGCTGGAGGATTGCTTCGAGCGCATCGGCAAAGTCGAGCCTGAATGCATGCTGGCGCCGATATACGGCGAGGAGTGGGGCTACCGCCGCCGCGCGCGCCTGTCCGTGCGCTATGTGCAAAAGAGGGGCGGGGCGCTGGTAGGCTTCCGCGAGCGGCGCTCCACCTTCGTCACCGACATCCAGGGCTGCCTGGTGCTGCCGCCCCACGTGTCGGCGCTGATCCCGGCGCTGCGCGAGCTTATCGGGCGGCTTTCCGTGCCCGATCGTATGCCGCAGGTGGAGGTCGCGGTGGGCGACGATGCGGTGGTGCTCGTGTTTCGCCATCTCCTGCCCCTGAACGGCGAGGACCGCAGGCTGCTGCGCGAATTCTCGGACGCGCACTCGGTGCAGGTCTGGCTGCAGCCGCGCGGTCCGGACAGTGCCGCGCCGTTCCATCCCGATCCGGCGCCGGAATTGTTCTACACGCTGCCGGAGTTCGGCGTGCGCATCGCGTTCCAGCCGACCGACTTCACCCAGGTGAACCACGCCGTGAACCAGCTGCTGGTGTCGCGCGCGGTGCGCCTGCTCGATCCGCGGCCCGGCGAACGCATCGGCGACCTGTTCTGCGGCCTGGGGAACTTCTCCCTGCCCATCGCGACGCGCGGCGCGCGGGTGATCGGCCTCGAGGGCAGCAGGGCGCTGGTGGAGCGTGCCCGCGCGAACGCCCTGGCCAACGGCCTCACCGTGCAGTTCGAGGTGGCGAATCTGTTCGAGCCGAACCTCGCGCCCTACGGCGTGTTCGACAAGCTGCTGCTCGATCCGCCGCGCGAAGGGGCGATCGAGTTGGTGAAGGCGCTGCCCGCGGGCTGGCCGCAGCGCATTGCCTACGTATCGTGCGATGCGGCAACACTGGCGCGCGATGCCGGAATACTGGTAAACACGCAGGGATTCAGGCTCGCGGCCGCCGGGGTGGTGAACATGTTCCCGCACACGGCGCATGTGGAGTCGATCGCGTTGTTCGAGCGCGGCTAGCGCACAAGGAGGCAGAGCGATGAAAAGGCAGAACTTTTCTTCGGGCACGCCCTGGGAGCCGGTGGTCGGCTACTCGCGGGCGGTGAAGGCGGGCGACCATGTGCATGTCGCCGGTACAACCGCAACCGACGGCACGGGCAGCATCGCCGGCTTCGGCGATCCCTACGCCCAGACGCGGCAATGCCTGAAGAACATCGAGGCGGCGCTGCACATGGCGGGCGCGAAGATGTCCGACGTCGTGCGCACGCGCATGTACGTGGTCAACATCGCGCACTGGGAAAGCATCGGCAAGGCGCACGGCGAAGTGTTCCGCGACATCCGGCCGGCCGCCACCATGGTTGAAGTGCGCCGGCTGATCTCGCCCGAGATGCTGGTGGAGATCGAGGCAGACGCCTGGGTGGGGGGAAAATGAAAAGGGCGCCTCGCGGCGCCCTTTCCGGTACGGCGGTGCCCTGCGGCTAGTCGCGCTGGCCCGTCAGCGCCATCAGCAGGTACAGCAGGTTGGCGAAGATGTTGAACAGGCTCATGTATACGCCCGTGGTCGCCATGACGTAGTTGGTCTCGCCCCCGCGGATGATGCGCTGCAGGTCGTACAGCAGGAACAGCGAGAACACCACGATCACCAGGGTCGAGATCGTCAGCGCGAGCGCCGGGATCTGCAGGAACATGTTGGCGATCATCGCCGCGAGCAGGGCGAGCATGCCGACGAACAGGAACTTGCCCATGAAGCCGAAGTCGCGCTTCGTGGTCATGGCGATCGCGCCCATGGCGGCAAAGATCGCGCCGGTGCCCACTGCGGCGTAGCCGACCAGCGCCATGCCGTTCGTCATCGACAGCGCCACGTTCAGGATCGGCCCCAGCCACCAGCCGAGCAGGCCGGTCATCAGCAGCAGGAGCGCCACGCCGACGCCGCTGTTGCGGTTGGCGGCGATGCCGAATTGCAGGCCGATCACCGCGCCGAGCATGATCACGGTGCTCAGGATCGGGCTGCCCATGATGACGCCGGCTGTCGCCATGCCGATGTACGCGCCGACGACGGTCGGCACCATGGTCAGGGCGAGCAGCAGGTAGGTGTTACGCAGGACTTTCTGCGCGCCGGCCGACATGACTTGCGACGTGAAAGGCGCACTGCCGCGCCCCGGACTGCGTTCGTTGGTCGGGATCGGCTTCAGTTCAGGTTGCATCCGTTTCCTCCTGGGTTGCAGACTAGGCTAAGACTACCAAACTAGCGCGAAGTTTCAACGCATTGCGACGGGTAAAATGGGGTTGCTGGCGGGCGTTTTCAATCCGGAAGGGTGGCAGAGCGGTCGAATGCACCGGTCTTGAAAACCGGAAGGGCCTCGCGGCCCTCGGGGGTTCGAATCCCTCCCCTTCCGCCACGTGCAAGTTACGGAATTGTCTGCGTTTTCAGCTAGAATCGCGGTCCTTTCCATGGCCCTCATCGTTCAGAAATTCGGCGGCACCTCGGTCGGCTCGGCGGAGCGCATCCGCAACGTCGCGCAGCGTGTCGCCAAGTGGAAGCGCGCGGGCCATGACATCGTGGTGGTGCCCTCGGCGATGGCGGGCGAGACCAATCGCCTCTTCGCGCTCGCCGCGCAGCTGCAGGGGCAGCCCGATGCGCGCGAGCTCGACGTGGTCGCCGCGAGCGGCGAGCAGGTGAGCGCCGGGTTGGTGGCGATGGCGCTGATCGAGCACGGCGTGGCGGCGCGCAGCTATGCCGGCTGGCAGGTGAAGGTGCTTACCGACAGCACCCACAACAAGGCTCGCATCCTCGCGATCGACGACGCGCGCATCCGCAAGGATCTCGCCGCGGGCCGCGTGGTGGTGGTCGCGGGATTCCAGGGCGTGGACGGCGAGGGCAACGTGACCACCCTCGGCCGCGGCGGTTCGGACACCTCCGCCGTCGCGCTCGCGGCGGCGTTGAAGGCCGACGAGTGCCAGATCTACACCGACGTGGACGGCGTCTACACCACCGACCCGCGCATCGTGCCCGAAGCACGGCGCCTGCATACCGTCACCTTCGAGGAAATGCTGGAGCTGGCGAGCGCCGGCTCCAAGGTGCTGCAGATCCGCTCGGTGGAATTCGCCGGCAAGTACAAGGTGCCCACGCGCGTGCTCTCCAGCCTCACCGACCCCCTGCTGCCGGTGGCCGAGGAGGGCCGTGCCGGCACGCTCATCACTTTCGAGGAAGACCCGCACATGGCGATGGAAAAAGCAGTCGTTTCCGGCGTCGCCGCGCAGCGCGACGAGGCCAAGATCACCGTGCACGCGGTGCCCGACAAGCCGGGCATCGCCTACGCCATCCTCGGCCCGATCGCGGACGCCAACATCAACGTCGACGTGATCGTGCAGAACGTCAGCCACGACGGCATGACGGACCTCTCTTTCACGGTGAGCCGCGGCGACCTGCCGCGCGCGATGAAGATCCTCAAGGACCAGGTGAAGCCGCACATCGGCTGCAAGGAGGTCTCGGGCGACGACCGCATGGCGAAGATCTCCATCGTCGGCATGGGCATGCGCTCGCACGCCGGCATCGCGGCGCAGATGTTCCGCACGCTGGCCGAGGAGGGGATCAACATCCAGATGATCTCCACCTCGGAAATCAAGATCTCGGTGGTGGTGGACGAGAAGTACGCCGAACTTGCCGTGCGCGTGCTGCACAAGGCCTTCGAGCTGGACCAGGAGTAGAATCGGCCCCGTCAGGAGTGATGCCCGAGTGGCCGAAGGGGGCGCCCTGCTAAGGCGTTATACGGGCAAAACCCGTATCGAGGGTTCGAATCCCTCTCACTCCGCCAGTAACGCGCTGCTAGCCCAGCCCCTCTTCCTCGACGCCCTCCCTTGATCGGGGGATGCCATACGCCCCCGCACACGCCTAGAATAAACGAGCCGTAGGGGCGAAGGACGGCATCCACTGGTAACGGAGGGGGCACCATGACAACGACAGACCGGGACGGCATGCGGCCGCGGCGGTTGGCGGGCGTCGCGCTGGTCGTACTGCTTTCGGCGCTGCTGATCAGCGGGTGCGGCGACGGCGGCGCACCCGCGGCGTCGAGCGAACCTCAGTCACAGGCTGCCGCACAGGATACCGAATGGCTCGAAGCGGCCGCGCAAGTCGCGGCCCCCGGGGGCGAAGCTGCCCTGGCGGTCGAGGCGACGCGCGAGATGCCGGCCGCGGGAATTGGCATTGCGCGGCGTACCCGCGAGGTGCTCGTGTTCGGCGACAGCCTGAGCGACGTCGGCACGTACAAGGTCGGCACGATCGCGCAAGTCGGCGGCGGCAAGTTCACCACCAATCCGGGGCCGGTCTGGGCGGAAACGATCGGCGTGCTGTTGAGGGCACGCGTGACGCCGTTTCGCCAGGGGTTCGGCGGCACATCCCAGGTTCTGGGCGGCACCGGGTTCGCGATGGGCGGTGCGCGCGTGTCACAGCAGCCCGGGATCGGCTGCAACCTCGAGGCCACGGGCTGTACCGCTGCCCTGACGATCCCGGTCGTGCAACAGATCAGCGATTACCTCGCCGCCAACGGCGATCGCTTCAACCGCGACCAACTGGTGTTCCTGCTCGCGGGCGCCAACGATATCTTCTTCGAGCTGGGGGTGTTCCAGGCGAAGGTCACGGCCTGTTTCTCCCTCCCCCAAAGCGAAATCCCGTCTTGTGTGGACCAGGCACAGAACGAGGCGCTTGCCGCGGTCCAGCAAGCCGCGTTCGAATTGGTGGGGCAGGTGCAGCGCATCCTCGGCAAAGGTGGCACGCGCGTCGTGGTGCTCAATCTGCCGGAGATCAGCGAGACGCCGTTCGGCAATTCACCCGGGGCGGCGCCCGTGCGACCGCTCATCGCCGGCATGGTGCAACTGTTCAATGGCGTGCTGGACGCCGGGCTCAACGGGACGGGGGCGACGTTGCTCGACTTCCACGCGGAATTCCAGCGCGTGATCCAGAACCCGCATGCCTTCCTGGTGCGCGAAATCAACGTGCCGGCGTGTGATGCCGCCAAGATCGAGGCGATCACCAACGGCCTGGAGAAGGGCGGCTCGAGCCTGTTCTGCTCGCGGCAGACTCTGCTGCAAAACGGCGCGGCGCTGACCTACCTGTTTGCCGACGGCGTGCATCCGACCACGCTCGGGCACCTAATCGTGGCGCGATTCGTGCTGATCGGGATCTGGAAGCAGGGCTTGCTGTAGCCGCGCGCGTTTAGCCGCTCGCCCGCTTCACCAGCTCCTCGAGCGCCTCGTAAGGCTGGGCGCCGACCACGCCGC
>Ga0209705_10000216_pt1 | contig 30402 bp, 28 predicted proteins | sample PPLLaktember2015_5_FD_187262 | JGI IMG/M metagenome (GOLD analysis project Ga0209705, IMG submission 187262) | Freshwater sediment microbial communities from Prairie Pothole Lake near Jamestown, North Dakota, USA - PPLs Lake P8 Core (1) Depth... | ecosystem: Environmental > Aquatic > Freshwater... | reverse complement strand
CCCGGCCCTGACCGGGAGATTGCGTGAAATCATCTGACCCCCGAAATCGCCCGGTGCGCAGTTTCGTGCGTCGCGAGGGCCGTTTTACCGAGGCGCAGCGGCGGGCAGTGGAGGCGCTGTTGCCGAAGTACGGCGCGCCGGAGGACGACAGCGTGATTGATTTCGCGCAGCTGTTCGGCCGCGACGCACCCGTGCATCTCGAGATCGGTTTTGGCAACGGCGACGCGCTTGCCGCCATGGCGAGTGCACACCCGGAGAACGACTACCTCGGTATCGAGGTGCATCGTCCGGGCGTTGGCGTGCTGTTGCGCCGGCTTGAGTCGGAGGGCATCGCCAATGTGCGCGTGATCAGCGTCGATGCGCGCGCGGTGCTGGAGCAGCGCATCCCGAACTCCAGCCTGAGTGCCGTATACCTGTTCTTTCCTGATCCCTGGCACAAGAAGCGTCATCACAAGCGTCGGCTGGTGCAGGCCGAGTTCGTGGCGTTGCTGGCGCGCAAGCTGAAGCCGGGCGGTCTGCTGCATCTCGCCACTGACTGGGAAGATTATGCGCAGCACATGCTCGCGGTGCTGGCAGGGTCAGCGGCATTTGAAAACTTGGCGGAAGCGGGCACCTTCACGCCACGCCCGGAAAACCGCGTGTTCACCCGTTTCGAGCGCCGCGGTCAGCGATTGGGGCACGGCGTGCGTGATCTTGTCTTTCGCCGGCGCGCCGGAACCGTTTCACCCGGCTGATGCGCCGGCGTTCCCGGCAGTAAGATTGGAAACACTCGCTGTGCGTGACCGGACCGTCTGCCGGAGGCACGGGCTCAAGGCCGGTAGCAGGACAGATCGTCAGCGAACGTCGCCGGGCCTGCATAGGCTTTGCGGATCGCCGTCATGGTTTCGTCTTCCTTGCCAAGGGTGCGGAGCATGCGGTGCGAGAGCACTAGCTGTTTTGTTTTTGCGGCCTGCGCGATTTGGCCGATCACCGATGGTGGCATGTGCAGGGCGCGCTCCACGCCGGCCGCGCCTTCCGGCACGGCGTTGTGCGCCACAAACAGATCGGCGCCGGCGGCCAGTGTGGACAGGCCATCCCCGTTGCCGTTCGTGTCGCCACTGAAAACCATGGCCTTGCCGCCGGTTTCGACGCGGAACGCCAGCGCCGGAAGCTGGCCATGCGTGACCGTGACCGCCTGCACGCGCACGCGTTCATTGCTGAACACCGGCAGAATCATTGGTTCCTTGCGTCGTGGTGCGCCGATCTTCGGTGCCGGTTCGCGCACGTCGCGCGGTTCGAGTTTGTAACTGCTCTTGTCGAGCGGCGAGATGAACTCGCCGAGATAGCGGAACGCACCACGCGTGCCGTCGAACAGCGCGCGCACAAAGGTCACGGTGGACGGCATCAGCCGGTTTCCACCCGGGCCGTAGATGGGCAGCGGGCGCTTGCGGTCTTCGAACCAGGACGACTTGATGAGCGCCGGCAGATCCGCGCTGTGATCGGCATGCAGGTGGGTGAAGAGAATGACATCAAGATCTGCCATCTGTGCGCCGCTCTCGCCGAAGCGCAGCGCAGAACCGCCGCCGGCATCCACCAGCACGCGTGCCTTGCCGTCGATCCACACGAGATAGCTGCTGGAAGCGCGTTTTGTCTGCAGCTCCGGGCCGCCCGAGCCCAGCACCTGCAGGGCGACGCCGGTGCCATTGCAGTTCTGCGCATGCGCGACCGCCATGGATGGCGGAAGTGCGGAAAACGCAGGAGCAGTTTTTCCGCCGACTATCAGTAGCACCGCGGTGATCAGCAGGCGGCGCATCACAGGATTTGGCTCCGGCGGATGTGGTCGAGGCGTACTTCCGCGGTCTCGCCGGAGGCGAGACGCAGAGTCAGATACTCTGCGCCGAGTGCCGTGCGCAGGTTGAGCGGCGTCACCACCTGGTCGTAGATCACATTGTCGGTCTGCCAGGTCAGATGCATTTTGCTGCCGTGCAGGATGGCGATCTCGTACTGGTCATAGCTGGCACAGGAAATCGGTTTGTAGTCGGTATCGAGCTGGTCGCTGTTCATGGTCCTGTCACGCCTTCAGATTATCCAAGTCTAGCAATCTCGCCGTCGCGGCGCTTGCCTTGTGCCCAGTGTCCGGCTATCCTGAGAACAAAAGGAGAACATCTAAGGAAAGCAGGCCTGCACAAAAATATCCATAAGAAGTGAAAGCAGGCTTGCACAAAATTAGCTGTAAGCAGTGAAAGCAGGCTTGCACAAAAATAGCCGTAAGAAGTGAAAGCAAGCCCTGCACAAAAATGGCCATAAGCATGAACGCATACCCGCATGGAGGTAACCATTATGCTGACCGATCGGGAACGTGAGGTATACGACTTCGTGCGTGCCTACTCCCGCCGCCATGGCGTGCCACCCAAGCTGCGCGAAATCGGTGCGCATCTCGGCGTCGCTTCGCGCGGCACGGTGCACCGCTATCTGCGCGCCATCGAGGAGGCGGGCTTGATTGCCATCACCCCCGACCGGGCGCGTGGCGTGCGCCTGGTGAGCAAAACCGCGGCGCGCAGCGTATTGCCGGTGCTCGGGCGCATCGCCGCCGGCCTGCCGATCGAGGCGATCCCGGACGAGACCGAGATCGACCTGTCCGAATTTTTCATGGGGCCGAACCGGTTCGTGTTGCGCGTGGACGGCGAGTCCATGATCGAGGCCGGCATCCTGCACGGCGATATGGTGATCGTGGAAAGCCGCAACAGCGCGCGCGACGGCGAGATCGTAGTGGCGCTGATCGACAACCAGGAGGCGACGCTCAAGACCTTTCGGCGCAATCCGGACGGCTCCATTACCCTGCGTCCGGCGAACCGCAGCATGCCGCCGATGCGTTTCGCCGCCGAGCGCGTCGCCATTCAGGGTGTCGTGGTCGGGCAGATGCGATCTTATCGCTAACCACTTGCTGAAGAACGCACCGAAACATCAAGCTCCGTCATTCCGGCGAAAGGCGGAATCCAGGATGCCGATGAAACCATTGATATTAATTCCTGGACACCGGCTTTCGCCGGTGTGACGAATCATCTTCAACAACCTGTTGGTGGTTTTTTAACCCCGTCAGCGCTCGCCGAGCACTGACCCCTTAGTTAAAGCAGGTGGTCCGTCATGACCGCATCGACCCCCAACCCGAAAGGCAGAAGAGCTGCTCCTGCGTCTTCCGCACTCCCGCCGTCCATGGCGGTCGGCCGGAACACTGCTCCTGTGGTTCCGGCACTTCCGCCATCCATGGCGGTCGCCGACGCCGACTGCTACTGGCCACGTGCTGTCCTGCACGTCGACATGAACGCGTTTTTCGCGTCGGTCGAGCAGCGTGACTTTCCCAAACTGCGCGACAAACCGATCGGCGTCACGAACGGCGCGGCCGGCACGACCCTGATCACCTGTTCGTATGAAGCGCGCGCCTGCGGCGTGAGAACCGGCATGAAAATCTACGAGGCGCGTAAGCTCTGCCCCGGCCTCATCCAGCGCCCGGCGCGGCCGAACGTGTATGCCGCCGTATCCACCCGTATCATGCATGCGCTCGTCGCCATCACTCCGGACATCGAGGTGTTCAGCGTGGACGAAGCATTTCTCGACGTGACCCATTGCCAGCGCCTGCACGGCTCGCCGGAACACATGGCACGCATGACGCAGCGGCTGGTGCGGGAGGTGAGCGACGGTCTGCCGTGCTCGATCGGCGTGGCGGCCACCAAGCTCACCGCCAAGTACGCCTCGGATGTGAAGAAACCGAATGGCATCACCGTCATCCCGCCGTGGGAGGCGCGTGCGCGTCTGAAAGATGTACCGGTCGAGAAAATCTGCGGCATCGGTCCGCGCACCGCGGCGTTTCTTGCCCAGCACGGTGCGCACACCTGCGGCGAGGTGGCGGCGTTGCCGATGAACGTGCTGGCGCGCCGCTACGGCATCACCGGCAAGCACCTGTGGCTTGCCTGCCAGGGGCGCGACACCGGCGCGGTGGTGCAGGACATCGCGCCGCCGAAGAGCGTCGGGCACGGCAAGGTGTTGCCGCCGCACACCACCAGCGCGCGCACCATCCAGACCTACCTGCGGCACATGTGCGAGAAGGTGGCGGCGCGCCTGCGCCGTCTCGACATGCAGGCCGGGAAACTGTATATCGGCCTGCGCACCGCCGTGCCCGGTGCGGGGATCGAGGCCGTTTTGACGGTTATGCACGGCGCCCCGGACGGACGGCGTTTCTTCGAGCTTGCGCGTACGTTGTTCCGCGAACAGTGGCATGGCGAGGCGGTGATCCAGGTGCAGGTCACGGCCACGCATTTGCACAACACCAGCGGCCAGCTCGAACTGTTTACGCCGGACGAGGTGCGCACCATCCAGCGCTTTGCCGCCATTGACGGCATTAACCGCAAGTACGGCGAGTTCACCGTCGCCCCGGCCACGATCCTCGATCGTTCCAGCATGCCGAACGTGATCGCCCCCGCTTGGCGGCCGGACGGGCACCGGCAGCACATTCCGGACTGAATCCCTCCCGGGGCAGCCAGGCGCATGCGATGAAAGATCTGGTCGGCAAGAAGCGTGCGGACACGCGGCGCCAAACCCCGCTACGCCCATCCTGGAGGTCCGAGAAGATCGCGTCATGTCGGGGTATGATGGCCTGCTCAAGGATGACCTGGGTTTTCGAGCGCTGCCGGTGAGCGCAGTGCCGCGGCCGCGTATCCGGCTGTCATTGTGGCGGCATACTAAATTCATATAATCAAGGCCCAGACAGGCGTTGGGGTGTTCCAACTCAAGAAGGAGGGCATATGCATATTCTTGACCAGGCCGTGGAAGCGATTCAGAAACAGGGTGCGAAGGGTGGCGTGAACGGCGCGGCGCTGGCCGCGAAACTGGAGGCGATCGCCGCCTGCGGCGATCAGGCAGCGCGACTCTGGCAGGGCTATCTCGACAGCCCGGGCGCCAGCGGCGACAAGTACACCATCGTGAGTTGGATCGGCGCCGAGCGCGCCAAGCAGCTGCACGAGCTGGGCCTGCAGGCGCAGGCGCTGGTGAAGGAGGTGTGCGCGGCGGCCGGCGACCAGGCGCGCTTCCTGGTGCTGGACGAGAACCCGATCGCCCTCGCCTACCGCGGACTCAAGGAGGGCGAAACCGGTCCGCAGGCGGCGCAGGCATCGCTGGCAGAGCAGCAGGCCACCAACAAACACCTGCGCGCGCTCGCCGACAGGGTGCGCGCCATCAAGCCGGTTGCGGCAAAGCCGGCCGCCAAGGCCGTGAAGAAGCCGGCGGCGAAGAAGGCCGCGCCCCGGGTAATAAAGAAGAAGGTGGCGGGGAAGAAAAAGACGTCTGCAAAAAAGCCCGCCGTCAAAAAGGCAGCAAAGAAAACCGCAAAGAAAGCCGCAAAAAAGAAATAGCGGCGCGCCGTCACGACTTGAGTCGTTTGAGCATGGTGCGCACGCTGTCGTAATCGCTGTCGCTGATCCGCGCGAAACCGCTAACGTGCGCGCCGAGTGCGCCGAGGATCTGCGGGTCCTTGAGCGCGGTCAGTGCCTGGGTCAGCCTTTCCCGGTCCTCGGACGCCAGCCCTGGTGCGGCACACAGCGGGAACTGCGGAATCTTCGCCGACGTGGCGATAATCTTGAGCCCCTGACCGGCATATTTCTCGGCGGCGGACAGCATCAGTCCGCCGGCGTCGTAATCCTTCTGCAACACCGCCTTGGCGACATTGTCGTGGCTGCCGACGAAGCCATGTCTGGCGACATCACGCAGACCGACGCCGGCCTCCTTGAGCATCGATTCGGGCATCGCCTTGCTGCCGGTCGATTTGGCATCGCCGAACGCGAAACGTTTGCCGCGCAGTTCAGCAAGCGAATTGATGCCGGAATCGGCGCGCACCACCACGGCGCTCCGGTAGAACGGTTCGCCCTTGGCCAGCGGCACGACCAGCGGTTCGATGTCGTAGCGCTCGCGTGCCTCGATATAAGTGCTCGGTGTCTGGTAGGAGAACAGCGCGCGGCCGCTGCCGAGATCCTCGATGGCCTGCTCGTAATTTTCGCCGAGGCGGATGAACAACCGCCGGCCGAGCAGTTTGTTGATGAACGCACACAGCGGCCCGAAGGAGCGGTTCATGTGCAGCGCATCCTCGGTGGGCACCAGGCCGAAATACGCCAGGTCGTAGGAACCGAGCCGTTCCTCGAGTTCGCGCGCGACCGACGCCAGCCCCTCGGCGGTGCGGCGCGAGTCCGTGGCGCGGCTGTGGTTCTCAGACGAGAGTTGCGCGATGTGTTCGACGTTGCGCGCGATTTCATGCACGGTCGCCGATTGCTGTTCGGTTGCCGATGCGATTTGGTGGATCATGCCGTTCACATCGCCCACGCTCGCCGCCACGACCTGCAACGATTCCCGGGTGGTCTCGGCCTGAGTGACGCTCGTCTGGATGAGGCCGCGGCCGGCCTCCATCGAGCTGCACACCTCGGTGGTGAGTCCCTGGTTGCGGGCGATGGTTTCGGTAATCTCGCGCGTGGATTTCTTGGTAATCTCGGCGAGTTTTCGCACCTCGTCGGCCACCACCGCAAAGCCGCGGCCATGTTCGCCGGCGCGCGCCGCTTCGATGGCGGCATTGAGCGCCAACAGGTTGGTCTGCTCGGCGATGCCATTGATGACCTGCACGATCTGGCCGATCGCCTCCGAGGCCTGGCGCAGGTCGCCCATCGCCTGGGTGGTGCGCTCGAACAGGGTGGAAATGTCGCCGACCGAGGCGACCACCGAGTCCATGCTCTGCATGCTGCCCGCATTGGCCTGGGAGATGCGCGTGGCGTTCGCGAAGGTGCTGGAGGCGTTGTGCGCGATTTCCTGGATGGTGGCGTTCATCTCTTCCATGGCGGCGGCCAGACCGGTGCTCTCCTGCGCCTGCAGTTCGGCGTGGTTGCGCATCTGCTCGGCGGATTCCATCAGGGCGGTGCTCACCAGCACGGCCTGGTTGGAACGGTTGGCCGCTTCGCCGACCAGGTCGGTGACCTGTTCGCCATAGCGGTTGAGTGCCTGTACCGCCGGGCGCAGCGCCATGCCGAAACCGTCCTCCGGGAGGTGCAGGTTGTGATCGATGGCGGCCTCCACGCCGTGCCGCAGCGCGCGATTTTCGGACCGCAGGCGCAGTAGCGTGTTGCCGAGCAGCAGACTGGCGGCAACACCCATGCCGGCCAAGATCGCGGTCGCGACCGGTGGCAAAACCAGGGCCGCGACCACCACCAGCGCCCCGAGCAGGACGCCGCCGATCAATGCGGCAATGCCGGCAACAAGATTGCGTGACAAGCGTCCCCCCCGGTTGGCAACAGTCTGTTTCGTGCCTGCACGGGTATCGGCACTTAAAACGCCGGACTTTAGGCCCCGATCCGCATTCACAGGCACAGAAAATCAAGGAGCTGGATTGGGTGGTCTGGCCAGTTGCGCAAGCCGCGCTTGTCTGCCTGTCATTGATCCGCGCGGTTTGCCGGCCAGGCGATCCACCCGGCACGCCAAGTACTCCTGCGCGCTTCTTCACGAACGAAAAGATGCGGCAGCAGTTCTGTCCGCGCTGCCTTCTGATCAAGCCCTGAATCTGGCCGATGGAATGGGTGGTGGCGCCACGGGCATTTCGTTATAACAGAGCCAGTTTCACGAGGGATTGGCGGTGAACCTGCCCTGTCGATTCAGACAAACTGGTGCGCGATGGCTGGCGGTGCTGGGTGTGTGGCTGCTGCCGTCAGCCATCGCACTCGCTACGCCGCCACCTGCGCCGGTCCTGACCGAAACCGTGGTGAAGGAACCGATCTTCCGCGCCAAGACGCATGTCATCACCGCCGGGCCGGAAGGCGCGCCGACCGTGGTGCTGGTGCACGGCATCGGCGACCGGGCGGCGCGCGATTGGGACGGGCTGATTGCCGTGCTGGCGCACAGTCACCGGGTGGTGGCCTTCGATCTGCCCGGGTTCGGCCGGTCGAGCAAGGGCAATGAGCCTTATACGCCCGAGAACTACGTGGCCTTCCTGCGCTACCTGATGACGGAGCGCATTCACGCGCGGTCGTTTTCCTTGATCGGCCATTCGATGGGCGGCGCCATCGCCCTGCGCTATGCGGCCCGCTACCCGCAGGATGTGGCCGCCCTGGTGCTTGTCGATGTGCCGGGAATTCTGCACCGCATGGCCTACAGCAAGTACCTCAGTCATCTTGGCATCAATTTCCTGCCGAGCCTGTATCGTTCGCAGAATGACCACCTGCACAACCTCATGGGCAACGTTCTCGGTTTGGCGGAAAAGATCCGGCTTGCCCCCGAGGCCATCGTCGCCGATGCCAGACTGCGTCAGAGCCTGCTCAACGCCGAACCGGCCAAGATCGCCGGTCTGGCGCTGGCGCTGGAGGATTTCAGTTCCGACATTCCGCGCGTGCAGGCGCCGGTACTGGTGCTGTGGGGTGGGCGCGACACCATTGCGCCGCTGCGCACCGGCCGGGTGCTGTCCGCGAACCTGCCGCATGCCCAGCTCGAGGTGTTCGAGGCAAGCGGACACACACCCATGGACGATGTGCCGGAGCGTTTCAACACGCGCGTCGCGGCGTTCCTGGACGCGCCCGTGCTGGAGCGGCGCAACGGCATACTGCAGCGCGAACTGATTCAGCCGGTTTCGACACGAACCGGAACCTGCAAGGGGCAGCGCGGCGTGGTCTTCGAAGGCGAGTATGACCATATCAGCATCTACCGCTGTCGCGATACGCTGGTGCGCAATGTACGTGTGCGCACGCTGCACATTACCGACGCTGCGGCGACTATCGAAGACAGCCTGATCGGCGGGTTGGATGGCGGGCTGCGCGTCGACAATTCACGCGTGAACATCACCAGCAGTCAAATCGAAGCACGCGTCGCCATTACCGCCGTCGAGTCGCGCCTCGACATCGCCGGCAGCCGGATTGTCGGCGAGGAAGCGGCATTGGTCGCGCCGCTCAAGTCGGAGGTGTTGTTCTCGGTCAGCCAGGTGCGGAGCCCGCATTTTCGCGGCAGTCTTCATGGATTGCGCATCGTCGCGCCGGGCAACCCGCTTTAGCGAGCTATGGGAAAGCTGTTTTTTTCGGAAGACCGCGGCACGGGTTCTAGCCGCGTTCAAAAACATATCCCGAGTAGCGGATGCGCAGCCGGTCTCCGTCTGTCAGCACGCGCGCGACATCCCCGACATTGCGTCCGAGACCGAACACATACGCCTCGGTGTCGGAGATCGGCACCACCACCACTTTCACGTGACGGTTCTCGATGCCCGAGATCCTGATGTCCATGAGCAGTTTGTCGTGTTCGATGAGCATGCGGCAGTGCTCGAGATCCACGAGATACTCGGCATCCGGATTGAGGATGTGGTAATCGCCGGTGCAGCGTCGCCAGGTATCGGGGATGGAGTACGGGGGAATTTTCTCCGCCGGAATCACGACGCGGTCGCGCAGCAGCGCGAACGTTCGCCCATCCACCTGCGTGAACTCCACCGGCGGGAACGGAATCGGCACCGACTTGAGCCCGAACAGATTGAACTCGACGCGAAAGCGTTCCGGGGTCAGCGGCACGAGGTCGAGCACATGCTTGAGCACGTGCAGCTTCAGGCGTTTCTTCCCGAGTGATATACGCGCCAGCGATCCCATGAGGCTGTAGTCGCCGGTCCGTTTTGCCAGTGTGCTGCGTTCCAGCGGGATTTCCAGAGCCAGCGCCTTCTTTTTTGATGCAATGCCGTGACGGACTTCGAGAGCAAGCCGGAGCGCCTCTTCGGCGGTGCCGTACACCAGCTCACCGGCGTTGTCGGCATTGGTGAGCACCACCACGCCGAGTTTCTTTTCCGGCAGCAGCGCGAGTTGACTCAGGAAGGCCTTGGTGCCGCCGTTGTGCCAGGCCTGTTGCCCGCCGCCTTCGATCGGCAATCCGCTCAGCATCCAGCCCAGGCCGAAATGCTGGCCGAAATCGAGCGGCCGGTCGGGGTATTGCGGCTTGAAGGTTGCGGCCAATAGGTTCTTGTCCAGAACCTTTCGGCCATCGAGCGTGCCGCCGGCAAACACGCCGCGCATGAGACGCGCAAGATCGAGCACGTTGCTGCACAGGCCGCCGGCCGGGATATCCCGGACTGGCGTGGGATCCACCGGCACGTCGTGTACATAACCGCGTGCCAGGCGCGCGCCATCCGGCGGCACGCCGGTATTGTGCATCCCAAGCGGTGTGAGCAACTGGCGCTGCACGGCCTCGGCATACGGCAGTCCGGTCAGGCGCTCGACGGCGAGTCCGAGCAGGTTGGAACCGAGATTCGAGTAGTTAAAGACGGTGTGCGGCTCGAAGGCGAGATGCTCATCCCGAAGTTCGTGCAGCAGTTCGGTCAGCGAGCGGTTCGAGAAGAAACCCTTGAGCAGGTAGGTCGGCAGGCCCGCGTGGTGACAGAGCAGGGCGCGCGGCGTGATCGGCGCGGCCTGTGGCCAGCGCGTGTGCATGGAGAACTCCGGCAGATACTCGGTGATCGGCCGATCGAGATCCATGCGCCCCTGTTCCACAAGCTGCATGACCGCAAGGGCGTTCAACACCTTGGTGATCGACCCGATCTGGTAGACGGTCTCAGGCGTCGCCTGGACGCGGCGCTCGCGATCGGCGACACCGAATCCCTCGGCCCAGACAAGCTGCTGATCGTCTACGAGTGCAATGCTCAATGCCGGCACGCCGGCCTTGCGCATGCCACGCAGGATATGCCAACGCAGGTGTGCCTTGAGGTATTCCCAGTCACCGGAGGTGATCGATTCCGGCCGGCGCGGAGGACGCGGCAAGTTCGCGGCGGCCAGCGCCCTGGCCGTGAGGCGACGGGTGCGTCGCAGAGAACGGTTCAGCATGGTGAGGAAACGGGTGCGCTACGAAATCCGGCGGGTCGGCCCAGTTGCGTTTTCACTATAGCATGACCGGGTTCCAGCCCTCGATATGGCTAATTCTGTGCCGGTCCGCTTTCATTTCAGTATGGCCAATTTTGTGCAGGCTTGCTTTCATTTCGATATGGCTAATTTTGTGCAGGCTTGCTTTCTTTAAACGCCTGTCCGCGATCCCCATCTCATCCGTACCACATTCAAAGGTGAGCTAAGGAAGAGTGTATGCCAAATTCGCACGTCGTCTGTCCGCATTGCCACAGCGTCAACCGCGTACCGGCGGAACGCCTGGCCGAGAACCCGAAATGCGGCGCCTGCAAGGCGGCGCTTTTCGATGGTCAGCCGGTGGAGCTGGGCAGCCGCGACTTCCGCACCCACATCGAACGCAGCGATCTTCCGGTGGTGGTGGACTTCTGGGCGCCCTGGTGTGGGCCCTGCCGTGCGATGGCGCCGGTATTTGCGCAGGTCGCCGGAGAGCTGCGCGGCCGCGCGCAGCTGGTCAAAGTGAATACCGAAGCAGAGCCGCAACTCGCCAGTCAGTTTGCTATCCGCAGCATTCCCACCCTGGCCGTGTTCCGCGGCGGGCGCGAGCTGGAGCGGCTATCCGGCGCGCTGGATGCGCGCAGCCTGAATGCCTGGATCAACCGCCAGCTGTAATTCCGGCAGGCATAAAAAAGCGCCCCGCAAGGGGCGCTTTTTGTACGGCGAAAGAAAAGGACTTACTTCTTGGCTTCGTCCTTCTTCTTCTCTTCGACCTTCTTCTTCTCTACCTTCTTCTTCGCGTCCTTCTTCTCTTCCTTCTTCTCGGCGGTGGCGGCGGCCGGGGCGGCACCGTTGGCAGCCGGCTTGGCGGCGTCGGCAGCGAACGCAGCGCCGAACACGAAGGTGAAGGTCAGGGCGAGCACAGCGGCAAGAATCTTCTTCATGGACAATTCCTCTAGGGGTTATGGTTTTGACTACCGGTCACTGACAAATGTCGGTGACCGTCGCGGACCATAAAGCAATCGCCGTGCCACCCGCGGTTAATAAATTGTTTATATGCGAAATCAATGAGATATCGAAAATAAACAGGACGAAACCAGTGCGGTTCGCTGGTAATTAGCTACAAATTTTGTAGGATGCTCCCAAACTAGAAACTCCACATATGGCAGGACGAACGCAGTAGGGCTTCGCATACTTATGGCAAGACGAACGCTGGCCGCTCCTGCGCATCCTGCGCTCGCCATGGATGGCGGAAGTGCGGAGCGCGAAGCCGTCAGTGAATGGGGCTTCCTTCGCTGGACAAACGCAGGAGCGGTTTTTCCGCCGCTCGCGGCATTCGTACGTCCCTGTACAGCATAGGGCTTCGCATTCTTATGGCAGGACGAACGCAGTAGGGCTTCATTAATGTTACGTCGCTTTCCCCCCCTCAATCGCCTGCAGCGCAAGGTGGTCAACACCATCCTGGTGATGGTGGTTGTTCCCATGCTGGCGGCCGGCTTTCTTGCCGCCGAGTGGGTATCGTCCAACTTCGAAGAGCGCCTGCAGCGCTGGATTGAGGATTCGTCGCCCGCCGGCCAGACCTGGTTGCGCGCCTACCAGAACGATGCGGTCATGCTGGGCCGGGTGCTGGCCGATGACCCGGACTTCGTGGTGGCGCTCGACCGTGGCGGGCATATGGGCACGATGAAGCAACCGGTGGCACGCATCGCCAAGGAGCTGAACGTCAGCATCATGCAGGTCTACACCGCGCAGCAGATTCTGCTGTTTACCTCGGTACCGATCCGCATGAATGTCCTGTGGGAGCCGGGCCAGACCCAGGCCGTGATGAAGGTGGTGCAAAAGAAGAAGGCGCTGCTCGCGGCCGTGGGCATAACGCCGGTGCCACGCGAGGGCAAGCCACGCTACTACCTGGTGCTGGGCGGATTTCTCAACAACGACTTCATCAGTGAACTCAACCAGCTCACCGGTCTGACGTCCCGCCTGTACTACCGCGAAGGTGCGCGCTTTTTCGACGTGTTTACCCAGCCCGGGAAAGTGATGGAGCTTAAGGAACTGTCGAAAGAGGCCATGCGCCAGATGGTGAAAGACAAGAAGCCATTTTACAGCCCGCACGCCGAAGGCAACCGCTTCCGTGGCGTGTACACACCGGTGGTCGATTCCGAGGGGCGCGTCGAGGCCATTCTGTTCAGTGGCATCGAGCGGCGTGGCTTCGAGGAACTGCTGACCAACCGCTTGCTGCTGTTCGCTTCCATCACCCTGCTGGGTGTGGCCATCAGTGTGGCGGTGGGGGTGTTCCTCTCCCGGTTGGTGGTGCGGCCGGTGGAGCTATTGCGCAATGGCGTGATGCAGCTTGCCGCGCAGAACTTCAATGCCTCGGTGCCGGCAACCAGCGATGACGAGGTCGGTGACCTGGCCAAGGCGTTCAACGCGATGGCGGTACGTTTGCGCGAGGCGCGCGATGAGCAGCAGCAGCGTTTCCAGAAGGACAAACTTGTGGCCCTCGGCGAGCTGTCGGCTGCCCTCGCGCACGAGATTCGCAATCCGATCGGCGTTATCAACACCTCCGCGGCGCTGCTCGACAAGCCCGGCCAGACGCCGGAGAAACAGGCCGAGTTGACGCGCATGATTCGCGAAGAGAGCGCGCGCGTCGGCAGCCTGGTACAGGATTTCCTGCAGATCAGCCGCTACCGCAAACCGAACTTTGCGTCCATTGATCCAGCTGTCCCCATGGAACGCGCGCTAGCCACGGCACTGGCCGGCCGGACCGACGTGCGAGTAGAGAAATCGCTGCAACACGACGGCGCGCATATTCTGGCGGACCCGGGGCTCCTGCAGCAGGCCTGGGGAAACATCTTCACCAACGCCATCCAGGCCATGGGCGAGAACGGCGGCGCACTGCGCATTGAGACGCACCTCGAGCACGGAATGGTGTCGCTCGCCGTCGAGGACAGCGGGCCGGGCATTCCGCCCGACATCATGCCGCGTCTGTTCGAGCCGTTCTTCACCACCAAGGACCAGGGCACGGGCCTCGGGCTGTCGATTGCCAACACGCTTACCGATGCAAATGGCGGGCGTCTTGAGGTGCAGGCACCGGAACGCGGCGGCGCGCGGTTTGCTATGTGGTTCCCAGTGCAGGAGGAGAGGACCGAGTCATGAAGCGGACGGTACTGGTGGTGGACGACGAGCAGAACATGCAGACCGTGATGCGCATGATCCTCGAGGACGCGGGGCATGTCGTGATCACCGCCGGCAGTGGCGAGGAGGCCCTGAAACACATCCAGAACCCGAACCTGGACGTGGTTCTGTCGGACATGAAAATGCCGGGTATAGGCGGTGAGGGGCTGCTCATACGCTGTCGCGCCGATCGTCCGGACTTGCCGGTGATCGTGGTCACGGCGCACGGTACCATCAAGTCGGCGGTGAAGAGCGTCAGTGCCGGGGCCGCCGACTATCTTACCAAGCCGTTCGAGCCGGAAGAGCTCGAGATCGCAGTGCGCAACGCCATCAACCTGCGCGACATTCTGCGCGAGAATCAACGTCTCAAGGCAACCATCAACCAGGCGCTCGCCGGCAAACAACTGCTCGGCGAGAGCGCCGCGACCCGTCATCTGATCGAGGAAATCGAGAAGGTCGCGCCGTACAAGACCAATGTGTTGATCACGGGTGAATCCGGCACCGGCAAGGAACTGGTGGCGCGCACCATTCATCACCTCGGGCCGCGCCGCGACCGGCCGTGGGTGGCGATCAACTGTTCGGCCATTCCGCGCGACCTGATGGAGAGCGAGCTATTCGGCTACGTGAAGGGTGCGTTCACCGGTGCGGCGCAAACACGCCTTGGACGTCTCGAACAGGCGCAGGGCGGGACCCTGTTTCTGGACGAGATCGGCGATCTCGACCTCGCGCTCCAGACCAAAATGCTGCGGGTGCTGCAGGAACGCGAGTTCTCACCGGTTGGCAGCGACCAGGTGCGCAAGGTCGATGTGCGCATCATGGCGGCCACCAACCGCGACCTGAAAGAGATGGTGCGGGCAGGCAGGTTCCGCGAGGACCTGTTCTATCGCCTGGACGTGTACAGCATCGTGGTGCCGCCGTTGCGCGACCGACGCGAAGACGTGCCGCTGCTGGCGCAGGCGTTCCTCAATGAGTTGGCCGCGGACACCGACAAGCCGGTGCATGCCATCAGTCCCGAGGCGCTTGAGGTGCTGACGCGCTACAACTGGCCGGGCAATATCCGCGAGTTGCACAACGCCATCGAGCGTTCGCTCCTGTCGTGCAAGGGCGACACCATCGACGCACGCGACCTGCCGCACACCATCCTGCGCAGCACCGGCGCCGCGCCAGCGGCTGATTCCCTCCTCGACAACTTGGGCAGCAGCGATCTCGACTCGTGGCTCGAAGGTGTCGAGCGCCGCGCGATCCTGCAGGCGCTCGAAAGCAGCAACGGCGTGCAGGCGCAGGCGGCGCGCCGGCTGGGCATCTCCGAGCGCAGTTTGTGGCACCGCATCAAGAAGCTGAAGATTCAGGTGAACAAGTCGTTTGCCTGAAAATGTATTTCCCCTCTCCCTGCGGGATAGGAGTTGGGGTGAGGGCGGGTTTGTGTAGGAGCGGCCTTATGGCCGCGATCGCTGTTGAATCGCTTGCGGCGATGCCTGAACAGCAATGATGCCGCTCGCCGCGCGGCGGCGGGCTACCTTTCTTTGCTCGTGCAAAGTAAAGGTAACCCAAAGGTCTGGCCCAGACGCGCATCCATGCGCGGGCCAGACATTCGTACGTCCCTGTACATCAATAGCACGCCCCGGAGCCGCCGACACCCCCTGCGCTTCTCGCCGAAGGCGGGGCCTGCCAGACGGCACATCCCTGTGCCGCTGGCAGGTTCGCGCTCCCGGCGCGAACCGCGCTAGCGCGCGGCCTGATCCGCCTTCGGCTCCGATGCTCGGCGGCTACGGGTCCCGACAACCACACCCAGCAAACCCGTAGGAGCGGCCGTCCGGTCGCGATTAATGCATTCAACCGGCGTGAGGAATTAGAGCTGGATGGTTTGGCCTTCGGAGGGAATCTGCGCTTCCCACCCATGCACATCCTTGATGCGTGCCTGCAAGGCCTGCATCTTGTCCAGCTCGCCGTGCACCAGATAGAGCTGCGGGCGCGGTTGGAAGTGGCCGGCCCATTTCACGAGGTCGCTCTGGCCGGCGTGGGCGGAGAAACCGCCGAGGGTGTGGATGTGAGCGCGCACCACGATGTCTTCGCCCAGCAGGCGCAGGCGCTGGGCGCCGTCCACCAGGGCGCGGCCGGGCGTGCCCTGCGCCTGGAAGCCGACGATTACCACGTGCACCGCTTCGCGCCACAGGTTCCATTTCAGGTGATGGCGGATGCGCCCGCCGCTGCACATGCCGCTGCCGGCGATGATGATGGCGCCGGCGGTGATGCGGTTGAGCGACATGGATTCTTCGACGGTGCGCACGAAATGCAACGGCGGCAGGAACTCCTTGGCGTTGCCACCGTTCTTGCGGATGGCGGTACGCGCTTCGCGGCTGAACACCTGCATGTGGCGCTGGTGCACCTCGGTGGCGGCGATCGCCATCGGGCTGTCGAGGAACACCTTGGTCTGCGGCAGTTTGCCGGCGTGGTAGAACTCGCCAAGGTGATAGATGAGTTCCTGGGTGCGGCCGATGGCGAATGCCGGGATCAGCACGTTGCCGCCGTCGTGCGCGGCCTGCGCGAGGATGTCGGCGAATTCCTTGAGCGTCTCCGGCAGCGGCCGGTGGTCGCGGTCGCCGTAGGTGGATTCGAGCAGCAGCACATCCGCGCTGCGCACCACTTCCGGGTCGCGCAACAGCGGCGTGGCGGCGTTACCGAGATCGCCGCTGAACACAATTTTTTTCTGCCGGCCGTCGCTATCGACCCACAGCTCGACGATCGCCGAACCGAGGATATGCCCGGCGTCGCGCAGGCAGATTTCGATATCCTGACTGATGCGCGCCTTCTGGCCATAGACCAGCGGCTCGCCGAGGGTCAGCACTTCCTCCGCGTCCTGCAGGGTGTAGAGCGGCGTGATCAGCTTGTCGCCGGCGCGTTCGCGCCGGCGGTTTTCCCACTCGGTATCCTTCTCCTGAATGTGGGCCGCATCCTTGAGCATGATGTCGAGCAGTTCCAGCGCCTGGGTGGTGGCATAGACCTTGCCCTTGAATCCTTCGCGTTTGAGACGCGGCAGCAGGCCGGAGTGATCGAGGTGCGCGTGCGACAGCACGACGGCATGGATGTCGCGCGGCTTGAAGGGGAAGGGTCGCTCGTTCAGGCGGTCCACTTCCGGCGGGCCTTGGAACAGCCCGCACTCGATGAGCACGCGGCAATGCGCGGTCTCGAGCAGGTAGCAGGAGCCGGTGACCTGACGGGTGGCACCGTGGAAGGTCAGGGTCGCCATGGTGCCGGCCGGGGAGGGCAGGTTATTTGAGGGTCTTAGCGCCGCTCGGGGTGCCGAGTATCAGCACATCCGCTGGGCGCACGGCAAACAGGCCGTTAGTGACGACACCGACGATGTTGTTGAGTTTCTCTTCGAGTTCCACCGGGTTCATGATCTTAAGGTTGTGCACGTCCAGGATCACGTTGCCGTTGTCAGTGGTGAAACCCTCGCGCAGCACCGGTTGGCCGCCGAGTTTCACGATCTGGCGGGCAACGTAGGAGCGCGCCATCGGAATCACTTCGACCGGCAGCGGGAATTTTCCGAGCACGTCCACCAGCTTGGATTCGTCGGCGATACATACGAACTTCTTGCTGGCCGCGGCCACGATCTTTTCACGGGTGAGTGCGCCACCGCCGCCCTTGATCAGATGCAGGTGGTGGCTGGACTCGTCTGCACCATCCACGTACAGGTTCAGGTCGCCCACGGCATTCAGGTCGAAAACCGGGATGCCGTGCTTCTTCAGGCGTTCGGCCGAAGCCACGGAGCTGGCCACCGTGCCCTCGATCCTGCCCTTGATGCCGGCCAGCAGGTCGATGAAGTGGTTGGCGGTCGAGCCGGTGCCGATGCCGATGATACTCCCGGTCTCAACGTAGGCGAGCGCCGCCTGGGCAGCCGCCTTTTTCATTTCGTCCTGGGTCATGATTTTCTTCTAAGCTTGAGCAAGAGTCAGCAGGATACCGTATTGCCGATACATTAATAAAGAACGGTCTGGTAGATTAAGCCAGAAATCAGGCCGATTTCGGAACCCCCGACGGGGGGCGAAATCGGCGAGGAAGCCCGCTTGCCGCAGAAATATCTGAATAAAATCCTGAACGCCAAGGTGTACGACGTCGCGCGTGAAACCGCGCTTGATTACGCGCCGATCCTGTCGCGCCGCATCCACAACCAGGTGTGGCTCAAGCGCGAGGATGAGCAACCGGTGTTCTCGTTCAAGTGCCGCGGCGCCTACAACAAGATGGCCGGCCTCTCGCCCGCCGAACTCCGGAAGGGCGTCATTGCCGCCTCGGCCGGCAACCACGCGCAGGGCGTGGCGCTCGCCGCCATGCGGCTCGGCACCAAGGCGGTGATCGTGATGCCGCGCACCACGCCGCAGATCAAGGTGGATGCGGTGCGGGATCTCGGCGGCAAGGTGGTGTTGCACGGCGACAACTATGACGCCGCCTGCGCCCATGCGCGCGAACTGGAAAAGAAGCAGCGCCTCACCTTCGTGCACCCGTACGACGATCCGGACGTGATCGCCGGTCAGGGCACGGTGGCGATGGAAATCCTAAAACAGCACACCGGCAGGCTCGATGCGGTATTTGTGCCGGTCGGCGGCGGCGGGCTGATCTCCGGTATCGCCGTGTACATCAAGCAGGTGCGACCGGAGGTGAAAATCATCGGCGTCGAACCGGAGGACGCCGACGCCATGGACCGGTCGCTCAAGGCGCGCAGGCGCATCGTGCTCGACCACGTCGGTATCTTTGCCGACGGTGTGGCGGTGCGCCAGGTGGGCGAGGAAACCTTCCGCCTGTGCAGGGACTATGTGGACGAAATGGTGATTGTCACGAACGACGAGATCTGCGCCGCGATCAAGGATATTTTCGAAGATCGGCGCTCGATTCTGGAGCCGGCCGGCGCGCTCGCCTACGCAGGACTCAAGCGTTACGCCGAGAAGAAACGCCTCAAGAACAAAAATTTCGTTGCCATCGCCTCGGGCGCGAACGTGAATTTCGACCGCCTGCGGCATGTCGCCGAACGCGCCGAGATCGGCGAGCGCCGCGAGGCCGTTCTGGCGGTCACGATTCCGGAGCGCCCCGGTGCGTTTCGGAAGTTCTGCTCGGTGATCGGCGACCACAACATCACCGAGTTTAACTACCGCTTCGCCGACCCGCAGGCGGCGCACGTGTTCGTTGGTCTGCAGGTCGGTGATGCCGCGCAGATCAAGCGCCTCGGCGACGAGCTCAAGCGCCACGACTACCCGGTGCTCGACATGACCGACAATGAAATGGCGAAGCTCCACATCCGCCACTTGGTGGGCGGGCGCGCACCGGCAGCGGAACATGAAATTCTCTATCGTTTCATGTTCCCGGAGCGCCCCGGCGCACTCATGCATTTCCTCAACAAGATGGGCGGCGGCTGGAACATCAGTCTGTTTCATTACCGCAACCACGGCGCCGATTTCGGCCGCGTGCTGGTCGGCATGCAGGTGCCGCCCAAGGACAAGAAGGCGTTCCAGAAATTTCTGCAAAGCCTCGGGTATGAGTATGCCGAGGAAACGAACAATCCGGCGTACCGGTTGTTTCTTGGCTGAAGGGCAGGTTCGCGTGCGAGGTGAAGCATGAATACGCAACGACTGGGCGGCATTGTTTATCTGGCTGGACTGGCGGTCATGGTCGGCGATGTCATCTATGGAAAACAGATCCAGGACGAGGTCGCCGCGCTCGGCCTTGCCGGCATGCAGGCCAGGTACGGCGATGTCGGTGGACTGAAACTGCTGCTGTTTGCGTTCACCTTCCCGCTCGGTGTGGGGATCAGCCTCCTGGGTGCGGCGCTGTTTGGCGGCACGGCGAAATCACACGCCGGGCGAATCGGCGGCATCGCATTGCTTGTGGTGCTGGCGCCGATCCTGACGCCGGGCATTTTCGGCACGCAACACAGCCCGAATTATTTCGGTTACGGCGGCATGTCGATTCTGGCGCTGGTCGCGGCGGCCATGTGGTTCTGGGGCAAATACCGCATGCGCCTGTCGGAGGCCCTGCGCCCGGCAGCCGATTGGCAGGGGCTTGGGCTTCTGGCGTTCGCGCTCGCCGCCTGGAACCTGTGCGGCTTCGGCGGCATGCCGAGCTTTGCCGTCTATCCGGAGAAAATGATCGCGCTCAACGCCATCCCGTTCGCGGTCGGGCAGCTCAAGGCGGTGATGGCGCTGTTCATCCTCGGCTGGATATTCACCGTCCTCGGCCTGCGCCGGGCGGCGCAGGTGGTGCGTTGAGGATCAAGAGTACGGATTGATATCCTGAGGGGCGGCTCCCTGACACCTCCCCCAGCAGGCGGGGGATGGCGCGTCGAGACATCCTGCTATTTCTTCCCAGCTCCGCCCTTGATGACTTCCATTTTGGTGATCACGACATCTTTCACCGGCACGTTCTGGTGCATGCCGGCGTTGCCGGTCTGTACGGCTTCGATTTTTTTCACCACATCCATGCCCTTTGTGACCTTGCCGAACACGGCGTAGCCCCAGCCCTGCGGGTTCTTGCCGCGATGGTCGAGGAACCCGTTATCCACGGTATTGATGAAGAACTGTGCGGAGGCCGAGTGCGGATCGCTGGTGCGCGCCATGGCCAGGGTACCGGTGAGGTTCTTGAGTCCGTTATCGGCCTCGTTCTTGATCTTTGCGCCGGTCGGTTTTTCTTTCATGCCGGGTGTCATGCCGCCGCCCTGGATCATGAAGCCGGGGATGACACGGTGGAAGATGGTGCCGTTATAGAAGCCGCTGTTCACGTAACCCAGAAAATTCGTGACCGTGACGGGCGCCTGCTTGGCGTCGAGCGCAATCTCGACGATGCCCATACTGGTGGTCATGCGCACGTTCGGGTTTGCGGATTTCGCCGGCTGGTCTGCCGCCATGGCAGAGAATGGCAGGGTAAGCATGGTGAGCAGGAAAAAAATGGAATTGAGTCGTTTCATAGGTTCTCCGTTTATTGCCGTCATGTAGGTTGGGTTGAGGCCGCTCTCGCGCATCCTTGCGCTTCGCGGCACTTGGGCATCCTGCCCATCGCCTCAGCGACACTCAACAAAATATTATCCTTCCGAATGTCATGCTGCTACCTGATGGGTTGCGCCGTGTCCCCCACTCCTTGCACGCTCCCGTGCGCGGAAGCGGGGGAGTTGGTGAAAGGCGATTGGCGGCTCCACCCATCCTACTTCTACTCCATTTTGAGAATGGCCTTCCACTCCTTCTCCGTGACCGGCAGGATCGACAGCCGGTTGCCGCGCTGCAAAAGTTTCATGCCTTTGAGTGCCGGATTCTGTTTGAGTGCAGCAAGCGGAATCAGGTGTTTGAACTCGCGTTCCAGCTTCACATCCACCATGTACCAGATCGGGTTGGCGGGCGAGCTTTTCGGATCGAAATGCTCGCTATCCGGATCCCAGGCGGTGTGATCCGGATAGGCGGCGCGCGCGATTTTCGCAATACCGGCGATGCCGGGCTCCGGACAGCTGGAATGATAGAAGAAGGCCAGGTCGCCTTTCTGCATTCCGTCGCGCAGGAAATTGCGCGCCTGGTAATTGCGCACGCCGTCCCAGTGCTCGGTGCGTTTCGGTTTCGCCTTGAGGTGCTCAAGCCCGAAACAATCCGGCTCGGTTTTCATCAGCCAGTAGTTCATGCGTCGGCCGGCTCGTAGTGAGCGAGCTGTTCTTTTTCCGCGTGCGCTGCGGCGACCCATTCATGCATGGCAGGCAGGGCGAGCAAAGTCTGGGCGTAGTCGCCGGCGGCGCCTTCAGTTTTCACCGCATAGGTCTCAAAGCGCATGGCGACCGGCGCGTACATCGCATCGGCGATACTGAAACCGCCGAACAGGAACGGCCCATCCTGTCGGTAACGGCTGCGGCAACCATTCCAGATGGCGACAATGCGTTCGATATCGGCCAGTGTCTCCGGGGTGCGGCCGCGGTTCGGCATGCGGCGGCGGATATTCATGAACATGTTCTGACGCAGCGCCTGGAATCCCGAGTGCATCTCGGCGCTTACCGAGCGCGCGGCGGCGCGCGTTGCGACATCGGTCGGCCACAGCCGTTTCTCCGGAAAGCGCTCGGCCAGGTACTCGCAGATGGCCAGCGAGTCCCAGACCTGCAGCGAACCGTCCTGCAGTGCCGGGACCTTGCCGGAAGGCGAGAGCCGGGTAATCTGGGCGGTCCACGCCTCGCCGCGAATCGGAATGTAACGCTCCACAAATGGAATGCCGGTCTGTTTCATGAGCAGCCACGGGCGCAGGGACCACGAGGAGTAATTCTTGTTGCCGATGACGAGGGTCAAGTCAGTCATGTGCGGCGTCCTTGTCGGGTGAAATTACGGAAAACGAATACACGGCACGGTCGGTGACCACGCCTTGCAGCGGCACGTCCCAGGCGCAGGCCTCGAGTTTTTTCACGCGCTGGAAATCGTGCGCCAGGCCGATGAGGTGCGGTTTGCGCCAGAGCCTGCGGTGGTGCAGAAAGGCGAGGCTCTTGTCGTAGAAGCCGCCGCCCATGCCGAGACGGTTGCCGTGCGTGTCGAACCCCACGAGCGGCATGAGGATGAGGTCCAGTTCCTGCGCGCGCACCCAGGTGCGCGCCGGCACCACCGGTTCGAGAATGCCGAAGCGGTTTGCGGCGAGCGGGGTATTCTGCGTGAACGGCGCGAACCACAGGCGGTCGTGCTGGAGACGCGACAGGATCGGCAGATAACAGGTCTTGTTCATCTTCCAGATGCGCGCCATGAGCGGCACCGGATCGATTTCGCCATCGTTCGGCAGATAGACGGCGATGCGCCGGCTGACGCGGTACAGACGCATCGCGACCAGGTGCGCGCTGAGCCGGTGGGCGGCATGCGTCTGCTCGGACACGCTCAGCTCCTGGCGGCGCGCGCGCAGTTCGTGGCGCAGTGCGTTGCGTGAGGCGGGTGAGGTCACTGGGAAAATGAGAGATATAAAGAAGTGGCGCCACTCCGCCTGTGCCGTACCGCCCCATTGCCCTGAACCGTTAGGCTCAGGTGGGTGCCACCGAGATGCATCAGGCTTCCCGCTCGGAGACGGGCTTGCACAACAGCATCTGCCATGGCGGCTCCCGGTTTAATGCTTATAGGTTCAGAGGACCAGGAGCGGATACGAACACCGCAGAGGGCGCCAAGCCTTTTATAAACCTTTCGGCGCCGCTTGGCTATTCTTGCAGGACCGCTTCGATTCTGCCATGCAGCGCCTGCAGGCGCGCGTTGAGCTCGACCGGTACGCCGTTGAGTTGCTGGCGCATTTGCAGCAGTTCGTTGGTGAGATTGAGCGCCACCATCACCGCGCAACGCTCGGCGCCGATCACTTTGCCGGTGTCCTGGATCTCGCGCATGCGCTGGTCCAGATAGCGCGCCGCGGCGGTCAGCGACTCGCGCTCGCCATCCGGGCAGGCCACCATGAGTTCCTTGCCCAGGATGGAAATGGTAACGCCACCCGGCGAGGATTTCACGAGCCACGCTCCAGGGCCTTGAGGCGTCCGATCATGGATTCGATGCGGGTGCGCGCGACCTGGGTCTTTTCGATGAGCTTGGCATGCTCGTCTTTGATGACACGGTTGTCATTTTTGAGCTGTCGGCAGGTTCCGATCAGGTCGTCGACACGGTTTTCTAGGTTTTTCAGATTTTCGTTGTCCATCGGGCGGCGCCGGAACTTCGCTCAATGGTTATCAATATAGGTCTGGCTCCGGTGCCGGTCAATGCTTCGGGTGGCCGCTGCGCGGTGGTAAACTGGCGCCCGTACCGCTAACCGGTGGTGAGGCGGAAGAAATCCAGCAGCCCCGTGCGACACCGGTTTTGACCGCGGCAACTCACAAAGCGAACATGCAAAAACCGCACATTCCCGCCCCCAAGGAGCAAGTGATTCCGGCGGCCGAGAACTTTTTCAAGGCCGCGCTGCTTATCGCGCTCCTATTGGTTTCGTTCGTCCTCACCCAACGGGGTGTGGGCGCCTTGGCGGCCAGCACCCTGCCCGGCTGGCTTGCCGTGACCTTAATATGGTTGCTGATCCTGGGCATGGCGGTTTGGCATGGCATCCTTATATTAGGGATGGGGGTGTTGGCGCACGATGCCGTGCACATGGTGTTGTTCCGTTCGCGCTACTGGAACGAGCTGTGGGGCGGGTTGCTGTCGGCGTTCACACTCATTCCGTTCTACGCCAACCGCCAGTTCCATCTCACCCACCACGGTTATGCCCACCAGCCGGGGCTCGATCCCGAGAACGAGATGCATGACCACCCGTTCCTGTATGCCGTGACGGCCGGCTCGCTGGTAGGGTTGTATGTCCAGTACCGGATTTTCTTCACCAATGTCCTGCGTATGCATGACCGGCGTTACACCGGGCGGGTGAGCAAGGACGCACTGTTCCTTGCCATCGTCGGGCTTGTGTACTTCGGGGTGGTGCCGGCGCTGGGCATTTCCGTCCGGTACACGGTCGTGCCGATGATTGCGGTATTCCCGCTGGTGTTCGCCTGGCGCGCGCTGTCCGACCACTACGCCATCCCGGCGATCGAGCGCGCTGCGAAGAAGAAGCAAGAGATTCTCGAGGCCGATGAGGATGCCTGGCATCGCGACCGGGAGAAACGCAAGCGCGAGGTGACCGGCTGGGTAGTGCTCACCCACCCGTGGCTCGAATGGCTGTGGAGCCACGTGAACTATCACGAGGTGCACCACAAATATCCCTGGCTTTCGCACCGCTATCTCCCGCAGGTGTTTGCGGCCACACGCGACTCCCAGCCGTACCTCGTGGTCCCGGGCTACTGGCGGTCGCTGTTCAACCTGCGCGGCCGCCGGTACTACGCCACGCGCGCGGAAATGCGCCCGTTTCTTACCACTCCGGACTGGTAAGCCCATCGCCGCCCGGCCGGCAGTTCGGGCATAATGGGGCCATGGACATGACCCCTTTCGAGAAACGCCGGCGCGACGTGATGCAGCACATGGGCGGTGGCGTCGCCATCATCCCGACCGCGCCGCAGCGCCCGCGCAACCGCGACATTTTCTTCCCCTACCGGCCGGACAGCGACTTCTACTACCTTACGCATTTCCCCGAACCCGAGGCGGTGGCGGTGTTGGTGCCCGGGCGCGCGCACGGCGAATTCCTGCTGTTCTGCCGCGAGAGCAACCGCGAGAAGGAAATCTGGGAGGGCCGGCGCGCCGGCCTCGACGGCGCGCGCCAGACCTACGGCGCGGACGACGCCTTTCCGATCGACGACATCGACGAAATCCTGCCCGGACTGCTCGAGAACCGCGAGAAGGTGTTCTACAGCATGGGGCGCGATGCCGAATTCGACGCCCACCTCATGGGTTGGGTGAACGAGGTGCGCGCCAAGGCGCGCAACGGCGTGCACGCGCCCGGTGAGTTCGTCGACCTCAACCACATTCTGCACGAGATGCGGTTGTTCAAGAGCGCCGACGAGATCAAGCTCATGCGCCGCGCCGCGAAGATTTCCGCTGCCGCGCACCGGCGCGCCATGCAGGCCTGCAAGCCGGGCAAGATGGAGTACGAGATCGAAGCCGAGCTTTGGTATGAATTCAAGAAGGGCGGCAGCCTGTTCCCGGCCTATCCGGCGATTGTCGGCGGCGGCGCCAACAGCTGCATCCTGCATTACAACGAGAACAACGCCGAGCTGAAGAACGGCGACATGCTGCTGATCGATGCCGGCGCCGAGTTCGACGGCTATGCCGCCGACATCACGCGCAGTTTCCCGGTCAGCGGCAAGTTCACGCCCGAGCAGCGCGACGTGTACCAGATCGTGCTGGCCGCGCAGCACGCCGCCATCGACAGCGTGAAACCCGGCCGGCACTGGAACGAGCCGCACGACGCGGCGGTGCGCATCCTGACCGACGGCTTGGTGCAGTTGAAGCTGCTCAAGGGCAGCGTCGACGCGCACATCGAGGACGGCAGTTACAAGCGTTTTTACATGCACCGCACCGGCCACTGGCTGGGCATGGACGTGCACGATGTCGGCGATTACAAGGTGCACGAGGAGTGGCGCCTGCTCGAACCGGGCATGGTGCTGACCGTCGAGCCCGGCCTGTACATCGGCGAGGCCGAGGATATTCCCAAAGGCTTTCACGATATTGGCATCCGCATCGAGGACGACGTGCTGGTCACGCGCGACGGCCACGATGTCTTGAGCAAAGATGCGCCGAAGGAGATCGGCGAGATCGAAGCGTTGATGCGCGATTGAATAATATTTTTTGCCGCAGATGAACACAGATAAACGCAGATTCAATCAGAATATTATGGCTTCTATCTGTGTTCATCTGTGGCCCCAGAAGTCATATGAACACCGACTTTGACATCCTGATCATCGGCGGCGGCATGGTCGGCGCGAGCCTGGGCGTGGCGCTTGGTGCGTTGCCGCTGCGCGTCGGGTTGATCGAGGCGGTCGAGTTCGAGTCGACTGCGCAGCCGAGCTACGACGACCGCACCGTGGCGCTGTCGTACGGCTCGAAGCGCATCTTCGAGAGCCTCAAGGTCTGGGACCGGCTCGAGGCGAGTGGCGCCACGCCGATCCAGCGCATTCACATCTCCGACCGCGGCCATTTCGGCTTCGCGCGTCTGGATGCGGCCGAGACCGGGGTTGCGGCGCTCGGCTACGTCGTCGAGAACCGCGCGCTCGGCCAGGCACTGAAACTGGCGCTCGCAGAAACGAAGAACCTCACGTTCATTTGCCCGGCAACCGTGGAGGATGTCGCGTTTACCGAAAGCGCTGCCAGTGTCACGTTCCGCCGCGACGGCAAACTGGAAACGCTCAGCGCGCGCCTGGTGGTGGCTGCCGACGGCGGAACCTCGCCGGTGCGCAACAAGGCCGGCATCGAGGCGCGACGCACCGACTACCGTCAGACTGCGCTCGTGACCAATGTCACGCCTGAACGGCCGCACCGCAACGTCGCCTACGAACGTTTTACCAACAGCGGTCCGCTCGCCTTTTTGCCGATGAGCGAGAATCGTTGCGCCGTCGTCTGGAGCCTGACGCCGGAGAAGGTCGAGGCGCTGCTGACGCTCGACGATGTGCGGTTCCTGGCAGCGCTGCAGGAGCAATTCGGCACGCGTCTCGGCCGCCTGCTCAAAGTGGGCAAGCGTGCCGCCTACCCGTTGGCACTCACCAAGGTCAGCGAACACATCCGCCCGCGCCTGGTGCTGATCGGCAATGCCGCACACACCGTTCACCCGGTGGCCGGCCAAGGATTCAATCTCGGTCTGCGCGATGTCGCCGTACTGGCGCAGGTCCTGAATGAGGCGCAGCGCGCGGGCCGCGACCTTGGCGAGTTGGCGGTGCTGGAGGGCTATGCCGACTGGCGCAAGCGCGACAACCTGGCGATCTCGACGCTTACGGACGGTTTGGTGCGCACCTTCTCGAACGACTTGGCCCCCTTGTCGTTTGCGCGCAACCTCGGGCTCGTAGCGGTTGACCTCATCCCGCCAGCTAAACGTGCACTGTTGCGTTTGAGCATGGGCCTGGCCGGTCGTCTGCCGCGCCTGGCGCGTGGCCTGCCATCATGAACAGTCAATATGATGTGCTGATCGCCGGCGGTGGCATGGTTGGCGGCTCGCTGGCCTGTGCGCTCGGTAGCAGCGGCCTCAAAGTCGGTGTGATCGAGCCGCAAGCGGCTGCCACACTGGAGAAGGATCGCGGCGTGCGGGTCAGCGCCATCACGCTGGCTTCGCAAACTGTGTTTGAGAATGTCGGTGCCTGGGATGGCATGCGCGCGCAGCGCGCCGCGCCGGTAGAGGGAATGCGTATCTGGGAAGGCAGCAGCATTCTTAACTTCGACAGCGCCGATATTGGCGAGCCATATCTCGCCTGGATCATCGAAAACAGCGTGATCGTAGGGGCGCTCGCCGCGCGCATGCGCCAGTTTGCCAATATTGAAGCGCTGAGTCCGGCGCGCGTGGCGACGGCGCAATTCGGCGAGGAACAGGTGAGCGTGCGACTGGAAGACGGACGCGAACTCCAGACGAAGCTGCTGGTGGGCGCCGATGGCGCCGACTCGCGGGTACGGCGCGCGGCCGGCATCGACTGGACGCGCCATGACCTCGGGCAGTCGGCGATCGTCGCGGTGGTGAACACGGAACGACCACATGCCCGCACGGCCTGGCAGCACTTTCTGACCACCGGGCCGCTGGCGTTTCTGCCACTCGCTGATGCGCAACAGGTTTCCATTGTGTGGTCGGCAGACACGGCACGTGCCGCTGAATTGATGCATCTGGACAATGACGCCTTCAATGCCGAGTTACAGGAGGCATTTGGCGATCACCTCGGCAACGTGCAGCTCGCCAGCGAGCGCGCCGCTATTCCGCTGGCACTTGGTTTTGCACGCGACTACACCAGCCATCGTGTCGTATTAATCGGCGATGCCGCGCACACCGTGCACCCGCTCGCTGGCCAGGGCGTGAATCTCGGTATTCTGGACGCGGCGGCCCTGGCCGAGATTCTGCAGGTTGCGGGCGGGCAGAAGCGCGACCTGGGCGCGCATGCCCTGCTGCGCCGCTATGAGCGCGCGCGCAAGGGCGCGGATGTGAGCATGCAGGCCGTGACCGGCGGTTTTCGATATCTGTTCGGCAGTCGTTTCCCGGGTCTACGCGCATTGCGCGATGCCGGTCTGCGGGCGACCGAACAATTGCCGCCGCTCAAGGATTATTTCATGCGCCGCGCCAGCGGTCTGACAGGCGAGCTGCCGCGCCTCGCGCAGCGTGTGCAGCGGTAGACGTGCTGCACCTGCGTTCGGGGCCACTGCTAGCGCAAGTGATGAGAGACCAGAGCAATTCCCGGAGCGATAGAGCCTGTTTCGCTTGATGGTCGAAAACGGACCGACTAACGGTTCAAGCATTCGCTTCACGTGCAACATCTCCCTGGCCTGAGTCACAACGACTCACACAGGTCGAATGTCGAGCTGCCGTCTCAATCCTGGTCTCGAAGCGAATGCGGAGCTTGACCAGGGGGGGTCCAGGTAGTGTCCATGCGATCACCCAGTCTGCTCCCGCGAAGTTGCGACGGAGCAGGATTAGCACGGAGTGAACCCCAGAACTGGATCAGTTATGCATGAAACTTACACTGAACGGCGTCGCGCCGCCTTTGGGCAACCAGTTCTTGATAAATCAACGAGTTACTTAGGCGCGACTGGCGGCAAGTGTATGTTAGGCTAGGCTTTGATAAGAATACATCGTGTCCGACAGAGATTTTGCCAGGGGACGGTCGACTACGTAGCTAAACCTAATTCGATCAGAGAGAAAGCGTCCCCATGGCATTGAAGGACGAGCCGCTCGCGCGGTTAACGGCTTTTGTCTGCATGCTGAGCGTGGCGCTAACGCTGGCTGGATGCAGCTGGCTGCGGGCGGTATCCGGACTTGACGTAATCCTGAGCGACAATACCTCGGCCTACACGGAGGTGGCTCGTGAGCTCACACGCCAACACGATAGTCGTGTCGAGATCTTCCGGATCGACGGCGACAGCGCTCGCTCGCTTGAAGTGCAGCAACGCGTCCAGCAGTCGGACAGGACCGTTGTGGTGGCGGTGGGGCTCGCGGCGGCCCAGTTGGCGACCCGTCTCGTCAACAAACAGGTCATCTTCTGTCAGGTCTTCAACTACGAGGACGCGCGTCTGCTCGCGGCCGGGATGAGGGGGGTCAGCGCGACGCCGCCCGTGGCCGAGCAATTCCGCTACTGGAAACGTCTCTATCCGCCGCTAAAAGATATCGGTGTGGTGACGGGTTCGGGGTTGCGCGCGCTCCTGGCCGAAGCACAGGTCGCCGCCCGCGAGCAAAATATTAAGCTCGTGCATGTCGAGGTCCGTACTGACAAGGAAATGCTGCGCGCTTACAAGCAGATGGCGCCGAAGGTTCGGGGATTCTGGCTGTTGCCGGACAACCGAATTCTCAGCCGCGAGTCGGTGCGCGACCTGCTGGCGTTTAGCGCGAAACAAGGTAAACAAGTACTCGTTTTTACGCCGGAGCTGCTGGGTTCCGGCGCACTCTTGAGCGCGGCGAGCGATCCGGCGGATGTGGCCGGCAGGGTGCTGAGCATCATCGGGTCGACGAACCACGCCGAGCAGGCCCCGGTCCTGCCGCTGACCCGGACACGCATTCGCATCAGCGTGGAGATGGCGAAGTGGCTTGACCTGCCGCTCGTGCCTGAACTCAGGAAGCTGGCATATGTTCCGTGACCGAACGGCTCTGGCGCGTATGTGGGTCGCCTGGCCTGCCCGGCTGTCGTACATGTGGCGGTGGTGGCGCAAGCCCAGCCCTCCACCGAGCCTGGCCGGCAGGATTCTCGGCATGTTGCTGCTCGGGATGCTGGTGATTTACCTGATCGCCAACATTGGGTTGTGGTGGGCTTCGACGCGTC
>Ga0209705_10000215_pt1 | contig 30453 bp, 31 predicted proteins | sample PPLLaktember2015_5_FD_187262 | JGI IMG/M metagenome (GOLD analysis project Ga0209705, IMG submission 187262) | Freshwater sediment microbial communities from Prairie Pothole Lake near Jamestown, North Dakota, USA - PPLs Lake P8 Core (1) Depth... | ecosystem: Environmental > Aquatic > Freshwater... | reverse complement strand
CGCCAGCGCGCCCATCGCCGTGGTGCGCGGCAGCACGCGCGGGGAACGCCCCTGCGCGAGCGCGGCAGCGTTGCGGCCAGCCAGCAGCCCCGACGCGGCCGATTCCACGTAGCCTTCCACGCCCGACACCTGCCCCGCGAAGAACAGGTCGTCGCGGAACCGCGTCTGCCATGTGGGCTTCAACACCTTCGGGCCGCAGATGTAGGTGTTGCGGTGGACCATCCCGAAGCGCACGAACTCGGCGTTCTCGAGCCCCGGGATCATGCGGAGGACCCGCGCCTGGTCGCCCCACTTGATCTGCGTCTGGAAGCCGACCAGGCTGAAGTGATCGCCGGCCAGGGTGTCCTGCCGCAGCTGCACGACGGCGTACGGAAAGCGCCCCGTCTTCGGATCGGTGAGGCCCACGGGCTTCATGGGCCCGAACCGCAGCGTGTCGCGGCCGCGGTGCGCCATCACCTCGATGGGCAGACAGCCCTCGAAGAAGCTCGCCTTGTCGAGATCGCGGACGGTCGCGGACTCGGCGGCCACGAGCGCGTCGTAGAACGCGTCGTACTCTTCGCGCGTCAACGGACAATTGAGGTAATCGCCCTCCTCCGCTCGCATGGCCTCGTCTGGCGAGCTACGGGGAGGCCAGCCCTCGGGTGCGGGCGGGGGCGACGCGCCTGTCGCGCCGACGCCCGGCTTGTCGTCATCGAGCGCAGGCGGACGCCAGACGTTGCGGTCCCACCGCGACGCGCGGAACACCTTCGACAGGTCGATGGAGTCGGCCAGCACGATGGGGCTGATCGCGTCGTAGAACGACAGGTGCTCGTCGCCCACGAGCCGCTGGATGTCGGCCGACAGCGCATCCGACGTGAGCGGCCCGGTGGCCACGATGACCGGCGTCCAGCCGCTGTCCGGCGTGGGCACGTGGTCCACCTCCTCGCGCAGGACCGTGATGCGTGGATGCGAGGCCACCGCCTCGGTCACGCGCTGCGAGAACACGTGGCGGTCGACCGCAAGGGCCGCACCCGCCGGCACGCGGGCCTCGTCGGCCGCGCGCATCACCAGTGACCCGAGCCGCCGCATCTCTTCCTTCAACAGGCCGACCGCGTTGTCGAGCTTGTCGCCCCGGAACGAATTGCTGCACACCAGCTCGGCCAGCCCGTCGGTCTGGTGCACGGCGGTCTTCCGGACGGGCCGCATCTCGTGGATGACGACGTCCGTGCCGAGCGCCGCGGCCTGCCATGCGGCTTCCGAACCGGCCAAACCGCCGCCGATGATGTGGATCATTCCTACGCGTTCGCCCGTGCCTTGCGCGCCCGTGACGGCGCCGCCTTTGCCTTGCGCGCCCGGCCACCCTTCTTCGGCGATCCCGCGCGTGCGGCCAGCAGCTCCTGCGCCTGCGCCATCGTCAGGGCGTCGGGCGCAAGCCCCTTCGGCAGCGATGCGTTGGTGGCGCCGTCGGTGACATACGGGCCGTAGCGACCGTCGAGCACGCGGACCGGCTCGCCGCTCTCGGGGTGCGCGCCCAGGGCCTTCAGCTCCTTCGGTGCCGCGCGCTGGCGGCGCATCGACTTCTTGGGCTGCGCCAGCAGCTCACGCGCGCGCTCGAGCGTGACGGTGTAGACGTCGTCGGTGGGCTCGAGCGAGCGGAACTCGGCGCCGTGCTTCACGTAGGGACCGAAGCGGCCCAGGTTCGCCAGGATCTCTTCCCCGTCCTCACCCTTGCCCAGCTCGCGCGGAAGCGACAACAGCTTGAGGGCGTCGGCCAGCGTGATGGTGTCCTCGCTGAAGTCGCGACCAAGCGATGCGCGCCGCGGCTTCTCCTTCGAGCCGCGCTCCGGCGTCTCGCCGAGCTGCACGTAAGCGCCGAAGCGCCCGTGCATCACGTAAACGGGCAGGCCGCTCTTCGGGTCCGCGCCAAGCGACTTCGGCCCCTGAGCCTTGGCCTTCAGCAGCGCCAACGCCTTCTCGATCGTCAGGTCCGCGGGCGCGAGGTCGTCGGGCAGCGATGCGCGCGGGCCCTCGTCTGCCGACTCGCCCAGCTGCAGGAAGGGCCCATAGCGCCCGATCCGCACGCGCACCGGCAGGCCGCTGTCCGGATCCCTCCCCACTTCGATCATCGGGTAGTCGATGGCCTGGCCCTTCTCCTCGACCAGGTTCTCGAGCCCGTGATGCTTCCCGTCGCCGCGGTAGAACTCCCGGATGAAATCCAGCCAGTCCTTCTCGCCGTTCGAGATGAGGTCGAGGATCTCCTCCATCTCGGCGGTGAAGCCGATGTCCACGTAATCGCCGAAGTGCTCGCGCAGCAGGCGCGTGACGGCAAACGCGGTGTAGCTGGGCACCAGCGCCTTCCCCTGGCGTGACACATAGCCGCGGCGCTGGATGGTGGCCACCGTGGGGGCGTAGGTGGAGGGCCGGCCGATGCCCTCCTCTTCCAGCCGCTTCACCAGCGACGCTTCCGTGAAGCGCGCGGGTGGCGCGGTCTCGTGGCCCTTCGATTCCACCTTCGTGGCCACCACCGTCGCATCCACCTGATCCGGCGCGTGCACGCGGTCGCCCACCGCCAGCTTGGGCAGCAGCGTCTCCTTCTCGTCGAGCTCGGCCGCCGGATCGTCGCTGCCCTCGACATACGCACGCAGGTAGCCCGCGAACTCGATGGCCTTGCCACTGGCCGTGAAGATGCCCTCCTGGCCCGAGGCAGTGCGCCCGGTGATCTCGACCGTCGTCCGCAGCAGGCGGGCTTCCGCCATCTGCGAGGCGATCGCGCGCTTCCAGATGAGGTCGTAAATGCGCAGCTCGTCGCTTTCGAGCACGCCCTCGAGCGTCTGAGGCGTGCGCTTGAACTCGGTGGGCCGGATGGCCTCGTGCGCTTCCTGCGCGTTGCGCACCTTCGTCTGGTACTGTCGGGGGCCCCGGTAGTAGTCCGCGCCGTACATGTCGCGCACGGCGTGGCCCGCTTCGGCCAGGGCCTTGTCGCTGAGCGTGGTCGAGTCGGTGCGGTGATACGAGATGAGGCCTTCGAGGTCGCCGCCGCCGATGTCCACGCCCTGGAACAGCCGCTGGGCCACCTGCATGGTGCGCTCGGCCGAGAAGCCGAACTTGCGGTTCGCGTCCTGCTGCAGCGTGGACGTGGTGAACGGGGGAGCGGGCCGCTGCGTGAACGGTTTCTCTTCCACCGAGGTGACCGTCCACGGCAGGCCGCGCATCAGGCCCTCGCGGAGGGCATCGGTCTCGGCCTGCGTCTTCAGGTGCATCACGCGGCCGCTGCCCGTCAACTGACCCTTGCTGTCGAAGTCCTTGCCCGTGGCGACGCGATCGCCCGAGACCTTCACCAGGGTGGCCCCGAACTCGCGGTCCTCGGCCCTGAGCGTGGCCTCGATGTCCCAGTAGGTGGCCGATCGGAAGGCCATCCGATCTTCCTCGCGCTCGACGATGAGTCGAACGGCCACGCTCTGCACGCGTCCCGCGCTGAGCCCGGTCTGCACCTTCTTCCACAGTACCGGCGAGAGCGTATAGCCGTACAGGCGGTCGAGGATGCGGCGGCTCTCCTGCGCGCGCACCAGGTTCTCGTCCACGTCCTCGTGGGCCTCGGCCAGCGCCTGCCGGATGGCGTCCTCGGTGATCTCGTGGAAGACGATGCGCCGGACCTTGACCTTCGGCTTGAGGATCTGCTGCAAGTGCCAGCTGATCGACTCGCCTTCGCGGTCCGGGTCGGTAGCGAGAATCACTTCCGACGCGTCCTTGAGCGCGGCCTTGAGCGCGGTGACGTACTTCCGCTTGTCGGCGGGAATCACGTAGTAGGGCGTGAACTTGCCGTCGGTGTCGACGCCGAGGCGTCCCCACGGCTTGCCCTTGATCTCCTTGGGCACGTCAGCGGCCGATTCGGGCAGGTCGCGCACGTGGCCATAGCTGGCCTCGACCCGGTAGTCGTTGCCCAGGAAACGGGCGAGCGTCCGGGCCTTGGCCGGTGATTCGACGATGACAAGAGGCTTCGGCATTTCGGTATCTAGTGAACAGCCTACGTTAGCATGCGGCTTCGGACCCGCTGGAATCTGGCGGCTCCAATGCGTTGGATTTGGCCGGACAGCTCCTGTCGAAGCAGCCGGGCCAGGACCACCTGGGTGGGCTCCCCCGTCTTCCTCGCCACCTCATCCACCGTGAATTCAACGAGTTCCGGGGCTCCTTCACCTGACCCGGGCGCCAGCGGCCGGTCCAGCCAGCCCATGTCCAGCAGAATATCGACCGCTGTCTCCACCAGCTTTGCCCCGTCGCGGATGAGCAGATGCCCGCCGCGGTTCGGCCCGCCCGGCACCCGGCCGGGCGTCACCATGACGTCCTTGCCCTGGTCCAGGGCGGCCGACGCGGTGATGAGCGCCCCGCTCTTCTCCGGCGCCTCGATGACCACGACGGCGTCGGCCAGGCCGCTGATGATGCGGTTGCGCCGGGGGAACAGGAAGGGCTGCGGCGCCGTGCTGGGCGGGTACTCGGAGACCACCGCGCCGGTGCGCGCAATCTCGTCCGCGAGGCCCCGATGCTCGGGCGGGTAGAGATTGTCGAGTCCCGATCCAAGCACCGCGATGGTGCAGCCGCCGGCGGCGAGCGCCGCGCGATGAGCCGCGGCATCGATGCCGCGCGCGAGGCCGCTGACCACCACGACGCCGGCGCGCGCCAGCCCATCGGCCACGGCGCGCGCGTTCTCCAGACCGTCGCGCGAAGCCGCGCGACATCCCACGACGGCAATCGAGGGGGTCGCAAAATCCGGAAGCCGCGCGGCGTGGCCGTGGATCCAGAGCTGTTCCGGGGGCGTCGGTATGAAGGAGAGGCGCTCGGGAAAAGTGGTGTCACCGAGCGAAATGCAGACGTGGGACATGCCGGACCACTCCTGCCGGCGCCCATGACCTCCGAGGGTTCAGCCTACACCCGGAACGACGGGCGCGCGCAAGGCAATTCGCTTGCTGGACCTCTGGGCAGTGACTATAGTACCGAAAGAGAGCCAATGCGCGCCCGCTATCTGCCGCTTGCGGTTGCCCTCGTGCTGTTGTCGGCGCCACCCGTGTGGGCGCAGCGCGGCGAGGCGAAAGAGCAAGTCGAGTTCGGGGTGCAGGTGGCGCAGCGCGGCCTCTGGCGTGAGGCGATCTATCGCTGGGAGCGCGCCACCCAGCTCGATCCCAGTTACGCCGCCGCGTTCAACAACCTCGCGGTGGCTTACGAGCAGGAAGGCGAGCTCGACAAGGCGCGCGCGGCCTACGAGAAGGCCACCGCCCTCGAGCCCGGCAACATGCTCATCAAGCAGAACTTCGACCTGTTCAAGGAAATCAATGACCGTGCGGCTCAGAAAGACGGTCGCCAGCCTTAGCCTGGTCGTCGTCGGCGCGCTCGCCGGCTGTGGTGGCGGCGGTTACACCGAAATCCCCATCGAAACGCCGATCGCGCCCAAGCTGGACATCTCGCCGTTCCAGCGCGTCTATGTGGCCGGCTTCCTCTCCGGCGCCAGCGACGACGTGGACGCCAACATGGAGACGGTGCGGTTGCTTCGCAGCCAGCTCCGGACGAAGAACATCCTCCGCGTGGTCGACGCCGACACCGTCCCCATCGCCGAGCGCGCGCTGCAGGACGTACCGCCCGCCCAGAACGGCGACACGCCCGCCGCGGCCGGCGCGGCCGGACAGCCACCGGCGGAGGCACCCGAACCGGGCCAGCTGCCGGCGGTCACCGACGAGCGCAGTCTCGAGCCGTACACCCGGGTCTTCAACGACACCGAGTACTGGAAGCAGATCGGCGAAGAGCATCAGCAGCCGCTCATCGTCACCGGTTCCATTCTGTTCCTGCCGCACGCCCGGTCGGGCTTCGTGCAGCGCGAGCAGGAGGTCTACGACTCGTTCGGCCGTCGTCAGGTCGTCCCGGTGCGCGCCTACATGGAACGGAAGGGCTACATCCTGCGCCCGACCTTCGTCTTCATCGACGGCCGGACCGGCGAGCAGCTCTACAGCGAGACCTTCCGCGAGGAAATTCTGTATAGCGCCAACCAGCAGACCCCGGCGCTCTCGTCCTACTTCGAGCTGATGGACCGCCTCCTGCCGACGTTCCTCAACACGTTGAGCGCGCAGAGGATACGGGGCACGAGAGTGCTGCTGAAGTAAGGTGGGTGCGAGGAGGGCCAGGCTTTCGGCCGGTAGGCGGCCTTCTGGCCGTGGGCCCTTTCGGGCAGCTCCCCTCCCGCAGCAGGCAGCCGTCACAGGGTGTGTCCTACCGCCACGGCGGCCCACGGGCGCGAAGCGACGGCGCACCGGCCTTTCGGGCGCTTCTTCCGTGCTACAATTTGGGGTTCCTGCGCCCTGACGGCTCGTCCACAAAGGCGCAACCTTTCAAGCGGAGAAGAACCGTGTTTGCGATTATCAAGGCCTCCGGCCGCCAGTTCCGCGTCGAGCCCGGCGCGATCATCGCCGTCGATGGCCACACCGGCGAGGCGGGTGCGCCCGTGTCGTTCGACCAGGTGCTGCTCGTCGGCAAGGATGCGGGGGACGTACTCACCGGCACGCCGTTCGTGGACGGCGCCGTGGTCGTGGGCGTCATCGACCGCACCGACAAGGGCAAGAAAGTGCGCGTGTTCAAGAAGAAGCGCCGCAAGCAGTACCGCCGGACGCAGGGGCACCGCAGCCTCCTGACGCGCGTGCGCATCACCGACATCCAGGCGTAGGACCATGGCAACAAAAAAGGGACAAGGCAGTTCTCGCAACGGGCGCGACTCCAACTCGCAGCGCCTGGGCGTCAAGCGCTTCGACGGCAACCTCGTCAGCGGCGGCTCCATCCTCGTGCGCCAGCGCGGCCGGAAGTTCAAGCCGGGCGTGAATGTCGGCATGGGCAAGGACGACACGCTGTTTGCCAAGGTCAGCGGACTGGTGAAGTTCGAAGACCACGGCTCGCGCGGCCGCTTCATCTCGATCAAGCCCGTCGAGTAGTCCACGGGAACGCGAAGGGCACGAAGATCACGAAGCACGCACGAAGACCATCCAAGGAGGTTCTTCGTGATTCTTCCTTCGTGACCTTCGTGTCCTTCGTGTTTTCGGGCTCTGACTGATCATGTTCGTCGACGAAGCCGATATCCATGTCAAGGCCGGCGACGGCGGCCGCGGGTGCATGAGCTTCCGCCGCGAGAAGTTCGTGCCGCGCGGCGGGCCCGACGGCGGCGATGGCGGCTCGGGCGGCTCGGTCTACCTCGTCGCGGATCCTCACCGCAACACGCTCGTCCACTTCCGCTTCAATCCTGAGTTCGCCGCCCAGCGCGGCGGCCACGGCGAGGGCTCGAACCGCCACGGGCGGAACGGCAAGGACCTCGAGATTCCCGTGCCCGTTGGCACGCAGGTGCTCTCGCGCGATCCGGACACAGGCGAGACCATCCAGGTGGCCGACCTCACCGAGTTGGGCCAACGCGTGCTGGTCGCCAAGGGCGGGCGTGGCGGCCTCGGCAACGCGCACTTCGCCACCTCCACGAACCGCGCGCCGCGCAAGACGCAGCCGGGCGAACCCGGCGACGAGCGCGCGTTGCAGCTGCACCTGAAGCTGCTGGCCGACGTCGGCCTGGTGGGCTTCCCGAACGCGGGCAAGAGCACGCTCATCTCGCGCATCTCGGCCGCCAAGCCGAAGATCGCCAACTACCCCTTCACCACGCTCACCCCGCACCTTGGTGTTGTCACGCTCAGCGACGATCGCAGCTTCGTGGTGGCCGACGTGCCGGGCCTCATCGAGGGCGCGAGCACGGGGCACGGCCTCGGGCACCAGTTCCTCCGTCACGTGGAACGCACCAAGGTGCTGGTGCACCTGGTGGACGTCTCGAGCGAGTCGGGCCGCAGTCCCGTGGACGACCTCGACACCATCCGCCGCGAGCTCGGGCTGTACAACCCGCAGATGCTCGAGAAGCCGCAGGTGATCGTCGCCAACAAGCTCGACGCCGTGGACGATGCCGCGCGCGTGACGGCGCTCCAGAAGCGCGCGAAGCAGCTGAAGCTGCCGTTCTTCAAGGTGTCGGCCGCCTCGGGCGAGGGAATGCCGAAGCTGCTCGAAGCCCTGTGGGTGCCCATCGACGAAGGCCGCAAGGCCGAGCGCGACCTGGCCGCCGCGGACGCGTCGGCCCCATGACCGTCAGCCGCATCGGCGTGCTGGGTGGCACCTTCGACCCCGTTCATCTCGGCCACCTGGCGGCGGCACGCTCGGCCGACCAATCGCTCGGTTTCGACCGGCTGCTCTTCATGCCCTCCCACGCTCCGCCACATCGACCTGACAGCCCGCGCGCGTCCGGGTATCATCGTCTGCAGATGACGGCGCTGGCCGTGGCCGGGGTGGCCGGCTGGGAGGCGTCGGATCTGGAGCTGGCCCGCGGGGGTGCGTCGTTCACGTTCGACACCCTCACCACTCTTCGGCAGGGCGAACCGGGATCGCAGTTTTTCTTCATTACGGGAGCCGATGCGTTTGCGGAAATTGCGTCCTGGCGCCGCTACCCCGAGCTGCTGGAGCTCGCCCACTTCGTGGTGATTGCCCGCGCCGGGACGTCGTTCGACCGGATCCGCACGGGGCTGCCGCAGCTGTCGTCGCGCATGGTGGCGTGCGACCTGGCGTCCCCTGCCACGTGCCGCGCGGCGCCTTTCCCTTCGATCTTCCTCGTGAACGCGGACACGCCCGACGTCTCCTCGACCGAGGTCCGGCGCCGTGCCGCCGCTGGTGAACCGCTGACCGGGCTCGTGCCCGACGCCGTCGCACGGTACATCACCGAGCATCGCCTCTATGCGTGAGACCCCGCTTACCTCATCCGAGGCCGTGACCAGACACCTGGAGCCCGTCTTGCATGACCCAGCCTAGCCCTCGCCGCACGCGCGCCACCAAGACCGCAACGAAGACCGCCGCCAGCCGCCCGCGACTGCCGAAGGCAATTCAGATTGCCATCGAAGCCGCGCAGGGCAAGAAGGCCATGGACCTGGTGGTGCTCGACCTGCGGAAGAGCGATGCGTTCACGGACTTCTTCGTGATCGCTACCGGCGCCAACCCGCGGCAGGTGCATGCGATTGCCGATGGGGTGGAGCAGGCACTCAAGGTCGGGCACGTGCGGCCGTCGAACGTCGAGGGATACCAGCGCGCCGAATGGGTGCTGCTCGACTACTTCGACTTCGTGGTGCACGTGTTCTCGCCCACCGCACGCAGCTTCTACGGGCTCGAACGCCTCTGGGCCACGGCGAAACACCTCCCCATCGAAGAGGACGCGCCCGCGTCGTAACGGCGGCTCGGCGGCGCCCGGGCTGACCAGGGCGCGCCAGGGCAACGGCGCGTCATGACGCTCAGCGCGATCGCCAATCGCGCGCTGGCGGTGCTGTTCCAGCCGCCCTGTGCCGCCTGCGGCGTGCCGGTGCCGCGTCCGCTCGACGGCGCCGTCTGCGACGCCTGCTGGTCGTCACTGGTAACCTTCCGCCCTCCGCTCTGCACACGGTGCGCCGAGCCGTTGCCCTCGTGGCGCGCGGCGACCCTGGTGTCCCTGCTCTGCCCTCGCTGCCGCCGCCGGCCGCAGGCCATCGCACGCGCGGCCGCCATCGGCCCGTTCGAAGGGACGCTTCGCGACGTCGTGCACGCGCTGAAATACGGCGGCCGCCGGTCCATCGCGCCACGCCTGGGCGCCCTGATGCAGGCCGCTGGCGGTGACGTGCTCGCGAACGCCGACCTCGCCGTGCCCGTGCCGCTGCACAGGCGCCGTGAGTGGTCGCGCGGCTTCAACCAGGCACGCCTCCTGGCCGCCACGCTGGGACCGCCGGTCGCGGATCTGCTGGTGCGCGTCCGCCCCACCCCGCCGCAGGCCGATCTGCCGGCCGCGCAGCGCCACGGCAACGTGCGTGGCGCCTTCGCGTTGAACCTTCGGGAAATGGCACGACGGGTGCCGCGAGGCCGCGCAGGCCTGGCGGGGATCACGATCGTGCTGGTAGACGACGTGGCCACGACGGGCGCCACGCTGGACGCATGCGCGCGCGTGCTGGTGGCCGAGGCGGGAGCGACGGAGGTGCGCGCGCTTACGGCCGCGCGAGCCGTGACCGTGCGGCCGTCATGACGGAGGTAAACACGGCGTCCTTGTCCTGCTGCCCGTCGATGAGCACCCATCCCGGTGCGGTGGCCTGGCGCTGGTAGCTGGCGCGCACCCGCGACAGCAGCGGCAGATCGCGCTCGAACTTGTCGCGCGCGGCGTGCTTGCGCTGCAACGACACCTCCGGCGGGATGTCGAGCACGATGGTGAGCGCCGGCTGCGGCAGGTAGCGCTGCACATCGAGCAGCCAGGCCGGGTCGAGTCCCTGGGCCTCACCGTACGCCACGCTCGACGCGAGGTAGCGGTCGCAGATGACGATGGCGCCGGCCGCCAGCCAGTCGAGCATGCGCGGGCGGAACTCGTAGCGGTTGGCAATGTAGAGCAGCTGCAGCGTGTCGGCCGCGTAGTCGCGCTCGCCCCTCAGGGCCTTGCCGATCTCGGTGCCGATGGCGGTGGGATATTCCGGGAACGAGAGGAACTCGACCCGTCGTCCTTCCCCGCGCAGCACCTCGGCGAGGCGTTCGGACTGGGTCTGCTTGCCGCTCTGGTCGAGGCCTTCGAAGGCGAATACGTGTCCACGCATGTCGGGAGTCGGGAGTCGGGAGTCGGCAATACGCGTGAGGAAGCGGGGGCTACTCCTCAAGGGCCAGCATGTCGTCCAGCGTCTGCCGACGGCGCGTCACGCGCCACGCGTCGCCATCCACCATCACTTCCGGCGGCAGCGGGCGCCGCAGGTAGTTCGAGCCCATCGCCGCGCTGTAGGCGCCGGCGTCGCGGATGACGACCAGATCTCCCACGTCCACGGGCGGCATCAGGCGGTCGCGCGCGAAGGTGTCGGTGCTCTCGCAGATGGGCCCGACCACGTCAACCGCGACGGCCGCGCCGGGGCGCGGGCGCACCGGCTCGATGCGGTGAAACGCGTTGTAGAGCGCCGGGCGCATCAACTCGGTCATGCCGGCGTCGAGTACGACGAAGCGGCGCGCGCCTGGGAACTGCTTGACGTCCACCACGCGGGTGAGCAGCAGGCCCGCCGCGCCCACGAGGACGCGGCCCGGCTCGATGGCCAGCTTCAGGCCAGAGGTGCGCGCCGCCTTGACGATGCGGCGCACGTAGTCGGCGGGATCCGGGGCAGGGCCACCCTCGTAGGCGATCCCGAGGCCACCGCCGAAATCGAGGTGCTCGATGCCGATGCCGGCCTCGCGGAGCTCGCGGGCCAGCTGCACGACCGCCTCCGCTGCGCGTTCCAGCGGGTCGAGCGTGGTGATCTGTGAACCGATGTGGACGTGGATGCCGACGGCCTTCAGCGAAGGCCGCGCGGCCACGTCGTGGAAGAGAGCGGGGGCCACGTCGATGGGCACGCCGAACTTGTTCGACCTGAGACCGGTCGAGATGTGCGGGTGGCTCTTTGCGTCGATGTCGGGGTTCACGCGCAGGGCCACGCGCGCCACCGCGCCGCGGTCGGCGGCGATGCGCGCCAGCCGGTCGAGCTCACCGGGGGACTCCACGTTGATGGCCAGCAGGTCCAGCGCGACCGCGCGCTCGAGCTCGTCGCGGCGCTTGCCGACCCCGGTGAAGACGATCTCCGCGGGCGCGAAGCCGCATTTGAGGGCGACTTCGACCTCGCCCATCGAATTGGCGTCGGCGGCGCTGCCGAGGCTCCGCGCCAGCCGGACGATGGCCAGCGCCGAGTTCGCCTTCATCGCGTAGTGGATGGCGTGGGGCGCGTCGCCGAAGGCGCCATCGAGCAGGCGATAGGCCGCGCGGATGGCGTCGGCGCTGTAGACGTAGGCGGGGGTTCCCGCGGCGGCGGCGATTTGCTCCAGTGTGTCGGCACCGGCCACGGTCGAGAGCGGACCGGCCGGCGCGGAGGGATGGGCGCTCATCAGCCAGCGATCATAGCGCGAAGGGCGGCCGGGGACCGCGGGGGTTTCGTGATATTCTGGCCCCGCCTGCCGGGGCACCGCGCGGCCGCCTCCATGCCAGATCCTTCACCGGTCACCACGGACGCCATCGACGCGTTGATCCAGCGATGCCTCGCGGGCGACCAGCAGGCATGGGAAGAGATCGTCCGCCAGCATCGGCGCAAGGTCTTCAACATCGCCTACAAGTTCACCGGCAAGCACGACGAGGCCGAGGACCTGACGCAGGACATCTTCCTCAAGATCTTCAAGTCGCTGCACACCTTCGATCGGCGCGCCAACTTCCAGACGTGGCTGGTGAGCGTGTCCCGCAACCTGTGCATCGACCACTACCGCAGCGTCCGCAAGGAGCGCGAGACCATCGATCGGGACGTGGATGCCGGGCAGCTGATGCCGGCCGCCACCACGCCCAGCGCCTATGCCGAGCTCGAGACGCGCGGCCGCGTGGAGCTGCTGCGCCGCGCGCTGGCCGAGCTGCAGCCCACGCTGCGCACTGCCGTGATGCTCCGCGACATCCAGGAGCTCTCCTACCAGGAAATCGCGGACCAGCTGCACCTGCCAGAGGGCACGGTGAAGTCCCGCATCAACCGGGGACGCACCGAACTGGCGCGCCAGATCCAGCGGCTGCGCGACGAACTCGAAGGGGTACGAGGATGAACCTCACGACCGACCGATCTCAAGACGTGGCCATTGTCCGCATCGGCGAGACGCGCATGATGTACCCGCTGCTGCAGGACTTCTCCGGCGCGGTCTCGGGCCTGCTCGCCGCCGGGGACCGCAAGGTGCTCATCGACCTCTCGAAGGTCACCTACGTCGACTCGGCCACCATCGGCTGCCTGATGGATCTCTACCGCCAGACCACGGCCGCAGGGGGGGTCCTGCGGCTGGCCGGCGTGCAGAAGCGGGTGGAGACCATGCTCACCATGACCGGCGCGCACAACTTCCTGAAGATGTTTCCGGACGAAGCGAGCGCGGTGCAGAGTTTCGGGGCCTAGCCATGCGCAGCATCAAGACCACCACCGGCGCCGACATCCCGCTCGACGGCGATCTGCTGGCCGTCCTCGAGACGCTGTTTCACGAGATTACGGCCAAGCGCGAGCTCGAGCGCAGCTTCGAGGACATGAACCGCGAGATCAACCACCTGGTGTCGCAGATGTCGGACGATGAGCTGCGCGCCTACCTGGCCGAGAGCCTGTTCCTGAACCAGGTGAAGTACGAGAACGACCGGCTCGAGAGCTACATGAGGAAGCTCCAGAAGAAGTAGTCGATCGTGTCGGGACTGGACTGCGTCGGGACTGAATTGCGACGGGAGTGAATTGCGACGGGAGTCGGGAGTCGGCCTCCCCGCCGCTCGGGCCACATGTCACAGAACTATCTCGCCAGCCGCTATACCTGCTCCTGGCCGCACTCCATCGCCGTGATGCTCTGCGACGGCCGCATCGTCTGCGGCTGCGCGGATCCGTACGCGAAGCGGGTACTCGGCGACTTCCGCACGTCGTCGCTGGCCGACATCTGGCAGGGCCCGACGGCGCGGCAGCTTCGGGCGGACCTGAACAGCGGGGGATCGTCCTTCTGTGGGGACTGCCCGCTGAAGCTCCCCCTCGGGCCGGACGATGCGGTGCCGCAGCGCGACGTGGACGTGGGCCCGCTGCCGAGCCGGCTGTACATCGAGTGCACGGCCGCCTGCAATATCTCGTGCTTCCAGTCGTGCTGCGCGCCCGAGACGGGCATCACCCGCACCAGGCAGGCCGGGATGCTCGACTGGGACGTGTTCACCCGCGCGGTGGACGAGGCCGGGCCGTCGCTGGTGCGCATCGACTTCTTCAACTACGGCGAGGCGTTCCTGCACAAGCGCGCCGTCGAGATGTGCGAGTACATCAAGGCGAAGTTCCCGCACATCTACCTCTACTCGAGCACCAATGGCCTCGCGCTCACCGAGGAGAAGGCGCGACGCCTGGTCCACTCGGGCATCGATGAGGTGACATTCTCCATCGACGGCGCGTCGCAGGACACCTACGTGAAGTACCGCCAGCGGGGCAACTTCGACAAGGCGATCGCGAACCTGCGGGCCATGGCCGACGAGAAGCGTCAGGCCGGACGTGATGTGCCGCACCTGAACTGGCGCTACATCCTCTTCAACTGGAACGATTCCGACGAAGAGATGAACCGCGCGCGGCAGATGGCCGCCGAGGTGGGCGTGGACCGCCTGTGCTGGGAGATCACCGACCATCCTCAGGACTCGTACTCGCGCCGCTTCGCGCCGGGGACTCCGGACTACCAGCGGATCCGGCAGGAGGTGTGGGACATGAGCGGGCTGGGGAACGCCATCCCGGGCACCACGCCCCGCGCGCAGATCGACGTCCGCACGCTCATCCCGGGCTTCCCGCTCCGCGGGAGGGCGGCGCAGCCCGTGAAGGTGAAGACGCGCGTGAAGAACCTCTCCGCGCGCCCGTTCCGCGCGCAGGCCAGCTACGGGCGCCGGCTGGTGCGCCTGGGCGCGCAACTCGTGGGCGAGGACGGCACCATGATCAACCGCGACCACGCGCGCGCGTGGCTCCCGGGCGACATCCTGCCCGGCGGCACGGCGGAGGTCGAGATCGAGGTGCCTGCCCCCGAGCGGCCAGGCCGTTATGCCTTGAAGTTCGACCTCGTCAGCGAGGGCATCGACTGGTTCGAGAAGTGCGGTTCCCCCACCACCACCAAGCCGCTGGTCGTCCGCTAACGCGGGCGGGCTGACCGATTGAGCGATTGACGATTGCAGATTGACGATTGATTGGCGATTGGGGGAATTGAGACTGAGCGATTCAACCGGAGGATTGAGCGATTGAGCGACTGAGCGATTCAACCGAGGCTGGACACTGCCCGGAGCTCGAACTCGGGCGGTGGGCCAATCAGCCATCAGCCAATCCCTCAATCGAATCACCAATCGCCCAATCACCAATCATTAATCACCAATCGCCCAATCGCCCAGCCCTCAATGAATCGCCCAATCACTCAATCACTCAATCCTCAATGAATCGCTCAATCTGCAATCGCCAATCGCTCAATGGCCACCCTCAGGGCTCACGCGAGGCGGTGTAGGCGGCGATGGCAATCATCTCCTCGAGCGTGAGCCTCTCGACAGCCCCCTTCATCAGCGCCGACCACGGGCCGTTGCGCGCGCCGTGCTTCAGGTCCCAGAGTTGGCGCACCGTGTAGCTGGGTGAGCGCCCCGCCAGCGGCGGCACCGGGCCCAGGCCTTTCAGGTCCGTGCCGTGGCACACGCCGCACGCCACCGTGCGTCCGTTGCCGCCCGTCGCGACCAGCGCCTCGCCCGCCTTGATGCTGCCCTCCGGCACATACGCCACGAATCCAGACGCACCGTCACGTAACTCGGTCCGCGCCAGGTCCTCCGGCATCTCGACGATGCGCGCGCCCAGCGGTTCGGTGCCCGACGTGGGCACGTGCATCCAGCCGGCGATGCGAGTCTGCGGCACCTCCCGCGTCTCGACGACACGAATCCACCTGCGGTAGGGAAATGACGCGAAGTACTCCGCGGCGCTGCGGATTTCCTCGTCCGTCGCCGCCTTCGCGTCCGCGATCATCGCATTGGGCGGCCCCATCTTCGGTTCGCTGCTCCGGCGCGCGCCGCGCTTGAAGTCGGCCATCTGCTGGACGATGTAGGCGGCCGGCAGGCCCGCGAGCGAGGCGTTCTCGGGGCGTCCCTGCCCGTTGGTGAGGTGGCAGAACCCGCACGCGCGCATCGCCGGCTTGCGCCCGCGCGCCACCGACACCGGCATCGCCGGATGGCCGTCCGGGTGCCAGTCGGGCGGGTTGAAGGCATCCCGCGTCTCGGCAACGGTGAACGCCTTGTCGCTACCCGGCACGCGACGCGGTGCCGGGTCGGGCGCGGCTATGGCGGCCGGCGGCGTGCCCGCCGGAGCGGGCGTATTCACGGTGAATGCCCACGGCGGCGGCACCGGCGCGGACTGCGCCGACAAGGTCACGGCGCCGCACAGGAGGAGAATAGGGAGGAGGCGCATATCGGCTCCGAGGTTCTGGGGGTCAGGGGTTCTGGGGTTCACCGTTCCCGGTGCCCGACGTTATTCACTCCCGTCGCAGGTCCCTCCCGACGCAATTCAGTCCCGACGCCGCTCGCTACTCCGCCTCGACCGGCGCCACGCAGTCGCGCTCGGCGTCGGCGACGATCGGCATCCATCGCGAGAAGTCCGGGGCGGCGGCCAGCATCATCACGGGCGAGAGCGCGGCGGGCGTGAACGCCGAGCCGGCCTGCGACGTCACACGCGCGGCCAACGCCTGCCTAAAGGTGGCGAACTCGGGCATGTCGAAGAGCACGAAGTAGAGCTGCCGCGTGGAGCCGGGCTGCGACTCGCGGCGGTAGCCCATGCATCGCGGATTGATCCGCGCACGGTCGAGGCCGGTCTCGCGCGCCAGGGCCAGCAGGTCGTCCACGGGCACGGCGACGCCGCGCAGTTCGTCGGCCAGCACCAGCGCGATGCCGGGTGCATTGTGCGCGCTCAGTGACTCGCCCGCCCGGGAGAAGATCTGGCGGAACAGCCGAAGCGGCAGCTCGGCCGGAGGCGCGAGCGCCAGCACAGCCATGTTGCCCGTCGCGCCCGCGTCTGCCGCCAGCGTCCACGACTCCAGGTGCTCTGGCCTCACCGTGTAGGGTTCGGCCCGCGTGACGTCGAGCGAGCGCATGAAGAGATATCCCACGCCAGCGAGCAGGATCAGGATGACGGCAACCTTCACGAGGGCGGGCGTGCGACGTGATGCGGGCATGCGCCGTCATTGTACTGACTCGCGCTCCCGTCCCGGCGCTCGTCCCTTGCAGCGCGGCAGCCACCCGACTCCAGACCCCCGCCGCTGTCCACTCCAGTCGCAGTTTGCTCCCGACATGCTCGGCTCTCTCCCGACACCAACCTTGTTGCCCCGGCGCCCGTCCAACCGCCAGCCATGACCTCATTCAAAGCCGCGCTACGCCAGTTCCGCCAGCACCCGACCTTCGCGCTGGTCACGGTCCTCGTGCTCGGTCTGGGGACGGGCGCGGCGACGACGGTGTTCACCGTGGTCGACTCGGTGGTGCTCACCCCCCTTCCCTACCGCGCACCGGATCGCCTGGTGGCCATCTGGGACACCAACGCCGAGCAGGCGCTCAGCCACGACCCCATCTCACCGGTGAACTTCATGGACCAGCGCGCGCTGCCGGTGTTCGAGGACGCCGCCGCCTGGTGGCGCCCCGGCATCAACCTCACCGACCCCGGCAAGGACCCGGTCCGCGTGCCCACCATCGAGGTGAGCGGCAACCTGTTCGACGTGCTCGGCGTGGCGCCGCAAGTGGGCGGAGGGTTCCCGGCCAAGGGACCGCTGTTCGCGCAGGGCGAGCGCATCGCGGTCATCAGTGACCGCCTGTGGCGCTCGCGCTACAACGCCGACCCTTCCATCGTAGGCCGCCCGCTGCTGTTCAACGGGACGCCTTACACCGTGGCGGGCGTGATGCCGCCGAGGTTTCACTACCCCGACGATGTGGACGTGTGGCAGCGGCTGCAGTGGGACATGACGCAGCACAGCCGGCAGGCGCACTTCATGGAAGCCGTGGCCCGGCTGAAGGAGGACACCACCATCGAGCAGGCGCAGGCCGCCATCGACACGCTGTGGACGCGGCTCGAGGCCGACTTCGGCAACACGCGCAACAGCCCGGGCAAGGGCTGGGGCTCGCGGCTGATTCCGCTGATGGACGAAGAGCTGGGCTACTACCGCCCCGCGCTGATGGTGCTCTTCGGTGCCGTGGGGCTGCTGCTCCTGATCGGCGTGCTGAACGTGGCCTCGCTGCTGCTCACGCGCGCGCTGTCGCGCGAGCGCGAGATCGCAATGCGCGTGGCGCTGGGCGCCTCGCCGCGGCAGCTGGTGAAGCAGTTGATGGCCGAAAGCCTGGTGCTCTCCGCCGCCGGCGCCGCCGTCGGCATCGTCGCAGCCGTCGTGGCGCTGCCGCTGATCCTGCGCGTGATGCCGGTGGAGATCCCGCGGCTGGACGAGGCGAGCGTGGACCCGCGCGCGCTCGGCCTGGGACTGGGGGTGGTGGCCGTGACTACAGTGTTCTTCGGCCTGGTGCCTGCGCTGCTGCTGTTGAAGAACCAGGTCAACCTCGACCTCAAGTCCGGCGAGCGCGGAAGCTCGCGGGGCGCGCGGCGGCTGTACTCGGTGCTCGTGGCCGCCGAAGTGGCGCTCGCCTGTGCGCTGCTCGTGAGCTCGGCGCTGCTCGTGCGGACGGTGCAGCGCATGATGGACACGCCGCTCGGCGTACAGGCGGAGAACACCCTCATCACCACCGTGCAGCTGACGCTGCCGGACGCGCCGCGAGGCACCCCCGTCCGCGATCGATGGCTGCCGATCGCGGACACGCACGCGCGCATCCTCGAAGAGATTCGCCGCCAGCCGGGGGTGATGGCCGCGGGCGCCAGTAACTTCCTCCCGCTCGAGATCGGATGGCGTCAGCCGTTCGTGCTGGATGGCCAGCCGTGGCCCGCTCGACAGGACGATGCCGCGCAGGCGCAGATGCACAGCGTCAGCGAGGGCTACTTCGAGGCGGTGGGGGCGTCGCTCGTTGCCGGGCGCGCCTTCAGCGCCTTCGACGACGCCGAAACGGCGGGGGTCGTCGTCGTCAACGAGTCGTTCGCGCGGCGCCATCTCGAGGGGCGTGGCGTCGGCACGGTCCTGCGCCTGGCGACCACCGGGGTTGGGCCGCTCGGCGTGAACCTGACGGCCCGGCAGGCTCACAACCCTGGCGGGTTGCCCTTCGAAGTCGTGGGCGTCGTGAGGGACGTCCGCAACGTGCCGTTGGGGCAGGCCACCGAGCCGGCCTTCTACACCTCGACCCGTCAGTTCCCGTTCTCCGAGGTGTTCATCGCTGTGCGCGCCACCGACACGGCCACGGCGCTCACGGCCATGCGCGAGGGGCTGAAGGCCGCGGCGCCGCAGGTGCCGATGGCCGCTGCGCGAACCTGGGGCGATCGCTTCGCGGCGCGCACGGCCGAGCCACGACTGCTGATGAGCCTGCTGCTGTTCTTCGGCGGCCTCGCGGCGTTCCTGGCCGCGCTCGGTGTCTACGGACTGTTCTCATGGGCGGTGGCGATGCGCACGCGGGAGCTGGCCATCCGCATGACGCTGGGCGCCCGCCCGGCCGGCGTGGGCGGGATGGTGCTGGGCCAGAGCGCGGTGCTTGTCGCCATCGGGCTGGGCGTGGGCCTGGTGATTGTGAAACTCGCAGAAGGAGCGCTGGCGCGCGTGCTGTTCGAGGTGTCGCCGGGAGATGCAGGTTCCACGGTCGCTGCGGCGGCGTTGCTCTCGCTGGCCGCGCTGGCGGCGTGCGTGCCGCCGGCGCTGCGGGCGATGCGTGTGGATCCGGTGGAGGGGCTCAGGGCCGAGTAGGGCTCTGAGGCTCTCGGGTTCTCAGGTTCTCGGGTTCTGGCTCAGTACTTTTCGAACAGGCGCTGCAGTTCCTTGCGGTCGCGCGTGCGGGTGAGGGCCAGCATCAGCAGCACGCGGGCCTTGTTCGGCGCCAGATCGCGCGCGACCACGGCCTCCGTGTTGCCGACCGGGTCGCCGACGATGCGGCCCCCGGGTACGTGCGAGGCGATCACGACTGGCAGGCCGGCCGCACCGGCCCGCTCCACGGCCTTGCGCCCTCCGCTGCTCAGGCGGCCACCGGCAAAGCCAGCCACGACCACACCCGCTGGCTTCATGGCCAGCACGCCGTCCATCAATTCGCCGTTGAAGCCCGGGTAGTCGGTCAGCATCGGCACGTCAGGCAAAGCCTCGAGACCGCTCACGTCGAACTCGCTGTCGGCCGTGTGTGGTCGCAGGGACGACCGATAGAACACCACGCCATCCGGATCCACGAAGCCGAGGAACCCCAGCTCGGGCGACCTGAACGTCTCCACGCGGCGGTTGTCGGTCTTCCACACGTCGCGCGCGGATGCGATGTGCTCGTTGAGCGCCACCAGCACGCCCTTGCCAACCGCCTGGTCGTCCGCCGCCACGCGCACGGCATTCAGCAGGTTGGCGGGCCCGTCGGCCGAGATCTCGTTGGCCGATCGCATCGATCCGGTGACCACTACGGGCCGCCGGTCGCGCACCACGAGGTTCAGGAAGAATGCCGTGTCCTCCAGCGTGTCGGTGCCGTGCGTGACGACCACGCCGCGAAGGTCCCGGTCGTCTCGAAGAAGGGCGTTGATCCGCTTCGCCAGGGTCAACCAGTGCGCCGGCGTGATCTGGGACGAACCCACGCGCGTCACTTCCTCCACGCTGACAGTGGCGTGCTCCGCGAGCCCGGGCACGGCGGCCACCAGCGTGCTGCCGTCCTGCATGGACGCGCCGACGCGGCTCGCAATGGTGCCGCCCGTGGTGAGGATGACGACGCGCGGTTTGCCCGGCGCCTGCGCCAGCCCGAGGGCAGCCGCGGCAAGCACCGCGACGCCAACCGCCGTCACCAGGCGCGGCATCCTCATCGTCGGGCGGTGGGCATGCCGGTCCGCAGGTCGCCCGGAAGGTCGGCCTTCGTCTCGCGCAGGATCTCGGCGACTGCCCGTCGATCCTCCGTTGAGAGGTGCGCGTACGTCCGATCCCGGTCATTGCCGGACAGGATGTCGAAGGTCCGCCGGTAGACGGCCTCCTTCACGGCCACCGGCAGCCCATCGAACGCGTCGCCGTAAACGAGATAGCTGAGCGGGTACTTCATCAGGCGCGTGGTCAGGTCTAGCTGCGCCAGCGAGCGCCCCTGGCGATCCTTCGGCACGCGGGCGGCCAGGGCTTCGGCGAACCCGGGGCGCGGCGTCACCTCGAAGGCCAGCGGCGCTTCGCCGACGAAGAGCAGGTAGTCCACCAGCTCGCGCACGCGGGCAGCGATGGCATCGTCGGTGGCCACGGGCCGGCCGCTCGCCGCGGACACACGTGCCTCCCAGTTGAGCCGGGTCAGCAGGTTGAGAGCGTGTGACTGGTGGTCGAACGTCATGAGCGCAGCGAGGTCGCTGTCCGACGAGAGGTACTGGTCGGTGTCGGGCGAGCGGTTCATCCATTCGATCAGCACACGGTTCGAAAAGATGGCCGGGCCAGACGTCGGATGCGCGGTGACCGTGGTGTTCCCGAGATGGCCGAGCGGTCCGTACGGCGGCATCGAGGCATGGCCGGTGACGAACCATCCGCCCCACCGCTCGGTGTGCGGAGTCTGGTGGTTCACGACGTGGCTGCCCAGCCGTGGCATCGCGTTGCCGTCGGCGCCGACCATGTTGCTGCGGACGATGAAGCCAGGCACCTCGAGCGTGACGGCCGAGATGTGACACGTGAGGCAGTTCGTGCGGCGCGCGAACGCAGGCGCCCCAGCGGCTGACTGCTCCACCGTGTAGAACACGACCCCCTGCTGAGGATCGTGCGCGGCCAGTTCCAGGGAGGGCGCGCCGGGGATGTAGCCCACGACGACCGACTCGTTGAAGTAGAGCGCGCGCGGGTTGCCCGGGCCCGTGTGCTCGCGCTGGAGACCGGTCTTCGAGAACACCAGCAGCTGCGATTCGACCGGGATGTTCAGGGCCTTCAGCACCGGCAGCAGGTAGCCGGTCCTCGCGTCGCGCTCGAGCGAGCGGCTGCCCGAGGCGAGCGTAGCATTCAGCCGGGTCACCAGGTCCGTGGTTGGCCGCGTCTCGTACTGGATCGCGGGGTGCTCGTCGAGGGTGCCGACAAACACCTGCGGTGCCTGCCCACCCGCGCGCGCGCCGGTGGCAACCGCAGCGGCGAGCATCGCCGCGGAGCCGAGCAGCAGCCGCCCGCGCCGGATTCGAATCATGATCCGATCCTACTACCGTGACCGCCGCCGCTGCCCGGCAGTCCCACCAGGAGACCTTCCAGTTCGTCCCGGTGGATGGCGCGGGCCCGGGCCTCGTCGATGTCGAGCAAGCCGCCTCGGACCAGCTGCGCCAGCGACTCCTCAAAGGTGAACGAGCCGCTCTTGCGGGAGATCGTGATCTCCTGGTGAAGATGCTGCAGCGCGTTCTTGCGGAGATGCTGCCGCGCGCCGTAGCCCACCATCAGCAGCTCAGCCGCCGGGATTCGCCCGCCTCCGGCCCTGGGAAGCAGGATCTGGGTCATCACGGCCGCGAGCGCCATGGACAGCTCCTGCCGGATGGTGGGCTGGCGCTCGGCGGAAAACGCGTCCGACACGCGCGACACGGTGGAGGTCACATCGCTGGTGTGCAGTGTGGAGAGGACGAGGTGTCCGGTCTCACCCGCGGCGAGCGCAATGCGCATGGTCTCGGGATCCCGCATCTCGCCAATGACGATGACGTCGGGCGACTGGCGAACGGCCGAGCGGAGCGCCGTGGGGAAATCCGGCGCGTCGATGCCGATCTCCACCTGCTCCACGACGCTGCGCTCGTGGACGTGCTCGAACTCGATGGGGTCCTCGATGGTCACGATGTGCCTGGCGTCGCGCCGATTGATGAGATCGACCAGCGCCGCCACGGTGGTCGTCTTGCCAGATCCGGTCGGGCCGCCGACCAGCACAAGGCCGTGCGGAAGGCGGGTCAACGCCTCGATGGCTGGGGGCAGCCCCAGTTGGTCGAGCCGCGGCGGGTGAAGCGGCAGGGCGCGGATGCTGGCGGCGGCGCGCCCGCGTTCCCGATGGAGGTTGACGCGGAAGCGTCCTCCCGGCCCGCTGCGAAGCGAGGCATCGGCATGTCCGTGGGTGCGATAGCTTGCGGCGGCATGCGGAGGCAGCGCCGGGAGCACCTGGGCTTCGATGTCCTCCCCGTCGAGGATGGGCTCGGCGAGCCGGCGAATCACGCCGTGCACGCGAATGGACGGCGGCACGCCCGCCACGAGGTACAGGTCGCTGCCCCCCTGCTCGCGCAGCACGCGCAACCACTTCTCGAGCCTGGGCGGGGCCTGCGGCCGCTCGCGCGCGGAGGCGTTGAGCTCGTCGACGAGGCGGTCGAGGTCGTGGGGGTCGTCCATGCCCGGGATGGCGATAGCTTACTCCGTCGGGCCGGGATGCTCCGGCATCCTCGCATCTGGAACTGAAGGACGAACTCGGGCTCGATCACAGCGCGCTAATCGTGACGTAGTACCCGTCCGGATCTCGGACCGAGAACTCCAGATCTTCCCGGTATCCATCGAGATGTACGCCTGATGCTCCATCGGCGCACCACTGCTGACAAAGTCGAAGGCCAACGAGAGGTCCTCGTACTTGACCGTGACAATATCGTCGTCGCTCCGTGAGCATCTCGGCCAAATTTAGGTCGCACAGGTGGCAGCAGTATCCGCGACGCGCGAGTCTCATCTCACGCTGTCGAGGAGCGCGACGAGGGACCTCACTGCGCGCGCTCCCGCGACCGAGACAGCAAGGTACTTCCCGAACACCTGACCAGACATCACTGACGAATTCGATATCAGTCGGAGTTCCTCGCCGGTTAGAGCGCTGACCACTCCGTTGAACGCACAAGATTCAGAAGGAGGACAGGGATACACCAACTGATGCCGGCGGTTCGGCGACATGAGTTCCAAGCGACGGTCGCCGATATGGAGGGTGACAGTGGGCAGTTCAGGACCTACCCATGCGTGTGCCTCAATCCTCACCAGCAGCGACACTGGCTCGCCGACACATTTTCTTCCCTTGTAGACGAGAATGAACAACAGCTTCACAGGGACCGGCGAGGCCGCTGTGTCAACACAGATCGTGCTGGCGTTCGACGGCCTAACAGCCTGGACGATCAGCGGCCGGCGAAGCCGGTCCGCTGCATCGCCGGGTTGGGCAGCGCCTCACGTGCAGCGCTTGAGCTTCCGAATCCTGGGAGCTCACGCGGCTCGGCCCTGCGCCGCTAACACCGCGGCGAGCTCGCGCGGCTGGAGGGCGAAGACCGAATGGTCGGAGGCGAGCTCGATGGGGTCCACGCCCAGGCGCGCCGCCATCTCGCGCTGCTTGGCGGGCGGGATGATGCTGTCCTCTGTGCAGAGGACGTAGGTGCGGGGCACGTCAGGAAGTGACTGGCCGGGCCAGGGCTGTTCCAATGCTGCCCAGCCCTGGGGGCGCTGCGTAGCTCCGAGGAAGGCTAGATAGGCCTCCCGCTCCTCAGGTGGCGCGAGCGAGGCCAGCATCTCCAGGTCAAACGACCGGCAGCCGTTGCCGTCGTCATGTGAGACCGACAGCATCGTCTCGCGAACGCCGGCGCCAACAACGTCTGCGATCGAGCGCCCCGGCTCGGGAACGACCGCAGTCACGTAGACTAGGCGGTCGACGCGGGTCTGGCCAGGCACGAGCGAGATCGTCGCGCCGCCCGCGGAATGGCCGACGACCACGGTTGGCCCCTCGATCCCGGCTATCGCCCCGACCACCGCCAGGGCGTAATCGTCAAGTGTCGCCGACGGGTTCGTGCACGGCAGATCGACGGCGATGGCACGGTGACCGAGAGCCTCGAGCCAGGGAATCACCGGTGCCAACTCGGCGGGGCTGCCGAACGCACCGTGGACGAGAACGAACGTCACCATCTCGATCACCTCTGCAAACAGCGTCTTGTCATCAGTTGGGTGAGGGGCATCTGTACTCAATCACCGGTCCTCGTTTGCCGCTCCTCATGCGTGGCGCCGCGGCGGGCATTTGCGGTGTGGTCACTGGCGCTTCAACAATGGGTTCGGCCCCACTTCGGTGTAGTCTCTGCGACTGCTCGGAAATGTTGCGACGACGTTGACGGGCTCCGCATTCGAATGATGAACGTGTGAGGCACGCCCGCCGGCACGCGTGCGATGTACGGGCCGTCCGCCGTCACCCGCCGATCGCCAATGACATAGGTGACCCTGCCGCTCATCACGACGTGCCCCTCTTCGACCGTATGTGTATGAAGGGGCGGCCCACCGTTCGGCTGAGTCTCAGTCAGAACAAAGGAGAGACGGTCGAAACCGTACTCTTCACCGTGAATCGCGTAGCCGAACTCCCCGGGTTTGTCGTAGAAGCTGCTCATCTGGTTGATCTTGATCACGTAGTCTGATCGATCGAATGGAGCTTCAGGGGGATGCGAATAGCTTTGCGGTGGAAGTGGCCGTGGCGCAGTAATCCGCTGTTCGCGCGCCTCGTTCGTAGACGCGGCGAAAACGGTCAGCACAACGCCGAGGGCGGTGATCGTGAGCAAGGCTTTCAGCCGGTCCACATGACCTCCGATCGCAGCTCTATGCTGGTGCACGTGTGGCGCCGCCTAACGTTCCGCTTCAGCCGCGGCGGCTCAGGATCGCATCAGCCGCCGTCGGCTGCAAGCGGGTGTTAGGCGCCTCACGCAAATATCGCCACAGGGAGCACATGGAAGACCGGGCCTCGTATCTCAACTTCCATCGTAGGCATCGCGAATCCGTGCTCTTGCTGCAGCCCTCCGAACACGCTGATCAACGTCTGAAGCATCTGGGGCGGAACTCTGCTCATCGCAGTCTTCCGGAGTAGGCTCACTGATGCAGAGGAATCGGGAATCGCCCTGATGACCTGACCCATGACGCGGAAGGTTCCGTCAACAAGATCAGAGAGCGACGGGTCGCTGAGCGCCTGCTGCTCTACTGTCAGCACCGCCCGCCCTCCTGTCTGAACCAGTTCCGCAACCAGATCCTGGGTACCGCCTGCTTTGAGAGAGGCAGCCAACGCCTGCATTTGGCCCTGGAGCTTCTTCAGGTCGGGCTGGCTTTGCGTCCCGCCTTTCTTATTGTGATGAGGCTTCGGCGAGTCTTGGAACAGCAGGACCACGTCGAGTATCTCAGAGACCGCCTCCAGGGCTTCAATCAAAGGGTTGCGTCGAAGCGACGCGGTGAACTCCACGAACTCGCCCGGAACGGGGGGGCGATCGCCTGAATGCGAGCGCATCAATCCCCGCTCGGTGAGCAGATTTCGGAGTGTGAATAATAGTGACGCCGGAGTGTGAACTCTTTCTGCGGCACTGGTCCGCTCGGTTCCGGCTTCACCCTGGGTGCCAAGTTTCCAGAGAGGTTGACCTTTAACAAGGACGACAGGGCTTGGCTCAGGCCGAATCCGCCGGCAACCTCGGCGGATGAGCGCTCGGTCTCTCGTTCCGCCTCGGACACCCGCGTCACCGTCGCGATGCCCCCTTGAAGCATCGCTACCAGATCGAATACGAGTCGCTGATTCAGGTAGACAGGAAGTATGAGATCTGGACTCTGAGCCATCACTTCACTCTAGAAGCTATCTCATAAATGCGCGGAGGAGAATCCGGGCGCAGGCGAGTTGGACCATGCCGAGGTAGTTCTCGACATGCCGCTCCCAGCGCGTCACGACGCGCCGGCAGTTGTGGAGCCAGGCAAAGAGGCGTTCGATCTTCCACCGCCGGCGGGCGCGTCGGAGGGGACGCCCATCCTGCATGGGTGTGCGGCCGCGGCGGTTGGCGGCGATCATCTCGATGCCGTACTCGTCCATCAGGTGGCCATCGAGGACGTCACTGTCGTAGCCGCGGTCGCCGATTAGGCGGGTCGGGAGGTCTTCGAGAAAGCGCGCCTCGAGGGTCGCGAGGACGAGGTGCGGCTCATACGGTGAAGCGCTGGCCACGTGCACGGCGACAGGAAGACCATGGCGGTCGCAGATCGCCATGACCTTGGTGCCCTTGCCACGGCGTGTTGGACCGACCGCAGCGCCCCCTTTTTCGCCGAGGCGAAGGTCGCGTCGACGAAGGCTTCAGTTAGATCGATCTTTCCGCGGTCGCGGAGGTCTTCGGCGAGGTGCTGCAGCAGCCGGTCCAGGCGGCCCGAGCGCTGCCAGAGTTGAAAGCGACGGTGGCAGGTCTGGTAGGGGGGATACCGCGCCGGCAGGTCGTGCCATGGCGCGCCCGTGCGCAGCACCCAGAGCACGGCGTTCAGCACCGCCCGCGGATCGGTCCACGGGCGCCCGCGACCGTCCGCACGGCGGCGAGGACGGAAGATCGGTTCGAGCACGGCCCACTGGGCGTCGGTCAGGTCCATGCCGTCGAGTACGACGGCGATCCTACCGATGTTTCAGGCCGCTCTCGATGTTTATGAGATAGCTTCTAGGCTGACCTCGTGAGATCGAGGACGCGTTCACCCTCCTGGCCGTGCTTCCCGGTGCGGGCCCGCCCTACGCGCTCAGCCCCACCCCGGGAATGCGCCGCCTGTACATCCGCAAGGTGGGATTGATGTCCGTCGAATGGAAAGCACATATTCGACACTTGCCGCCGGCTAGTTGAATGAACACAGGGAAGATGCCGTCAAGCGGGTGCCTTCCCGATCGGCGCTGAAAGCGGGGTCAATGCTTGGCGCCGAGCCTCGCGATCTGGTCCTCGGCGTTGCTGTTGCCTGGGTTGAGCGCCAGCGACTGGCGATATGCCTGGATCGCCAGCGCCTTGTTTCCGTTTGCGGCATAGGCCTCGCCGAGGCTGTCGAATGCGTTCCAGCTCCCTGGATGGATCTCGGTATTGAGGCGCAGGATCGCGATGGCGCGCGGCATGTCTCCGGTTCTCAGCAGCCTGTAGCCCCAGCTGTTCAGTTCGCCGTCGGACAGGGCAAAGGCGGGATCCCGCTCTTGCGTGGCCTGGTACACCAACAGGGCCTGGTCGAACCCCTTGCGCGCCAGTTCGGCCGCGAAGCTTGCGCGGGTTGGCGGCGCCGGTTGCGCCTTGGTCCGGTAGACCGTCAGCAGATGGGCGGGCGCGCCGATTTCGGCAGGGGACATCTCGAGAAAGGCGCGACCGGTGGCGTCGCCCTTCAGATACCCATCGATGAAATGGCGGACATAGGTTTCCAGCCAGCCATTGGCGACGGACAGTTCGTGCGCATCGTAGTCGCCATAAGCCCGGTCGGGCTGCAAGCGCTGGCCCATGATCGAAAAGTTCGCATGGACATACGGCGCCAGCGTCACGCGATAGAGATCCGCATATTTCATCTTGTTGAGGAAGCTTCGGTCCTTGTTCATGTCGGACGGCAGGTCTTCCAACTGCCGCGGCGTGGCGGCGACATAGAGCAGGGGCACGGTGATGCGTTCGGGAGTGAGGAAGCGGGACTGATCGATCACGTCGGGATAGCTGCGCACCGATCCATCGAGCGACACGAGCGCATCGATCCGGCTGTCCTTGGCGGCGGCCATCACGTTCGCCAGACCACCCCAGCTGTAGCCGATCACCGCGAGGTGACCGGTGTCGGCGTGGGCCAGTCCATGGGCATAGCCGATCAGGAACTGGATGTCGCCGAGCTGTGTCTGCGCGCCTTCGAGGTCGTCGTTCATGCCGTCCGGCGTCTGGCCGATGCTGGGGCTGGCGATCACGACATAGCCATGGCTCGCGAGGAATTCGCAGAGATCGGCGTTCTCGAAGGCGGTCGCCCGATAGCTCGGCGCATAGATCACGACGGGGTACTTGCCGGCGCGCGGCGTGGCATCACGACGCGCCGTCATCGGCGCGGCAAGCTCGGTCCGGGCGCGATCGACGGGGAGGGTTCCGGTCTGGCCGGACACGTAGCGCGCTTCGATCCTTTGCCGCTCCGCCGGCGTCGCGGGGAATGCGTCGCTGGTGCCACCAAGCGCCAGGTAATCGCCGACGCTCATCGCGCGGCCGCTGGCTTGCCCGGCCGGATACCAGATCAGGGTCTGGATCGGTCGCGCCCTCTCACCTGTCGTGGCCTCGCCGGTATCGGAATCGTTCGGGCCGCGGTATCCGCGGGAGTGATCGTACTGCTCCACCACCTGCAGCCCGACGGGGTACGGCCCGGGCGGATTGGTGCGCGTGAAGCGGGATTGCGCGCCCGTCACGGCAGGCACGACGAACAGCATGGCGGCGAGGATGAACCGTTGCATTGCCATCTTCCCGATGTGGCGGCGAGTGAAGTGATCGCGTTTGCGGCTCGTGGTCTGAGGGAGCAGTTCCGGATGGATGTGCTCAGTCATGCCGCCCTCCCTCGTTGCGCTGGACATCGGTCGGCTCTACAGGCAGGTGGTGCTCCAGGAAGGCCGCGGTGTCGACGACGTCGAACACCCCGGATTCCTGCGCCACCCGGCGCAGGGTGCAGCCGTGGCCGTGGCCGTAGCCCTAGATCACCGGATTCCTGGATAGGTCCCAGGTCGTTGTAGCACACCGCAACGACGGGAATGTGCAGCCTGCACGCCAGACGGTAGCCGATCTGCTCGTCCCCCTCGCGGGTTCGAGCATCGGCGGGGAAGCAGCCGCGAGTGGTGCAACGCATGAATGTTCTTGTGCAGCCTAGCGACTGTGGCTAAGCCGCGGCGCCCCGATGTTCACCCTCGGCGGTCAGGGGGCCGACACGCTTCTCGCCGTCAGCTTCAGCCACTGGTTAGGCACCGCCGTATTCAGGATGCCCTTGAAGCAGTTGGACGCACGGCGACCAGGTCGTCGTCGGCCACGGCGCGGATGTCGGAGGGGCCCAGTGTCACCAGCGCCTGTGTGCGCCCGGATGCGGCCACGAACTCGACCACGAACGCGTCGGGACCGCGGAGGTCCACGACGGCCCCGAGATCGCCACGCTTCAGACCGTCAGCCGGTACGTCCCGTGTGAGAACGACGACATCGAGCAAGTTCGGCGTCACTTCGTGTCTCCCGGATAGGCCGTCACGAATCGTGGCTCGGTTTCGCCGGCCCGGAGGAACCAGACGCTCACCACCACAGCCGATCGGCCCGTTGGTCCCTGTAGGATAGCGCGGATGGTGAACGGTTGCCCAAAGCCGTCCTCCACGCCCGCCTCGGCGTCTTGGCTCAGGTGCTGGACACGAAATGCCTGTTCGAGAATGTCCCAGCGGTCAGCCGAGAAACCCAAGCCCGCAAAGAACCGCGCCTTGAACCGCCCGACCGGGTGGCTGAAGGACAGGAGGTAGTCTTTGAGCTTGGCGCGGTCGATGATCGCGTGCTCGGCGTTCGGCAGCAGCACGCCGCATTCTATCGTCGTCTCGAGCCACCCGTTTATCACGTGTGCCTAACGGAGTGGCGTTCAGCCGCGAGCCGTGCGTGCCGGCCGCTTCGACTTGGACCGGCGCTGAGCGCGGCTCGTCGGCTGCAACGCCTTGTTAGGCTGCGCCGTGCTCACCAGCGGGTACTTCTCAGGATGTTCGATCGACTCAACGGCCAGGTCGATGTCGAGATCCGGCCAGTACAGATGATGCGGGCTCGGCAACTGCACATTGGTGATCGCCCCGATCGCTGCGTCGCGAAACCAGGGAAACTGCGCAAACGGCACGAACAGCTCTCTTTCGGCGACGAAGAGCCAAAACCCGTGCACCGATACGTTCGTCACTTCAACGGGGGAAGTGCTTCGACCAAGCCTCGCGGAATTCATCGGCGTGTTCCTCGACCAGCGTCAACGCCTCGGCCAGGTGCCGCGGCTTGAGCCCGTAGTTCCCTCCGACCGCGACCGCTGGATCGAGCCAGAACTTGGCTTCACCTTCGGCGTGCTGCACGTGTACGTGCGCACGCAGCTCTTCGCGCGAGAAGAAGTAGAAGCGATAGC
>Ga0209705_10000207_pt1 | contig 31037 bp, 30 predicted proteins | sample PPLLaktember2015_5_FD_187262 | JGI IMG/M metagenome (GOLD analysis project Ga0209705, IMG submission 187262) | Freshwater sediment microbial communities from Prairie Pothole Lake near Jamestown, North Dakota, USA - PPLs Lake P8 Core (1) Depth... | ecosystem: Environmental > Aquatic > Freshwater... | reverse complement strand
AGGACTCCTCCGAATATTCTCGCGTGCTTACTAAGAAGAACCAGCTCACGCAGACCAGCAAAGGATCGGAACCATCGATATGCGGGCCAGTCCTCATGCTGGGGACCATATCAGACTCGCCATACACCCGCAAAAACTGGCCCCAATCAGCCCGAACGCCGCTCCGCCTTCGCATGAGCCGCGGCGGTCACGATCTGCTCCGCCAGCTTGAACAGCGTGAGCGGCGCGCTGCCTTCGGCCTTGTTGTTGGCGATGACGAAGGCGGGCTGCCCGCGCCCTACTGCATCCAGGCACAAGCGCGCGAGCGACACGCGGTTGGGGATGTCCTCGTCGACCAGTCGGGTGAAGGGCTGGTAGCGCGCCTTGGCCTCTTCGTAACCGAAGCCCTGGTGCAGGTTCCAGCGCACAACCAGCGGGCCCGCGTGTGCCAGCCCGGTCGCGCGCGCCTGCTCGGATGCGACCGGCATGCGGGGATGCAGCCCCAGGCAGTGATGCGCACCGCTGCCCTGCAGCGCCTGCAGGTAAGCATCGGTGATCAGCGCGGGGTCGCGCAGTTCGACCGCGTACAGAGGACCATGCGGGAGCCGACCCAGAAACTCTGCCAGCCGCTCGGCGAACGCCTGCGGCTTGCCGGTATGCTCGCGCCCGACGGGGGGGAACTGGAACACCAGCGCGCCCGCCTTGTCGCCCAGACCCTCGAGGCAGGGGCCGACGAAGCGCTCGACCGCAAAGGCGGCATCCAGGAACCGCGGGTTGAGTGCCGGCCGCATGCCCGGCTCGCCGCGCATGGAGACCGCCGTGCACAGCATCGGGGCCTTCACCACGAAGCGGAAGGGCGCTGGCACCTGCTCGGCGTAGTGGCGGAACTCGGACGCTGGGATGGGCGCATAGAAGGTGCGATCGATCCCGACACAGCGCAGCAGCGGATGCTGCGCGTAAGCGACCAGCCCCTCTCGCGCCAGCAGCCGCTCATCGGCTGGATGGTCGTAGACCAGGCGCGCCCACCCCGGGAAGTGCCAGGAGGACGTGCCCAGATAGAGGCCCTCAGGCAGGTGCTTCGCGGTTTCGGCCAACGCCGCGGTCACCGGCGCGGAGCCCACGGCATGGGCCGGCTCTTCAGGGGCGCGCTCGCCGAACAGATCCATCTGCGGGTTGTGCGCCTTCGCCACGCTCAGCCTCGCGCCTGGCGGATGATCGGCGCCAGCAACATCTCGAGGGTCGGTTCGCCGCGCAGCTGGAACGAGTAGCTGGCCCGCACCACCGGCTGACGGATGCGAAACAGGCGCCGCAGGTCCACCGGCGTCGCGACCAGCACTGCATCACAGTCTGCCCGGTTGATGGTCTCCGCCAGCTCGGAGAGTTGCTCCTCTCCGTAGCCCATTGCCGGGAGCAGACGCCCGATGTGGGGATGCTCGGCGAACACCCTCTGCAGGCTTCCTGCCGCCAGTGGCCGCGGATCCACCAGCTCGGCTGCGCCCAGGCGCTGCGCCGTCAGCACGCCGGCGCCGTAGGCCATGCCGCCGTGCGTGAGCGTGGGGCCGTCCTCCACCACCAGTACGCGTGCCCCCTCGATCAGCTCCGGACGGTCCACGCTGACGGGCATGTCCGCTTCGACCATGATCGCGCGCGGATTGGCCGCGGCCACACTCGCGCGCAGCGCTGCCACGTCCTCGACGCGGGCCGTGTCGACCTTGCTCAGCACGACGACGTCCGCCCGGAGCAGGTTGACCTCGCCGGGGAAGTAGCTTCGCTCATGCCCGCGCCGGTGCGGATCGGCGAGCACGATCTCCAGGTCCGGTTGGAAGAAGGGCAGATCGTTGTTGCCGCCATCCCACACAACGACGTCGGCCTCGGCTTCGGCCTGGCGCAGAATCCGTTCGTAGTCCACCCCGGCAAACACCACGTGGCCCGCACGCAGGTGCGGCTCGTACTCCTCACGCTCTTCGACCGTGCAGTCGGCAGCATCGAGATCCTCCAGCCGCGCGAAACGCTGGACGACCTGGCGCGCCAGGTCGCCGTACGGCATGGGGTGGCGCACGACCGCAACCCGCAGGCCGGCCGCGGCGAAGACCGCCGCAATCGCCAGGGACGCCGGGCTTTTGCCGCAGCCGGTGCGCACCGCGCATACCGACACCACAGGGCGGGAGGAGCGGAGCATGGTCTCGCGCGGCGCCAGCAGCCGGAAGCCTGCTCCTCTGGCGAGCGCGCGCGAGGCCAGATGCATCACCTGCTCGTGAGTCACATCGCTGTAGGCGAAGACCACATCGTCCACGCCTTCCCGCTCGATCAACTGGTCGAGCTCGGACTCGGGCAGGATCGGAATTCCATCCGGGTAGAGCGGACCGGACAACTCGCGTGGATAGCGGCGGCCGGCAATATTGGGGATCTGCGCTGCGGTGAAGGCCACGACCTCGCTGAACGGATCGCCGCGGAACAGCCGGTTGAAGTCGTGGAAGTCCCGCCCTGCGGCCCCCAGGATTACCACCCGCCTGCGCGTCATCCGAATCTAACCGATTGATTCATTTGTAAATCTCTTTCGAGACCCGACCCCTTGAAAACGGCCGGGGCGTACCCACATCTACGTCCGTTGGCGGCAACGCTGACACCAACCACTATTCGCAATCAGCCATTTGAGCACTAAGAGGTGACTGATGAAGATCCGTCCTTTGCACGATCGCATTATCGTCAAGCGGCTGGAAGAGGAGCGCAAGACCGCTTCCGGCATCGTCATCCCCGACACCGCAGCGGAAAAGCCCGACCAGGGCGAGGTCATTGCCGTGGGTAAAGGCAAGGTCCTCGAGGATGGTTCGGTGCGCAACCTGCAGGTCAAGGTAGGAGACAAAGTCCTGTTCGGCAAGTACTCGGGCCAGACCGTCAAGGTCGAAGGCGAAGAGCTCCTCGTCATGCGCGAGGAGGACGTCATGGGCGTCATCGAGAAGTAATCGGAGGAAGAAATGGCAGCCAAGGAAGTACGTTTTCACGATTCCGCCCGCAGCCGCATCATCTCGGGCGTCAACGTTCTGGCCGACGCGGTGAAGGTGACCCTGGGTCCCAAGGGCCGCAACGTCGTGCTGGAGAAGTCCTGGGGCGCGCCGACCGTCACGAAAGACGGCGTGTCGGTGGCCAAAGAGATCGAGCTGAAGGACAAGTTCGAGAACATGGGCGCGCAGATGGTGAAGGAAGTGGCGTCCAAGACCTCGGACGTGGCCGGTGACGGCACCACCACCGCCACGGTGCTGGCCCAGGCCATCGTGCAGGAAGGCATGAAGTACGTTGCTGCGGGCATGAACCCCATGGACTTGAAGCGCGGCATCGACAAGGCGGTGGAAGCCGTCGTGGAGGACCTGAAGAAACTCTCCAAACCCTCCTCCACCAGCAAGGAAATCGCGCAGGTCGGCTCGATTTCCGCGAATGCGGACGAGTCCATCGGCAAGATCATCGCCGATGCGATGGACAAGGTGGGCAAGGAAGGGGTGATCACCGTCGAGGACGGCAAGAGCCTGGAGAACGAGCTGGAAGTGGTCGAGGGCATGCAGTTCGACCGCGGCTATCTCTCCCCCTACTTCATCAACAACCCCGACCGGCAGATCGCCGTCCTGGACGATCCCTACATCCTGTTCCACGACAAGAAGATCTCGTCGATCCGCGACCTGCTGCCCATCCTCGAGCAGGTGGCCAAGGCCGGCAAGCCGCTGCTGATCGTGGCCGAGGAAGTCGAAGGCGAAGCGCTCGCCACCCTGGTGGTCAACACCATCCGCGGCATCCTCAAGACCTGCGCGGTGAAGGCGCCCGGCTTCGGCGACCGCCGCAAGGCGATGCTGGAGGACATGGCCATCCTCACCGGCGGCACGGTGATCGCCGAGGAAGTCGGCCTGAAGCTCGAGAACGTGACCCTGAACGATCTCGGCCGCGCCAAGCGGGTGGAGGTGGAGAAAGAGAACACCACCCTCATCGACGGCGCCGGCGAGAAGACCCAGATCGAGGGGCGCATCAAGGCGATCCGCCAGCAGATCGAGGAAACCACCTCGGACTACGACCGCGAGAAGCTGCAGGAGCGCGTGGCCAAGCTGGCCGGCGGGGTGGCGCTGATCAAGGTCGGGGCGGCCACGGAAATGGAGATGAAGGAGAAGAAGGCCCGCGTCGAGGACGCTCTGCACGCGACCCGCGCCGCGGTCGAGGAAGGCATCGTGGCCGGCGGCGGCGTAGCGCTGATCCGCGCCCGCGCCGCGATCTCCAACCTCAAGGGCGCCAACCACGATCAGGACGCCGGCATCAAGATCGTGATGCGCGCGCTCGAAGAGCCCCTGCGCCAGATCGTCGCCAACTCCGGCGCCGAACCCTCGGTGGTGCTGAACAAGGTCGTCGAGGGCAAAGGCAACTTCGGCTACAACGCCGCCACGGAGACCTACGGCGACCTGGTGGAGATGGGTGTGATCGATCCGACCAAGGTGGTGCGCACCGCCCTGCAGAACGCCTCCTCGGTGGCCGGGCTGATTCTCACCACCGACGCCATGGTGGCCGAGCTGCCGAAGGAAGAGAAGGCCCCCGCCATGCCGCCCGGCGGTGGGATGGAGTACTAAGCCGTCCTTTCGGACTGCTGAGAAGAGCCCCGCTTCGGCGGGGCTTTTTCTTTCCCGGTTAATCAACTTTTCTTTTGCAGCGGTCGCGACGTGCTGGCGACCCTAGGCTCGCGCTTTGCCCTCAGCGGCCGACACGCTCGCGCGCTTCTCCTAGGCCGCGGTGCTGCGCCCTGGAGTAGTGCGCCGCCGAGAGGGTTGCAAGCCTCTGGTCTCGTGGTCTTTCCGTGCATGGCGCGCGGGGAGCCGTGGCGAAGTGAGCCCAACACCCGGTCCGCAAACCTGCTGCGCGTCCCAGCACGGCTTTGGCAATCTCTTCACCTTGGTCGCATGGCTGTACATACGTCCAGTACGCTGTTGGCTCTTACCAACACGCCACAGCTGTCACATGGACACACCCCGGCCCGCTGCCACGTCTATCGCCGACGCCGCCCCGAGCGCACGCCCCTGTACCGCGCGGTGCAGGGGCATCTGGAGACCTATCTGGCGCTCGCCCGCGAGGGGCACGATGATGGCGAGGGCGTGCCGCAGTACGTGGAGCGGGAGTTTCGTCCTGCATCGTCTGTAGCCGACAAGCCTGGAGACCACCATGGTGTATCTGCACCTGACCCGCAAAGGGCACGAGGATGCCTACGCCCTGATCGATGGCCTGATGGGGGAGCTGTGAGCATGGGCGCCATTCAGGAGATCTTCCGAGTCCACGGCCCGGCTTATCTGGCGCACTTCGGCGCGCGCATGCCCGCACAGCATAAGAAGGTGATCGCGGCGATCATGGGCTGCGCCAGCCCAGCCAATGGTTCGCTCTCGTATGGCTGTGAATCCTGCGCTGAGCAATGCTTGCTGCCGCGCTGCTGCGGCAACCGTCACTGTCCCAGCTGCCAGCAGTACAAGGCCTATGCCTGGCTCAACACGCAACTGCAGCGCCAGTTGCCCACCCACCACTTCATGCTCACCTTCACGGTGCCCGAAGCATTGCGCGCTTTCCTCCGTGGCCATCAGCGCAGCGGCTACGCCGCCCTGTTCGAGGCCTCCGCCGCAGCGATCAAGAAGCTCACCCCCGATCCAAAGTTCCTGGGCGCCGACACCCCCGGCTTCCTCGGGGTGCTGCACACCTGGGGCCGGCAGCTGCAGTATCACCCCCACATCCACTACCTGGTCCCCGGCGGGGCGGTGTCGACTCAGGACGGTCGCTGGCATGCCTGCAGCCCAGGGTTTTATCTGCCGGTGCATGCCCTGTCTAGAATCTTCCGTGCCAAGTTCCGCGACGCGATGGGTCAGGCCGGTCTGCTCGCTCAGATCGCACCCGAGGTCTGGACCATCGACTGGAACGTCAACTGCCAGGCGGTGGGCAACGGGGAAGCCACGCTCAAGTATCTGGCCCGCTATGTGTTCAAGGTGGCGATCGCAGACGCTCGCATCGTGCGCGTGGAGGACACGCACGTGCTGTTTCGCTACCGCAAGGTGCACTCCAACCGGCTGCGCATGGTGCGCCTTCCGGTCTTCGCGTTCATGCACCGCTTCCTCCAGCACGTGCTGCCTGCAGGGTTCATCAAGGTGCGCTACTTCGGGTTCCTCTCGCCCAGCTTCACCATGCCCCTGGATGAGCTCAAGGCCCGCGTCGAAATGGCGCACGGCTTCGCCCCGCAGGCAATGCGCAGCGCCGTCGAAGCGCCTCTGCCGATGTGCTGCCGCCACTGCGGCGGGCGGCTGCGCTATCGGCGCACGATCCTGCCGCTGCGTGTGCAGCCCACCCGTGCACACGCTTTGACCCCGACGACGCCCCGACCCGCTCCCGGATAAGGCCAGCGCTTGCGCCGGGCCGCGGCGCACACCGGCTGCTTCACCCCAGCGTCGCGCTCAGCTTGCAGCCCGATGCCCGGCCGCCTATTGTGCGGCGTGCACGGGCCGCTTCAGCTACGCGATCGCGACCGGCCCAACCGGCGCTGATTCGCCTCGCCAACACCTCGCGGCACCGCGGCTAGGCTGCGCAAAGCACTCCATCGCGCTGCCAGCCGCGCCTCACCGCGACGCCCAAGCCTCCGCCTCCACAGGCATTCCCCCTATATATAGAACCGCGCCCCACCACCGGGCTTCTTGAACATCGTATTGAGCACGACCCTGCGGGTCGTCTCAATCCTTATTGGTTGGAGCGCCTTTCACAGGACCCGCAGCAACTGCTCATACTCCGCATGCGATCCGATCCAGAACCACACTACGGTGTCTCCTTCGAGAAGGCCCACAGCGCGCCAGTCGATGTCGATGCGAACCGAGTAGATGGGCAGTTTGACGTGGACCTTCTTGAAGCGCAGAGATGGATGGTCAGGATTTCCGGACCACAACTCGTAAGCTGCCTTGGCCTTCTCCTGAATCGGCTTCGGCAGAGAGTCGCGTAGGGCTCGGAACCTTTGGGTTGTTCTCGAGCGCACGGAGCGAGCTACAGCGGCTTCGTTAGGCCTGCGCGATATTCCGCCAGAGCTTCTTGCGCCAGCTTCTCCAAGGCGTCCTGTGACTTGGCGAACGACTCGGTCCACCGCTGCTCGGCGGCCAGTTCCTGCAAGAGAATCGCAGCCAAGGCGTCCTGCTCCGACGGCGGTAGCTTCTTCACCTCAGTCAGGGCCTTTTCGAGCAAGTCAGTCATGGCAACCTCCTTTCCAGGCAATATGATACGCCCGGTTGCGAGGGGCGGCCCAACGACTCAGTTCACCGGGCCGCGAAAGCGAGCGAACGCCGCTTTCGCGGCTCCGGTGCAACTGACGGTTGGGCGCCGTTTTGCCGGTATCCCCTGGTCGAGTTGACCAAACTGCGAATTCTCATCGGATCACCTTATCCGCTGTCACTAGGGCCGACTCCGGGACTGTCAGGCCGAGCGCTTTGGCGGTCTTCAGGTTCAGAATGAAGTCGAACTTTGATGGCCGTTCCAGGGGCAGGCGGCCGGGTTCGGCGCCTCGCAGGATCTTGGCCACGAACACGGCGCTGCGCTCGGCCGTTGCGGCGTCGTCTGGGCCATAGCCAACTAAACCGCCCGCTTCGGCGAACAAATAGGGGGTCATCGACGTCGCGGGCAACCGGTGCTTTAGCGCTAGCTTGGCGAGTCGCGGGCTTTGCCCAAAGAGCATTGGCGAGGGCAGGATGACGAGGGCTTGGGGCCCTCCGCGAAATACGGAGAAGGCCTGGTCGATATCCTCCGGCTTGTGCACCTCGACCACCTCAAGCTGCAAGCCCAGCGCTCGAGCCACACTCTGGACGCCATGCAGGTGTGCCGTCCCAGGGCTGGGGTCCCACAGCACGGCGATACGCGATAACCCCGGGACTGTTCTCTTGAGCACCTCGAGCCACTTACCGGCGATTTGTGGCGCGTCAAGAAATATGCCGGTGATGTTCCTGCCGGGCCGCCCGAAGCTCTCACCGTAGCCTTCGGCGACCGGATCCGTCGTGAAATCTATCGCAACGATCGGGACCGTGCTGCTCGCCGCGTGGGCGGCCCGTGTAAACGGTGCACCGACTGCCCAGATGACATCGACTTTGTGCCGAACGATTTCGGCGGCGGCTTCAGCAAGCTGAGGCGGATCGGCGAAGGCGCTCCGGAAAACAAAGGAGACGGTTTTGCCCTCGATATAGCCGTATTCGGTGAGCGTGCGTCGGAACGGCTCCCACCATCGTTTTGGGACTGGCTCCTTGGATCCGACCTCAAAAGAGGCCAAAACGCCGATGCGCGCTATCTTCGCCTGCGCCCAGATATCTCGAGTCCACGCGAGACCTCCGACCAGCGCAGTCACAAGGAGCAGCACAGCAACAGTCCGATGTCGCATCTTGCCTCTCCGCGTCTCGACGCCCAACGCCAAAGCTCAGCGGGCGGACAACAGCGGCGCGCAGCGGCGCTGTTGGACGCTCCGCTGCAGCGCCGTATAGGTAGTCCGTCCTGCTTTTGAGTGATACTGATCACAGCTGGCAGGTATCTGTCAGTCAGAGCAGGACATGCGCCCGCGGCCACCGCGTTGACCGCGGACGATGCGGTCATCGTGCCCAACCGCTTGCTGGTCGAGGTCCTGGTGCAGCAGCTGCGGGGCCCTGCTGCAGGCGGTGCAGCGCTATGACCGCGAGATCGCCGAGCTCGCCCCCACGCTGCCTGACTACACCGTGTTCGCCTCCTTCCCAGGGGCCGGGCCGGTATTCGCCCCGCGGCTGCTGGCCGCCTTCGGCGAGCAACGCAACCGCTATCAGCTCGCCGCGAGGTCCAGAAGTTCACCGGCATCGCCCCGGTCACCGAGCGCAGCGGCAACAAGTGCTGGGTGCACTGGCGCCTGCAGTGCCCCACGTTCCTGCGCCAGACCTTCGTGGAATGGGCCGGCCTGTCGATCCCGCACTGCTACTGGGCCAAAACCTACTACGAGCAGCAACGCGCTGGAGGGTCCACACACCAGGAGGCGCTGCGCTCGCTCGCCTTCAAATGGATCCGCATCGTGTTTCGCTGCTGGCAGAACCATACGCCATACGACGAGGCCAGATACCTCAACGCCCTCAAACGCCACGGCTCTCCGCTGCTTGCTTGCGTTCAGAAACCCTGACAAACCCCTTGACGGACTGCCTCAGGGCGTGGGTTGGGTTGGGCGGCACAATCGTATGCACCTGACGGCTATTTGCCCATCTCATCAGAATCTACGCGAGGTAAGTACGGCTTCAACTCCTCTTCCAGGCGCACCCTTTCCCGAAAGCACGCCTCTCTCATCTTTTCCGCCAAGCGGCTGAGCCGAATGGTGGGCTCCAGGAGCAACGGTCGGTGGACACCTCGATGTGCTGGGACGAGAATCTCGCGTGACGGTAGCTTTACGTAGTGAGGCGTCATCTGCCATGCTTCGGAATCAGAGTGCGCCAGCACACTGTTTCTATCCTCCATTGCTACGTCGTGAATCTCCCGTTCCTCGGCCGAGAGATCTTTGAGGAAGCGACCGGGAAGATCGGGGACCCGGAAGGCTCCCCCTGCGTCGTTTCCCGAGAACGGGCGGCAGTAGGCGATGATCATTGCGAGATTCAGAGCTTCCAGCAGAATCCGGTTCTCCCGCGGATACTTCTCATGGAGCTTCATCTCAAGGATCATCAATGTGATAGCTTGCGCCTGGTTGAAGTCGATATACGACATCAGGACTCGCTGATACTGCCGATACTTGCCTTCGAGTTCCTGCTGCGACGCCTCATCCATGGGCATCCTCACGCTCTCTGCCACGGCATCCTTCACTAAGCCGCCCAACGTTGTAGTTGAGCGTCATTGGCGTAGCGCGCCTCGATCTCGGACAGGTCGATCTCGTGCTCGATCAGGTGGTGCAGGGCGTATTCGAAGCTGCCGGGGTGCAGCTGTTGGGACAGGTCCACGGCGAGGAACTGCAGGCCGTGATCGTACGCTTTGAAGCGGGGCATCGTGTGCGCTCTCCAGCAACGACGATGCCGATATCATCCTCCTGCGCGCTGCCCCGGACAAGGGCGAGAGGGGGTTTTTCTACAGGTAGAGTCGAGATGTGGCGCGGTAATTGTAGCTCTCGACTCAACTGTTTCCGCCCCTTTCGGTTGGCGGTGCCTCAATTGTCGGAGCATGACCCCGTCTCCACATCCCGCTCATCGAACCGGACGTGCGGATCTCCCGCATCCGGCTCTCGGACAAGGCAACATGCCAGAGCATGTGACGCGTTGCACGGCGCCTGGCACTTCCCGGAGTTCGCAGGGTCGCCCCAATCTCCATGCCCTTGCCGCTGTCCGCGTCGCCTTGAACCAGGGCCCCTTCCCTCCACCGGCGTTACCCGGCTTCACCAGTACTACGAGCCCCTCCGCCACCCCGCCGGACCCGGTCTGGCCCTCACGGGCCTCCGGTTGGTGTCAATAGCCCACCATCCGACAGGGCTTCCCGTGTTGCATCGGTCTTCCTTCTGTGCGGCTGTCGCCACTACCCCGGCGGAACGACCAGGTGCATGCTTCGCTCACTTCCCCAGCCCTGTCAGCCTTCCTCCCGTTAGGGCGGAGTCGGCTTCCGCATCACGCTTTTCGAGGCCTGCTCAGCGTTCACTCGCGTTACGGCCCGCACATTCGCAGAGTGGCAAAGTCCACCCTTTACACCAGAGGCTTCAGCCGCTTCGTTGCCTCCACGACTGCTCCAGTTGCTACCGGCCGGAGCGAAAGTTGCCGGGTGGGACTCGCACCCACTGAAAGACCGTGCCTTGGCACGGCGCACCCTCAACGCCGCCGTTAACCGGGCGCCGGCGCGCGAAGCGCGGCGGGAACCCAACAGCGGGGCCGCTGTTGGGCGCTCCGGTTGAACGGCTTGGGCAGCACCTCTGTCCATCCAGTCAATTATTTCCATGCTGGTTGCCGCTTTGCAAGAAACGCGTTGACGCCCTCAGCGAAGTTGGGATTGCGACCGAGCTCGACTGCAGCATCGTACTCGATCTGCAACCCTGCTTCGAAGGATGTCTCCAATCCCTCGGTGACGCATCGACGGATGGCTGCGAGCGTGGCAGCGGGTTTTCTCGCAAGCACCAAGGCGTACTCGCCCACCCTGGTGCGAAGCTGCTCTGCTGGAACGACGAGATCTACCAGGCCGATGTCTAGCGCGTCCTGGGCAGAGATAAGTTCCCCCTCGTAGAGCAACCGGAGCGCCCGTGGTCGACCGAGCAGCCTCGCGAGTGCCTGTGTGCCTCCAACGGGTGGAATGAAGGCGATGTTCACCTCGGGCTGTCCGAGCTTGGTGTCGTGAGCGGCAAACCGGACGTCACAGTGCAGCGCGATCTCAAGCCCGCCTCCTACGGCCGTCCCATGAATCGCGGCCAAGAGGGGCATTCTCGCCGCGCGCATTTGACGTACTATGGAATGGCAGGTCTTCACCCATGACCCAATGTCCTCCTGGGTCATACCCTGGAATGTCGCCAGGTCAGCGCCGGTAGAGAAGTATGCGTCGATCGCACTTGCAATCACGATGACGCGTATGTCACCGGTGCTAAGCAGTTCGTCCAGTGCAACTGGCACTTCGCGCAGCATTTCCCAGTTGAAGGCATTGCGCGGCAAGCGCCGATACTCGAGCCAGCCGACGCCTTCCGATCGGTGCACGTTCAAATGCGCGTACGTCATGCTCTGCGCCTCCGGTTACGGCGGACTCACCAAAGCGCCGTGTGCTGCCCAATGAATAGGATTCTATCCGTCGTGCGCCAGCATGACGGATAGGATCAGTTGAACTGAACCGCTGTGTTAAGTGCGCCGCTGTATGGGGATTGAAACGCGCCGAGAGATGTCCAGGAGGTGGCGCGCAGTCGGTGCGGGCGTGTGGGTGGGCAGGCAAGCGCTTGGCATGAGGGTCGCGAAGCGCAGTTGAGATGGCGCCCACTATGGCAGAGGGCGATGCCGGGGTCAATTCGGGCGGTTGGGGCGCAAGGCCGCCTCGCGCGGAGCGATGAGCGGTTGAGCGGCGCGGGGTGATGCTGGGGGTCATGGCGCGCGCGCGCGTGGTATGGGGCGTGCGCCGCGGGGATCTGTGCCACGATGCGAAGGTGCCCGAGCCCGCAGTGGGGGCAGCGCTCGATGTCGATGCCCAGCACCCACACACAGAACTGCTGGGTGGACTCCTTTGGGACGGGGGTGGGTGCGGGCATGGCGAGGGCCGCGCGCGCCTGGGCGAGCTGCTGGCGCTTGTGGCGATTGGCCAGCATGCCGATGTGACGGATGCGCACCAATCCGGCTGGCAGCACGTGCAGCAAGAAGCGCTCGAGGAACTGCGCGGCGGGCAGTTGCCTGATCCTGCGGCGGTTGCCGTGGGCGCGGTCGCGCCAGCTGAAGCGCACATTGCCCTGGGCGTCCAGGCTGAGCAGCCGGTGGTTGGAGAGGGCCGTCTTGGTGGTGTAGCGGCCCAGGTAATCGAGCACGGCCTCAGGGCCGGCCAGCGTGCGCTTGGCGTAGACCACCCAATCATGCGCGCGCAGCGTGGCGAGGAAGCGGCGCTGCGCGCTGGGCTGGGCGAGCGCGGCGGTGGAGCCGGCGAGCCCTACATCCTCTTCCATGACAAGAAGATCTCGTCGATCCGCGATCTGCTGCCCATCCTCGAGCAGGTGGCCAAGGCCGGCAAACCGCTGCTGATCGTGGCTGAGGAAGTCGAGGGCGAAGCGCTCGCCACCCTGGTCGTCAACACCATCCGCGGTATCCTCAAGACCTGCGCCGTGAAGGCTCCGGGCTTCGGCGATCGCCGCAAGGCCATGCTGGAAGACATGGCCATTCTCACCGGCGGCACCGTGATCTCCGAAGAAGTCGGTCTCAAGCTCGAGAATGTGAGCCTGAACGACCTCGGGCGCGCCAAGCGGGTGGAGAAGGAGAACACCACCATCATCGACGGCGCCGGCGACAAGGCCCAGATCGAGGGCCGCATCAAGGCGATCCGCCAGCAGATCGAGGAAACCACCTCCGACTACGACAGGGAGAAGCTGCAGGAGCGCGTGGCCAAGCTGGCCGGCGGTGTGGCGCTGATCCGTGTCGGCGCGGCAACCGAGATGGAAATGAAGGAGAAGAAGGCCCGCGTGGAGGATGCGCTGCACGCCACCCGTGCCGCTGTGGAGGAAGGCATCGTGGCCGGCGGTGGCGTGGCGCTGATCCGTGCCCGCGCTGCGATCTCCAACCTCAAGGGTGCCAATCATGATCAGGATGCGGGTATCAAGATCGTGATGCGGGCCCTCGAAGAGCCGCTGCGTCAGATCGTCGCCAACGCGGGTGCCGAGCCCTCCGTGGTCTTGAACAAGGTGGTGGAGGGCAAGAGCAACTTTGGCTACAACGCGGCCAACGACACCTACGGCGACCTGGTGGAGATGGGCGTGATCGACCCGACCAAGGTTGCGCGCTGTGCACTGCAGAACGCAGCCTCGGTTGCCGGGCTGATCCTCACCACCGACGCGATGGTGGCCGAACTGCCGAAAGAAGAGAAGGCCCAGGCCATGCCGCCCGGGGGCGGTGGCATGGACTACTGATCCAGCCTTCAACCGCTGTGGAAGAAGCCCCGCCTGGTGCGGGGCTTTTTCTTTGCGGCAACTGCGCGAGGTCCCGAGATCCCGGAAAGAGGGACGCCCTTGGTGCAAGCGGGCAACGGGAAGCGAGCACATCCCACTCGATGCGGGCATCGGCCTCAACACCGGCATGGGCTGTGTCGGCAACATCGGGTCGGAGCAGCGCTTCGACTATTCAGTGCTGGGCGACGCCGTGAACGTCGCCTCCCGGCTGGAGGCGCTGTCGCGCGCCTACGCCGTTGACATCGTCGTCGGCGAGGACACCGCGGCGCAGGCCGGCGACTTCGCCTTCCTCGAACTCGACCAGGTGCGGGTGAAGGGCAAGGTCAAGCCGGTGCAGGTCTTCACCGTGCTCGGCGACGCCGCGTTCCGCCAGTCCGGCGTCTTCCACGCGCTTGCGGAGCCGCATGCCCGGATGATCGCCGCTTACCGCGCCCAGCGCTGGGCAGAAGCGCGCGCGGCCCTGGCAGAGGTGCGCGCTCAGCCGCTCGTCAAACAGGGCCCGCGCGACATCAGCGGCTTCTATGATCTCTACGAGAGCCGCATCGATGGGTACGAGGCCGCACCGCCGCCGGCCGACTGGGATGGCGTCTGGGCACCGACGAGCAAGACGGGCTGAGCCGCCCGCAGCCGCCGCCCGCCGCAGGCGTTTGAGCGCGCGAAACCGACGGAGTAGGATGGGGCTACTTCGATTGTCTGTCCCGCTCGGCAGCGCCGGATGCAGCGCCTGCCGTGCTCCGTTTCGCGAAGCAGAGAGGCGCCGATGAAAACGGTCTGGACCTTCGATCAATCCAGCGCCCTGCCGAAGGGCCACAAGGGCGTATGCATGCAGCTTGTCGCGTACTGGCTTTCGCTCATGCAGCACGACAAGTCGGAGAACGAGACGGCAACCACCGAGCTCGCGACCTTGTGCAAGAGCGAGGCGCAGAAGCTGCAGCGAGCCTACACCAAGGCGGGCCAGGACCAGAGCGTCGGCGCCGATGAAGCGGTCACATGGCAGCTTCGCAAGCTGCGGCTCAAGGATGACATCTACACGCCCTGCGCCACGGCCACGGAGATCGTCGACTTCATGGACGAGAAGCGCAAGGGCTACAGCATGGGCATCTACTTCACCGGTGGCGGCGGGCATGCCCTCGGCTTCTGGCGCTTCGGCAAGTCGAAGGGCCTGTTCAGCAAGTTCAGCGGCCACACCTATTTCTTCGACCCCAACGCCGGCTGCTACAAGGGCGACACGTCCGAGTTCAAGAGTTGGCTGGCCAGCTTCACGAGCAACGAATATCCCAAGACCAGGAAGATGGAGATGGCCAAGGTCGAGCAGCAGCAGGAGGCCCGCAAGCACTGGCAGGGGGCGGGCGCGTTCAGATACGGCTGAGGTTCGCGCCAATGCGCGAGGAGGGGTGCGGCTCACCCTCAGGCGAAGACCTCCTTGCGGTCGCGCCGCTTGCCTTCGGCCTCTTCGATCTTGGCGCGGTGGGCGGCGAGCATGCCATCGAGCGCGGCGATGATCGCCGGCTCCAGGTTGCGGGCGTTCTCCACCCGCGGCAGGTAGACATAGTCGGCGCCAGCCGCGTAGAGCTGTGCTGCGCTTTCACTGCTGTGTGATCGACGGGGTACTTGCCGCTGGCGAGGACGGGAAGGTCCACTTCGCCGAGGCCGCCGCGCTGACACCAGAAGACCTCACGGCAGTACAGCAGCAGGTGCGCCGACGGGTGCGCTGGTTCGCCCACGCTGGGAGCCTCGACCAGGCCGATGCGCTGGGCATGGCCGGCTGGACCACGGTGGGGGCTTCTCGCTCGATGCCTCGGTGCGCATCGGGCATACGAGCGGGGACATGATTCAAAGCAAGGGTGGAGGCGGGGCGGAAGCTCAGATCGTCAACGCCTGTGCGGTCGCAGGGAGCCGGCGACGTTGTCCTCGATCTCCTAGACCTTCATCCGGGAAGAGATCGCACGGTCTACTACCTCCGCTAGATGCGGGGCCGGCTGTCCTATCACGTGAGCGGGGTGCCCCGGACCGCTTTCGCGAGCCCTCCTGCGCCCCCCGCAAGACCAACCCCACCGTCGCCTTGAGCCCTCTTGCGAAGGGCGATGCAGTTGGAATTCCTATCCTTCCTTCCATCCTTAGGCCGCGTGGCTGGCAGCGAGCGCGCAGCCGTGGCATGCTGGACTCGATCGCGCTTGCACCAAGCTTGCACTGGAGAACCTAAGAAGGAAACGAGCGATGCAGACCCACACGTTGTCGGAGATGTTCCACCGGCTGGTGCGCGCCGAGGGCGAGAGCCCGGCGGCGAAGACGGTCGAGTATTTCGGCTGGCTGATGCTGGCCGAATCTGCGACGCTGCTGTTCGCGCCGCATTTCGTCGCGCAGGTGCTGCATCTGCCTGCGCTCTCCGATCAGGCCGCGAACTACTTTCGGCTGGTCGGTCTTCTGGTCGGAGGACTGGGCATGCTCTACGTCGCCAGCGGGCGCTTGAACGCCGAGGGGTTCGTGTTCGCATCGCTGCTCGACCGCCCGCTGGTGCCGCCGGTGATGGCAATCCTGTGGTGGCTCGACATCATTCCCGGCCCGCTCGCCCTGCTATTCGCCGTGTCGGATCTCTCGAGCTTCCTTTGGACGCTGCTCACCTGGCGCGCACAGGAACGGGCCGCGACGCCGAAGCCGGCCTAGCCTTATCCAGGTCAGCCTGGAGAACGACACGGCCAAGCCATGGAGATCGCCACGGAAGTGACCATGCTGCGTATGTACTTGGTGCAGCAGTGGTTCAACTTGTCCGATCCGGCGGTGGAAGAGGCCCTTTACGAGTCGATCTCGATGCGCCAGTTCGTGGGCATCGACCTGGGGCGCGAGCCGGTGCCCGATGAGACCACGCTGTGCAAGTTCCGCCACCTGCTGGAGCGGCACGATCTGGGCCGTCGCTTGTTCGAGGAGCTCGGCCGTCATCTGCAGGAGCAGGGAATGCAAGTGTCCAGCGGCACCATCGTAGACGCCACTATCATCAGCGCGCCGTCCTCGACCAAGAACCAGGACAAAGCGCGCGATCCCGAGATGCACCAGACCAAGAAGGGCAATCAGTGGTACTTCGGCATGAAGGCCCATATCGGGGTCGATGCCAAGAGCAAGCTGATCCACTCGGTGGCCGCCACCGCGGCTAACGTGCACGACAAGCACCCCTTGCCACAGCTGCTGCACGGTCAGGAAACGCGTGTGTTTGGCGATTCGGCCTACAGCGGGCAGGGCGAGGCGATCCGTCAGGCCGCCCCCAGGGCCAAGGATTTCACCAACAAGCGCGCTTATCGCAATCGGCCGCTGTCCCCGCGCGAGGAGCAGGCCAACCACACCAAATCCAAGGTGCGCGCCAGAGGCGAGCATCCTTTCTTGGTGATCAAGCGCATCTTCGGCTTCGTCAAGGTGCGCTACCGCGGGCTTACCAAGAACGCCAACCGGCTGTTTGTGACCTGTGCGCTGGCCAATCTGTACTTGGTGCGCGGGCGGCTGTTGCGGCTGCAGTCGGCGTAGCATGCTTAATGCATAGAAAAGATAAGCAAAAGCATCAAGGTAAGCAAAACGAAGCAAGACGAGGCGCAAACATCCCGCCCTTGGCATGCAATCGAGCACCTCGCGGCTTGAGGGAACGCATCGCACGGACTTTTTGACCACTAGTTCAGACCTTCCCTAACTCACAGTGCTTGTGTGTCCGCGTTCGCCCGGCCCCCTCAAGGCAGTTGCTTTTCCTCCGTGTCCACCGTGTCCTCCGTGGTTCAGTCTTTTCGGTTCGGCGGGGAGGCTACGTGGCTATCCGGACCAGCTTGCGCAAAGTGCGCAACCCCGGCGGCGGTGGCATGTCCGGGTACATCGACGGCCACGCGGTATAGGACACCTCTCCCACGTACATGTCGCCGCGCGAGTCGATCGCCAGGCCGTGCGGCGCGATGAACTGGTCCGGGCGCAGACCGTCGCCCAGCTCGCCTACGCGGGCGAGCAGCTCGCCTTTGTGCGTCACCACACTGATGCGTGGGCCCAGGTTGGGGACTTTGCGGTTGATCGGGATCACCGGCCCGAGTTCCCCGATGTAGCACAGGGGGTGCCTGCGCGACTCCATCCACAGCGCGCAGGGGCGATGCATGTTGTTCCACTGCGTCTCGTACTTGCCGTTGCCGTCGAAGATCTGCACACGATGATTCTCGCGGTCGGCGACGTAGACCCAGCCCTCCGCGTCGCAGCAGATGTTGTGCACGATGTTGAACTGGCCGGGATCGCAGCCCGGGCCTCCCCAGGTGCGTAGCCACTTGCCATCGGGCGAGTACTTGTGTACGTGCGCGTTGCCGTAGCCGTCGGCCACATAGATCTCACCACTCGGCGAGAGCGCGGTGTGGGTGCAACGATGAAACGGATCGCCGCTCATGTAGGGCGCCGGCTTGCCGGGGATGCCCAGCTCCAGCAGCAGCTTGCCCTCGGGGGTGAACTTGCGCACTGTGTGGTCGCCGTCGTCGGTGCAGTACAGCGCATCGTCGGGGCCGATGTGCAGGCCGTGGGGGTTGCGGAACACCCCTTCGCCCCATGACCGCAGGAAGTTCCCCTCGCGGTCGAACACAATCATGGGATGCGCACCGCGATTGAAGACGTACACGCGGTCCTGCCGGTCTACCGCGACGGCGCTCGCGTCGCGCATGTCCCAGCCGTCCGGCAGCTTGCCCCAGGTGACGTCCACTTCGTAGCGAAAGCTGCTCTGTCCGAGCACGGTTGCCATGTCTCCCCCTGTTGATCGCGCAGTAGCCGCCGGCCCGCGAAGCGGGGGTGGCCTGGTGAACTATCCACGCTAAGCATGTCACATCCTCTGCCGGGCTGCCACGTGCGGCTTGCGGCAGCGCCTTGCGCTTGCTATAGGTGAAGTGATGCCTGCCAATCTTTCACCCGAGTACAAGGCGGCGGAGGCAAACTTCCGCAAGACGCGCGATCCCAGGGAGCGTCTGGGCTGGCTGCGCGAGATGCTGCGGGTGATCCCCAAGCACAAGGGCACCGACCATCTCCAGGGGGACATCAAGCGCAGGATCAAGGCGCTGTCCGAAGAGCTGGAAGGCCCCAGGAAGGGAGGTGCGCGCAGCCACTCCGCCATCGTCACCCGCCCGGAAGGCGCCGCCCAGCTCGCGCTGGTCGGCCCGCCCAACGTGGGCAAGTCCTCGCTCCATGTCCGGCTTACCGGCTCCAGTGCCCACGTCGCGCCGTACCCGTTCACGACGCAGCACCCCGAGCCGGGCATGCTGCCGCATGAGGACATCCACTTCCAGTTGGTCGATCTGCCAGCCGTCGCGCCCGAGCATCCCGTGCCGTGGATCGCCGATGCGTTGCAGAGCGCCGATGGGTGCCTGTTGGTGGTCGACCTCGGCGACCCGGCCTGTGTCGAGCAGGTGCAGGCCGTGCAAGATGTCCTGCGCGAGCGGCGCGTCACGCTGACCGAGCAGTGGGAGCCGGCAAAGGCGCTGTCCGAGCTGGACGACGGCGACCCCTTCGGGCTGCGCGTCCCCACCCTGATGCTGGCCAACAAATCGGACCAGCTCGCCGATCCGGAGGAAGAGCTGCGCGTGTTCCGCGAGCTGACCGGGCTGCGGTATCCCGCGTTGGCGGTGTCTGCAGCCAGCGGGCACGGCCTCGGCGAGCTGGGGCCGTTCCTGTATTCGGCGCTGCGAATCGTACGCGTGTACACCAAGACGCCCGGCCACGCCCCAGACCGCGGTCATCCGTTCACCCTCCGGCGCGGCCAGACGGTCGAGCACGTCGCGGCGCTGGTGCACCAGGACCTGGTGCGTTCGCTGCGCTACGCCCGCATCTGGGGCAGGGCGGGCTTCGACGGCCAGCAGGTCGGGCGCGACCATCTGGTCGAGGACGGGGACGTCGTCGAGCTGCACGGGTAACCGGGCGTCCGGCCGGTGCTGTACCATCCGGCCGGTCTCTTTGCGCAACCCCAGTCATGCAGTTCGTCCGCGCCGGCGGCCACCGGCTCGAGTACCGCTGGATCCAGCCCGGGAGCCGTGGCGCGCCGCCCACGAGCGGATCGCCCGTCCTGGTGTTCCTGCACGAAGGTCTGGGCTCCGCCGCACGGTGGAAGCGCTTCCCGCACGCTGTGGCAGAGGCCACGGGCTGCTCCGCGCTCGTGTACTCGCGCCACGGCTACGGCAAGTCCGATCCGTTGACCGAGCCACGCAGGGTCGACTACTTGCATCGTGAGGCCCTGGAGGTCCTGCCCGAACTGCTCGAGATGCTTGCGGTCCGCAATCCTCTCCTGATCGGGCACAGCGACGGCGCCTCCATCGCGCTGATCCATTCCGGCGCTGGCAAGTCGCCGGTGCGTGGCGTAGTCGCGATGGCGCCGCATGTGTTCGTGGAGGACATTTCCATCGCCAGCATTGCCCAGGCCAAGATAGCGTTCGAGACCACTGATCTGCCGACCAGGCTGGGTCGTTACCACGACAACGTGACCTCTGCGTTCCGGGGATGGAACGACATCTGGCTGCATCCGGACTTCAGACACTGGAACATCGAGTCATACCTGTCAGCGATCGAATGTCCAGTGCTGCTGATCCAGGGCGAGGATGACCAGTACGGCACGATGGCGCAGATCGAGGCGATCGAGCAGCAGCTGGCCGGGCCGGTCGAGACGGTGAAGCTACCGAACTGCGGGCACTCACCGCACATTGACCAGAAGGAGGCGAGCTTGCATGCGATTGCCGAGTTTGTGAGGAAGGTCAAGAGCGCCAGTGCGTGAGGATGCAGGGCTGTGCTACCCGCATCCCTCCTCCTCGCCCCGCTTTGGCAGAACAAAGGCCGGATGGCGGTCGCGGTCCTCGCCATCGCGCTGGGTGTAGCGCTGGGCTACGCTGTGCAACTCATCAACCAGTCGGCGCTGGGCGAGTTCGCGCAGGCGCTGCAGACCCTCGCTGGCGATGCCGATCTGACGGTACGCGGTCCGCGCGCCGGCTTCGACCAGGCGCTGTACCCGAGAATCGCGCAGCTCCCCGAAGTAGCGGTTGCGAGTCCCATGATCGAAATCGAAGCCAGCATTCGGGACCAGGAGCAACCGCTTCGGTTAGTCGGTGTGGACGTATTCCGCGCCGGCCAGATCCAGCCGGCATTGCTTTCCGAGGTGGACGAGTTCCTCGATTCGCTGCGCGCGGACACGCTGTTCCTCAGTCCCGCCGCGAGCGAGTGGCTGGATGTGCGGATCGGGGACGCAGTCGTTGTCCAGGTAGGACTGCGGGAGGTGCCGCTGCGGGTGGCGGGGATGCTACGCGCTGACGGATCGGGGCAGCGGCTGGCCGCAATGGATATTGCCGGCGCGCAGTGGTTGCTCGACCGCCAGGATCGCCTGACGCGCATCGACATCAAGCTGCGGCCCGGCGCGGATCTGGCGGCGGCGCAGGCCCGCATCCAGGCACTGTTGCCGTCCGGGCTGTACACCGAGCGGCCCGAAGCGAGTGTGCAGTCGACCGCGCGACTGACGCGCGCCTACCGGGTAAACCTCAACGTGCTCGCACTTGTGGCGCTGTTCACCGGCGGGCTGCTGGTGTTCTCCACCCAGGCCTTGTCGGTAGTCCGCCGGCGCGCGCAACTCGCTCTCTTGCGGGTGCTGGGGGTGACGCGCCGGGGAGTGGTTGCGCTGGTGCTGGCGGAGGGCGCGCTGCTGGGAATGGCTGGTGCCGCTATGGGCGTAGCGCTGGGGTTTCTGCTCGCCTATCTCGGGCTGCGCTTCGTCGGAGCGGACCTGGGTGCCGGCTACTTTCGCGGGATCACCGCAACCCCCAGGGTGGAGCCGCTGGCGCTCGCCGTGTTCTTCGCCCTGGGCATTGCGGTGGCCATGCTCGGCAGTCTGATCCCTGCACTGGAGGCCGCTCGCACCCAGCCTGCGCGGGCCCTCAAGGCGGGCGACGAAGCGCGTGCGTTCGACCGCCTCGGCTCGCCCTGGCCTGGCGGCGTGATCATCGTGATCGGCGGTGGAGCAGCGTTCATACCGCCGGTGAACGGTTTGCCGCTGTTCGGCTATCTGGCGATCGCCCTGCTGCTGGTCGGCTCGATCTTGCTGATGCCGCGCCTCATGACGCGCCTGCTGCACGCGTTGCCGGTCTTGCGCTCCCCTGCGCCGGCTCTCGCACATATGCAGCTCGCCAATGCACCCGGCCCGGCATCGCTCAGCCTGGCCGCGATCGTCGCGGCAGTGAGCCTGACGGTTTCGATGGCGATCATGGTCGCATCGTTCCGCCAGTCTCTCGACGATTGGCTGGAACATGTGTTGCCGGCTGACCTGTACCTGCGCGCCGGCGGTGCCGGTGATACGGGCTATCTTTCCACGGGCGACCAGCATCGGATCGCCGGGCTGACCGGACTGCGGCGGGTCGAGTTTCTGCGCAGTCAGCAAGTGCTGCTCGACCCCTCGCGTCCGCGCGTAACGCTGCTGGCTCGGGAGATGGACCCGACTGAACCGCAGGCCAGAGTGCCGCTGGTCGGGCCGCACCTAGTGCCGCGACAAGGCTCGCCTCCGCCCGCGTGGGTCAGTGAGATGGTGGCGGACGTCTACGGCTTCGCGCCCGGCACCGTCATCGAGCTGCCAGTAGCTGGCAGGGCCGTCCGGTTCACGGTGGCCGGCGTGTGGCGCGACTATGCGCGACAGAACGGCGCGGTACTGATCGACCGCGCGGTCTATGTTCGTCTGACCGGCGACGCGAATGCGAGCGACGCCGCGCTGTGGCTGGAGCCGGGCGTCGCACCCACGGACATGGAAGCTCGCGTTCGCGCCGCTCTCCCGGGCGGCGAGGGCCTGGAGTTCGCGCAGCCGGGCGAGATTCGCGAGCTCAGTCTCAGGATCTTCGATCGTTCCTTCGCGGTCACGTACGCACTGGAGGCCGCAGCCGTCGCCATCGGCTTGTTCGGGCTTTCCAGCAGCATGGCGAGCCAGGTGCTGGCGCGGCGGCGCGAGTTCGGCATGCTCCGGCACATCGGCATGACACGCCTGCAGATCGGGCTGATGCTGGCAGCCGAGGGCGCGCTGACCAGTGCAGTCGGTCTGATCGTCGGGTGTGGTCTCGGCTGGTTGATCGGTCTGATCCTGATCCACGTGGTGAACCGCCAGTCCTTCCACTGGAGCATGGATCTGCTGATTCCCTGGCTTCCGGTCGCGGCATTCTGCACGGTCATGCTGCTGCTCGCGACGCTGACTGCGATCGTCAGCGGCAGGCAGGCGATGGGCGGCGACGCGGTGCGGGCTGTGAAGGAGGATTGGTAGCCCCGGGTGGAGGTTGGAAGGGTATGATCGGGCTATACCGAGCTGCGGCGTTGCAGCAGGATCAGACAGGAGTGCGAAGATGTTGAATCGTGCCGTATTGATCGTTCGCCCGAAGCAGCCGTACATCGATTGGGCTGCGGGAGTGGACGACTCCGGCCTGGTTCCCGACCCCGAGGGCGAGCAGACGGTGTATCTCATCCCCAGCTACGAAGACGACGACGAGGCATGGGAGATCGTCGAGGAAATCTATCCGACCGTCTTCGAGAACGAGTTGTACGGATGGCACACCGCAGAATCGGCCTGGCCGCAGGACCGGGACTTCGAGATGTTCCAGGAGTGGTTCGAGATCGAGCTGCATTCGGTTGTGGAGGACTTGTGCGATTACGAGGTCGTGAATGACGAGGATTGAAGCAGTGCGTCCGCCGGTGCGGCGAACCGGGTACTGAGGCCTGCGTACCCATGCCCGTCGCCGGTTTCGACCACGTAGCGATCCCGACCGCGAAGCCGCAGGAGATGCTGCAGTTCTATCGTGCGCTGGGGTTTGGCGCGCCTTCGCCCGAGGAGTGGCTCAGCAGCGGCAAGCCATTTTTCTCGATCCAGTTCGGCGAGAACAAGATCAATGTCCATGCGCCGGCTCTATGGGGGGATGGCTCCTTCACGTTGCGTGGCGTGACGGCTCGACCGGGATGCGGCGACTTCTGCTTCGTCTGGTCGGGCTCGCTCGATGAGCTGCGCCGCACGCTGCGGGACGCCGGCGCAGCGATTGAAGAAGGTCCGGTCGAGCGTATCGGCGGCCGCAGCGCGGGTCGCGCGACGGGCACCAGCATCTACACTCGCGATCCGGACCGCAATCTCCTCGAGTTCATCGTCTACGGGCCGCTCCCGTAGCCCGGACTCCCCGGGGGAGCAGGCAAACACATGTCGGCAGAAGAGCTCAGGGGCAAGGTCGCGGTCGTCACCGGCGCCGCGGGCGGATTCGGACGCGTGCTTGTGCAGGCGCTGCTCGCAGAGGGTGGGAAGGTTGCCGCGCTCGATGTGGACGAGCGCGGACTGGCCGCGCTTCGCGCAACCCTGCCGGACGAGAGCAGGAGCCGGCTGCTCGTCGTGCCGACGGACATCGCGGACTACGCCGCGGCCGAGCACGCCGTGGCGAGGACGATCGAGGAACTGGGCGGCTTGCATATCCTCATCAACAACGCCGCGGTCGGCATGGGCATCATCCGCCCGGACTGCATGGTGAACCTGGTCGGCATTCGTGAGATCACCCCTGCAGTCTGGCAGCGGTTCGTGGCGGTGAACTTCTCGGGCGCCTGGAACATGACCCGCGCCTGCATCGGGCATCTGCTCGCTCAGCGCTGGGGCCGGATCATCGACGTCACCACCAGCTTCTTCACCATGCTGCGCGGCGGCTTCCACCCCTACGGGCCATGCAAGGCCGCCCTCGAGGCCATGGCAGCGGGGCATGCCAGGGAGTTCGAGGGCAGCGGCGTGACTGTCAACGTGGTGGTGCCCGGGGGCCCTGCCGATACACCCATGGTGCCCCCGGAGTCGGGGATCGAACGCCGGGCCCTGATCTCGCCCGAAGTCATGGCGCCCCCGATAGTATGGCTGTGCTCGAAGGCAGGTGACGGGATTACGGGAAACCGCTACGTCGCGGCCAGGTGGGACGTGACCCAGTCGCCCGAGCAGGCGGAACGGCAATGCCGTGCGCCGATCGCGTGGCCGGATCTCGCGCAGACCCCGGTGTGGCCGGGTGGCAGGCCCATGAGGTGAGCGCGTTTCGGCTTTGTCCATCATGCCAGCCGGACTGCGCAGAGGAGGGGAGCGTTTCATGTCCGAGCTGATTCCATTTCCCGATGGTAGATACGCTTTTCTCAAGGGCGGGTTCCCTTACTCGCAGGGGGTGCGTGCCCTCGATGGGTACGCGATCGAGCGAGCACGCTTCGTGCGCCCGCTGCCGGTAGAACAGGGGTTCGCCGCGATCGAGGCGCACCTAGCCGCGATCGGGCGCCCGCGCACGGCGCTGTGCGCCGCAGAGCTGCGGTCACCCAGGCCGTTCAGCATGGGCGGCTTCAAGGAGTTCAATCAGCGCTACGTCGCGGTGTTGAGGCACTGGGAGTTGTTCCGCGATGACCTCAACCCGGTCGCGCGCTCGAACGTCGCGCCGGAGCTCGACCCGCCGGGCGAGCCCTCGATCTATGCGTTCTGCTACACCGTGCCAGCGCCTGGGGCCGCGCCCAGCCTGGTAGTTGCAGGCAGCGGGGAATGGCCGGAGGGCGGGCGGTTCCCCGAGGACATCGTCGCGCACGGGGATGTCTCCGCCAGCGCGTTGCAGGCCAAAGCGCGCTTCGTGCTCGGCAAGATGGAGAGCCGGCTCGCCGGCCTGGGTGCGACGTGGCGGACAGTCACGGCCACACAGGTCTATACCGTGCATGACATCCATGCTGTGCTCCGCCAGGATATCGTTCCGCGCGCCGGCAATGGCGGCGGGCTGATCTGGCATTACTGCCGGCCGCCTATCGAGGGGCTGGAGTACGAGATGGATGTGCGCGGCGTGGGTGTCGAGCGGGTGCTCGGCTTCTGAGCAACCCGACATGCCCTCCACCCTGAGCAGAATCAAGCTCTCAACGCCAAGGACTCAAAGGACGCCAGGGAACCTCCAGTGCTCCCTCGATTCCTTGGCCATGGATCGAGCTCCAGCTTTGTGCAGACGTGCGTGCAGCCCCGCCGTCAGCGAGCTTGCATAGCTTTTCCTGCGCGTCCTTTGCGTCCTTGGCGTTGAGCGTGTATTCAGCTGAGAGCGTGATCCGCGTGACCCGGGCACTCACGATGGTCAGGCGGTCGCAGCCTCATGCCGTCGCAGCCGCCGGCTTCACACGGCCGCGCTTCTCCCACACCTCGATCGCAGTGCCGAGGATCCCCTTCGGCATGAAAATGATGAACAGCACGAGCAGCACGCCGTAGATCGTCGTGTCGAGCCCGTGGATGTCGTGGCCGAGCGCGAGCCGTAGAACCTCGGCCAGCAGCAGCGTGAACACCGCACCCACGGTTGGCCCCAGCCGCACGAACATGCCGCCGGCGATCGCGCCGAACACCATCTGCAGGCTGACGGCGATGCCCGAGACCGTCTCCGGATTGACATAGAGCTGGTACTGTGCGTACAGCACGCCGCCGATGCAGGTCATCAGCGCCGAGATCAAGGTCACACCCAGCTTGAGCCTGGTCACGCCGATGCCGATGGAGGCGGCGGCATCCTCCTCCTGGCTGATCGCCTCCAGGGCAAGCCGTGCCATGGACCGGTCTACCCGCGTCCAGACCCACAGGCCCGCTAGCCAGACGACGAGCACGATGTAGAACCACACCAGCTTCGACGAGAACTGCAGCGCCGGCAGCGACCACGCGGTGCTCGCGAGCGCGGTATCGGGCGTGGCGCCCAGCGAGCCGCCGGTCTGATCGCGCAGGGCGATGATGATCATGCGCGCGACCTCCGACAGCGCGAGGGTGACCAGGGCGAAGTAGTGGCCGACGATCTTGAGACGGAAGCAGGGATACCCGATCAGCAACGCCACCAGCGAAGTGAGCGCCAGCGCGATCGGGATGCCGAGCCAGGGAGACAGGCCGAAGTGGTTCCAGGCCATCACCACCACATAGGCGCCGATGCCGAGGAACGCGCCGTGGCCCAGGCTCACCATCCCGAGCCTGCCCATCACCGCCCAGCCGGTGTACACGAAACCCCAGAGCAGGCACATGATCATCAGGTGCAGGGGATAGTTGCCCATTCCGGTAAGCGGGGCCGCGGCCACCGCGGCAACCCCGAACCACGGCAGGACGCGCGTCACGAGCGGGCTCCCAGCAACCCGCGCGGGCGCCAGAACATGAACCCGATGAAGAACAGGAACGCGATCACGTAGCCCCACTCGAGCTCGAAGAAGTAGCCGCCCACCGAGATGAACTGGGCGAAGATGAAAGCGGCGATGAAGCCGCCGATCATGTTGCCCAATCCACCCAGCACGCAAACCAGGAACGTGATCGGACCGAAGGACAGGCCGATTGCCGGGTGGATGTCATACTGCAGGACGAGCAGGCATGCGGCGAGGCCTGCCAATCCGCCGCCGAGCGCGGAAGTGATCAGGAAGATGCGGTTCGGGTTCACGCCCATGAGAGGCATGATCGCGCGGTCCTGGGATATCGCGCGGATCGCCGTGCCCAGGAAGGTGCGGGTCAGGAAGAGGTACATTCCGATCATGCTAGCGAGCGCCGCCAGGAACGCGATGAGACGCGCGAAGCTCATATACATCCCGCCCAGCTCGACTGTGGGCAGGGTCACGCCCAGGTTCTTGAACTCCACGCCGAACACGAGCGTGGCCGCCCCTTGCAGTAGGAACAGCACGCCGCCGGTGACCAGAAGCTGATTGATCGGTTCGGCGGCAAGCACCGGCTGGATGACGAACTGGTGCAGCGCGACGCCCAGCGCAGAGACCAGCGCGATGCAGACCGGAAACGCCAGCCACAGGGGCCAGCCGTACACGGTGTGCAGGTAATACACCGCGTACATGCCGATCATGATCAGCTCGGCGTAGCAGATCCAAACGACGTCGATCACACCGAAGATCAGATTCAACCCCAGCGCGAGCAGCGCCAGGATGCCGCCGAGCAGCACACCGTTGACCACGGCTTCCAGCAGAAAGATGTCGAAGATTTCCATGTCAGATTCTCTCGGCAGGTGTGAGGCGTGAGGTGGGACACGTCACAACCATGGCCCCTTCACCCTTTACCCCGCCTCACGCCTCTTGCCTCTCGCCTCTCGCCTCATCTCACATCCCCAGATACGCTTTCTTGACCTCTTCGTCCTCCAGCAGCTCCGCCGAGCTGCCGCTCGCCTTGATGCGTCCGGTTTCCAGCAGATAGCCGCGCTGCGCGATGCGCAGCACCTGGCGGATGTTCTGCTCCACGATCAGCACGGTGTAACCCTCGGCGCTCATCTTTCTGACCACCTCGAATATCGCTTGCATGACCACCGGCGCTAGCCCGGCGGAAGGCTCGTCGAGCAGCAGCAGCTTCGGGTCGGACATCAGCGCCCGGCCGATCGCGCACATCTGCTGCTCGCCGCCGGAGAGCGTGCCGGCAGGCTGGCGGCGCCTCTCCTGCATGCGCGGGAACAGCTCGTACACGAAGGCAAGGCGCTGCGAGAACTTCGCGCGGGCCGCTGGCGAGAACGCGCCCATCCGCAAATTGTCCTCGACGGTCAGCCGGGGGAACAGCCGCCTGTTCTCCGGGACATGCGCGATGCCGACACCGATCACTTCATGCGCCAGCACATCGTTCAACCGGCGGCCTTCCATGACGACGTCGCCGCTGCCCGCGGCGATGAGGCGGGAGATGACACGCAGGAGGGTGGTCTTCCCTGCACCGTTCGGTCCGATCACCGCGACGGTCTCGCCGGCCCTCACCTCGAGGCTGACATCGAAAAGCGTCTGGAAGCCGTCGTACCCGGCGGACACGTTGTGCAGGCGAAGCATCAGCTGCCCCTGGCCGCCACGGTGGCCTGCACCTCATGGGCATCGCTGCCCAGATAGACTTCGATGACCCTGGCGTCATGGGCGACCTCCTGGGGTCTGCCCTCGGCGATCACCTCGCCGTGGTCCAGCACCACGCAGCGGTCCACGATCCGCATCAGCACGCCCATGATGTGCTCGACCCAGACGATCGTGATTCCCCGCTTGGAGCGGATCTCGGCGAGCAGGCTCGCGGCCTGCTCCATCTCCGTCTCGTCCAGCCCGCCCAGCGACTCGTCGGCGAGCAGCAGCTTCGGCCGCGTGGCCAGTGCGCGCGCGAGTTCCAGCTTCTTCAGCGCCGCCGCGCCCAGGCCCTCGACCCGTGCCGCAGCCTCGGGGGGCAGCCCGACCAGCTCGAGCGCTTCCTTCGCCTGGACGAAGGCCTGCGCACGGGAGGGCCGGTCCTCCTGACCATAGTAGGCGGCCAGGGCGACGTTCTCGAGCAACGAGAGGCGCCGGAACGGGCGCGGAATCTGATGCGTGCGGCCGATGCCGTAGTGCGCCACGCGATTCGCGGTATAGCCGGCGATATCGCGGTCGAGGAAGCGGATCGCCCCCGCAGTCGGCGCGAGCGATCCGGCGATGAGGTTGAAGGTGGTGCTTTTTCCCGAGCCGTTGGGACCGATGAGCCCGAGGATTTCGCCCTCGCGCACCTCGAAGGAGACGCGGTTGACTGCGGTGAAGCCGCCGAACACCTTCGTCAAGCCGTGGACCGCCAGCATCATTCTTCCTTCTACTGCCAATCAGCCACAGAAATCACAGAGGAGTGGCACGCGCAGCGTGGCGAGGTGGTGTGCCCACGTGCCACACAGTTCCTTTCCCGCCGCCGAGGCCAAGGCGCACCGGCGCTCGGAGTTATTGGTTCGAGTAGCTGTGGCTCTTCGGCCACGGCAGCACCGGCTCGGCGGTGCGCAGGCGCGCCGGCCAGACGATCTCGGTCTTGCCGTTGATGTACTGCATCACCACCGGCGACGAGCGCTCGTTCTGTCCGGACATTTCGTCCCCGGGCGGATGGAACTTGACGCCGTAGCCCTGGATGGTGCCGCCGTCGGGGATATCGGTGTCCAGCGCTGATTTGCGCAGCGCTTCGGGATCGACGCCGCCGTACTTCTTGATGGCGCGCGGCAGCACGTCGGTGAGGAAGATCCAGGTCTGGTTGAAGCCCATCGAGACATGCGGCGGGATCGCGTCGGCCTTCGTTTCCGCCCGGTAGCGCTTGACCATCTCCTGGATCAGCTTGCCCATGCCCGGGGCCAGCGTCTTCGGGTCGAGCAGTTGGGCGGGCACCGGGTCGACGGTGCCGATGTACTCCGAATCCTGCCCGAATGCCTCGCGCAGCTTGTCGTACTGGCTGTAGCCCGCGCCGTGACCGATCAGCGCCGCCCACTTCAGGCCCTGCTCGCGCGCCTGGCGCCAGAACAGGGTGATATCGGGGTTGTAGCCGGTATGCAGGATCACGTCGGCGCGGGCGCGGCGCAGCTTGGTGACCAGGCTGGACAGGTCGGGCGCGGTTGCGGAATAGCCTTCCTTGAGCGCGACCTTGATCCCGTACTTCTTGCACACCTCTTCGTTTGCGGCAGCTACACCGGCGCCATACGGGCCGTCCTCGTAAAGGATGGCGACCTTGAGGTCCTTCGGGTCCTTCTGCAGCTTTGCCTTGGCGTTTTCGTTGAGGAACGTGCAGGAGGCCGCACCGAACTGGTCCGTGTGCACCTGCGGGCGAAACACGTAGCGCAGGTTCTTGCCCTTGAACACGCTCGAGGCGGTGCAGACGTTTGCCCACATGAACTTCTTGGCCGCGTCCACCTTCTGCGCCAGCGGCACACAATGCGCACTGGAGTACAGCCCCATCACCAGGTTTACCTTCTCCTGGTCCAGTAGCCGGGTGGCCTCGTTGATCGCTACCTCTGCCTTGGACTGCGCGTCTGCATAGATCGGAACGATCTTGTAACCCTCGACACCGCCCTGCTCGTTGATCATGTCGATGGCGATCTTCGTGCCGATCGCAGCCGCCTGGGAACCACCCGCAGCGAAGGGGCCGGTGTAATCGTAGATCACGCCGATCTTCACCTCTTTGCGCTGCGCTTGCGCCTGCGGGGGAGCGATGAGCGCCGCGGCGACGATGGCTGCCGCGAGCGCGCGGATCACGATGGGTTGCGCACGCATGATCTCCTCCTTATATTGGGATGGCCCTGGCCCGATAGCCTGCGACAATGCACCCCCTCTCCCCTTGTGGGGAGAGCTGGACACGGGGAGCATGCGAACATACGCTGCAGGCCACCGGTAGTAGCACACCGGCGGGTGCGAAGACCCGCACTGCTTTGTGATGCAAGCCTAACACGGAAGAGCGGATCGCTCCCGGCGCGCAGCAGCGTCGAACCGGGTGCCCGCAGAGCCTCGCATTTCACAGCGCTGTGGCAGAATCTCCACAGGAGAGGAGAGCCCATGCGGATCGGCATCATCGGTGGCGGCACCATTGCGCGCCTGTTCCTCGAGCACATCCGGGCCGGCGATCTGGTTGCCGGCGAGATCGTCGCGATCGTCGGGCGCAGCAACGCCTCGCGCGGCAAGCGGCTCGCTGCCGAGTTCAGCGTGCCGTTCGTCACGGGTG
>Ga0209705_10000205_pt1 | contig 31119 bp, 26 predicted proteins | sample PPLLaktember2015_5_FD_187262 | JGI IMG/M metagenome (GOLD analysis project Ga0209705, IMG submission 187262) | Freshwater sediment microbial communities from Prairie Pothole Lake near Jamestown, North Dakota, USA - PPLs Lake P8 Core (1) Depth... | ecosystem: Environmental > Aquatic > Freshwater... | reverse complement strand
CTCTCGGATTACCGCGACTCCATGTTTCACCTGCCGCTTCACCTGCCGAATCGCCGTGTACGGACCCGTACGCACGGTGGTGTGGGAGGGGTCGAGCCGTACGGCTTGCCCCTATCCCGATGGACTACCTCTCACCACGAAGACACGAAGGCACGAAGAAAAGCGAAGGAACAGAGCGGAATCTTTCGGCCGTGACTGCAGTGTTTCAAACAGCGCTCGCCGCGGCATATACCCGCCATTCAGACTCGATCCGGTTTTCACGGTTTTCCTTCGTGCCTTCGTGTCTTCGTGGTGAGAGGTGGAATTAGTGTGTCGCAGTACTAGGCAGCCAGACGAGCAGGTTCGCGGCGCGCGCGATCCAGCTTCGCCTTGGCATCGCGCAACGCCGTGCGCAGCCCCTCCTCGACGACCGGGTGATAGAACGGCATTTCGAGCATGCGCTCGATCGTGTGACCCGACTGCAGAGCCCAGGCCAGCAGATGGCCAATGTGCTCGGCGTCCGGCCCGATCATCTCCGCGCCCAGGAAGCGGCCGGTGGCGATGTCGGCATAGACGTGCAACAGCCCCCGGTTGCGCAGCATGACACGGCTGCGGCCCTGGTCCTCGAACGAGACTTCACCAACGACAATCCGGTTCGGATCGAGGTCGGCGTAGCGTGAGCCGACCATCGCAAGCTGCGGATCCGAGAACACCACTGCGAGCGGTGCGCGGCGCAAGCCCGGTCGCACGTCGGGAAAGCGCGCCGCGTTCTCGCCGGCGATTCTGCCTTCGTCGGCCGCCTCGTGCAGGAGCGGCAGAACGTTGTTCACGTCGCCGGCGATGAAGATGTGGCTGTCGCCGCACTGCAGGGTCCGGAGGTCGAACAGCGGGACGCCGCTCTTGTCCAGGCGAAGGGAGGTGTGCTCCAGTCCCAGGCCTCGCACGTTCGGTATGCGACCGGTAGCGGCGATCACGTAATCCACCCTGAGCTCTCGAGGCTGGCCAGCGAGATCGGTGAAGCGAATGACGACTTCGTCCTCGGTGCTTACGATGCTCTCGATGCCGGCGTCGGGGTCGAGGTAGAACTCGCTGCGAAACGCCTGTGCCGCATAGTCCCGCACCTGGGGATCGGTGAGCGGCCCGACCGGCCCGCCACGGCCGAACATATGAACCTCCACGCCGAGGCGATGCAAGGCCTGGCCCAGCTCCAGTCCGATCACCCCGGGACCGAACACGGCCACCGCACGCGGCAGATCGTCCCAGGCGAACACGTCGTCGTTGACAATCAGTCGGTTGCCCGCGGCGCGCAGGAGAGGGGGGATGCTCGGCGAAGAGCCGGTGGCGATGACCGCTTGTCCGAACGTGATGCTCACCAACTCGCCTACTTGCAGAGTGCGGTCATCGACGAAGCGCGCATAGCCGCGGATGCGATCGGCGGCAGGAATGCTCTCGATGCCATCGAGCACGAAGCCCACGAAGCGATCGCGTTCTCGTTTGACGCGCGCCATGACCGCACGTCCATCTACTTCGACCTTGCCGTCCAGACGCAGTCCGAACTCGGCCCAGCGCGCGGTGCTATGCGCAGCTTCCGCGGCGGCGATCAGCAGCTTGCTCGGCATGCAGCCGACCCGGGCGCAGGTGGTCCCGTACGGGCCGCCTTCGATGACGACCGCCCGTTTGCCTGCCGCCACTGCGGCACGACAGGCGGCGAGGCCGGCGGTGCCGGCACCGATCACTGCGACGTCTGTTACGATGTTCTGCATTCAGAATCTCTTATTTGGAAGATGTGCTGCGCAACTCCACACCACCCCCGCCCTCCCGGCACCCCCTCCTCGTGAGAGGAGGGGAGGCCCTGCCTGAGGAGGGGTGCCCACCTAGTGGGCGAGGTGGTGGGAGGCAGCTCATTGACGGCCCTCCCCCGCGTCCTGCGGACGCAAGGGAGGGTGCCCGGTGTTACGCCGCCTTCCGCGCCCAGCGCTCCAGCTCTTCATGACCGCCGATGTACTGGCCGTTGATGAAGACCTGCGGCACCGTCTGCTTCCCGGTCACCGCACCGATGACCTTGCTGCGGGTGTTGTGCGGCAGGGGGATCTCGGCGTAGTCGTAGCCCATCTCGGTGAGCACAGCCTTAGCCTTGGCGCAGAACTGGCAGCCCTCGCGGGTGAAGATCGCCACCTGATCCGGCTTCTTCGCCTTCGGGTTGATGTACGCCAGCATGGTGTCGGCGTCCGAGACCTCGAACGGGTCGCCGGCCTTTTCCGGTTCGACGAACATCTTCTGGACCACGCCGTCCTTCACCAGCATCGAGTAGCGCCACGAGCGCTTGCCGAAGCCCAGGTCGGACTTGTCCACCAACATGCCCATGCCGTCGGTGAACTCGCCGTTGCCGTCGGGGATCAGCACGATGTTCTCCGACTCCTGGTCCTTGGCCCATTCGTTCATCACGAACGTGTCGTTGACCGAAACGCACAGGATCGAGTCGACGCCGTTGGCGAAGAACGCGGGCGCCAGCTCGTTGTAGCGCGGCAGATGAGTGGACGAGCAGGTGGGAGTGAATGCTCCCGGCAGCGAGAAGACGACGACCGTCTTGCCCTTGAACAGCTCGTCGCTGGTGACGCTCTTCCACTCGTTGTTCTCGCGCACCCGGAACGTGACGTTCGGCACGCGCTGACCTTCGCGGTTCTTCAACATGGTGATTGCTCCTGTCTGTGGTTGATCGTTACACAAGCACTGCCGTATCGCAGTGCACACAGGCAGGATATGGGGGCGCTCACCGGGGGTCCAACGAATTAATCTGATCTGATCGATCGGAGAAGTCGATCACGCTGGCGTTAGAGCTTCCGAGCCCCTCGTTGGGGTGCTGCTCGGGAAAAACGCTGCTGCAGGCGATGACGGAGGCGATTTGCGCGCGGACAGGAACCATTGGGTTCCTCCCCCGTCAAGGGGCCCGTCAAGGGGGAGGTCAGGAGGGGAATGGGTTCCATTCGGGATCAACCCATCCCCACCCCGGCCCTCCCCTTCAAGGGGAGGGAGCTTGAATTCAGCGCGCGTGCCTGAGAACGTGGACCGGACTCTCAGGAAATTCGCGGCGAACGCCGCCTTGGCCCCGGAACCTACCCGCAAGCCCCGATCGCGCCGCAGGCGGTGCAGAATTCGCAGCCGTCCTTCTTGATCAGCGCGAAGTTGCCGCACTCCTTGCACTGCTTGCCGGGAAGGATCCGGTAGCTCTCGGCTTCGGCCTCGCGATCGGACTCGGGGATTTCGAGCACGCCCATCTCGGTGACCGGATAGCCGCGTTCGTCCAGCACGCCGAGCATGGCATAGCGGTGGATGATGAGCCGGGCGACGTACGCGACCGTGCTGGGAAAGTTCTGCTGTCGCGCGGCACCGGGCACGCGTGCCATGAAGTCGCCCAGCGGCTCGGCGTAGTTGAGCAGCTTGCGCAGCTTCATGCCGATCCAGGCCGGATCAATCACGCGCATGTCGAGCGACAGCAGTTTGCACAGACCGTCCAGCGCACGCGGGTAGGTGCCCGCCATCCACACGGAGTAGGGCCGGCGCTGGCCGTTGGGCAGCACCAGCTCCTTGAGCATCAGGACGAAATCGTCCGCCGAGTTGGTGTTGTACACGTCGACGGTCCAGGACATGGTGCCGTCGGTCCCGGTCTTGGGCTCCTTCTTCGCGAACAGCGCATCGAGGACCGGCGACTTACCTTCATCCTTGGCCAGCGCGCCGAGCTGGTCCACCCGGTAACGCACGATGCGCGCGAAAGCGGCCACCATGCTGGGCACACGCTGCGGCTTGCCGTCCGGAGGCAGGGGGCAGTCGAACGCGTCGTCGCCTGCGGTGCGCGCGAGGATGTCCAGCTTCATGCGCAGCCAGGCCTTGTCCTGCGCGCGCATGTCCATGGACAGCGTCTTGGCTACCGCACCCAGGCCACGCGGCTGCTCGTTGCCGTTCACCCAGACCTCGAAGGGATGCATGCGCGCGTCTTCGACGTGACCGACGAAGATGGCGAAGCGGCCGAACGGCGACTCGACCATGTAGGTCCAGGAGGGGTTGCCTGCCGGCAGCGTCGGGCGTCCCGGCCAGCGCAGGCTGGAGAGGGCGGGCTCGGGCGCGACCTCGAGGCGGATGCGGCGGTCCGTTTCGGAGGTGTCCAGATCGTGCGGCGCCTCCTCTTTCTTGGCGACCGACAGCACGCTGCCCAGAACCTTATTGGGCCGGTAGGTCGTGATGCCCTTGAGCCCTGCGCGCCACGCTTCAAGGTACAGGTCCTTGAAGCTTTCGTACGGATAATCTTCGGGGACGTTGACCGTCTTGCTGATGGCGGAGTCGACGAACGGCGAGACTGCGGCCACCATGCGCATGTGGTCGAGCGCCGAGATCTCGAGTGCCGTGACGAACTGCTCCGGCAGCTTCCCGATATCCCCGCCCAGCTGCTTGTACAGGCGCCAGGCGTGGTCCTCCACGTCGTAGATCTTGTGCGTGCCGTCGGGCTCGCGCTTCTTGCGCTGGTAGCTCCAGGAGAAGGGCGGCTCGATGCCGTTGCTGGCGTTGTCGGCGAAGGCCAGCGAGATGGTGCCGGTGGGCGCGATCGACAGCAGATGGCTGTTGCGCAGCCCGTGCTTGCGGATCTGCTCCTTGATCTTTTTCGGCAGGCGCGAAGCGAAGCGCGGCTCGGCCAGATAACGCTCGGCGTCCAGCAGCGGGAAGGCACCCTTCTCCTGTCCGATCTCGACCGACGCGGCATAGGCCTCGTCGCGCATGTGCTCGGCGATCTTGGCCGCCATTTGGCGTGCCGGTTCGGTGTCGTAGCGCAGCCCGAGCATGATCAGCGTATCGCCCAGTCCGGTGAAGCCCAGCCCCACGCGCCGCTTCTTGCGCGCCTCCTGGGCTTGCTGCGGCAGCGGCCAGACGGTGGCGTCGAGCACGTTGTCGAGCATGCGGACTGCGACGCGCACGACTTTGCCGAACGCCTCGAAGTCGAAGGCCGCCCTCTCGGTGAAGGGATTCGCGACGAGCGGCGGCAGGTTCACGCTGCCGAGGCAGCAGCAGCCGTAGGAGGGCAGAAATTGCTCACCGCAGGGGTTGGTCGCCTCCAAGACCTCGCAGTACGAAAGATTGTTGTCGCGGTTCCCGTGATCGATGAAGACCACCCCCGGCTCCGCATGATCGTACGTCGACACCATGATCTGCTGCCACAGATCGCGCGCCTTGACCTTGCGGTACACCCACAGCCCGTCGCTGCGCTGCCGGCCCTCGCCGCCGTGGTAGTCGGGGCCGGGCGGGGCCTTGTGCACCAGCTCCCAGTCGCCGTCGGTTTCCACCGCGCGCATGAAGTCGTCGGTGACGGCCACGCTGACGTTGAAGTTGCGCAGCTCGCCCTGGTCCTTGGCGTGGATGAAGTCCTCGACGTCGGGGTGATCGCAGCGGAGGATCCCCATCTGCGCACCGCGCCGCGCGCCGGCCGACTCCACCGTCTCGCAGCTTTGATCGAACACGCGCATGTACGACACCGGGCCGCTCGCGCTGCTCTGCGTCCCGCGCACCAGCGCCCCCTTGGGCCGGATCGAGGAGAAGTCGTAGCCCACGCCGCCGCCGCGCCGCATCGTCTCGGCCGCCTCCATGAGCGCGACGTAGATCCCGGGCTTGCCATCGACCGTCTCCGATACGGAGTCGCCGACCGGCTGCACGAAGCAGTTGATGAGGGTCGCCGTGAGCTGAGTGCCGGCCGCCGAGTTGACCCGTCCGCCGGGAATGAAGCCGTTGTCCAGCGCTTCGTAGAATACTGGTTCCCACCTGCCCGGATCCTTTTCCACCGCGGCCAGCGCCCTGGCCACGCGGCGGCGCACGTCCTCGACGGACTTTTCCCCGCCCTTGGCGTACTTCTCGAGCAGGACGTCGATGCTAACTTGCTGGGGAGAAAGGGATAGATTCGGGTCGGTCAGCTTCATGTCGCCCTTCGGGGGTAGGCAATGCGCGGCAACCGGACTATGTTAGCTCATACGCGGCGACCCGGCCGGGAACTCGGGGCCGTACGGGTGATCCTTGTCAAAGAGGCGCTCGCTCGGTGGGGTAGAGTCTGCACCTGTTCAGTCGTGGAGCAGCCACCCGGCGTGCTCGATGAGCTGCGTGGCTGGCTTGGCTCGCGTTGAATCGTAGAGGACAGCGGAGGCTCAGGCATGAAGATGGGTGAAATTTCCGGGCCCGCCGCCCAGCGGCGGCACCGCATGATCGAGGAGGCTGCGTACTTCCGCGCGCAGCGCCGCGGGTTCGTCGGCGGGGATCCCGTCGCCGACTGGCTGGAGGCTGAAGCCGAGGTCGATCGGCTGCTCGCGCGGGAGGCCGCTGGCGGCGATGCCGGCGAGCCCGGTCCGATCGAGCAGTTCGAGGCGCAGCTCGCGGCGCTCGATAAGGAAATGCGCCGCCTGATGGGCAAGGCGCGCGAAGCAGGGTCCGAGATGCGCACCGAGATTGAGTCCGAGCTGGAGAAGCTGCGGCCCCTGCGCGCCGCCGCCGAGGAACAGCTCGGCGACCTGCGCGAGCGCTCGGCCGAGGCCTGGGACGAGATGAAGAAGGGCGTGCACAGCGCCCGGCACGAGCTGAACTCGGTGTTGAACTCGATCGCCAAGCGGTGGCGGTGAGGAGTAGTTTTCCCCTCCTGCCCGAGGAGGGGTGGCACGCGCAGCGTGACGGGGTGGTGGGAGCCCGCGCAAACCACCCCGGCGCTTCGCGTCACCCCTCCTTGGAAAGGACGGGGAGTAACCGGGCTGGCACGCGCAGCGTGACGAGGTGGTGAGCGCGGTGCCCTGTCTCGTCTGCCTCCCTAATTACCTACTCATGAGTAATCCAGGCCAGGCGCTTGTCCGTGGGCCGCCTCGTCCGCTGGTCGTTCTGGCTCCCGTCCGCGCGAGCAAGTTCGGCCGAGATCTCTGTGCGCTCTGTGGCTGACGTTCGGGTAGAGGCTTACGGGGTGGACATGTTTGCCGCGGCCACCTGACCGAAGAAGGCCGAAAGCGCCGCCGCGTACTCCCGGCTGCTCACCAGAAACGCGTCGTTGTGCCCGCCCCGCAGCTCCACCAGTTTCTTCGGTCCGGTCGCGGCATCGTACAGCCGCTGCGGGTGGTGCCAGCGGAAGAACTCGTCGTCGCGGCTGTGGAGGATGAGCACCGGCGCCTGCACGGCGCCGATCTTCTTGACGCTCTCGTAGCGGTTGCGCACCAGTAAGCGCGCGGGGAGAAAAGGGAACATCTCCTGCGCGACGTCCACGCCCGAGCTGAACACGCTCTCCAGCACCAACCCCCCGACGGGCTTGCGGGCAGCCACATCCACTGCGACCGCCGCACCGAGCGATTCGCCGTACAGCACGATCCGCTTCGGGTCCAGCCCATGGGTTGCGACCAGGTATTCGTAGGCCGCATCCGCGTCGCGGTAAGTGCCGCGTTCGGTGGGCTTTCCAGTGCTGCGGCCGTACCCGCGGTAGTCGATGATCAGGACGTCGGCGCCCAGCGCGCGAAACACCGCCAGCTTCTCGAACCGATGCGAGATGTTGCCGGCGTTCCCATGCAGGAACAACACGGTGAGCCTGCTCGACGAGCCGGCCGGGAGGTACCAGCCGTAGATCTGCTCGCCATCGGCGGTCTCCAGGCGGACGTCCTCGAAAGCGAGGCCGAGATCGGCCGGGGTGCGCTCGATGTCCCGCGCCGGGAAGTAGATCATGCGCGGCTCGTAGCAGCCGAGCAGGAGGACCAGCGCCGCGGCGACGCCGGCCAGGGTCAGGAGGGTCCACATCACGCTGCGAAGCATGGCAGATCAGACCTCATGCTGGCACGCAAATCGCGTTGCAGGAGGGTGCATCCAACCCTCCAGTGCTCGAGTCTATGCCGGCCGCGTTCCGCCGTCTCCTCCCCGTCCTGCTGCTTTTGGCAGGATTGCTTCCGGCCACGCCTGGTCATGCCGATCCCGCCCTGCTCGAGTCGTTCGAGGATCTGCGCTATACCGACGACCTGGACGGCCTGCAACAGAGGCGCATCGTCCGGGCGCTGGTGATCCACAGCAAGACCTTCTACTTCCTGGACGGCGGTCGCGAGCGCGGCATGGTCGCCGAGGGCATCGAGCAGCTCGAGCGGTATCTCAACGCGCGGCTGAATCTCACCCGGCCGCAGCAGCAGATCCACGTGGTGGCGGTGCCGGTGTCGCGCGACCAGCTCATCCCCTGGCTGCTGGAGGGGCGCGGGGACATCGCCGCAGCCAACCTCACCATCACCCCTGCCCGGGAAGCACAGGTGGATTTCACGCGGCCGTTCTACGATGGCGTCAGCGAAATTCTGGTCACCGGCAAGGACGAGCCGGTTCCGCGGTCGATCGACGAGCTGTCGAGACGGGAGATTTTCGTGCGGCCCTCGAGCAGCTACTACGAGCACCTCGAGGCGCTGAATCTTTCGCTCGCCCAGCGCGGCCTGGCGCCCGTGCAGCTGGTCGCCGCGGACGAGCACTTGGAGGACGAGGACCTGCTGGAGATGGTCAATGCCGGTCTGGTTCCACGGATCGTGATGGACGACTACAAGGCCAGGCTGTGGGCGAAGGTATTCCCGCAGGTGCGCATCCATCCCGAGCTCGCGACCGGCACGCAGGGACGGATCGCGTGGCCATCCGCAAGAACAGCCCGCAGCTCAAGGCCGCCCTCGACGGCTTCGTCCGCAAGAACAGAGTCGGCGGCGCGGCATACAACGATGCCTACCAGCGCTACTTCAAGTCCACGCGCTGGGTCAAGGGCGCCACCTCGAGCCAGGAGCTGGCGAAGTTCGACCGCACCGTGTCCGCGTTCCGCAAGTACGGCGAACGCTACGGCTTCGACTATCTGCTGCTTGCCGCCCAGGCGTACCAGGAGTCGGGGCTGGACCAGAGCAAGGTGAGTCCATCCGGCGCCATCGGCATCATGCAGGTCATGCCCGAGACGGGCGCGGCCATGCGCGTGGGCGACATCCAGCAACTCGACGCGAACGTCCATGCCGGCACCAAGTACCTGCGCCAGCTGGTGGACGTGCACTTCGCCGACCCCGACATCGACGCGCTGAATCGAACCCTGTTCGCTTTCGCCGGATACAACGCCGGGCCGACCCGCATCAACCGCCTGCGCAGCGAGGCCGCGAAGAAGGGGCTCGATCCCGACCAGTGGTTCAACAACGTCGAGCGCATCGCCGCCAAGCGCATCGGCCGGGAGACCGTTCAGTACGTGGCCAACATCTACAAGTACTTCATCGCCTACAAGCGCATCGAGCAGCAGCGGCAGGTGCGCGCGCAGGTGAGGACGCAGCTCTAATCGGCAGTCCCAACGATCTCGGATGCGCCCTCCAACACGCCCTCTCCCCTCGCGGGAGAGGGCGGGGGTGAGGGGGCGAGAGAAGAGAGCAACCTGCTGCTACTTCCGCGCGCCTCACAGGGCAGCGCGGGAGGTATACTGTATTGTGATCGCGAGCCGGAGGTTATCGATGTCGAATATGCTTGCTGAGTTGAAGGAGAAAGCGGCGCAACTCTCGGAGCCGGAGCGAGCAGACCTCGCACTGGCTCTAATCGAATCTCTGGATGGCCCCCCCGAAGACCCCGCAGAGGTCGAGGAGGCGTGGCGCGTGGAGATCGAACGTCGGGTTGGTGAGATTGAACGCAGAGAAGTGAAACCCATCCCCGGCGACGAGGTATTTGCAGAGCTTCGTCGTAGGCTGAAGTGATTCCCTACGACTTCCACCCGGAAGCGAAGGCTGAATTTGTCGAAGCCACAGTGTTCTACGAGTCGCGAAGGGTGGGGCTTGGCAAGTCGTTCGCTGCCGAAGTCGAACGCACGATTGCGCTCATTCGCTCACATCCAGACGTAGGCGCTCCTGGTCGACTTCGGCGTCGGCGAATGTCGCTTCTCGGTTTCCCCTATTCAGTTGTCTACCGACACGATTCGGAGTCGGTCCTAATCTTGGCGGTTGCTCACCAAAGTCGGTCCCCGGGATATTGGCGACACCGGAAGTAGCCTACTAACGTGGCAACGAAACCTCACTGAACAGCAGGACCGATAGGGCGGGTTAGCGGAGCGTAACCCGCCGGATGCTTGTTGCGAAAGCATCCGGCATGAGACGGTTCGCCATCGCGCCCCACAGGGCCCTGGTGCTTCCACGCGCCTGCGGCAGCGCACGGATCCGGCACGTCGACCTACTCGTCGCCGCGCTTGGACACGCCGATCGGCTCCCCGTCCCAGGCCACCTTTACCGCCTGCGCCTGCTGCTGCCGCAGGATGCCGCTCACGGTGAACTCGTGCCGCTTGCGCTCGGTGTCGTGCTGCCAGACCACCTGCAGGTCGGCATCGGCGAGCTTGGCCAGCACCACCTTCTGGACGCGCTCCACGTCCTCCGCGTCCGCCGTCATCAACGTCCCCGCGAGCAGCATGCGGCTGTCGTCCGCGGGATCGACGTTGAGGCCCGCCCGCTTCACGTCGAAGTCCTGCCGGATCACCTGGAGCGCGAACTCATAGTCGTCCAGGTCCTTGGGCAGATTGAGCACCTTCCTCGCCTTCACCGTGACGCGGTACCAGGCGCCCTGCTCGAGCGGCTTCTCGGGCGACAGCACGACTTCGCGCGGTCCCGTGAAGACTGCCTTGCCGTCGATGCCGGGGGAGACGTCCAGCAGCTCGTCGGCCGGCTTTCCCACTGCATCGGCGCTGGCCACGTCGGTGGCGAACAGCACGCGCACCTTGCTCTGGCGCGACACCAGGCCCGAGGTGTGAGCGGTGATGTACTTGCTCCACAGCGGATTCTGTTTGGCGATCTCGGGGGCGCTTACCGGGCTCGCCGCAGCCGGCGACGGCGGTGAGGGCGAGCAGCAGGAGGAATGTGCGCAACCGGATTGTCATCGGGGCTCCCTTGGCGGACCGATCTGTGTAGTTATGGCAGCTGTTATCGGCACAGAGCGGCGGCCATGAAGGCCGGCCCCTGCGGCGTGACCAGCACGCAGTTGGCGCGGCGGGCGATGTCACTGGCATCGAGGCCGGCGCCAGAAGGTGACGGGAGGCTAGAAGCCAGCAGCAGGGCGGCGACGGCCACAGCGGCCAGCAGGTAAGGACAGAGTGTCTTCATGGCGATGGTCCTGATGGTTCGATGGCGGAATCCTTTCCGCCGGCATGTGCAGGATCGCCGATGGGTTCGAAGGGGGTTCGAAGCGAGGGAGAAGACTGTGTGAAGAAACGGTGAAGTCAGCAGCGCCGTTCCCGCCGGCAGGCTACGACCGCAACTGGAGAAGCAGTGGTAAGCTTTCCGCGACGTGCCCGGTTGGCCGGATTGCGGCCGAACGGGCGCCCAACTTCAGAGGAGCGATACATGAAGCTACTGGCCTTCGCGATCGTCACCGCGGTTCTGCCTATGGCAGCGCACGCGGACGCGATGAAGGGTGCGCAGCTGTCCGCGTCTTGTGCGCACTGCCACGGGATCGATGGAAACTCGAGCGCGGGTCAGTATCCCGTGCTTGCCGGCCAGACCCAGGAGTATCTCTATCGCCAGCTCAAAGACTTCAAGGAAGGCCGCCGCAAGGATCCGATGATGTCACCGATGGTGGGGATCTTGTCCGACGAGGATATGCAGAATCTCGCCGACTTCTACTCCTCGCAGAACGCCAATCGCAGCTCCTTCAAGACCGATCCTGCCCTGGTGACGCAGGGCAAGACAATCGTCGAGGAAGCCAAGTGCACCGCGTGTCATCCGCCCACCTTCAAAGGGGCGAAGGAGGTGCCGCGGGTGTCGCGCCAGAAGTACGCGTACGTGGTGAAGCAACTGAGGGACTACCGGGACGGCGTGCGCACCAACGACAGCGGGCTCATGGTGCCGTCGGTCAAGGGCTTGAGCGACGAGCAGATCGACGCACTGGCGCACTACCTCGCCAGTCTCTAGCGCAAGGTGTTATCCCCGCGAAGGCGATGGCTTCGCGAGGATGACCTTCTCGAGCGTCGCAGAGTCGGGCTGAAGACCTTCACACCACCCCGCCGGCTGTGCCGGCACCCTTCTCCCACCACCCCGTCACGCTGCGCGTGCCACCCCTCCTCGGGCAGGAGGGGAAAAGGCTCTTCTTCTCCCCTCCTTACAAAGGAGGGGTGGCGCCGAAGGTGACGGGGTGGTTGGCCGCGAACTGATGTGGCCTGAACCTGATACATTCGCGCGATGATCAATAGGATCGAAGAACGCCCTCGCGGGGTGGTCTGCCCCTCCGCCGCCAGCCCAGACACCCTCAGCGGTTGCGCGACGCGTCGATCAGTTCCCCGATTGGGACCCAGTGCTTGCCGTCGAAGCGCGCCACCTGGAGCTGCTCGATCGGGTAGAAATCCGTCGGGCTCGTGTTGATCCTGATTCCCGGCAGCAGCATCGGGACTTCCAGGTTCCTGAGGTTCGCCGCCTGCCGCATCACGTTCTCGCGGGTGAGATCGTCGCCGCACTGCCTGAGCACATGGAGGAGCGTGTGCGCGGCGGCGTAGCCATATATGACGAAAGGATCGGCCGGGTCTGCATCGGGCAGATACTTCTTGGCCCACGCGAGATAGGCGCGCACCTCCGGATCGTCCTTCATGCTCGGGTCCGACGGGTCTGTCCAATACTGCGCGCTGATGATGCCGACTGATTTCTCGAGTCCGGCGGGCTGGAGCACGCTGGCAATCGACGCGGACACCAGGTTCAGAATGTGCAGCGGCTTCCAGCCGATGTCGTAGGCCTTGCGGATCGCCTGCGCGGCGAACTTCGGTGTGGTTACGTTGAAGAAGACGTCGGCCCCCGATGCCTGGAGTGTTACGATCTGGGAGTCGACGGTGGGATCCGTCACTTCGTATGACGCTTCAGCGACGATCATCCGCTGCGCCTTGTCGCCCAGCGCCTCCTTGAAGCCGTGCACGTAGTCCTTGCCGTAGTCGTCGTTCTGGAACAGGATGGCGATCCTCGCGTTCGGATGGTTCCTCAGGATGTACGTCGCGTAGATCCGCGATTCGGCCTGGTAGTTGGGCTGCCAGCCCATGGTCCAGGGGAAGTTCCGCGGGTCGCCCCACTTGGTCGCGCCCGTCGCAACGAACAGGTGCGGCACTTTCCTGGCGTTGAGATACTTGTGGATCGCCGTGTTCGGTGGCGTACCCAGGCTCTGGTAGATGAACAGCACCTGGTCCTGCTCGACCAGCTTGCGCGTCTGCTCCACCGTCCTCGGCGGGCTGTAACCGTCGTCGAGGCTGACGAGCCGGATCTTGCGGCCGTTGACGCCGCCCTCCTCGTTGACTTTGGCGAACACCGCAGATTCCGCCTTGCCGATCACGCCGTAGGCCGATGCCGGCCCGCTGTAGGGCATGGTCTGGCCGATCTTGATCTCCGAGTCCGTTGCGCCGGGGCCATAGCGCTTCTGCGCGAAGGCTGGTGCCGAGGCCAGGATCGCGGCGAAGAGCAGGGCTGGAAATGTGGCGATGGTTGTCTGGCGGGTCATGTCGGTCTCCTGCGGCTTGCGCGATTGTCTTCGCGATTCGTGTTCGTCGGGTCTGCCCGGGTTCCGGCCGTCCGAGCGCCGGATGAAAGGGCCGCCGCGCGCAGCCCATGCTGGATGTATAGGTCAGGTTGGCTGGCAGATCAAGCGGGATAGCGCACCGACTTCGGCGTTGCCCGCTCGTGAATATTCACTGCCCGCATCGGTAATCGTCACGCGATCTGCCGGAGGTCGGAGGGTAGCCTTGCGATGCGATGCGATGCCGCGGCTGCGCAGAGGTATCGCGACAAAGCCGACCCGAGGACCGACGCATGAGCCTGAATCTCGCCCGATCTGTTCACCCCTTCAAGCTGGCGCTGTACATAGCGCTGCTCGTTCTTCCCGGCGGGTCGGTCGGGTTGCTGCTGCTCTGGTGGCTGAGCACTCGGCGGGAGACCAGGCAGACCCGATCCGCACCTGTTCGCGTTCGGGTCTGGGGAATGCGGGAGCACGACCTGTTTCGCACCGGTCTCGCAATTGTCTGGATGCGGCGAGGGACGGAGGTGTCGCAAAACCGGGTCGCCCCCGTCTGCGGCCTCACGTCCGATCGCTGTGCCCCAGCGACTTGTCCGGCGCGATCCGGTCCCGTACCGACTGCTTGAGTTCCTTCGATTCCGGGAAGCGGCCCTCGCGCGCACGCGAGAAGATCACCTCGCCATCGAGCCGTACTTCGAGCACGCCGCCGGTACCCGGCACCAGTGCCACCTCGCCCAGCTCCTGCTCGAACGTCGTGAGCAGCTCCTGCGCGAGCCAGGCGGCGCGCAACAGCCAGCGGCATTGCGTGCAGTACTGGATCTCGACGCGTGGGCGCATGACCTCACCCAGTCTTGCGCGACGCCGGCATCAGGAACTCCCACGGAGAGACTTCCGACCGCGGATCGACGGTCACTTCGATTAGGGCAGGCGCGTCCTGGCTCAGCGCCCTGTCCAGCTCGCGCTTCAGCTGCGCGGGCGTGGCGACGCGGCAACCCGCCATGCCGAAGCTCTCCGCGAGCTTTACGAAATCGGGGTTGCGCAGCTCCGAGCCGATCAGACGGCCTTCGAACAGCCGCTGCTGATCGCGCAGCACGTTGCCATAGGCGTTGTTGTTGAAGAGCACGGTGACTAGGTTGATGCCGTATTGCACGGCGGTGGCGAGATCCTGCACGCCGAACATGAAGCCGCCGTCGCCCGCGATCGAAACCACCGCCTTGTGCGGATTGCCGACCTTTACGCCGAGGGCGGTCGGGAAACCGAAGCCCAGCGTACCCTGGTGACCGCAACTGACGAAGGTGCGCGGCTGATACACGGGGAATCCGTAGTACGAGGTGAACCCGGCCTGGCAGATCTCCTCGACGAAAAACCCGTCGCGCGGCAGCACTTGGCGGATAACGTCCAGATACTGCATGTGCGGCTGGATCCTCTGGGCCTCCGCCCATAACCAGCTCTTCAAAGCCTCGAACTCTTCGCGCCGGGACGCGCGATGCACGCCCAGGCGCTGCGCGGCGGTGACCAGCTGCGCGACCGCCTCCCGGGCGTCACCCACGATCGCCACAGTGGGCTTGATGCGGGCGGTCTGGGCCGGATCGATGTCGATGTTGATGATCTTCAATCCCGCGGGCTCATCGGGCCAGCGGAACCACTGCAGCTCGAGCCGCGAGCCGATGCCGATCAGCACATCGGTTTCGCGCCAGCGCTCGAAGCCCGCGGCGCAGGTGAAACCGAGGTGATGCTCTTCGCTGACCACACCCTTACCGCTGCGGAAAGGCACGACCGGTGCCTGAATCAGCTCGGCCAGCGCGAGCACCTCGGTCGATGCGTGCTGCGCGCCGCTGCCGACCATGATCATGGGGTTGCGTGCTGCCTTGAGCAGCGTGGCCGCCTGCTCGATCGCGTCGGGATCGGGTTCGATGCCGGGATCGCCCGCCGGTGGCGCAGTCAAGCGCACCGGCGCCTGCATGCCGAACACGTCCCATGGCATCTCCAACGCGACGGGCCTGGGCCTGCCGCTCTGCATCTGGCGGAACGCTTCAGCAACCAGCCCAGGCGCCTCGGCCGGGTGGTCGATCCGGGCCGCCCACTTGGTCAGCGTGCGCAGCGTCGCCAGCTGATCCGGCAACTCGTGCAGGTGGCCCTTACCGGAACCGATGAACGCCGCTGGCACTTGCCCGGTGAGACACAGGATGGGTGTGCTGGCACCATACGCCGAGCATAGGGCCGCGGTGGAGTTGAGCACACCGGGCCCCGGCACGACCGAGTACACCCCAACCTTGCCGGTGGACTTCGCATAGCCGAATGCCATGTAGGCGGTGGTCTGCTCATGCCGCGGGCCGATCACCTTGATGCGCTCCCCGGCACGGACGAGGGCGTCGAACAGGTGATAGGTCTGCACGCCCGGGATCCCGAACACGGTGTCCACGCCGTGCACGAGCAGCGACTGCACGATGGCGTCGCCGCCGGTCATTCTTGCGGTCATCATCCCCATACCTCTCGCGCGACCTCGACAATCAGCTCGAGCTTGCGCCACTGGTCGGCCTCGGTCAGCGCGTTACCGTGATGCGTGCTGGAGAAGCCGCACTGCGGGCTCAGGCACAGGTCCTCCAGCGGCACGTACTTCGCGGCTTCCGCGATGCGGCGCTTGAGCACGGCCTTGGTCTCCATCTCAGGGCTCTTGCTGGTGACGAGGCCCAGGACCACCTTCTTGCCCTTCGGCACGAACCGCAACGGCTCGAACCCGCCGGCACGCTCTGTATCGTACTCGAGGAAATAGCCGTCCACGTCGAGACCGCCGAACACGACCTCTGCCACCGGCTCGTAGCCGCCCGAAGCCATCCAGGTGCTCTTGAAGTTGCCGCGGCAGGTGTGGATCGTGACGGTGAGGTCGGAGGCGCGATGGCGCAGAGCGGCGTTGATGGCGTCCGCATAGGTGCGTGGCGCACGATCCGGGTCGTCTCCGCGCTTGCGATAGCCTTCCCGGATCCTTTCGTCGCAGAGATAGGCGAAGCTCACGTCGTCGAGCTGCAGGTACGTGCAGCCCGCCGCAGCGAGGTCGCGGATCTCCTCGCGGTAGGCTTGCGCCGTGTCGGACCAGAACTCGTCCAGCTCCGGATACGCATCGCGACTGATTGCAGGCCGTCCACCTCGCATGTGGAGCATGGACGGTGAGGGAATGGTCAGCTTCGGCGTACGCCTGGTGACCGACTTCAGGAACTGGAAGGGCTCGACCATCACCGGGCGGGAGCGCCGCACCTTGCCGGTCACGGTGAGCACCGGTACCGCTTCGTCCGCGCCGTGGAATGCCTGCGTGTTCGGATCGGCGACCGCCTCGACGCCATCGAAGCCCGTGAGGAAGTCGATGTGCCACCAGTCGCGCCGGAACTCGCCATCGGTGATGCCCGAAAGACCCACGGCTTCCTGTTTCGCCACAACGTCGCGGATGCAACGATCTTCGACCTCGCGCAGCGCCGTGCGGCCGATCTCGCCTTTCTTCGCTGCCGCTCGCGCCTCGCGCAGCTCGGCGGGGCGCAGGAGGCTGCCGACCTGGTCGGCGCGGAATGGGGGAGTCGTCATGCTTCGCATATCAACCGTGCTCGGGTATGAAGTCAGCGTCTATTCTCCAGCTCGGGCAGGCTCCCACCACCCCGTCACGCTTTGCGTGCCACCCGGTTCCTCCCCTCCTTTCCAAGGAGGGGTCGCGCCGCAGGCAACGGGGTGGTTTGCGGCAGGCTCCCACCACCCCGTCACGCTGCGCGTGCCACCCCTCCTCTGGCAGGAGGGGAGTTTCTTCTCTCTCCGCCTCTCACTAGGCGGGGTGGCGCGCAGCGCCGGGGCGGTGTGGGGTTGGCTTTTCCGAGTTCGCGGTGAGAACTGGAACTAGTGTATTGCGGCGTTAGCCGCGAGCCGCGGCATACCATCCTCGCTCGATCTCATGGAACAAGCCGGGCCCTTGCGGATTCCATCCCAGCATGCGGCGCGCCTTGGTTGCATCGACTCGACTGTTGCTGCCGAAAGTGAACCACGCAGCCTGGGCGCCTAGCGCAGTTGCCGCCTCGTCGATGGACCAGCTTCCGGTGGGCACGCCGAGCAGGCGTCCGATCGATTCGTTGGCCGCCTTCATGCTCGCTTCGCCGCTCTGCAGATAGAAGAAAGATCCAGCGGGCGCGTGCTCCAGCGCCAGTACGTAGGCCGTGACGACGTCGTCGATGTGCACGTGGGACCAGACGTTCTCGCCCTTGCCGATGTAGCGTGCCATGCCGTTCGTCTCGGCGAGCCGGATGAGCTTGGGGATCTGCGCGCTGTCTGGATTGGCGCCGCGGCCTCGTCCATAGATCAGCGGCGGGCAGACGATCACCGAATGCACACCTCGACCGGTTGCGGCCAGCACCGCCTTCTGCACAGCTACTCGCTGCGCGCGCCCGGGGAGCGGGTCGTACGGCGTGTCCTCGTTGAAGACCTTCGCCGAGTACTCGCCGGCGGCCATGTCGCCTACAACACTGGTGCCGCTGGTGTGGATGAAGCGCTTGCCGGAGCCCTCCAGCCCGATGAGGATGGATGCCACCGGGAAAGGATCGTCCGCTTGCGCGGCGTTGATCACGGCGTCGGCCTCGCGGGCGGCGCGAACAATCAGGCTGTGGCTCGCGAGATCGCCCAGCAAGGGCTTCATTCCGCGTGCCCGGAGCTTCTCGGCACTTTGCTCGCTACGCACCAGCCCGACGATCTCGTTGCCGAGTTCGTGCAATCTCGCTGCCACCGATCCGCCGATGTAGCCGGTGGCGCCCGTCATGAATATCTTCATAAGCTTCCTGTTCTACCTCAGGGACGGCCAAGGCTGCGTTGGTCGGACCGGCGGGCGATCACGACGCTGTGTGAGGCCCACAGGCCTCGGGACGAGACTCTTCATAGTCTACCCGTACTGCGAAGTTCCGGACCGGCAAGACAGAGACACGTTAGTTGCGAAGCATCGTATGCCAGACGCAGCACATGCCGGAAGCCCGCACAGCCTCTCGTTCCGGTTTTCTTCGTGTCTTCGTGCCTTCGTGGTGAGAGGTTGAACTAGTGTGTCGTAGTGCAAGCTCCTTTTCCCCGGCACCGCGTGGCTGCCGCCTTCCGTTGCCAGGCATCCCAGTACGGCTCCGGCCCGAACTTCTCGGCGAGGTAATCCACGAACGTGCGCACCTTGGCGCTCAGGAACTTGCGACTGAGGAACACCGCGTACGCGCAGAGCTCGCTCGGTGGGTAGTCACGCAGGACGGGCTGAAGGAGCCCGGCCGCGAGCGCCTCACCGGCGATAAAGGTGGGTTGCAGCGCAATGCCCAGACCGTCGATGGCCGCTTGATGCAGCACCTCGCCATGGTTGGCGCGCAAGCTGCCACGGATCGGCACCACCACCGCCCCGTCCGGCCCGATCAGCTCCCACTCCGCGCCGCCACGCGTGTAGGTGTAGCCGAGGCAGTTGTGGTGCGCCAGATCATCCGGCGTGCGCGGCGTTCCGTGTCGTTCGAGATAGCCGGGAGAGGCGCACAGCACCACTCGGACCGGACACAGGCGTCGGGCGACCAGCGTCGACTCGGTCAGCACGCCGATGCGTACAGCCAGATCTGCGCCCTCTTCGACCAGATCGATGAAGCGGTCGGTCAGATTGAGATCGATCGCGACTTCCGGATAACGCTGCTCGTACTCGGCAAGCACGCGCGAGAGGTGGCGTGTCCCGAACACCACCGGTGCATTGACCCGCAGCACACCACGCGGCTGCTGTACCTCCCGCGCGACCGACAGGTCCATCTCCTCGATATCACGCAGTACCTGCTGGCAGCGCTCGTAGTAGGCGGCGCCGGACTCCGTGAGGCCTAGGCGCCGGGTGGTGCGGTTGAGCAGACGCGTCCCGAGCCGCTCTTCCAGCTCCTGCACGTGGCGGCTGACCATCGCCGGGGACAGTCCCAGGCGGTCGGCGGCGGCGACGAAGCTTCCGGCTTCCACCACACGCACGAAGGTTTCCATGGTCGCCAAGCGATCCATATCTTTATTGCAGGAGGAGCAATTATGCTTTGCATTGTGGACCGTTTATCTCGGTCCGAGCAATGGCTAGAGTGCGGCTCATCGACGCCGGTACATCCATCGAGTCCGGCCCACACTGGAGGCGCCGGCTGTGGGCCGGCGCAACGCAAACCGCAACTGAAGGAGAACCGCCATGATCGACGCTCGTACCGCCCCCTATGCTGCCTTGCTCCTGCGTGTGAGCCTGGGCGTAATGTTCATCGCTCACGCGCTGCTCAAGGTGCTCGTGTTCACGCTGCCCGGAACGGCACAGTTCTTCGCCTCCGTAGGCTTCCCGGCCTGGTTGGCCTATCCTGTGACTGGCGCGGAATTGATCGGCGGTATCCTGCTGATCGCGGGTCTCTACTCCCGCTGGGTTGCGCTGGCGCTGGTGCCGGTGCTGCTGGGCGCAACCGCAGTGCACTGGGCCAACGGCTGGCTGTTCACCGCACAGAACGGCGGCTGGGAGTATCCGTTGTTCCTGGCCGTGGCCGCGCTGGTGCAGGCCATGCTGGGTGACGGCAAATACGCGCTGAGCCAGGTGAAGGCGCCGAGCCCGGCGCTAAAGGCCGCCTGAGCATTGGAACACCCAACGCTTAAGGCGCAGAGAACGCAGAGGTCGCAGAGTTCCGCGAATCCGCAGATGGAGTCTTTCCTGTGTTCTCTGTGCCCGGTGTAGCTGAAGTAGTATCCGCGAGAGTCTGGAAACCAAATGATGAAAACCATGCCAACCCTGTTCATCTCGCACGGCGCACCCACGCTCGCCATCGACCCGGGTGAAACCGGCGCTGCGCTGTCCGAGCTTGGCCGTTCGCTGCCACGTCCCCGCGGCATCGTCGTGGTGTCCGCCCACTGGGAGACACGTGCGCCCGCCGTGAGCACTGCACAACGGCCGGAGACCATCCACGACTTCGGTGGCTTCCCGGATGCGCTGTACCGCATTCGCTATCCCGCGCCCGGGGCGCCCGACCTCGCGTGCGACGCGAAGCATCTCCTCGATGCCGCCGGCCTGCCGGCGGGTCTGGACCCCGAACGGGGGCTCGACCACGGCGCATGGGTCCCGCTGCTGTATCTCTACCCGGACGCCGATATTCCCGTCACGCAGCTGTCGATCCAGCCGCATCTGAGCCCGGTGCATCACTACCGTGTGGGTGAAGCTCTGCGCCCGCTGCTGGACGAAGGGGTTCTGGTCATCGGTTCGGGCAGCCTGACGCATAACCTGCGCGAGTTCCGCGCCCGCCCCGGCGCCGTCGAGCCCTACGTGCGCGAGTTCCAGGACTGGATGAAGCGCTCGATCGACGCGAAGGATGCGGCGGCGCTGCTCGATTACCGGCGGCTGGCACCCAACGCGGTGCGCGCGCACCCGAGCGACGAGCACCTGCTGCCGCTGTTCGTCGCTTTGGGTGCAGCCGGCGCATGCGCTGCGGCGCGCCGCGTGGTCGACGAGGTCACCTATGGCATCATTGCGATGGATGCTTATGTCTTCCAGCCGGCAGGACAGCCAGCGCTCGCGTAGAGCGAAAACCTCGCAACGCCAAGGACGCGAAGGACGCAAAGGAAAAGTCGAAAACGCGATAACCACAGAGGACACAGAGGAAAACGGGAATGGCACTGACCACAGAGCAGTTTGGGCAAGCGGCCGGCCGGCGGGTTGAAAAGAAACTCCGTCTCCCATTGTGGGAGAGGGTGGGGGTGAGGGGGGTCTTCTCGTGCCCTTCGTGGTAGATAAGGTTGCGCTCCGCTCCGGCAGCAATCCCTTTCTGTGCGTGAGCGGCTTTCTTTCCTCTTTGTTCCTCTGTGGTCAATGCGGTTGAAGTTTTTCCTTGGCGTCCTTCGCGTCCTTGGCGTTTAGAGTTCTGGCTCGTGCCCTAACTACCGCCGAACCCCCATCCGCCGCTCCTTGGCGCGCACCAGCCCGCTGATCACCTCGTTGTAAGGGGCGCTGAGCCCGACCGCGCGGGCCGCGGGCGGGATGGCGCCGTTGATGGCGTCGATCTCGGAGGCCCGGCCGGCGATATGGTCGAGCAGCATGGACGGGCGGGCGTGCGGGATCTTCATGCCGAAGGCGCGCACGTAGCCTACCGGGTCGTGGAAGTCGAGCCTCACGCCACGTGCCTGGGCGACCGCGAATGCCTCCTTCGCGCAGCCCGCCGCGATCTCCCAGGTGTCCGCGTCCTCGATCACCTCGAGGATGGTCCGCTCGGTCACCGTGCAGGTGCCGGAGTAGCAGACGTTGCAGATCAGCTTCTCCCAGACCAGCTGGTCGATGTCGTCGAAGCACTTCACGCGGAAGCCACCCGAACGCCACACCTCGGCGACCCGTTCCACGCGGGGCGTGACCGGCCCGGAGAACTCCCCGAGGCGCACCAGTTCCCAGCCGTTGTGGTGTACGTGGCCCGGCGCCTTGATCGATGCGCCGAACCCGCCGACGACGCCGACCGCCACGCGCTCGCGGCCGAGCACGGCTGCAGCGGTATCCGGACCGCCAAGGCCGTTCTGGATGGACAACACAACCGTGTCGGGGCCGAGCAGGTTCTTGGCCGACTCGGCGGCCTGCGCCACGTGCATGGCCTTGGTCGCGATGATGACGAGGTCGCAGGGACCGGCCTCGCGTGCGTCGGTCGTCGCGTGCAGCCGCACCGTCCGGTCGCCGGAGGCGCCTTCGACGCGCAGCCCGGCGGCCCGGATCGCGTCGATATGCTCGCGCCAGGTATCGATTGCCCACACCTCATGGCCGGCAGCGCCGAGCAGCCCCGCGTATACGGATCCCATGGCGCCGGCCCCCACGATCGCAATCTTCATGCTCTGCACTCCCCTGACTGGACTGTCACTGGCGGCTACGGTTGCGCTGCAACTCGTCTCGCAGCCACTGTGCGCTGGGCACCGCCGGTGCTGCAGGACATCTGACCTGATAGGCTTCCCCGCTCCTGCTGCTCTCGGTCGCGGCGCGTGCGATGAACTCCTCGGCGGTGCTGACCCATCCCTTCTTCAGCAGGTACTGGTACTTCTTGTCCAGGTGGGCGCGTGCATCCGGGCTGGGATACCACTTCCCATTGCGATAGAACTCGCAGCCGGACTGCTCGAGGTAGGCGAGCAGGTGATCGATCTCGGCACGAGCCGCCCCGTCGGGTGCTGCTGGCGTGGAGAACGACAGCAGCAGCCCGGGCAACACGAGAAGGAACCGCGACGTCTGCATAAGTCGCAGTGTCGCACAGCCCGGCTCGGATTTCCGGGCGCCTGGCGATGGTCGTCCGCGTCAGCGCTCCGCCCTCGGAGCTCGTCCAGCACCCGTGCAGTTCCGCCTGACCTAGCCCGGATATTTCATCAGGACGCGGATTTCTGGGTCGTTCTGGGCGAGCCAGGTCGGGCTCGACCGTCGACGCCAATAGATCATTCTATTGGCAAGACGGGCATGCCCGAGATGGCCGTCCAGAACGAGCCGGAAACCGCGTAACCCCGAAGCCAAAGTGTCTTGCGCAGCAATCATCTCGAATCGAAAGCGTTTGCTGGTGTGCATCTGCAAGCAATACGGGGTGGCCTGGTGAAATATCCGGGCTAGGGAGCAGCCCGCTGTCGACGGTGGAGCGGGACATGTCGATCCTCGTCCCCCGGCCCACGCCTGGTGCTATCCTAAATGCCAGGCTTCGACGTTCCAACGTGCTGGGCCGGCGATCCATTCCCAGGCGCGGAAACGCGGGGTCGTAACGCAGTGGATTCGGGTGGTCGCGCGCTACAAGGGTATCCATCGATGAAGCTCACCCCGGTCCGAAATGGGGAACGCTGAGGGGGCGATCACGATGGACCGCGACCCTACCACCGAAGCCGAGATTGCCGAGGCGGTCCGCGGGTTTCTTGCGCTGCAGGCACGCGCCGCGGCCGAAGAGAACCGACCGCTGCGTCGGGGCGTCCACACCAAGGGCGTGTGCGCCAAGGCCGTGTTCGAAGTGCTCGACGTCGCGGAGGGACGCGATCCTGCGCTGGCGGTACGGCTCGCCAGGGGGATCTACGCGCGCCCCGGCTGCTATCCCGCGACGGTACGGTTCTCGAACTCCGATGCGAATATGAACAACGACTGGAGACCGGACGTGCGGGGACTGGCGTTTCATGCCGAGCTCGCTCCGTCAGGCTCGGCTGCTGCGGGCGCCCAGGTCGCCCGCCAGGACTACTCACTGCAAAGCGCGCCCACGCTCTTCTTCAACGACGTCCGCGCTCTTGTGGTGTTCGCGAAGGTGTTCGGGGCGCCGAACCAAACCATAGCGCTGGGGTCCCTGCCGTTCCGCGACCAGTTGATATTCGCGCGGACCATGGGCACGGTGATGCAGCAAAGACGCCAACCGGTTCGACCCTATCAGCAACTGCGCTATTGGAGTGCCGCCCCCTTCCGCCACGGACCGGAGGACGTCGTCAAGTACTCGGCCTGGCTGGCGGCCACCAACCCCGCACGCACACTCGAGAAGCGCAATCCGAATGCGCTGCGCGATGAGTTGATCCGGCACCTGAACGAAGACGCCACGATGAGCTCGTTCGACTTCGGGCTCCAGTTCCTGGACACCGACAAGATGACGTACCAGGGGAAGCGCCGGGACGCCGACTTCTGGATCGAGAATGCGGCCGTCGAGTGGCCGGAGGCGCAGGCGCCGTTCCATACGGTCGCGCGACTCACCCTCCTCCCCAAGTCGCAACTCTGCGCGGAGGCGTGCGAGGCCGAGTACATCGACGTGAGCAGCAACTCCATGGCCGACAGCGCCCCCGTCGGCGGCCTTAATCGCGTGCGGTGGCACGCGGTGGCCGCGAGCCGAAATGCCCGTCTGAGCGGGACCTCAGCGGGCTGGGATGCGGGCATGCGAGGGGACCCGTGACGGGCATCCAGGACTGGCTGGCGCAGCTGGGGCTCGAGAAGTACGCCTCGGTTTTTTCGGAGCATGAGATCACGCTCGAGGTCCTGCCGCATCTCACCGAGCCGGACGTCGACCGCCTGGCGCTTCCGACCGGACCGCGGCGCCGACTGATGGTTGCTATCCAGGAGTTGGCTGCCGAGATTCGCGCCCGGACGTCTGTCGAAGCTCCCGAGGCGCCCTTAACGCAGCCGGCTGACGCTGAGGGGGCAGAGCGCCGTCAGCTCACCGTGATGTTCTGCGATCTCGTGGGCTCCACCGCACTGTCCCAGCGGCTCGACCCCGAGGAATTGCGCGAGCTGATGCAGGCCTACCGCAAGGCGTCCGGGGACGTGGTCGCGCGCTACAAGGGGTACGTCGCCCAGTATCTGGGCGATGGCCTGATGGTGTACTTCGGCTGGCCCAGCGCGCACGAGGACGATGCCGAGCGCTCGGTGCGCGCGGCCCTGGAGATCGTGCAGGCTGTGGAAGGCGTGAGGGCGCAGCCGCCGCTGGCCGTGCGCATCGGGGTGGCGACGGGAACAGTCGTGGTGGGGGAGGACTCGCAAGCGGACAACGCGGAGGCGAAGCTGGCGCTAGGCGAGACGCCCAACCTGGCGGCCCGCCTGCAGGGGCTGGCCGGTCCCAATGAGATCGTCATTGCGCCGGCCACGCGGCGCCTGGTGGGCGCTGCATTCGAGTTGAGCGATCTGGGTGCGCACGCGCTCAAGGGCATCGCGCAGCCAGTGCACGCGTGGCAGGTGCATGCGGTGCAACGGGCCCAGGGGCGCTTCGAAGCTGCGCATGAGGGGGTCGCACTGACGCCGCTGGTGGGGCGCCAGGAAGAAGTGGCGCTGTTGCTGCGTCGCTGGGAGCAGGCCCGCGAGGGGGAAGGGCAGGTCGTGCTGGTCGGCGGGGAGCCCGGCATCGGCAAATCCCGCTTGACGCAGGTGCTGCGCGAGCGAATCGTGCACGAACCGCACACCGCCTTGCACTACCAATGCTCGCCCTATCACCTCAACTCCCCGCTGTATCCCATCACCGAGCAACTCGAGTTCGCGGCAGGCTTCGTGCGCGAGGATGCGCCGGAGCAGAAGCTGAATAAGATGGAGGCCATGCTGGTGGGCAGCCCCGAGGAACGCGCTGAGGCGGCGCCGCTGATTGCAGCCCTGCTATTGCTGCCAGTGGAGCGTTACCCGCCGCTCGCCCTCTCGCCGCAGAAGCAGAAGGAGAAGACGCTCGAAGCGCTGGCCGGCCAGCTCGAAACGCTCTGCCAGCGCCAGCCGGTGCTGATGGTGTTCGAGGACGTGCACTGGATCGACCCCACCAGCCAGGAGGCGCTCGATGCGCTGGTTCCCCGGCTCCAGGCGCTGCCCATCATGCTGGTGATCACCCACCGGCCCGAGTACACGCCGCATTGGCCCGAGCAACCGCACGTCACCCGCCTGGGCCTGGGCCGCCTCGCGCGGCGCCAAGGCACGGAGCTGGTGACGGAGGTGGCTCGCGGCAGGGGGTTGCCGACGGAGGTCTTGGCGCAGATCGTGGTACAAGCCGACGGTGTGCCTCTGTTCATGGAGGAGCTGACCAAGTCGGTGCTGGAGTCGGGGCTGCTGCGCGAGGCCAGCGATCAGTACAAGTTGCAGAGCCCGCTCCTCGCGCCCACCATCCCGACGTCGCTGCGCGACTCGCTGCTGGCGCGTCTGGACCGTTTCGCGCCGATGAAGCACATCCTCCAGATCGGTGCCTGTATCGGAAGGGAGTTCTCCTACGAGCTGCTCGCGCGGGTTTCTATGCTCCCCGACGAACAGCTCGAGGAGGTCCTGCGCAAGCTGACGGGGACGGGACTGGTATACCGTCGCGGCTTGCCCCCGAACGCCACTTACACGTTCAAACACGCTTTGGTGCAGGACGCCGCCTATGATTCCCTGCTAAAGAGCAAACGGCAGCAGCTGCATGCCCGGATCGCGCAAGTGCTCCAGGAGCACTTTGCGGACCGGGTTGCCTTGGCGCCGGAACTGCTTGCGCATCACTACACTCAAGCCGGCAAACCGGCAATGGCAATCCCGCGCTGGCGCGAGGCGGGAGAACTGTCCGTACGAAGAGTAGCGTTCCGGGAGGCGATTTCGCACCTGGATCACGGCATGCAGCTCATCGGCTCGCTGCCTCCGTCACCCGAGCGCGACGACGGAGAGCTGGGGCTCTGTACCCTGCTGGGCACGGCCTGGGTGGCATTGCGTGGATTCGCGGCGCCGGAAGCGTGGTCCAGCTTCCACAGGGCGCTGGAGTTGGCAAAGACCTTGAACCGGCACGAGGCACTGTTGCCGATCTACTTCGGTCTGGCCTCCAACCTGGTACTCCGCGGTCGGCTCGCGGAAGGTCTCGACTGGGTGAATGAGATGCTGGCTTCTGCAGAAGCCACCGGAGATCGCGACCTGTCGATCATGGGGCATCGGTCGGCGTGCACTACGTACTTCTGGCTAGGAGATTTCAGCCGCTCGCGCGAGCATGGGCACAGGGTGCTGGAGCTGTACAACGAGGACGCGCATCGGCACCTCGCGGATCTCACCAACGTCGACCCGAGAACGGTGGTCGAGATCTATCTCTCGATAGGAACCTGGATCCTCGGCTATCCGGATCAGGCCTTGCAGCTGCGTGAAGCTATGGATACGCATGCGCGCCGGCGCCAGCACCCCTTCGACATCGGTTATGCACTGACCTTCGGCGGCCAGGTTTGGGACCTCTGCCGCGAACCCGAAGCCCTTCTTGCGAGCGTCGAGGAATCGGATCGGCTGGGGCGAGCGCATAGCCTGCCGTTCATCTCCGAAGTGCTGGCGCAGATGCTCAGAGGTATCGCCTATCTGCGGGCAGGGCGACTCGAGGAATGCATCCCACAGCTGCGCGGTGCTCTCGATAAGTGGACGGCAGGTGGCGCGCTGCTTTGGATGCCCTACTTGCGGGCAGTTCTCGCCGAAGGCCTGGCGCTCCGCGGAGACCTCGAAGGCGGATTGACCTTGGTCGAGGAGAGTCTCAACCAGATTTCGCGGCCGGGCTGGGAGGAACGTTCACACCAGGCCGAGGTGCTACGGCTCAAAGGATGGATGCTGCAGGAACGAGGAGAGCGCGCCGCGGCGGAAGAGAGCTATCTCGCTTCCCTAGACGTCGCGCGTGAACAGCAGGCCAAGTCTTGGGAGTTACGCACGGCCACGAGTCTCGCGCGGCTCTGGCGAAGCCAAGGCAAGAGACAGGAGGCCCGCGAGCTTCTCACATCCGTTCACGGCTGGTTCACGGAGGGCTTCGCTACGAGAGATCTCATAGAAGCCAAGGCGTTGCTGGACGAAATCTCTTGAGGACCGGGCGCGTGCTCTGGACTGAAGAGGCGGGCGACGAGGTCAGGACCCGGCGAAGAAACACCCGGTCGCCCGGTCGATATGGCCGAGGCGGCGCTTTCGCTCCGTTCGTCTCTCGAGTTCTGCCGCGAGTCGATCGTCGATCCGCCCCGCCTGGAGCGCCGCCCTGTAGGCGTCGAGTGAAAGCGCATCGCGTCCGCGCGCGCTGCGCTCGTAGGCCAGCTTGCGGGTCAGCCCGAATTCGGTGGAAGGCTCGCGCACCGAGTCTGCCGCGTCACAAACCCAGTTGCCCGGATTGGCTGCCATCTCCGCGGCCAGGGCCGCCCATAACCCGGCCTCTGCAGTCCTCGGGGCCGTTTGAGGAAAGACCAGATGCCCCACAATGCTTTTGTGACCTTCCGACCACGGCTGGGTAAAGTGTTCGAGCGAAGTGCGAATCTCATCCAGATAGCGAATCCAATAGATCTCGAAAACGACATCTCCGGACGCCTGACGTTCCGCCCAGTCGATTGTCAGATAGTGCTCCCTGGATCCCCAAGAATGAACTGAATTCGAGGAGGGAAGTGGCGTCAGCGTGAACCTGCCCAGCGTGCCGCTCACCTCCACGACACCGGTCCAGTAGGACTGATATGCGGTACCCGGCAGCGCCGTGCGCGCAGATAGCTGGGCGATGAGCGCGAGCGTCTTTTCGGCTTTGCCGGCGCCCATGCTCCTGGTCAAGCTCGCTCTCATGAGCGCGTGATCAACCGCCAGTGGGGCCGAGCCGACAGATCTCGCGCCCGCCGCATCTGCGGTGGCGCGCAGAAAACGCATCCCGTCCAGGCGATTATCTACAGGCAACACGGGGCTGCTAACCCCGAGGAAATCCACCGGTTGGCCGAGTGCGGTCAGAAACGAGGCGCGCAGACCAAGAAAGTCCGGAATGCTTTCGACATGAGGCGTGCCCAAGCTAGTGGAGATCCGGCCGACGCCGATGTGCTCGGTACCGGGGACGAACAGCCCCACGCCAGAGAATCCGTCCGGTAGTCTGTCAGCGACGCGCAGCAATACGTTGCTACCAGCGACCTGGTACTCATGGGCCGCTCGGTCAAGGCACTTGAGTCCGGAATGGCGGTCGCGAAGTTGATGTTGAATAGTGCTCACCTCTGCAACGTCGGCAGCGATGCGGCGTAGATCATCCGTCCCAGGACGAAACAAGGGGCATGTCATCCACTCACCTGTCATGGTGCCTCCCCCTGCGAGGGCTTGTCCACTCGATCGGTGCGTATCAGAGATCCCGATACTGAACGCCGCATGACAGCTCGCGGTTTAGCCGAAGCCGGACGAGTGGAAGCCTTTTGCCATCCGGTTCTCTCACCGCTGGGGACTCTGTCCGGAGCGCTGCCTCAGCTGCTCCATCACCAGCGCATTGTCGAAATACACCCATTCGCCCAGGATGCGCTCGTCTTCGTCGAACTTGAATATCGCGCAGAGTGGGATCGCGATCCGAAGACCTGAGGCGGGAACCCCGCCGAACGTGCCTAGATGCGTGCCGGTAAGCGTGACCTCCAGAATGATGGCCTCCGCGCTCACATGCCGTTGGTCGACAGTGACTTTGAGGTCGGGAAAGGCCTGGAAGAACCTCTCGTAGAACCCGCGAATGCTGTCGTGACCATACAGATTCTCACCGTTCACGACGCAGTGCGGGTGCTTTCCGAAGGTTCCGAGAGTCGCTTCGATGTCGCGGGTATTCTCCACTCTGACGTGCTCGTCTACGAGCCTGATCCGGGTTGCCTGGCGCGCCTCGTTGATCGTGGCCGGGGCATTCTCCTTCCGGATGTCGTCCCGCGGGACATCTGCGGCTCGTTCCACCTGTACGATCAGCACGGCATGCAGGCAGTCCAGCTTTGACGCGCGCATCAACCCGGAGTAGGTTCCGGCCGGGGTATGCGCTGGCACGGCGACGTGGACCTTGATGTCGCCGCGCTTACCGGGTTCAAGCATCAGCACTCGAGGCTGGAAAACGACATTGTCGGCCTGGATCTGCTTCCCGTCCTCGCTAACCAGATCCGTGCCAAGGAACTCGATCTGTGCCAGCTGCTCGTCATCGTTGACCAGCGAGACTGTGGCTTCAGCGGTTTCGCCTGGCGCGACCGGCCCGGCTGCGGACACCAGCGGTGCGGGCTCCACGATCAGCCCTCCACTATCGTACTGTGACTCATGCAGCGGCCTGCCGGCTGCCGGCGACATGGTGCTTCTGAGCCCGGTCCGAGTCATCGCGGAAAGAGACCGGTCGAGTCCGTCGTCGTGGCAGGATCATCTGGCCGCGACATCATCGAGCGTCGCTCGTTGCGCGCCTACCGACGCATCGGACGCAGTGCCACCGGTGCTGCCGCATCCGCGAACCGTACCCTCGGATGTCGTGGCGGGGCTTTCTCCGGCACACCGGTCACCACTCCACGAACATTGGGAATGTACCCAAGTACCTTCGGCTCGAAGCCCCATTTGATCAATGTGTGTCCCTCCTCGGAGCTTGGGTCGAAGACCACCATATCGGGCTCCACGGGTTGAAGGCGTGGCGTGACATCGGTTCGCCACTGCCAGTTCACGATCGGCGCGTTGTCGATGCGTGCTATGCCCGGGTAGATGTATTCGGTTCCGCGAGGAAGCTCGCCATACGAAATCCCGGCAGCCGCCGCCGCCTTCGCCACCTGGGGAAGGTACGCCAATGGATCGTCGGTCGGTACGAACTTGATTCGCGCTACCGGGCGCTCCGCGCCGTCCTTGATCGAGAATGTGCGCAGCCGTCCTTCGTGCAGCAGCTCGATCGTTCCGGGGCGCTTGTCCGTGCCCATCCGCTCGCGTCCCACCTCAATCGCGACTCGAGTCGAATCGAGGAGCCGAGCGAAGTAAAGCTGCGCCTTGTTCTCGTACGCGCGTCTGGTCGGATCGAAGCCGCCATCGACCATCGACAGCACGCTCGACGCCCCGTTCGGGTCAGCCTGGATGCAGGCCTGGGGCGCCGGTGTATCGTCGCGGACGGCGGCCACGATGATGAACATGGCGTTGTACGGGCGGAGCGAGGTATCGGTGAGCTGGTGCGACCAGAACTGAGCGATTGCGGACTCCCGGCCGTCTGCGTGCCTAAGCGTGAGCGGCTGATAGCCACTGCCTGCCAGGGCTTCGCGCACCGGCGCGACGTTGCGGCACTCCCCGTAGAGCTGTACCATCTCTCCGTTGTAGTACTGGACTTCGTTCAGCACGACCGTGCCGCTCGCGGTCGTATGGGTCTTGCCGGTGATCGGGTATCTGTCGAAGATCGGCTCGTATCGCTGATTGCCGACGCCGTCCGGCAGCGGCACGAACGCCGCCAAGGTCAGCTTGCTCTTCGCTTCGCGGGTCAG
>Ga0209705_10000203_pt1 | contig 31175 bp, 30 predicted proteins | sample PPLLaktember2015_5_FD_187262 | JGI IMG/M metagenome (GOLD analysis project Ga0209705, IMG submission 187262) | Freshwater sediment microbial communities from Prairie Pothole Lake near Jamestown, North Dakota, USA - PPLs Lake P8 Core (1) Depth... | ecosystem: Environmental > Aquatic > Freshwater... | reverse complement strand
TAGTCAACCCACGCGCGCCAGCCCGCCAGATCGATGGTGCCGAGCTCGGCGTACACGCGTCCGTTCCACGCCTCGGGCTGCGTCACGCTGCGCCCGATGAGCGCCGCGCGTACCTCGAGGCCGGCGCCCAGCTCCTGCGGCGGGCGCGCCGACAGGCCGATCTGGTGCAGCTCGCCGCGATTGCGCAGCCGCAATTGCAGGCCGCGCAGGGCGAGCGGCGGCGCCCCGCGCTGCTCGTCCAGCCATTCGATCTCGGCATTGCGGATCACGATGTCGCGCTGTTCGAGGATCCAGCCGGTCAGGCGGCTGTCGCCGCCACCGGCATCGGCGCGCGGCCGCAGCTCGATGCCGGCCACGGCAAGGATGCCCTCGGCCGTGCGTCGCACCTTGAGCCGCGGCCCGTCGATGGTCAGCGAGTGCAGCCGCAGGTCCCGCGCGAGCAGCGAAGTCCATGCCACGACCGGCTCGACCGAGGGCAGCACCAGCGCCTCCCGACCGTCGCGGTCGAACACCCGAAGATCCGTCAGCGACAGGCGCGGATGCAGCCCGTCCCACTCGGCGTGCAGTCTTCCGATCCTCACGGTCAGGCCTACCGCATGCGTCAGTGCGCTCGCCACCTCGTCCTGGTAGCGATCGATCTGCGGCAGCAGCCAGAAGCGCAGCAGCAGGAATACGGCGGCGAAGGCAAAGAATGCCGTCCACGCCAGGAGTTCGAGCACGCGCCGCAGCGTGCCGACGGCCGAGCGCTGCCTGGAAGATTGCATCGCGCTTCGCGTTGCCCCTATAGTCGTGGCCGCTCGCGGCGGGAAAAAGGCTCGACCTGCGGGTTGGGGGCGTCGCGGCGCGACCGGTGGTCGCGCAGAATCGTTCCCACGCGTCATTCTAACCGTACATGCCCGTACTGACTGGGAAAATAGCCCTTTCGCGCTATGCCGAGCGAGCCGTGTCGGCGCGCCCCGAGCTCGCCGCCGAGCTGCTGCAGCCGGCCGCGCCGTTCTCGCGCGAGGCAATGGCCGCTGCGCTCGCCGGCGCCGCCGGCGACGATGAGGGCGCGCTCAAGCGCCGCCTGCGCCGCCTGCGCCAGCGGGTGCTGCTGCGCGTGATGGCGCGCGACCTGGACGGCGGCGCGACGCTGCAGGAGGTCTGCGCCACGATGAGCGACCTGGCCGAGCTGCAGGTCGCCGCAGCGCTCGAGTGGACGGGCGCCCGGGACCTCGTGGTGGTGGCGATGGGCAAGCTGGGCGGTCGCGAACTCAACGTCTCCTCCGACATCGACCTGGTGTTCGTCTATCCGCCGGACGCAGAGCCCGAGCCGCTGGAACGCGCGGGCCGCAAGCTCATCGGCCTGCTTTCGGAAGTGACCGAGGACGGCTTCGCCTTCCGCGTCGACATGCGCCTGCGTCCCTACGGCGACGCCGGGACACTGGCGTCCAGTTTCGACGCGCTCGAGGACTACTTCGTGGCGCAGGGCCGCGAGTGGGAGCGCTATGCCTGGATCAAGGCGCGCCCGATTTCCGGGCGCGGGCACGCAGAGCTCGCCGCCATCGTGCGCCCGTTCGTGTATCGCAAGTACCTGGATTACGCGACGCTCGCGGCGATGCGGCGGCTGCACGCCGAAGTGCGCCGCGAAGTCGCCCGGCGCGAGCTCGCCGAGCACGTCAAGCTCGGCCCGGGCGGCATCCGCGAGATCGAGTTCATCGCGCAGGCGCTGCAGCTGGTGCGCGCCGGCCGCGATCCGGCGCTCGCGGTGCGCCCCACGCTCGAGGCGCTGGCCCGCCTCGGCGAGCGCCAGCTGCTGCCCGAGGCCGCTGTGCGCGAGCTCTCCGCGGCCTACGTGTTCCTGCGCAATACGGAGCACCGGCTGCAGTACCTGGAGGACCAGCAAACGCATACGCTACCCGCCACTGACGACGATCGCGAGCGCGTCGCCCGCATGTCCGGCTGCTCCTCGTGGGCGCAGTTCCATGCCGCGCTGCAGGTGCACCGCGACGTCGTGCAGCGCCATTTCCAGGACGTGTTCGCGGAATCCACGGCCATGGACGCGCCCGATCTGTGGCAGGACGACCGGGCGGGGATGGTCCATGCCCTGTCGGGACGGGGCTACCGCAACCCCGAGATGAGCGCCGAGCGGCTGCTCGCCACGCGACGCAGCCAGCGCTACACGCTGCTGCCCCGGGATTCGCGCAGGCGAATGGATACGCTGGTGCCCGCTCTGGCCGCGGCGGCGGCCCATTGCGCCGACCCCGACGCCACCCTCGCCCGCGGCCTGGCCCTGATCGAGGCCATCGCGGGGCGCGCGGCGTACCTGGCGCTGCTCGCCGAGCATCCGGAGGCGCTCGAGCGCGTGGTCAAGATGATCGCCGCCTCGAGCTGGGCGGCGGAGTTCGTCACGCGCCACCCGCTGTTGCTGGACGAGCTGCTCGACAACCGCGTGCTTTACGCGCCGGCGGACTGGCCGGAGTTCGAGCGCGCGCTGCGCGCCGCGCTGGCCGCCGCCGCGGGCGACGCGGAGCAGCAGATGAACGTGCTGCGCGAGCAGCACCAGTCGCAGGTATTCCGCCTGCTGGCGCAGGACCTCGCGGGGCTGCTGAGCGTGGAGCGGCTGGCCGACCATCTCTCGCAGGCCGCCGACATCGTGCTCGCGGCGACGCTCGACACGGTGTGGGCGCAGCTGCCGGCGCGCCACTGCGAGCGGCCGCACTTCGCGGTGGTCGCCTACGGCAAGCTTGGCGGCAAGGAGCTCGGCTACGCGTCCGACCTGGACCTCATCTTCCTCTACGACGACGACGACGAGCGCGCGCCGGAAGCCTACGCGCGCCTCGCAAAACGGCTCAACCACTGGCTCACCACGCGCACCTCGAGCGGCACCCTGTTCGAGACCGACCTGCGCCTGCGCCCCTCGGGCGAGGCCGGGCTGCTGGTCACCACGCTGGAGGCCTTCGCCCAATACCAGCAGGAGTCGGCCTGGGTCTGGGAGCACCAGGCACTCACGCGCGCGCGCGCCTGCGCCGGGGATCCCGCGGTGAGCGCGCGCTTCGAGGCCATCCGCACGGCGATCCTGGTCCGGCCGCGCGACGCCGCGGCACTGGTGCGCGAAGTGCTCGCGATGCGCGAGCGCATGCACGACGCGCACCCCAACCGCTCGGGGCTGTTCGACGTCAAGCACGACCGGGGCGGCATGATCGACATCGAGTTCGTGGTGCAGACCCTGGTGCTCGCGCACGCCTCGCGCCATCCCGAGCTGACGCAGAACCTCGGCAATATCGCGCTGCTGAGGATGGCCGCGGGCTTCGGCCTGATCGCGCAGGCGCAGGCCGAGGGCGGGCGCGACGCCTATCGCGAATTCCGCCGGCTGCAGCACGGCCTGCGCCTGAACGGCGCGCAGTTCGCGCGCGTCCCCCGCGACCGGGTCGAGCCGCAGGTGCGCGCGGTGCGCGCGCTATGGACCGCGGTGTTCGGCTAGGGCGCGCGCGGCCTAGATCGCTTCGCGCGGCGCGCGCCGCAGCGGCCCGTCCACCGCCGAGGCGAGCCCGGCGAGCGCGTCGAGCAGCGCGTCGCGGTTCAGCCGGTAGAGCACGCGCTGGCCCTGCCGTTCAGCCGACACCAGCCCGGCGCGCTGCAGCACCGCGAGGTGCCGCGACACGGCCGGCGCGCTCATGCCGAAGCGCAGCGCGAGGTCGGTGGTGGACAACGCGGTCTGCGCGAGGAAGGCGAGCGCCTCGCGCCGCGGACGCGAGGCGAGCGCGGCGAACACCGGGTCCGGAGGATTAGCAGACATGTTAATAGTATGGCGCATTTCGCGGCGCGGTGGGTAGAATGCCGCTTCACTCAAGGAGAATCCGCTTCATGGCGAAAGCAACAGCGCCGCTCTCGATGGCCGACCGCGACGGCTGGATCTGGTACGACGGCAAGCTCGTGCCGTGGCGCTCCGCCACCACCCACGTCCTGACGCACTCGCTGCATTACGGGCTCGCGGTCTTCGAGGGCGTGCGCGCGTACAAGACAGTGCGCGGCACGGCGATCTACCGGCTGCGGGAGCACACGCAGCGGCTGATCAACTCCGGCCACATCTACATGATGAAAATCCCCTATACGCTCGAACAGCTGATGAAGGCCCAGGTCGAGGTGGTGCGCGCCAACGGCCACGAAGCCTGCTACATCCGGCCGATTGCTTTCTACGGCTCTGAAAAGATGGGCGTGTCGCCGGTGGGCGCGCGCGTGCACGTGGCCATTGCCGCCTGGCCCTGGGGCGCCTATCTCGGGCCCGAGGCGCTGGAAAAGGGCATCCGCGTCAAGACCTCGTCCTACGCTCGCCACCACGTCAACGTCACCATGGCGCGCGCCAAGATGTCGGGCACCTATCCGAATTCGGTGCTGGCGACCCTCGAAGCGACCATGCACGGCTACGACGAAGGCCTGCTGCTCGACGTCGACGGCTTCGTCGCCGAGGGCGCCGGCGAGAACATCTTCGTCATCAAGGACGGCGTTATCTGGGAACCCGAGCTGACCTCAGCCCTCACCGGCATTACGCGCAGCTCGGTGATTGAACTCGCGGCGGGCCTCGGCTACGCGGTGCGCGCCAAGCGCCTGACGCGCGACGACATCTACATCGCCGACGAGTGCTTCTTCACCGGCACCGCGGCCGAGGTGACGCCGATTCGCGAGCTCGACGGGCGCGTGATCGGCGCCGGCAAAGCCGGGCCGGTGACCAAGAAGCTGCAGAAGGCGTTCTTCGACGTGGTCACCGGCAAGGACCGCAAGCATGCCCACTGGCTGACGCCGGTGCCGATCAAAAAGGGCAAGGCGTGAGCACCGATACCGCACGGCGCGTCGAAGTCACCGAGAAGGACCTGCCGCTGCACTGCCCTCTGCCGGGCGCGCCGTTGTGGTCACGCCACCCGCGCGTGTTTCTCGACGTCGTCAAGCAAGGCCAGGCGCTGTGCCCGTATTGCGGCACGCAGTTCGTCTACAAAGGCGCTGCACCAAAGGGGCACTGAGGCTTGCCGCGCCTGCTCGTCGTCGCACCCAACTGGATCGGCGACGCGCTGATGTCCCAGCCGCTGCTCGCGCGGCTTCGCGCCAAGGCGTCGCAGGCGCGCCTCGATGTCGTCGCGCCCGAGTGGGTGGCGCCGGTGTACCGGCGCATGCCCGAGGTGGCGGGCGTGATCGAAACCTCCCTGGCGCACGGCAGGTTGCGGCTGCGCGAACGCTGGCGCCTGGCGCGCACGCTGAAGGCGCTGGCCTACGACCAGGCTTTCGTCCTGCCCAACTCGTGGAAATCCGCGCTGGTGCCCTTTTTCGCCGACATCCCGATCCGCAGCGGCTATGTCGGCGAGTCGCGCTACGGCCTGCTCAACCTGCTGTACCGGCGCAAGCCCGGGCGCGAGCCGATGGCGTTGCACTTCGCGCGCCTGGCCGAGGCGCCCGGCGCCGAGATCGCGCAACCGCTGCCTGAACCCAAGCTGGTCGTCGATGCCTCTGCCACCGACGCTGTGCAGCGCAAGTTCGGGCTCGAGCCGGGCTATGCCGTACTTTGCCCTGGCGCGGAGTATGGGCCCGCGAAGCGCTGGCCCTACTTCGCCGAGCTCGCCGCGCGGCTCGAGCGTCCGGTGGTGGTGCTCGGCAGCGCGAAAGACCGCGCACAATGCGGCGACATCCCGGGGCGCAACCTCGCCGGCGAGACGAGCCTCGACGAGGCGATCGACCTGCTCGCCGGGGCAGCGCTGGTCGTGAGCAACGATTCCGGCCTGATGCACGTCGCCGCCGCGCTCGGCCGCCCGCAGGTCGCGCTGTTCGGCTCCTCGAGCCCGCAGCACACGCCGCCGCTCTCGGCGCGCTCGCGCGTATTGTGGCTGGCCCTCGATTGCAGTCCCTGTTACGCGCGCGAATGCCCGCTGGGGCATTTCAGGTGCATGCGCGAGCTCAGCGTAGAGCAAGTGCTGAAACTGCTGGGGACAGACCCCAATTTCGCGTCGTTGCACTTTGCGAAATTGGGGTCTGTCCCCGAATAGCGCATGCCGCTACGCATATTTCCGACCCCGCAAGACGCCGAAACCGCCTTCTACGAGGCGCTGGAGCGCGCCGACCTCGAGCTGATGATGGCGGTGTGGTCCGAGGACGAGGAAATCGTTTGCGTGCATCCCGGGCGCCCGCGCCTTTGCGGCCAGGACCAGGTGCGCGAAAGCTGGCGCCAGATCTTCGCCGTAGGCGCGCGTGCGCGCCTGCACGTCAGCCAGCAGGTGGCGATCTCGGGCTCGATGGTCGCAGTGCACAGCGTGCACGAGAACTTTTCCGTGCCGGGGGAAGCCAAGCCGCTGCAGGCGGTGGTGGCGACGAACGTCTACCTTCGGACCGCGGCCGGCTGGCGCATGATCGCGCACCACGGCTCGCCGGCGCCGGGCGCCGCCGAGCCGCCGCCGCAACCACCCAAGATCCTGCATTGAGGTCCTACCAGGCGCCCTGGTGGCTGCCGGGCAGCCACCTGCAGACTCTCTACGGCGCGCTGGGGCCGGCGCCGCGCATCGCCTGGCGCCGCGAGCGCTGGGACACGCCCGACGGTGATTTCATCGACCTGGACTGGGCAGGTGACGGACGCGGGCCGTTGGTGGCGCTGTTTCATGGACTCGAGGGCAGCTCCTCGAGCCATTACGCGCGCCGGCTCGCGTTCGCCGCCATCGAGCGCGGCTGGCGTTGCGTGGTGCCGCATTTTCGCGGCTGTTCCGGCCCGGTCAATCGGCTGGCGCGCGCCTACCACTCGGGCGACAGCGCCGAGATCGACTGGATTTTGCGGCGCCTCGCGCCCGACTACGCGGCCGGCGTGTCGCTCGGCGGGAACGTGCTGCTCAAGTGGCTCGGTGAGCAAGGCGAGCAGGCGACGCAGATCCTGCGCCGCGCGGCGGCCGCCTCCGCACCGCTCGATCTCGCGGCTTCCGGGCACGCGCTGGGCGGCGGCCTCAACCGCCTGCTCTACGCGCGCCATTTCCTCGTCAGCCTCAAGGCCAAGGCCCGTGCCAAGATCGCGCTGCACCGCCTTTCGCTCGATGCCGGGCGCATCGCGCGCGCGAGCACGCTGTACGAGTTCGACGACCTGGTGACCGCGCCGCTGCATGGCTTTCGCGATGCCGACGACTACTGGGCGCGTGCCGCCAGCGGGCCCTGGCTGCGATCCATTCGCGTGCCGACGCTGGTGCTGAATGCGCGCAACGATCCGTTCCTGCCGCGCGCGGCGCTCGAGTCCGCGACGCGTGAAGCCTCCAAGCACGTGGTGCTAGAATTTCCCGAGACCGGCGGTCATGCCGGCTTTCCCGGCCGCGGGCACTGGCTCGCGCACCGCGTCCTCGATTTCTTCGCCATCACATGAAAATCCCCGCCGAAATCTTCCGTGCCTACGACATCCGCGGCATCGCGGGGAAAACGCTCACGCTCGAGGCGGCGCGCGCGGTCGGCCGCGCCCTCGGCAGCATGGCGGCCGAGTTCGCCGTGGGCCGCGACGGGCGCAGCTCGGGACCCGCGCTGGTCGACGCGTTGTGCGAAGGGCTGCAGGCGTCGGGCGCGAACGTGGTGGATGTGGGGATGGCGCCGACGCCGGTGATCTATTTCGCCGCGCATCACCTGGGTTGCGGCAGCTGCGTCGCGGTCACCGGCAGCCACAATCCGCCCGAATATAACGGCCTGAAGATGGTGGTGCAGGGCCATACCCTGTCCGGCGACGAGATCCAGGCACTGCGTTCGCGCATCGAGCGCGAGGACTTCCGCACCGGCGCGGGCCAGCGCCGCAGCGCCGCCGTGCTCGACGACTATCTCAAGCGCATCACCGGGGACGTACGCCTTTCGCGCCAGATGCGCATCGCGGTGGATTGCGGCAACGGTGTCGCGGGCATTGCAGCGCCCCGGCTGTTCCGCGCGCTCGGCTGCGAGGTCGAGGAGCTCTATTGCGACGTCGACCCGAGCTTTCCCAACCACCATCCGGATCCGTCGCACGCCGAGAACCTCGCCGACCTGATCGCCGCGGTGCGCAAGGGCCGCGCCGAGCTGGGCTTCGCCTTCGACGGCGACGGCGACCGGCTCGGTGTGGTGACCAAGGACGGCGGCGTCATTTATCCCGACCGCCAGCTGATGCTGTTCGCGGCCGACGTTTTGTCGCGCAATCCGGGCGCCGAGATCATCTACGACGTGAAATCCACGCGGCTGCTGGCGCCCTGGATCGAGCGCCACGGCGGCCGGCCGCTGATGTGGAAGACCGGGCATTCGTTCATCAAGGCGAAGCTCGCCGAGACCGGCGCGCCGCTGGCGGGCGAGATGTCCGGGCACACGTTCTTCAAGGAGCGCTGGTACGGCTTCGACGATGCGCTCTACGCGGGCGCGCGGCTGCTGGAGATTCTGTCGCGCTCGCACGACGCGAGCGGGGTGCTCAACTCGCTGCCGGACGCGCCTTCGACGCCGGAACTGCAATGGAAGCTCGCCGAAGGCGAGCCGCACGCGCTGATCGCCACGCTGCAGGCGGCCAAGCCCTTTCCTAATGCCGCGCGCATCCTCACCATCGACGGCGTGCGCGCGGAATATGCCGACGGCTTCGGCCTGGCGCGCGCCTCCAACACCACGCCGGTGATCGTGCTGCGCTTCGAGGCGGACACGCAGGATGCGCTCAAGCGCATCCAGCAGGAATTCCGCGCCGCGCTGCAGCCCCTGAAGCCCGGGGCGGCGCTGCCCTTCTAGTTCAGGCGGCGAGCGCCCGCCGGTATCGCGACAGATCCTGCAGCGAGCGGATCGGCGCGTCGAACAGCTTCGACAGGTTGACCAGGATCATGTCGATGACCCTCTTCTCCCACTCGCGGTCGAAGCGGATCTGCTCGTCCAGCCAGCGCTCGAGCCACGCCGGATCGGGCAGTTTCGATTGCACGGTGTCGTGCGGGAACAGCGCCTGGTTGACATGCAGGTTGGTCGGGTGCAGCGGCTTGCCCGAGCGCCCCGCCGCCGCCATCAGCAGGCCCATCCTGGCGAAGGACGCCTTCACCGCATCGCCGCCGCGCACCAGCGCCCGCTTCATGTACTGCAGGTAGGCGCCGCCGTGGCGCGCCTCGTCCCGGGAGATGAGGTCGTAGAGGTGCCGGATCACCGGCTCGGTGTGCCACTCGGCCGCGCAGCGGTACCAGTGGTTGAGGCGGATCTCGCCGCAAAAGTGCAGCATCAGCGTCTGCTCGGGCGGCGCCGGATCGAACGCAAAGCGCACTGCGTGCAGCTCGTCCTCAGTGGGCACCAGCGCCGGACGGAAGCGGCGCAGGTACTCGATGAGCGCGAGCGCGTGCTTTTGCTCCTCGTAGAACCACACCGACATGAAGGCGCAGAAATCGCTGTCGTCACGGTTATCGCGCAGGAACATCTCGGTCGCGGGCAGCGCCGCCCACTCCGTGATGGCGTTCATCTTGATGGTGAGCGCCTGCTCGTCCGAAAGGCGCGAGGCGTCGAACGCGTCCCAGGGCACGTCCCGCTCCAGGCTCCAGCGCACGCGTTCCAGCGACTTGAAGATCTCGGGATAGAGCATCGGTTCCATGGCTGATACGTAGCGTCCCACTAGGCAGTGGCGCGGGCGTCGCGCCAGGCGGCCAGCGCCTCGCGGATGCCGGCCAGGTCCGCAATGATACGCACACCCGGCGCGGGGCGCCGCAGGCGCGCCGCCCCAGCGCCCCCGCACCACAGTTCCACCTCCGCGGGCAGGACGGCGCGCAGCTGTGCCACGCCCTCCTTGAGCTGGCCCGCGGGGTAGCTGCCGCTCGCCGATAGCGCCACGATCTGCGCGCGTTCCGCGCGCACGGCGTCCGCGAGCTCGCGCACGGGCGTCTGCGTGCCAAGCGAAACGCATTCCGCACCCTCCAGCGCCAACACGGCCTGCGCCATGAGCAGCCCCAGCCCGTGCTGCTCGCCGGGCAGTGTCGACAGCAGCACCTTCGGCGCGCTGCCTGCCCCCGCCAGCCGTGCGATCGCGCCGCGCAGCACCGCCTGCAGCTGCTCCGAGAACAGGTGCTCCTCGTACACCTGCAGCTCGCCACGGGCCCAGGCCTCGCCGACCTGGGTCGTGAGGGGCGCCGCCGTGCCGGTGACGAACTCGTAAAGCCCGCCGCGCAGGGCCGCCTGCTCGAGCGCCGTGCGCAGTTCCGCGATGCGGTTCGTGCGCAACAGGTCGATCTCGGCCGCGCGTTCGCCGGTCGCCGGCTCGGTCATGCCGCGCGCATGCAGCTCGAGGGCGTCCACGCCAAGCGCGAAGATCCGCCCCGGCCGAGCCCCCTGGTCGATCAGACGGCGGATGCGCCGCAACTGCTGCACCTGCTCGAGCGGGTAGGCGCGCTCACCATGGGCGTCGCGGGCCGGTTTCGGAAAGCCGTAGCGCCGCTCCCATACGCGCAGGGTGTCCTTCGAAAGACCGGTTTCCCGCTCTACCGCTGCGATTCCAATAAAACCTTCATTTGTCGTGGACAAATATATTGACATAACCGGATTGTTTGGAGATTATGCGCGTCCTTCGTATATTTGTCTATGACAATATAATGTTAGTCTACGCTTGCATCTGTACGGGCGACAGCCCCGTAGTGGCACTCCTATGAGGCTTGCCATCGTCGGTTCCGGGATCTCGGGCCTGGCCGCGGCACGGCTACTTGCCCGCCGTCATGCGGTCTGCCTGTTCGAGTCCGCCCCCCGCCTCGGCGGGCACGCGAACACCGTAGACGTGACGCTCGAGGGCATGACGCACCCGGTCGACACGGGATTCCTCGTCTATAACCGCGCCACCTACCCCAACCTCATGCGCTTGTTCGCGGAACTGGGCATTCAGGCCGCGCGCAGCGAAATGAGCTTCAGCGTGTCGCTCCAGTCCCCGGCCATTGAATGGGCGGGCACGAGCCTCGGCACGCTCTTCGCCCAGCGCTCGAACCTGCTGCGCCCGGGGTTCCTGCGCATGGTGCGGGACGTGCTGCGCTTCAATCGCGAAGCGCCGCGCGCCACCGGCGCCGCCACCCTAGGTGAGTTCCTCGCCGCGGGCCGCTACAGCACCGAGTTTCGCGACTGGTACCTGCTGCCGATGGCCGCCGCGATCTGGTCCTGCCCCACCCGCACGATGCTGGATTACCCGTTCGCCGCCTTTGCGCGCTTTTTCCGCAATCACGGCCTGCTGCAGCTCGCCGATCGCCCGCAATGGTTGACGGTGGCGGGCGGCGCACGCCGCTACGTCGCGGCGATCGCGCGCCAGCTGCCCGATGTGCGCCTCGCGACGCCAGTGCGCACGCTGCAGCGCGGAGCCGCCGGGGTGCGCGTGAACGGCGAGCGCTTCGACGGCGTGGTGCTGGCCTGCCACAGCGACCAGGCGCTTGCGCTACTGGGCAGCGGCGCCACGCGCGACGAGCGCAGCCTGCTCTCGGCAATCCCCTACCAGAAGAACCGCGCGCTCCTGCACACGGACGCCTCGCTCCTGCCGCGCCGGCGCAGCGTGTGGTCGGCCTGGAACTACAGTGCCGGCGCCGACACGCCGCAGGGCCGGCCGGTCAGCGTGCACTACCTACTGAACAAGCTGCAGCCACTGCCTTTCTCGCGACCCGTGATCGTGTCGCTCAACCCGCACCGCGAGCCCGATCCTGCGTCGGTCCTCGCCGGGATCGACTACGAGCATCCCGTGTTCGGTGCCGGCGCCGACACCGCGCAGGCGCGCCTGCCCGCCCTCCAGGGCACGCGCCACACCTGGTACTGCGGCGCATGGACGCGCAATGGCTTCCACGAGGACGGGCTCGTCTCGGCCCTCGCCGTGGCCAGCGCGCTCGAGGCCGAGCCGCTGCGGGAGGCGGCATGAGCGCCGAACTGCTCACCGGCAGCGTCGTGCACCGGCGCCTGCGCCCGTTCGAGAACCGCTTTTCCTACCCCGTGTTCTGCCTGCGGCTGCCGCTGACGCGCCTGGACGAGGCGGCCCTCCCCATCAACCGCTGGGGCCTTGCGAGTTTCCACTACCGCGACCACGGCGCGCGCGACGGATCGCATCCGCTGGCTTGGATCCGCGGCGTGCTCGCGCGCGAGGGCATCGCGGCCGACGGCGAGGTCTGGCTGCAATGCTTTCCGCGCGTACTGGGCTACGTCTTCAACCCGGTGAGCTTCTGGTTCTGCGAGGACCGCGCGGGCAAGCTGCGTGCCGTGCTCGCGGAGGTCAACAACACGTTCGGCGAGCGTCACTCGTACCTGCTGTCCGCAGACGCGCTGGAAGCGAAAAAGGTGTTCCACGTTTCGCCGTTCTTTCCGGTAACGGGCCGCTACTGCTTCCGCTTCATCGCGCGCGGCGCTCGCCACATCGCGCGCATCGACTACCACGACGACGAGGGGCCCCAGCTACTCACCAGCATTGCGGGGCGCGCCGCACCGCTGACGCGCGCGCGCCTCCTGCGCGCGGTGCTTTCGCACCCGCTATTCACTTTCGGCGTCATCGGGCGCATCCACTGGCAGGCGCTCAAGCTCTGGTGGAAAGGCGCGACCTTCCACGCCAAGCCCGCGGCGCCGCGCGAGGAGCTCTCCCGATGAGTGCCGCATTCCTGCTGCGATCCCTTGAGCGCCTGGAGCGCGGGCGACTCGAAGTCGCGCTGCCCGGCGGCGCGCGCCGCGCCTTCGGCGAACCGAACGGCGCGGCGGCCGACCTCCAGGTACGCAACCTCAACGCCTTCGCGCGCGTGCTGCGCTCGGGCGACATCGGCTTCGCCGAGGGCTACCTGGAAGGCGACTGGACCACCTCGCACCTGCCGCGGCTGCTCACGCTGCTCGCTACCAACCGCAGCGCCCTCGAGGCGCCGATCTACGGCAGCTTTCTCGGGCGCCTGTTGCAGCGGCTGCTGCACGCCACTCGCGCCAACACGCGCGCCGGCAGCCGCCGCAACATCGCCGCGCACTACGATCTGGGCAACGAGTTCTACGCGCTGTGGCTCGACCCGGGCATGACCTATTCGAGCGCGCTCTACGCCGGCGACGCGGGACGCAGCCTGGAGGACGCGCAACGCGCCAAGCTCGGCCGCGCGCTGGAGCGCCTCGCGCTCGGCGCAGGCGGCCGCGTGCTCGAGATCGGTTGCGGCTGGGGTTCGTTCGCCGAACTCGCCGCCGCGCAAGGACTGCGCGTCACCGGCCTGACCCTCTCGCGCGCCCAGCTCGCGTACGCCCGCGCGCGCCTGGGCGACCGGGCGCAGATCGCGCTGCGCGACTACCGCGACGAGTGCGGCCGCTACGATGCCGTGGCCTCCATCGAGATGATCGAAGCGGTCGGCGAGCGCTGGTGGCCCGCGTACTTCGCCAAGATCGCCGAGGTGCTGCCGCGCGGCGGGCGCGCGCTGGTGCAGGCCATCGTCATCGACGAGGCGCTGTTCGCGCGCTACCGCGAGGGCAGCGACTTCATCCGGCGCTACGTCTTTCCCGGCGGCATGCTGCCTTCGCCGGCGCGGCTGGAGGCGCACGCGGCGCACGCCGGGCTCGCCGTGGCGGACGCCTTTCGCTTCGGCACCGACTACGCGCGCACGCTCTCGACGTGGCGCAGCCGCTTCCTCGCGCGCTGGCCCGAGGCACGCGCGCTCGGCTACGACGAGCGCTTCCGGCGCCTGTGGGAGTTCTACCTCGCCTATTGCGAGGCGGGGTTCACCGCCGGGTCGACCGACGTCATGCAGACCCTGCTGGTGAAGCAATGAAGCACGCACTCGCCGCGCTCATGCTGCTTGCCACGACGTCGGTACTGGGCGCACCCGGGCTGCAGCGCCTGGGCGACGGCACGCTGCGCTGGTTCGGCTTCAGGGTTTACGACGCCACGCTGTGGGCGGTCGAACGTTCCGCGGAGTTCTCCGCGCCGCTACTCCTCGAACTGCGCTACGCGCGGGCGCTGTCCGGCGCGGCGATCGCCGAGCGCTCGCAGGAGGAGATCGCGCGCCTGGGCTTCGGCACGCCCGAGCAGCGATCGCGCTGGCTGGAAGCGATGCGGCGCCTCTTTCCGGACGTCACCGAGGGCGATACGCTCGCCGGCGAGCACCAGCCCGGCCGCGGCGCGCGCTTCAGCCGCAACGGCGCGCCTCTGGGCGAGATCGCCGACCCCGAGTTCTCGCGGGCGTTCTTTTCCATCTGGCTCGATCCGCGTACCAGCGCGCCCGCGCTGCGCGCGCAACTCCTCGGCCGGCCATGACGCTCGCCCGGCCGCAACTCGCCGCCTACGGCGTGCTCGGCCTGCCGCTCGCCGCGGCGGCGCTGCCCATCTACGTGCACCTGCCCAATCTCTACGGCGGCATTCTCGGCATGAATCTCGCAGTGCTGGGCGCGGTGCTGCTGTTTGCCCGGCTGGCCGATGCGGTCATCGACCCGCTGCTCGGCGCCCTGAACGACTGGCTGCAGCGGCCGCGGCTGCTTGTCGCCGTCGGCGTCGTGCTCCTCGTCGCGGGGCTCGCCGCCGTGCTCAACCCGCCGGGCGCGCACTGGTGGTGGCTCGCCGCGGCGCTGGTCCCTGCCTACCTCGGCTACAGCATCGCCAGCGTCGGCTATCTCTCCTGGGGCGCGCTGCTCGGCGAGTCGCCGCACGAGCGCACGCGCGTGGCCGCCTGGCGCGAGGGCTTCGGACTCGCCGGCGTGGTACTCGCCTCGCTCGCGCCGGTGCTGCTCGCGACGAGCATGGACGCGGGCCTGGCGCGCTTCAGCCTTGTGTTCGCGGCGCTCGCCCTGGTGTGCACGGTGCTCACGCTGCAGCACGCGCCGCAGCCCTTGCGCGCGCCGCCGAGCGGCGCGCCCAGTTTTGCCGCGCTCTCGGCGCCATTCGCCAATCCCGACTTCCGGCCGCTATTCACGGTATTCGTGCTGAACGGCATCGCCTCCGCGCTGCCCGCGACGCTGGTGCTGTTCTTCGTCAACGACGCGCTCGGCCTGCCGCGCCTCGCCGGCGCGTTCCTCGCCGCCTATTTCCTCGCCGGCGCCGCCAGCCTGCCGCTGTGGCTGGCGCTGGCGCGCCGCTTCGGCAAGGTGCCCGCCTGGCTCGTGTCGATGGCGGCGAGCATCGTGGCCTTCGCAGGTGCCCTCGCCCTCGGTTACGGCGACGCCGCCGGGTTTTTCGCCGTATGCGTGCTCTCGGGGCTCGCCCTCGGAGGGGACCTTTCGCTGCCGCCGGCACTGCTCGCCGACTCGATCCGCGAGCGCGGCGATGAAGCGCGTGCCGGCGCCTATTTCGGCCTGTGGAGCCTCGCCACCAAGGCCAATCTCGCCATCGCCGCCGGGCTCGCGCTGCCGCTGCTCGCGTTCGCCGGCTACGTGCCGGGCGGCGGCGGCGAGGCCGCGCCGTTGTACTTCGCCTACTGCCTGCTGCCCTGCGCGCTCAAGCTCGCCGCGGCGGCCCTGCTCTGGAGGATGCGCACGTGACCCGACTGTTGCTTACCGCCCTGCTGCTCGTCGCCTTTCCCAGGCGCGCATGATGGCGCTCAATCCGCCAATCCGGGACTGGACCGGCCGCCGCGTCTGGGTGCTCGGCGCCTCGAGCGGCATCGGCGCCGAGGTGGCGCAACTGCTCATCACGCGCGGCGCGCGCGTCGCGGTGTCGGCGCGCTCGGCGCGCTCGCTGGAGGCGCGCTTCGCGCAACAGGCGCTCATTGCGCCCGTGGACGTCACGGACCTGGAGAGCCTGCGCGCGGCCGCGGATCGCGTGGCCGCCGACTGGAACGGCATCGACCTCACGCTCAACTTCGCCGGCACGTACCAGGAGATGCGGCCCTGGGCCATGGACCTGGCGGCGGTGCGCGCCATCATCGACCTGAACTTCGCCGGCGCGTTCAAGCTGCTCGCCGCGCTGCAGCCGCACCTGCGCGCGGGGACTGGCCTCGCCCTGGTCGCCTCGGTCGCGGGCTACGGCGGGCTGCCGAACAGCCTCGCTTACGGCGCGACCAAGGCCGCCCTCATCAACCTTGCGCAATCCCTGTGGCTCGACTACCGCGCGCGCAGTGTCGCCGTCTATCTGATCAACCCCGGCTTCGTGGAGACTCCGCTCACCGCGAAGAACCGCTTCCCGATGCCCTTCATCATCCCCGCCGCCGAGGCGGCGCGCCGCACGCTGGCGGGCCTGGAGCGCGGCGCGTTCGAGATCCACTACCCGCCGCGCTTCACGCGCTTGATGAAGCTGCTCAACCTCCTGCCCCAGGGCCTCTACTTCCGATGCGTGCGCCGCCTAACCGGGATCTAAAAGAGCTCGTCGAGTGGTTCGAGTCGCTCACGCCCGAGACGCTCGGACGAATCGGCGAGTTCTACGCCGCGAACGCCTGGTTCAAGGACCCCTTCAACGAGGTGAGCGGCCTGGAGGCGGTGGAGCGCGTGTTCGTGCACATGTTCAAGACGCTGCGCGCACCGCGCTTTCGCATCACCGAGCGGATCGTGGACGAGCACGGCGCATTCCTCGCCTGGGAGTTCCGCTTCGGCGCGGGCCGGCGCGAGTACGAGGTGCACGGCGCGACGCATCTGAAATGGAATGGCCGCGGCAAGGTCGCCTACCACCGCGATTACTGGGATGCCGCCGAGGAGCTCTACGCCAAGCTGCCGGTCCTGGGCAGCCTGATGCGGTACCTGCAGCGCCGGCTCAAGTCGCGCTGAACTGCGGGCCGATCCGGTCGATCCGGTCGGTCACCAGGCAATCGACGCCCAGGGCGAGCAGCCTTTTCGCGCTGCGCCGGTCGTTGACGGTCCAGGCGAGCACGGCACAGCCCGCGCTGCGCGCCTCCTCGACCACGCGTGCGCGGATGGTGCGGAAATTGGCGTGCAGCGCGACGCACTCGAGGTCCTGCAGCATCTCGCGCCAGCGCGGCGGCAGGCGCCCGACCAGCAGCCCGCGCGGCAACTGCGGCTCGGCCTGGCGCGCGGCGAGCAGCGCCACCGGGGAAAAGGACGAAAGCACCGGCTGCAAGGGCGCGCCGCGCCAGTGCTCGGCCGCCATGCGCGCGACCGCGTCTCCGGTGCGCCGCTCGTAGCCCCTCGCGGGCTTGATCTCGACGTTGGCCCACAGTCCCAGCTCGCGGCACAGGCGCGCGGCGTCCTCGAAGCGCGGAATCGGCTCGCCCGCGCCCGTGTCGAAGGCTGCCATCTGCGCGTGGCTCAGGTCCGGCACGCGGCCGCGGCCGCTGGTGGTGCGCTCGAGCGTTTCGTCGTGCATCAGCACCGGCGTGCCGTCGCCCGCGAGCATGACATCGAACTCGACGCCCTTGAATCCCATCCCGGCGCCGAACCGGATCGCGCCGAGCGTGTTCTCCGGCGCAAGGGCGCCGCCGCCGCGGTGCGCCAGGATCCGCGGGTAGGGCCATAGCGTCATTGCGGTCGATGCCTTTGCTTCAAGCGCACGTACACATTCTTGCGCACTTTCGCCACCACGGTCCCGGCCGCGTCCACCACGTCGATTCTGAACTCTGGCAGCACCTTCTCGCCGCCCGCCGCCTGCGCGCGGATCTGCGCCAGGCGCGCCGCGGTCAGCTCGAAGCGCGCGCTGACGGTGCCGCGCCCCGGGGCGAGGTACTCGATGCTGCCCGACTGGTCCCACACCAGGTAGTCGGGGCCGAGGTTGTGCAGCAGCATGATCATGTAAAACGGGTCGGTCATGGAATAGAGGCTGCCGCCGTAGTGCGTGCCGACGTAGTTGCGGTTGAGGCGCCCCAGGCGCAGCTCGACCACGGCCTCGCAGAAATCCTCGCTCAGGCTCCTGACGCGGATGCCGGCGCCGAGGAACGGCGGCCACCAGCGCATGCCCCGGCGCAGCAGCCGCGCGTCGAGCTTCATGCCTCGAGGCGCTTGCCGCTTTCAGGGTCAAAGAGGTGCATGTGCTCCGCGGCGAAGCGCAGCGGCAGGCGCCCTGCCTTCGCCACCACCGAGGTGTGCAGGCGCGCGGCGACGCGCGCGCCCGACTTGTCGGCGCCGAGGTGACCGTAGACCAGCGAATCCGACCCCAGCAGCTCGATGAAATCGATGTCGGGGCTGAGCAGCGCGGCCCCCGGCTCGCAGGTCTCGAAGTGCTCCGGGCGCACGCCGAGCAGCACGTTGCGGCCCTCCAGCGCCGGGCGCGGCTCGGGCAGGCGCACGTGCACGTCCCCCTCGGCGGCGAGCGCCTTGCCGCCCTCGGCGATGCGCCCGGGAATCAGGTTCATCGGCGGCGAGCCGATGAAGCCGGCGACGAAGGTGGTGGCGGGCTTGCCGTAGACCTCGAGCGGCGCGCCGATCTGCTCGGTCTTGCCGCCGGTGCTCATCACCAGCATGCGGTGCGCGAGCGTCATCGCCTCGACCTGGTCGTGCGTCACGTAGATGGTGGTGGTGCGCAGGCGCTGGTGCAATGCCTGCAACTCGCTCCTCATCTGCACGCGCAGCTTGGCGTCGAGATTGGACAGCGGCTCGTCGAACAGGAACACCTTGGGCTCGCGCACCAGCGCCCGTCCCATCGCCACGCGCTGGCGCTGGCCGCCGGAGAGCTCGCGCGGCCGGCGCTTGAGGAACTTGGTGAGCTCGAGGATCTCCGCCGCGCGCTGCACGCGCGCCTCGATGTCCGCCTTCGGCCGGCGCTGGATCTTGAGCCCGTAGGCCATGTTGTCGAACACGCTCATGTGCGGGTAGAGCGCGTAGTTCTGGAACACCATCGCGATGTCGCGGTCCTTCGGCTCCACGTCGTTGACGACGCGCTCGCCGATCGCGATCTCGCCCGAGGTGACGTCCTCCAGCCCCGCCACCATGCGCAGCAGCGTCGACTTGCCGCAGCCGGAGGGGCCCACCATGACGACGAACTCGCCGTCCTTGATGTCCATCGAGATGCCCTGGATCACCTTGACCGGCCCGAAGGCCTTGAAAACGTTGCGGATCGAGACGCCGGCCATTATTTCTCGGTCTCCACCAGGCCCTTGATGAACCACCGCTGCATGAGCAGCACCACCAGCGCCGGCGGCAGCATCGCCAGCATCGCGGTGGCCATCACCAGGTTCCACTCCGTCGCCGCGTCGCCGCCCGCGATCATGCGCCGGATGCCGATCACCACCGTGTACATCGATTCCTCGGTGGTGACGAGCAGCGGCCAGAGGTACTGGTTCCAGCCGTAGATGAACAGGATCACGAACAGCGCCGCCATGTTGGTACGCGACAGCGGCATGACCACGTCCCAGAAAAAGCGCATTGGCCCGGCGCCGTCGATGCGCGCGGCCTCCGCGAGTTCGTCCGGGATGGTCATGAAGAACTGACGGAACAGGAACGTCGCCGTCGCCGACGCGATTAGGGGAATGATGAGCCCGGGGAAGGTATTCAGCAGGTTCATCCTGGCGATGACCGCGTAAGTCGGCACGATGCGCACTTCCACCGGCAGCATCAGGGTGATGAAGATCATCCAGAAGAAGAACATGCGCAAGGGGAAGCGGAAGTACACGATGGCGAACGCCGAGAGCAGCGAGATGATGATCTTTCCCGCCGGCACGACGAGCGCCACCACGAGGCTCACGAGCATCATGCGCCCGACCGGCGCGGTCGACGCGCGCTCGGTGCCCGAGGTCAGCACGGCCGTGTAGTTGGCGAGGAGCTCGCTACCCGGCACGAGCGACATGGGCACCTCGAGGATCTGGTCCAGGGTCTGCGTCGAGGCGACAAAGGTCACGTAGATGGGCAGCGCCACCACGACCACTCCCAGGGTCAGGATGGCGTAGGCGAGAAAATCCAGCGCGGGCCGGCGCTCGACCATCAGTACTGGACCTTGCGTTCGATGTAGCGGAACTGCACCACGGTAAGGCCGATCACGATCGCCATCAGGATCACCGACTGCGCCGCCGAGCTGCCCAGGTCGAGGCCCTTGAAGCCATCCTGGTAGACCTTGTACACGAGCACCGTGGTCGACTGCCCCGGGCCGCCCTGGGTCGCCGAATCGATGATGCCGAAGGTGTCGAAGAAGGCAAACACGATGTTGACGACGAGCAGGAAGAACGTCGTCGGCGACAGCAGCGGGAACACGATGGTCCAGAACCGGCGCATCGGCCCCGCGCCGTCGATCGCCGCCGCCTCGATCAGCGATTTCGGGATGGATTGCAGGCCCGCGATGAAGAACAGGAAGTTGTAGCTCACCTGCTTCCACACCGCGGCGATGACCACCAGCGTCATCGCCTGGTTGCCGTCGAGCAGGTGATTCCAGGTGATGCCGATCCTTGCGAGCCAGAAGGGCAGGATGCCGATCGAGGGGCTGAACAGGAAGACCCACAGCACGCCGGCGACCGCCGGCGCGACCGCGTAAGGCCAGATGAGCAGCGTGCGGAAAGCGAGCGCGCCGCGGATGATGTGGTCGGCCATCACCGCGAGCAGGAGCGACAGCGCAATCCCGATCCCCGCCACCAGCGCGGAAAAGACGGCGGTGATGCGGAACGAGGCGCGGTAGCCCTCGTCGCCGAACAGGTACTGGAAGTTTTCCAGCCCCACGAACTGCACGCTGGTGCCGAACGGGTCCTGCAGCAGAAAGGATTGGTAGAGCGTCTCGGCGGCCGGCCAGAAGAAGAAGGCGGTCGTGATCGCGAGTTGCGGCGCGACCAGCGCGTAGGGCAGCCAGCGGGAACGGAAGACAACGCGTTTTTCCAAGGCGGAGCGCCTCAGCGCCTCAGGTCGCGCGCAAAAAAGGAGGGCGCGCGGGCGGGCGCCCTCGAGGTTTGCACATCAAGCCGTGCCGCCGGCAACCCGCGACCTCACTTGCCCCGGGTCGTCCTCTCGAACCGCACGAGCTGCTCGTTGCCGCGCTTCACCGCGGCGTCGAGCCCCTGTTTCGGCGTCTTCTTGCCGCCCCAGACGTTCTCGAGCTCCTCTTCCATGATCGCCCGGATCTGGACCATGTTGCCGAGCCGCACGCCACGCGACCTGACGGTGGTCTTCACGATCATCTGCTGCACCGAGACGTCGGTGCCCGGGTTCTTGTCGTAGAAGCCTGATTGCTTGGTGAGCTCGTACGCCCCGATCGTGATCGGCAGGTAGCCGGTCTCCTGGTGCCACGTCGCCTGGATCTCGGGCTGCGAGAGATTCTCGAAGAACTTGCCGACGCACTGGTACTCATCCTTCTTCTTGCCGTCCATCACCCACAGGCTCGCGCCGCCGATGATCGTGTTCTGCGGCGCGCCCTTCACGTCGGAGTAATACGGCAGCGTCGAGATGCCGAACTCGGCCTTCAGGTTGCGCTTGACGTTGGCGTAGGCGGCCGAGGATCCCGTGAACATCGCGCATTCGCCGCTCGCGAACTTGGCGTCGCCCGCCGCGCCGCGGCCGCCGTACACGAAGACCCCCTGCTTGGAGAGATTCAGCAGGTTGCTGATGTGCTTGACGAACAGCGGGCCGTTGATCAGGAGCCGCGCGTCGAGGCCGTCGAAGCCGTTGTTCTTCGTCGCGAACAAGGTGTTGTGCCAGGCGCTGAAACTCTCCAGCTGCGTCCAGGTCTGCCAGGCGGTCGTCAGCGGACACTTGTGGCCGGCGGCTTTCAGCTTCGCGCCGGCCTCACCGACCTCCGACCACGTCTTCGGCGGCTTGTCCGGGTCGAGCCCCGCGGCCTTGAAGGCATCTTTGTTCCAGAAGAAGACCGTGGTCGAGCTGTTGAACGGGAACGAGACCAGGTCGCCCTTGGGCGAGGTGTAGTAACTCGCCACGGCCGGGATGTAGGCCTTCGGGTCCCACTTCGCCCCGCTTTCGCGCATGACCTCGGCGACGGGCTTGATCGCCTTCGAGTGCATCATCGTCGCAGTGCCCACCTCGTACGCCTGCAGGATGTGCGGCGCCTGGCCGGCTCGGAACGCCGCGACCGCGGCGGTCATCGAGTCGTCGTAGCTGCCCTTGAACACCGCATTCACCTTGCACTGCGACTGGCTAGCGTTGAAATCCTTTGCCAGCCCGCTGACCCGGTCGCCGAGCGCCCCGGTCATCGAATGCCACCACTGGACTTCAACCTGTGCCTGCGCGGGCAAGGCCGCGGCAAGGCCGGCGCCGGCAAGGGCAGCCGCAAGCAGTTTGATGCGCATGGAAATCTCCTCTCCAATATACGGTCTGCGCCCCGTGGCGCCGGCCAAGAAATCATGTGACACCATTTTGCGATAGGGAATTTGACCAGGATCAAGCCCGACTGCGGCGCCAACAATACCAGAGCGCACATTGCAGGACGAGGACAGCGCGTGCCCCGGACGCGAACCAGCCGCTGCCCGCCGCGCGGTATATAGTCGTCCCCCATGCCCGCCCTGCACGATCTGACCGCCGCCGAGCTCTCTGCCAGTTACGAAGGCGGGGAGCTTTCCCCGGTCGAAGTGACGCGCGCGTTGCTCGCGCACATCGAGGCATCGGAGCCGCGCCTGAACGCCATGTACCTGATTCATCGCGAATCCGCGCTCAAGCAGGCGCGCGACGCGGAAGGCCGCTGGCGGGTGCAAGCGCCCCTGTCCCCGCTCGATGGCGTGCCGGTGACGCTCAAGGAGAACATCGCCACCCAGGGCGACCCGGCGCCGATCGGGACGGCGGCCAACCTGCCCGCGCCGCCCCAGGCGGCCGACGCGCCGCCCGCGGCGCGGCTGCGCCAGGCGGGGTGCGTGATCCTCGGCAAGACCACCATGCCCGACTACGGCATGCTTTCGTCGGGCCTCTCGAGCGTGCACGGCGTGACGCGCAATCCCTGGAACACGAACAAGAACACGTCCGGCTCGAGCTCCGGGGCGGGCGCCGCAGCGGCCGCCGGCTACGCGCCTTTGCACCTCGGCACCGACATCGGCGGCTCGGTCCGCCTGCCGGCGACGCATTGCGGCATCTTTGCGTTGAAGCCCAGCCTCGGCCGCGTGCCCGTGTACCCGCCTTACCTGGGGCGCGTGACCGGGCCGATGACGCGCGACGTCGACGCCGCCGCGGCCATGATGAACTGGCTCGCGCTGCCCGACGCGCGCGATTTCATGAGCCTGCCGCACCGCCCGGTCGACTACACCGCCGGGCTGGACGAACTGGATCTCAAGAAGCTGAAGATCGGCTTCCTGCCCGACATGCGCGCAGGGCTGCCGGTGCATCCTGAGGTTCGGGCGGCGGCGCAGGCCGCGGCGCGTGCGCTCGGCGCAGCGGGTGCGCAAGTCGAGGAGATGAAGAGCTTCCTCACGCCGGAGATGCTCGACGGCACCGGGCGCTTCTTCGAAGCGCGCTCGCACAACGATTTCGTGCAACTGCCGCCCGAGCGGCAGAAGAAAGTCCTGCCGTTCATCGCCGAGTGGTGCACCTGGCGCGCGCAGGCTTTCAGCGGGCGTGACGTGATGCAGGCCTTCGGCCAGGTCATGGCGATGCGCGAAGCGGCGGTGACGGCCTGCGAGCCGTTCGACTTCGTGCTCTCGCCGGTCTCGCCGATCCTACCCTACGAGGCCGAGCTGCCCTGCCCCGGCAACGATCCACACGACGCGCTACCGCATATCGCGTTCACTGTGCCTTACAACATGTCCGAGCAGCCCGCGGCATCGGTCAATTGGACCTTCAGCGCCGACGGCCTGCCGATCGGCGTGCAACTGATCGGCAAGCGCTTCGACGACGCAGGCGTGCTCAGGCTCGCGCGCGCCATCGAGAACCTGCGCCCGGCGCAAAAGCCCTGGCCAGTCAAATAGCAGTTAAATAGGGACAGTCCCCATTTAGCCGGCGAACGCGGGGCCGAGGGGGCGCAGGCGCAGGCCCTTGCGCAACTGGGTCCACGGAAACTCGGCGGGATCGGCGAGCGCCGGCCCCGGCGCCTTGGCCACCAGGATCTCCTTCGCGATGGGCTCGAAGTCGGCGCGAAAGTGCACCGAGCTCTTCAACACCAGCAACCGCTCGCGTACGGGCTCCACGCCGACGTGGCGGAACATCTCCTTGTCCGCGGCCTGGCATTTCCTGGAGGCGAGCACCACGCGCACGCCCGGAGCCGCCTTGCTCCGCAGCAAGGCCATCTCGCCGAGCGTCATGCGGAATCCCTTGAACATCGGCCCGGTGCAGGTGAACTTGCCGTCGCCCAGCCGCTCGACGGTGAACTCGCCCTCGAACGGCGCATCGCCGGGAATGCGCGACCTGCCGCCCAGCGAGAACGCAAGCGTCGCGCCCTGCCCCGCCTCATGCGCGCGCCGGGCGGCGCCCGGATCGATCAGCAGGCCGAGCGTCGCATCCGTCGCGCGCTGCCGCACCAGCGCCGCCAGCATCCCGGTGGTGTCGCCGTTACCCCCGGCGCCAGGGTTGTCCTGGGTATCGGCGATCACGACCGGCTTGCCGGGCTCGCCGCGCGAGCGTGCGCGCGCCACGGCATCGTCCGGCAGGAACAGCTCCATGGCGAAGTCGCGCTCGGCGTCGGCGACGGCGCCGCGAAGTTTCGCCACCGCGGATTGCGTGGCCGCCGCGTCTGCGCCGTAGCCAAAGACCGTCATGCCGCACTCGTCGAAATCGGCCATCGGGAAGCCGGGCATGAACGTGAGCACCACGCCGCTCGAGCGCTCCAGGCCCTCCAACAGCGCATAGATTCCCTTGCAGGGCTCGATGAAGGAGCACTGCGAGGGCAGTCCGGTGAGGAAGTCGAGCGTGGCATAGGACTTCGCCGGCCGATGCCCCGTTCTCAGGATGGCGTCGAGCACGCGCGCCGCACGCGCGCCGGTATCGGCCATGTCCACGTGCGGATAGGTGCGGTAGCCCACCAGGGCATCGGCGTGTGCCACCATGGCGCGCGTAACGTTGCCGTGCAGATCGAGGCTCGCCACCAGCGGCACCCGCGGACCGATCGCCTCGCGCACGCGGCGCAGGATCTCGCCCTCGCCGTCGTCGAAGGCTTCTGACACCATCGCGCCGTGCAGGTCGAGGTAGACGCCGTCCACCGGCAGCGCTGCCTTCAGCCGGGAGACCAGCTCGCCCAGGATGCGCTCGAACGCGTCCGCGGTGACGCGCGCCGAGGGGCTGGCCGCGCCCCAAGCGGTACCGACCAGGGCATGGCCCGCCGCGCGCAGCGCCTGGATGGCGCCCTGCGCCGGGATGTTCGCGCCTTCCAGCGCACCGAAAATGGGCTCGCCGTACTGGACACCGGGCCAACCGCCGCCGGCCTCGAACGCCGCGTAGTCCGCCGCCGAAGGGGCAAAGGTGTTGGTCTCGTGCTGGAAGCCACCGATTGCGATGCGTGCCATGGCCTGCTACCCTCTTTTCGTCCGTCCGACTCCAAGGATACCCGCATGAACCGCAAGATCCTCGCCGCTGTTTTGCTCGCCGCCGCCGCGTTCTCCGCCGCCGCCCAGGAAAAGGTGCTGCGCGTGGTGCCGCACTCGAACCTGTCGATCCTCGACCCGATCTGGACCACGCAGTTCATGGCGCGCAACCACGGCTACATGATCTACGACACGCTGTTCGGCACCGACGAGAAGAACCGCGTGCAGCCGCAGATGGTCGACACCTGGACCGTGAGCCCGGACAAGCGCCTGTGGACCTTCAAGCTGCGCGACGGGCTGGAGTTTCACGACGGCAAGCCGGTCACGGGCGAGGACGTGGCCGCCTCGATCGCCCGCTGGGGCAAGCGCGACGCCATGGGCCAGAAGCTGATGACGTTCGTCGAGCGCATGGATTCACCTGATGCGAAGACCTTCCGCATCTTCCTGCGCGAGGCCTGCGGCATCATGCTCGAGGCGCTGGGCAAGCCCTCCTCGAACGTGCCGTTCATCATGCCCAAGCGCGTCGCCGACACGCCGGCCGACAAGCAGATCGAGGAGCACATCGGCTCGGGCCCGTACATCTTCGTGCGCGACCAGTTCAAGCCGGGCGACAAGGCCGTGTACGTGAAGAATGCGAAATACAAGCCGCGCAAGGAGGCGCCCTCCGGCACGGCCGGCGGCAAGCACGTGTATGTCGACCGCGTCGAGTGGAACCTGGCGCTGCGCGACGGCCAGGCGCAAGTGAACGCGCTCGCCAAGGGCGAGATCGACGTGCTCGAGCGCCCGGCCTTCGAGAGCTACGAGCAGCTGAAGAAGGCCGACGGCGTGGTGCTGGTGACCAAGGACCCGCTCGGCTTCCAGTACATGGGCCGCTTCAACCACCTGCACCCGCCGTTCAACAACCCGAAGATCCGCCAGGCGGCGATCGCCGCGATGCAGCAGGAGCCGTTCCTGCGCGCCCAGGTCGGCATCAAGGAGTTCTACAAGCCCTGCGCGTCGATGTACACCTGCGGCACGCCGTACGGCAGCGCCAAGGGCAGCGATATCCAGTCGAAGTCCAACATGAAGAAGGCGCAGGAGCTGCTCAAGGCCTCCGGCTACGACGGCACGCCGGTGGTGATCCTCAAGCCGACCGACCTCGCCGCGATCCAGAAGCTGCCGGACGTGGCGGCGCAATTGCTGCGCCAGGCCGGCTTCAAGGTGGACCTGCAGGCGATGGACTGGAATACCGTGGTGTCGCGCCGCGCCAAGAAGGAGCCGCCGGCGCAGGGGGGCTGGAACATCTTCCTCACCGCCTGGCTCGCGCCGGACGTGTGGAACCCGCTCACCAACGCCGCCCTCGGCGCCGCCGGCGAGAAGTCCTGGTTCGGCTGGCCCACCGACGAGCAGATCGAGAAACTGCGCGACCAGTTCGCGCGCGAGACCGACGAAGCCAAGAAGAAGGCGCTCGCCGAAGCGATCCAGGTGCGCGCCTTCGAAGTCGGCACGCATGCGCCCCTGGGCGAGTACGTCAACCCCTATGCGGTGCGCAAGAACATCAGCGGCCTGGTGATCGGCAGCGGCGACACCTACTGGAACGTGAAGAAGAACTGAGCTGACGGAGACCTGAACCGGGGCCCCGCGAGGGGCCCTTTTGTTATGTACACCTTCATCGGGCGCCGCCTGCTGTCGACGATCCCCGTGCTGCTGATCGTGGCAGTGCTGGTATTCCTCATGCTGCGCCTTACCCCCGGCGACCCGGCTGCAATCCTCGCCGGCGACGCGGCAAGCTCCGAACAGATCGCCGCGATCCGCGCCAGCCTGGGCCTGGATCGCTCGATCGTGGTGCAGTTCGGCATCTGGGCATCGAATCTGCTGCAGGGCGATTTCGGCAGTTCGTACTTCTACAAGATGGAGGTGACGCAGCTCATCGGCCACAGGATAGAGCCGACGCTCGCGCTCGCCACGCTCACCATCCTCATCGCTGTGGTGGTCTCCGTGCCACTCGGGGTGATCGCCGCCTGGCGCTTCGGCGGCTGGTTCGACCGCGCGCTGATGGGCTTCTCGGTGATGGGATTTTCCATCCCCGTGTTCGTGCTCGCCTATATCCTGATCTGGATCCTGTCGCTCAAGCTGGGCTGGTTCCCGGTGCAGGGCTATCGGCGCCTCGCGGACGGCTTCTGGCCGTTCCTGCACCACCTGATCCTGCCGGCGATCACGCTGTCGGTGATCTACATAGCGCTGATCGCACGGGTAACGCGCGCCTCCGTGCTGGAGGCGCTGGGCGAGGACTACATTCGCACCGCGCGCGCCAAGGGCCTGCCGGAGTCGCGCGTGCTGGTGCGCCACGCCCTCGCCAACGCCGCGGTGCCGATCGCCACCGTGATCGGCATCGGCATCGCGCTGCTGATCGGCGGCGTGGTGGTGACCGAATCGGTGTACGCGATCCCGGGCCTGGGGCGGCTCACGGTGGACGCGGTGCTGGCGCGCGATTTTCCCACCATCCAGGCGGTGATCCTGCTGTTCTCCTTTGCCTACGTGCTGGTCAACCTGCTGGTCGACCTGTCCTACGTGTTCTTCGATCCGCGCATCCGCTACTAACTAGATGGACCTGCAGACGCTGTCGGTCGAGTCCGCCAACATCGCGCGCCGCGAAAGCGCCTGGCAGCGGCTGCACCGCAACTGGTCGGTGCGCGTGGGCGGCTGCGCGCTGCTGCTGATGATCGTGGTGGCGGGCGCGGCGCCGCTTCTGGGCACGGTGGATCCCTCGCTATTCGACGCCGCCAGCCGCGACCTGCGCCCCGGGCAGGCCGGCGAGATCATGACGCTCGATGGCGAATTGCTGCAGCACAAGTTCATCATGGGCTCGGACTCCTTCGGGCGCGACATCTACAGCCGCGTGATCTACGGCACGCGCGTGTCGCTGCTGGTGGGCATCGCCACGGCGCTGCTGGCGCTCGCCTTCGGCATCGTGTTCGGGCTCAGCGCGGGCTACTTGCGCTGGCTGGACGGCCCGCTGATGCGCGTGATGGACGGGCTGATGGCGATTCCCGCCATCCTGCTCGCCATAGCGCTGGTGGCGCTGTGGCGCGCGAGCGTCCTCACGGTCGTGCTGGCCATCGCCATAACCGAGATCCCGCGCGTGACGCGCCTGGTGAGGTCTCTCGTGCTCTCCATCCGCGAGGAGCCCTACGTCGAGGCCGCGATTTCGCTGGGGACGCCGACCTGGAAAATCATGTTCGGGCACATCCTGCCGAACTGCGTCGCGCCGCTGCTGGTGCAGGGCACCTACATCTGCGCCTCGGCGATCCTGGTGGAGGCGATCCTGTCCTTCCTCGGCGTGGGCCTGCCGCCCGACATCCCGACCTGGGGCAACATCATGGCCGAGGGCCGGGTGCAATTCATGGCCTACCCGCACAACCTGTTCTTCCCCGGGGTGTTCCTTGCCGTGACGGTGCTGGCGGTCAACATCCTGGGCGACGGCCTGCGCGATACGCTCGACCCGAAGATGGCGAAGAAAGTCTGACCGCCATGAGCGTCCTCGAGGTCCGCGACCTGACGATCGCCTTGCCACGCGGCAGCGATCGCACCGAGGCCGCCGCGCGCGTGTCCTTCGATGTGCAGCGCGGCGAGATCGTGTGCCTGGTGGGTGAGTCCGGCTCCGGCAAGTCGGTGATCGCGCAGGGCGTGATGGGCTTGCTGCCGAAGGGCCTGCCGGTCACCGGCGGGACGATCCTGCTCGAGGGCGAGGACATCACGCATGCGACGCAACGCCGCCTGCGCGAGCTGCGTTGCACGCGCATGTCGATGGTGTTCCAGGAACCGATGACCGCGCTCAACCCGGTGATGAGCTGCGGCGACCAGCTCGACGAGGTGCTGCGCGAGCATACCAAGCTCTCCCCGGCGGAGCGGCGGCGCAAGATCCTCGACATCGTGCGCGAAGTGCGCCTGCCCGATCCGCAGCGCATGGTCGCCGCCTACCCGCACCAGCTCTCCGGCGGCCAGCGCCAGCGCATCATGATCGCGATGGCGCTCGTGCTGGAGCCCGCGCTGCTCATCGCCGACGAACCGACCACGGCGCTCGACGTCACCACGCAGGCGCAGATCCTCAAGCTCATCCAGGACCTGCAGGCACGCCACGGCACGGGGGTGCTGTTCATCACGCACGACTTCGGTGTGGTGGCCGAGATCGCCCATCGCGTGGCCGTGCTGCGCCTGGGCGAGCTGGTGGAATTCGGCGCCAAGGACGAGGTGCTCAAGCGCCCGCGGCACGACTACACGCGCATGCTGATCGGCGCGGTGCCGACGCTCAAGCCGCACGCGCGCGCCGCGGACGGCGCGGCGCCGGTGGTGCTCGCCACGCGCGGCCTGGAGAAGACCTATCGCGAGCGCAGCTGGTTCGCGAAACGCCGCGAAGTGCACGCCGCCGCGGACGTGACGCTGGAGGTGCGCAAGGGCCAGACGCTCGGCATCGTCGGCGAATCGGGCTCGGGCAAGTCGACGGTGGCGCGCTGCATCGTGCGCCTGATCGACCCGAGCGGGGGCGAGATCCTGCTCGGCGGTACGGACATCGCCGCCATGCCGCCCGGGCGCCTGCGGCCGTTGCGGCGGCGCGTGCAGATCGTGTTCCAGGATCCCTACCGGTCGCTCAATCCGCGCCGCACGGTGCTGGAGGCAATCGTGGAAGGCCCGCTCAACTACGGCGTAACCCGCGCCGCGGCGCTCGAGCGGGCAACGAAGCTGATGCAACTCGTGCGCATGGACCCGGCGTCGCTGGACCGCTACCCGCACCAGTTCTCCGGCGGACAGCGCCAGAGGATCTGCATCGCGCGCGCGCTCGCCATGGAGCCGGAGCTGCTGGTCGCCGACGAAGCCGTGTCGGCGCTCGACGTCTCGGTGCAGGCGCAGGTGCTGGCCCTGCTGGAGGAGATCCGAGAGCGCCTGCACCTGGCGATGCTGTTCATCACCCACGACCTGCGCGTCGCCGCCCAGATCTGCGACCACGTGGCGGTCATGTCGCAGGGCCGCGTGGTGGAGTACGGCCCCGTGTCGCAGATTTTCGGCGCCCCGCGGCACGAGTACACCAAGGCCTTGTTCGAGGCGGCCCCCGGACGCGATTTCGCCTTCGGCGCAGCCTAGAGCCGTAAACTAGCGCCGATGGATCGGCTCGAGGCCAGCGCTATTCGCGTCCCGGGCGCCGACGTGCGGGTCGTCGCGCGTTGCGCGTCCACCAATCTGACGCTGCTCGACGCGCGCCCGCAGCGGCCGGCGTTGCTTGCTGCAAACGTACAATCGGCGGGCCGCGGCCGGCGCGGCCGGCGTTGGCACAGCCCGGCCGGCACCGGCGTGCTGTTCTCGCTCGGCCTGACGCTCGCGCGCCCCGTGCGCGAGCTGAGTGGCGTGTCGATCGTCGCCGGGGTCGCGGCGGTGCGCGCGTTGCGCGCGCTCGGCGCGGCCGGCACCGCGCTCAAGTGGCCCAATGACCTCATGCTGGGCGTCGGGAAACTGGGCGGCATCCTGGTGGAAACGCGCGCGCAGGGCGCGGGCAGCGCGGTCGTCGTCGGCATCGGCATCAATCACCGCAATGCGCCTGGCCTCGCGGCGCGGCTGCGCCGGGGCGTGGCCGCGCTGGAGGATTGCCTGAGCCCATTGCCGGGGCGCAATGCGGTGATCGGCGCGCTGGGGCGCGAGGTGCTGGGCGCGCTTTGCGCCTTCGACGCCGCCGGTTTCGAACCTTTTCGCAGCGACTGGGAGGCGTTGCATGCATTCCCCGGCGAGCCGCTGCGCGTGCGCCTGGCGGACGGCCGCATCCTGGCGGGGGTTGCCGCAGGACTCGCCCCGGACGGCGCGCTGCAGCTGCGCACCCGCGGCGGATTGCGCACCGTGCGCAACGGGCGCGTGTTGCTGGAGCGGCGCGCGTGATCCTCGCCATCGACGCCGGCAATTCCCGGGTCAAGTGGGGCTGGCACGACGGCCGCGACTGGTCGAGCCTCGCCACGGTGTCGCTGATCGAGTTCGCAGCCGCCAATC